>Ga0326727_10000113_pt1 | contig 344514 bp, 324 predicted proteins | sample MB2enrmetagenome_FD_207643 | JGI IMG/M metagenome (GOLD analysis project Ga0326727, IMG submission 207643) | Lab enriched peat soil microbial communities from McLean, Ithaca, NY, United States - MB29MY | ecosystem: Environmental > Terrestrial > Soil > Wetlands > Peat | place: USA: New York...
ATGCTTTTACGAAGGAAGCAAAATCGCTTTTTGAGGCTTGCCTGAAAGGCAGGAGTGGATTATATGAGAACTGAAACCCTCTCTTAGTTTTAGGACTGATTTGTCCAAAACCATTTGAAGACGTACACAGGTAGCTGAACTATTGTATGTTTCCACTGGAATGTGTGAAAAAGAAATCCAAGAAGATCTAAAAAAGCTCTTCCCCATTTATTGCATAATCGATGTACGCAATGCACTACGAAATATCTGTAACAAGAGCGATTCGAAAATCTTTGAATTTTTTCTTAAGAACAGTTTTCGTAACCCACAGACCGACTGGAATACCTATTAAAAGTCCGACGATCAGAGAAATTGGAAAAGTAATTGATTTATCTATATGTGCGATAGCTCCTGCAAATCCAATAATAAAACCGGGTATAAAACCGCCGAGTAATCCAAACAATAAACTTCGCCATACTAAACTCCACCATACCTTTACAACTTTTCCCCACGTAAGTTCTGCTTCAATCATAATCTAACCTCCTTTTCTTGTGTGTATTTTGCGAATAATAAATATGTTATTATAGAATTCAGTCATTGCAAAATCTGCCGTATATGACGCCATTAACAATGAGTCAATCGTCCGCCTTAGGGTATAAGAACGATTTCTCAAGAGCCTCAATCAAAAACCTGTCCATAAAGTACTGAATGCGAAAGAAAACCTTTAAAGGCTTCTTTCTCGGAATTTGGAGCATGGAAATCACAATTGGCCCTACCAACCACACCCACAAGGGCGATAAGAAATAAACGGCAGACATTCCTCCAAAAAAAAGAAAATAAAGCGGCAGGAAAACGCTGCGTGTAGTACTGGTGGCCCAGTAGAACATAAGTGAGAAGACCACGATCAATACCAACAGATTGAGATTAAGCTTCCGGTTGTGAGCAGAAAACATAACCCTGTAGTCCGAAATCATTTGACCTAAGTTGGGCTTTTTGTGCTTGATGGTCAATTGGTCATCCATAAGGCATGTCCTCCGTCACCACATCGTTCTTAGCCGTCACTAGAGACACAATAATTCTATAGGAATTAGTCAAGCAGCAAATAGCATTTTTTAAGCAAAATGGTTTATGTGCTTTTCCCCTCGATTTATCTTGCGGATTTTCTCCAATATTCTTCATCCGAGAACAGGAAAAGGAGGTTGCCCATATTGTGTTACGAGCATTATGCTCACAAAACCCACGGGCTCACCATGGTCTCTTATGCCAATTGCTTAACGTTTCCTCCGAGACATCATATGGTTTGCGCTAATGCTGGATTAAAGGGCACGCGATGATTACAGAGCACCCAGACAATCCGAAAATATTTATTGTGGGGTATGCACTTAACTCCAGCGGCCACAATATATTGTAGTGGCAAATAAATGGTCCGCTCTTTCATATAGTTATTCCTTAACTTCATTACGGATGCAGCCAGAGGTTGCCAAAAGTTAAAGATCCAAAATCTATGGTGTCGTGACGAGGCGGAAACCTAAAGCGCGGTCTCCCTCCTCGTGGGCGCTATAGCGAGACGCCGCGCGGCAGTTCCATGCATGCTCCCTCCAACTGCCACCACGAACGACATGGTTGCCGTCTGAGGATGCTCCGACTGGATCCGTGACACTTGTTGATGGATAATCAACATAGATATCCTGGTTCCATTGATAGACGTTGCCATACATGTCATAGAGGCCCCAGGCATTTGGAGAGAAACTTCCCACTGGAACGGTCTTACGCCTGAACTCGCCCTTGGGACATCCTGATAACGGGTGATACCCGTCATAGTTCGCCTGATCCGTGGAGAGGCAGTTTCCCGTATAAAAGGGTGTCGTAGTTCCTGCCCTGGCCGCATATTCCCACTCAGCCTCCGTAGGAAGGCGATACTTGTCCGTCCCTTCCATGTTGTTCAGCTTGTCGATAAACTTATGGACGTCAGCCCATGAGACCTGCTCCACCGGGCAGTCGTCGCCGCACTTCTTGAAATAGGACGGGTTCTTTCCCATCACCCGCTTCCACTGTCCCTGCGTCACCACCGTCGTCTGCATATAAAAAGGCCGGCTGATAGTAACCCCGTGTTGCGTTTCGTTATCGTATCTCCCCACCTCACTCCAATGGGACCCCATTGTGAACTTTCCTTCGGGAATCATCACAAACTTCGCCCCCAGCGTGGGGCTTACAAATTCATTAGCGCTGAATACTGAGTGCCGCGTATCTATGACAGGTTGTTTCTTCTCTTCCTCGGGTGCTGCCTTTGTTATAATAATGCGCGACGGCTGTTCTGGCAAAGCTATCTCCCTGCTTGTTCCGTCCTTGACCTGATAAATTACAATGGTACGTGGGACCGAAGCTACAACCGCGGCCATCTCACCATTGGGTGACATGGCCACTCCAGACGTTGTGTAGGGAATCTGTGCGATGTCCCGATGATTGCCGTCTGGTGAATATTGGTATAAATGACCCGCATCGCCCGAGCCGTCGGGCTTATAACCCTGTGCCTCAAAAACAAGGACTGAACCGTCGGCACTCAATGACGGCGACGTGGAATATTCAGCACCCGGAAAATACTTTTCATACTTTTTTCCGAACTTATATATAACAAGATACGGCTTAAGCTCTTTTTCGTTTTTCTGCATGACGTATATGTCGTTGTCGCTGTACTTGGACTGCAGCTCTTCTCTAAGCTTTTCCACCTTAAGAAAATCATCCCTCTGTGTGCGTATATCAGGATTTTCCGGAATGGACATTAAATAATGACCCCAGAAAATGAACCTCTTGTCGTCGGGGAAATAGTATGGTCTTGACATCCCTATAAATCCGAATCGAGCGAGGCGGGTTTCACGACCTGTTTCCAAATCAAGCTCGTATGCGTACGAAGGACCAGAATAGCCCCGGTAGTATGGCACCCACAGATATCGCCGGGTGAAGATAATTTTTTTGCCGGAGTGGGAAAAAGAGGGATCCTGTTTATGTCCGGGGGTGTTTGTAATTTTCCTTACGTTATTTCCGTCGGCATCCATGATGGCAATCTGTGAATCATTCCAGACCGGGACGGTTTGCTCTTCACCAGAATCATATCTCTCAAGTTCCAGCGGAGTTGTTACGAAAACGATATGTTTCCCATCGAGAGAATATTGTGCTTGGTCCCACTGTTCTGCAGGTGGTGATGCATAGGCGACCAGCACACCAGTTCCGAGGTCATACGTATAGAGCATGTGCGGCAGCTCAAGAGTTTTGCGGCCGAAGAGTATCTTTTTGCTGTCCGGCGAAAAACTCACTTCACTTATAAGCCCCCGCTTTCCATAATCTGGATTTGCGCATCCCATAGGGGTTGATAGAAATGAGAATGCGATAAGCAGAAACCATACGAGGTATAGTTCTTTATGGATTGATTTTTTCCTTTTTACTTTTCTCATGCTGCCATCCTTAGGAATGTTCTTTCTTTTCATAAATGGGCTGTACCGGCTTCCTCAGTAGAAAATTGCCCTTTGAAAGCATCAAGTTATTTCGGATACTGTTCCATATACTATAACACTACATCTTGTGGTTACTGGAGCCAAGTGCATACCCCAATATTTATTTATACAGGCGATCCTTGCCTGACGTTTCGTGAGCCTGTTCTTTTGCCGGCTCATCAGATGATTCACGAATGCCCGGAACACACTGTTCCTTTTTTCAAGCATAAAAGAAACCCGGTCTCCCGCTTTTCGAAGCAAACTCCTCCCACGATGGGATATGGATGTCTTCCCCTTGAATTTTCCAGACTCATCAGGGATGGGATCACTTCCGGCCAGTTTGACCAACGATGCAGGACTATCATACACAGCAGGATCCCCCATGAATCCCAGAACCAGGGCATTTGCCGTGGCATTCGTTCCCCATATGGAGTCCAGATACTGTTTGTATTCACTTTTCTCATAGGAGTCCACCAAAGCCTGCTTCGCGGTTTCCTGCTGCCTCTCATATATCTCCAGGCGGTCCAGACAGTTTATAACCCGGTGACACATGGCCTGGCGGCCCGCTCTGAGACCAGGGGCGTCACCCCGCTGCAGCATCTCGTGAAGACGCCGAATACGGGAAGTCACGAGCCGTTTACCGGAAAACTGACTGCGGACATGCTTTTCAAAATGCCCCCACCGAACTCCATTCCGATAGTAGCAACTTTCTCCACCTCGTTGTTTATTGACATATGCGACCCCCCTCAATGAATGAAATAATCTTATAACGTTATGAGAACATCAGCATCTTTCCTTTCGCTCATCGGCTGTTGATGATGCGCGCCGGCTGGTCGGGCAAAGTTATATCCCTGCTTGTTCCGTCCTTAATCTGATAAATCACGATATTATATATAGAGGGCGCGTGACTATGTATGACCGCGACCAGTTCACCGTTGGGAGAGACGGCTTCATCCCATATGTCTGCGGGGAGATGTGTGATGCACCGATGATTTCCATCTGATGAATATTGGTATAATTGTTCCCCAGTGGCCGAGCCGTCCGACTTATAACCGTGTGCCACAAAAATAAGGACTGAACCGTCGGCACTCAACGATGGCCATTTGGAATATTCAGAACCCGCAACATACATTTTAAACTTTTTTTGGTACTCAGGCATGACAAGATATGGTTTAAGCTCTTTTTCGTTTGCCTGCATGACGTAGATTGAATTCTTTTGGTACTTGGATTGAAGCTCTTCGTTTATCTTATCTATCTTATCACGTATCTCACGAACACTCTTAGAATCCATGCCCCTATGAACATCAGAAATTCCTGGATAAGAACGGGGATGTTCAGCCCAAAAAATGAACGTGCTGTCATCCGGAAAATAGTATGGGTTTGACATCTGAAAAAATTTGAATCGAGTCAGGCGGGTTTCCCGTCCGGTTTCCACGTCCACCTCATAGACGTCATAATCCCCAGCTGGCGTGCGTCCGCTTGTTCTGATTACATCTGCACGGGCGAAGATAATCTTCCTGCCGGAGTGGGAAAAAGAGGGATATACCTTAAATCCGGTTGTATTTGTAATTTTCCTCACATTCTTTCCATCCGAATCCATGATGGCTATCTGCATATTAGCAAGATCCTGGACGGTTATCTGCGAATGAGCAGGATCATTTCTATATTCAATTAGTAGTGGTACTGTTATGAAAACGATATGTTTCCCATCAAAAGAATATCTGGCAAAGTCCCACTGTTCTCCAGGTGGTGACTGATAGGCGCTTAACTCACCGGTTTCCAGGTTATACACATGAATCATGGAGGGCAGGCCGACATGGCTGCGGGCAAAGAGAATCTTTTTACCATCAGGTGAAAAACTTATACCTGTGATAAAATCATATTTTCCTTGGTTCGCAGTCGCACATCCTATATTTGTTGATAAAAATAAGAATGTAACTAGTATGAAACAGAAGAAGTATGGTCTTTTATCAATTGATTCTTCCCTTTTGGCTTTTCTCATGCTGCCATCCTTTTGATTTGAATTATTTACTGTTATGGAGAACTCTCTCATTTGGATGCCATTCAATTCGCAGATACGATGGCGTGCCTGAGAACTCCGGTCTGTCTTCTATCGTATTGGCCTCAATACGGATAATGCATTTTGCGCTGCATTACCCATGTTGATTCCTCCTGACAATATTTAGTTTGCTATAAATTCAAAAGCCTTTTCTTGCAGAATCTGTATAGCTTTCGGCACGTCGGCAGGATTCTCCCACATGCGCGTCATACCGGTTTGGATGCCAGCAATTTTGGACTCATAGATGATACCCATGGAAAGTCCGTTCCAATACAGAACCCTATAATGCTCCAGCGGATGAGCCCAACCGGGCACAGCCTGAGCCGTAATAGTCATACGTATGCCTCCACACTGTCGGACATGCATTTGCTTATAGGGTATTACAATTCTTCTTCGTCCCCAGAACGGGTCGACTTCCATCCTGTCGTTATAAAAATAATAGAACCCTTGTTTGAACACTGGCACACAAAAAGGCATCGCTATAACAATAAAGCAGAATAAAAAGAACGCATAAATACCCTTTGCGATATTTTTATCACCAACTGCCGCATAATCCCCAGTTGCGAGAACAGGCAGTATTACGCCTAATATGCCATACAGAGTAAGACCGGCAAGAAGCAAAATACTGAAGAACCACCAGTTTATATTTCGCCTCAATACAACCAGCGGGCTTTCGCTTGCCACGCTGCTTGATTCCTGCGTACGACCACCCTCCAATCGGTTGTTGCTTTTTTCAATCATACAGCCACTCCTCTTGTTAGGACAGTATTCACTTCTTAGCTGCTTTCTTATCACCCTGTTCTTCCAACTGTTCCCAGGGAATATTGATCTTCGTCAGTCCTGTGCCATCAGTATTGACAATCCATAGTGAATGACCTTCTTCATCTGGTTTCTTCATCCCAAGGAACACCGCACGCGAACCATCGGGAGAAATCGATGGCTGAAATATGTATGATTGCATTTTCGTAAGGCGTCTGATCTTACCCTCCTTAAAAATAAACAGGTCATAGTTGTACGGGTTCCGGGGCAGCCCATCCATCTCATTTGTTATGGACAGAAAGAGAATCGTATCGTTCCAGGAGACGTGAGGTTCTGTGGAAGACCGCCCGTTCATAAAGGCAGGCTTCAGGACGTTATTCTCCCCATCCATGATAAATATTTCATTGTTCTGGTACAATTTTTCATACTCTTCAAAATTCTTAGGGCCAACTCCTGAATCGTTTTTTGCACCAGAACCCGAAAAAATGAACCGCTTTCCGTCTGAAAGGTAGTGTGGTTTTGACATTAAGTAAAACAGATAGTTCGTCAGCCTGCGCTCCTTGCCTGTCTCGATATCCATTTCATATACGTCCCAGTGTGAAAGCATTTCTCCTTTCAGTGGTAAAGCCCGCTGCCGCCTGATGCTAGAACGTATAAAAATGATCCGCTTTCCGTCTGGCGAAAATGACGGTGTCGCATTTCTTCTTATGACGACATCCTCATCTTTCCGAACCGGATTTACGTTATAGTCATGCGTCAACTGGCGCACATTGCTGCCATCTGCATCCATGATATAAATATTACAATCATCGCCTCGTCCCGAGACAAAGGTCATTTTATTGCCATCACGGGAGAATGAAGGCGAAGATGGTTCTTCATTTGTTGCATGATTAAGCTCGTCAAATTCATATGTCTTATGCTTGGATATATCATAGATAGCTGCGGCAGAGCCTTCACCTATACGGTAGACGAAAATAATTTTGTTATTATCGGGAGAAAATATCGGTATACCAATTGAATGTGTGCGCTCCGATGCTTTATGAGACGTCGCTTTATAATCTTGCTGACAACTGCCAGAGCACATAAGTGCAATAGCAAGACACAAAATACATAAATATGACCATTGGCCAAAGAAACGATTATGATTCATAATAATCATCTCCTTTTTCGTTGGCGGAACTAATAGGTATATATTTTTTTCTATGTCAGGCAGGTTTCTTACAAAATATGGCAGTTATCGTTGTTTATTTCCACTAGAAATATAGTATGTCCGTGAAAAATCTTAAATACTCACTTACAGGAAGTAGTTCGGAAATTGGTTAGGTGGAAGAATCATATCTGCTTTTTTGCATGTTACATACGGCATTCAATAGACCTTCGAAGTGCCGCTTTGTCCGCGTTCGTATTTGATATAAATAGAAAGAATTGTACGAATAAAACGCCGTAAACAACACTCCCAATTATCAGTATTTCAATAATTACATTTTTCGTTGCAGAATAAAAGGCGTGAATAGAAAGGTTTCATAAATAAGGGCAAGAAATTTTCAAAAATTTAGGAAGCATAATTTGGCCGCTAGGTGCTTCTCAGCATGTTTTACATCAAAATAATGTTAGTGGGGGAATTCAAAAGAAATATTAAGGTGTTGCTCGAAATAGCGTCTCTTTAATGCGCATTGTGAATTTTCAAAAAAATAGGAAGCATATTTTGGCCAATGCCGATTTGGAAGCATATCTTGGCCAAAGCGGCCAAATTATGCTTCCTGTTTCATAGATTTCTTGTTATTTTTCAGTCAGTGGCATGTCTTATCTTGCCACCTTGACCGCTTGGGGGGAGAGTATCCGGAGAAGGTCATCGGTTGCCATCTCCGCGAGCAGCCCCTTCCTCCCGGCATTGATAAGAATTTTCTGAAAACCGAGGAGCGTCTCTTCGATGTATATGGGGAGCTTCTTTCTTACGCCGAAGGGGGAAGTGCCTCCTACCATATATCCGGTGTGTTTTTGAGCCGTTCCCGGGTCACACAGATGGACGGACTTCACTCCCAGAATCCTGGCCAATTCTTTCGTGGATACTTCCCTGTCTCCATGCATCAGGATGATGAAGGGCTTCTTCTGATTGTCCTCCATGACGATGGTCTTGATTGCCATGTGCTCATCCACACCGAGCTCCCTTGCTGCCACCTCCGTACCGCCTCTATCCTCATAATTGTAAGGACGAAGAGCGAAATCCACCTTTTCATCCTTGAGGACGCGAATGGCCGGCGTCGCCGGGAAATGCTCTTTAGTCATTGAAGCCTCCCGAAAGACATACACATATTTTATATTTTACCATCTTTTCGGGGGTTTTTTCTATGGATAATTCATGGACGTATTTCGAGATCTCTCATGTCAGAAGTCCGATAATCAAGATCAGTGCAGAATTTTCTTAGGTGCCAGTAGCAACGATTTCTTTTGTATTCGATTGGAATAGCGCAATTGTCTGCATCGAAGGGGAAAGCGGCGTCTCCCGCAGGGTGACCAGCTCAATCTTTGTCCGGCGTGTTCTTTTCGTTGTTCTCTATATCGGGCAGGTCCCTGTATCCGGCGCCGCACTCATCCCTGAAAAAAGCCCATTCTTCACATTCGTTGCCGTCAGGGAAGATACACACACCGTATTGGCCTCCGCCGGTGTAGGTTCTGATCTCGAGTGTATAACCGGATTGTACACAGTATACTGATGCCGGATTTGCAATTTCAATATTTTCGGAGCTGACAGCCTGGCTGATGAAACTGCCGGAAAACAGCATTACTCCCGTTATTCCGATGAAGATATTTTTTTTCATTTGCTTCATGAGGTCAGCGAATATATGGAGACACGGCCAAGAACGACACCCGCAAGTTATTTGAGGGTTACTGTTTTGCCGAGAAATAAACATGACAAAACGACGGTCACAAGAACATATAGTGTGCTCACAGGGATAAATACACTTGCCAACGCCTGCTTCAGGACGCTATAAAAAATAATGACCAGAAAGCCGCCCATCAAACCGCAAACTTCAGCCAGCCACCAGCTGCTTTAACTGCACATTCTCATTCCGGAGATCTGCCACTTCATCGCGGTCCGCCTCCCTGACTGTGTCGCCACTTAACTGCCGTTTGCCTGCCGCCAGAAAGGCCTTCTTTCCGACAGATAATTGCTATACTGTCCTCCCCTCGCAGACCCTCCAGAATTATCCTGATTTTCTCTTCTGAATTGAATTTACGGCGGGTACGTCTCTTGATCTCTCTCATTACAGATTCGGGGCCTTGTTTGGCTTTAGGTTCCATCTGATCCTCTCCTTTCTCAGCGTCATTATAACCTAAAACCGTCTCTTATTTTATCCCCTCATCTGTCCACTTTCCTTTGAAACGCTACGGTTCCTTGGTGCCGAAGCCGGGATTTGAACCCGGACAGGCCTAATGCCCACTAGACCCTGAACCTAGCGCGTCTACCAGTTCCGCCACTTCGGCACGCTGTTTGTAATAATAGGCGGCGTTACTCTCGCTGTCTACACTGAGTTTCCGACCGTTGTCAAGAAAAAATGGACTTGAAATTAACTATATTAATGCTATGTTAGCGCGAAATCAAGAAAGGCCATAAAATGGAAGTCATCAGAAGTTTAGAACAAATACCCGGTGAATTCAGGGATGCTTTTGTAACAATAGGGAATTTCGACGGAGTCCACCTCGGCCACATACCAATACTCAAGAAACTTATCGAGGAAGCCCATAGAGAAAAAAGCAAAGCCCTCGTGATCACCTTCGATCCGCACCCTAAGAAAGTCCTTCGACCGGATATCAGACCTTTTTATTTAATTACTTCAATTGAGGAGAAGATCAAGCTTCTTGAAGAAATTGGTGTTGATGGACTAATATTCATTCCTTTTGATCTCGATTTCTCCAGGATGACATCCGAGTCGTTCGTCCGTGATATTCTCTGGGGTAAACTTCACATCAGGAAAATATTTGTCGGCCATGACTATAGTTTTGGGAAAAGCAAGACGGGGAACAAAGTTTTTCTCGCAGAATTTGGGAAACAGCTTGGATTTGAGGTTGACATTATTAATGCCGTCAAGCTCGATGATGAGACCATCAGCAGCACCCGCCTGAGACACTTGATTCTTGCAGGTGACGTAAAGACGGCTGCGAGGCTCTTAGGAAGGCCTTACAATATCAGCGGCATTGTTATCGAGGGGAAAAAACGGGGCAGCATCCTCGGAATTCCCACGGCCAACATAAAGCCCGACAAGGAATTAATCCCAGCACAAGGTGTCTATGCTGTTATTTCCCGTCTAGGGAAGGATAGCTACAAAGGTGTCTTGAATGTCGGCTTCAATCCCACCTTTTCCGATACCGACCTTTCTGTTGAAGTTTTTTTGCTTGATTTCAGCGGAGATATTTACGGGGAAAAAGTGGATGTCCTTTTTATTGAAAGGATACGGGATGAAGTAAAATTTGAAAGTCCCGAGCAGTTGGTCACACAGATAAGGAAAGACATCGACGAAGCGCGGACCATACTGAAATTGTATTCCTAGTCCCAATAGATCGATTATCTATACCAGCCATATATTTCTCTTTCGTCATGAAGATCAAATATCTCCACCATTGGAACATCACATATAAAGAAGCCGTCAACATCCAGCAGGATCTCAAGGAGAAGCTGATCATCAATGACAAGGAATTTTCCGGGCGGATCAGTACCATCGCCGGCGCTGATATATCCTATTCCCAACAAGACGATATGTTTTTCGCGGCCGTAATTCTGCTGGCATATCCGACTATGGACGTCATCGAGGAGACCTCCTTTGCAGAAAGGGCGCCCTTCCCATATATTCCTGGACTGCTGAGCTTTAGAGAAGGCCCCGCACTCTTAAAGTCATTTGAGAAGCTCGGCAGCGTTCCTGATTGCGTCATTTTCGACGGCCAGGGAATTGCCCATCCCAGAGGCATTGGCCTCGCTTCACATATTGGATTGTTCCTGGATATACCAACCATAGGTTGTGCCAAGAAAAGGCTGGTCGGATTGCATGACGAAGTAGGACCGGCAGTTGGAGACTATGAGGACCTCGTACTGGACGGACGAGTCGTGGGCGCAGTGGTCCGAACCAAGAAAAAAGTCAAACCGTTATTCGTATCACCAGGACACAAGATAAGTTTGCGAAGGGCAGTTGAGGTGGTTCTTTCATGTTGCAAAGGCTACAGACTTACCGAACCGGTAAGGAGGGCGCATCTTGCAGTTAATCGAATTCGTATAGAGGCGACTACCTCTTGCTGAAATACACGTCGCCTATATAGCTTTCAGCAGCGCTCTTAGTGTTTTGCGTATTGATATAAAACTCGACGCCATGAGTCACTCCGGCAGGGTTGGAGCATTCCACGTCTTTCAAAAGCTTATTATAATCATCGTATATATTTCTTTTTTCCGTATACCACTGTCCCAAGCGATCTGCCTTATTCCGAACAACGACATATCTCAGCTTCCCCCCACCGATTGCTGTACTCCTGCCCGTCCAGCCCTTGGGGGCCTCATTATCCCAGATATAACCCAGAACGGGTGTGTTTATGGCCTCCGGAAATCCTGTTGGAGTAAAAGCAACATAGAGCTGTATTGCTTGGTCATCCGTGTTGCTTTTTCTGACATCACCGCCATCGGGAAGCTTGATAACCTTCCATCTCCAATTCAAATAGGGGTATTCTTTGATATCAACCTCTACGCCATGTTTTACACCGTAGGACGAGTCATTGCTCTTCATGTGAAGGTTATAAATCTGCGATCCTCTTTCCAGAGTGATAGCAGGCTCACCCTTTTTGACAGCCAGTAACCAGCCTGTAGGGGCCCCCTGCTGCATTTGTGCGGAATCGAATCCTGCGACCCGGATGATACCCGTACCCCGCGGTGTCGCGGACGCAGCCGGGGCTTGTGGAGCAGCCGTCGGTTCACCTGTTACAGAAGCAGGCGGTGGAACGGGAGTCGCGGTTGCGGATGGGCGCATGGGTATTCCCTGTTTTTCAGGAACTGACGGCGGAATTGCAGTCTGAGGTGAGGGTGGCGATGCAGGTGAAGCAGCCGATACCTCCGGCTTCTTGGGTTCCTCGGCCTTTTGACATCCTGACACAGGAATCATCGTCAGAAAGAGCGATGCAGAGATAATTAGAGTTAACATTCTTTTCATACTAAATTACTTTGCGCCTTTCGAACGACCTTTATAGAGATTCATTATCTCTGATCTTGTCAATACAGCATCTACCCTGTCTATGTATTTTTTTATATTTTCCCTGCCGCCTTCCTCTCTGTCAACAAGGGCAATTACCCGGTCAACTTTGAGACCGGCTTCCCGCACTACTTCTATGGCAGTGATTGTAGATCCTCCTGTTGTTATCACGTCGTCTATGATCGCAACTCTTTCGCCCGGTGCGATGTTCCCTTCGATACCACTTCTCGTTCCGTGGTTCTTCGCGTCTTTTCTTACGACAAATGATTTGATCGGTTTTTTCTTCTGATAAGAAATGAGGGAAACCGCATTGGCTATGGGATCCGCTCCTAATGTCAGGCCGCCGGCCGCCGAAACATCTGTATCAACAAGCATTTCAAAAATAATATTTCCTATGAGGCACATCCCTTCGGGGTCCATGGTTGTCGGTTTGCAGTTGAAATAATAGTTGCTCGTTCTTCCAGAGGCCAGCATGAAGGGAGGATCGTCCCTGTACTGGAAAGACCGCTCTAGCATTATTTCAGCCAGTCTATATTTCATTTCATGGGGGGTCATTTTGATATACGCCTTTTTGAAAAGGATTTTATAAGTTGTTCAACTACCCGCACGGCTTCCACACCGTCTTTCGCATAGGCGGCGCCGATAGAGGCCGCATAAGCTTTCGTGACTACGGCGCCTCCAACGATAAACGGACATGAATACCCGCTGGCCCGCGCAAGACCGATGACCCCCTCCATATTCACCATAGTCGTGGTCATAAGGGCGGAAAGGCCCACCAGATCGGGATTTGAACGCCTTATTGCCTCGATAACTTCCTTAGCCGGTACGTCTTTACCGAGGTCAATAATGTTGTAGCCGTGATTTTTCAACATCAAAGAAATTATGTTCTTGCCGATGTCGTGGATGTCCCCCTTCACCGTGGCAAGAATGATAATCCCTTTTCCAAGCCTGCCTCTCTTTTCGTGTTTGAGCCTTGGTTCAACGCGCGCTAGGGCGGCCTTCATCGCTTCGGCACTCGCTATCAGCTGCGGCAAAAAAAACTTTCTTTGATCAAACAGTTCGCCCGCCAGTTTAATTGCCGGAATCATAATGTCATCCACAAGCCCGGAAGGACTCACACCTGATTGAAGGGCATTATCGACAAGGGTAATAATGTTATCCCTGTTGCCCTCCAGTATAGCTCCATATACTTCCTGACTAGGTGACGCTTTCACTGCCGGGGCGGCAGACGCATCCGTCCTGGCAAATTCAGAACAATGCCGGATATACGAGAGGGCATCCCTGTCTTTTTGCATTAACACATCGCCCGCCATCTTTACCTTCATGAGTTCCCTGTCGGCAGGATTAGCAATTGCCATAGTCAACCCTGCGGCCTGTGTCATGGCGAGAAAGGCAGTGTTCATCCACTTTCGTTCCGGCATGCCGAAGGACACATTGGAAAGACCGAGAATTGTTCTGCATTTGAAGCTATCCGCAGACCAGGCGACGGTTTCCAGCGTTTCTTTTGCAGCCTCGGTGTTCGTCGCCACGGTCATGACGAGTCCATCGACAACGATGTCATCTTTTGAGAATCCGAAACGCCGGGCAGCCTGGAATATATCTCTTATGATTTCTTTTCTCCTTGCTGCTGTTTCGGGTATCTCATTATCCGTTATCGGTAACAGAATAAACATGGCGCCATATTTCGCAGCAACGGCGAGCAGCTTTTTCAACTTTTGCCTTTCACCGGAAATGGAGTTTATCAGGGCACGGCCGGGGTAGATGCGAAGAGCCGCTTTTATTGTCTCCATATTCGGGGAATCGATGACTAGGGGCAGGGCAGTGCCTGTCGATAGCAGACGAATGACTTTTTTCACGGTATCGACCTCATCAATTTTATGAACCCCGACATTCACGTCAAGAAGGTCAGCCCCCTGCGCTTCCTGTTCCCTTGCCATCTGCCTGACGATATGCATCTTGCCGTCAAGAAGTTCCTTTTGCAGGGCTTTCTTGCCTGTGGGATTAATTCTCTCGCCGATTATGAGAAGCGGACCGCTCTCATCAAATATCTTGAAGGCTCTCGCGGAGCTGACAGCGCTTATGGACTTTCGCACCGGAGCTATCATCGGGGCTTTACCTGACACCTTCTTCAGTGCCGCGATATGTGCGGGCGTTGTCCCGCAGCATCCACCGATAAGGTTGACACCGGCAGCCGCGAGCTCCTTTCCCCATGAGGCGAATTCCCTGGGGGCCATATCATAGACGGTTTCTTTGCCGGCCAGCCTCGGCATTCCGGCGTTGGGCTTGGCCACCAGCGGAACTGTGGCGTACGGTTTCATGGCGGCAATAAACTTCACCATTGCTTCTGGCCCTGTTGAACAGTTGCAGCCCACAGCGTCAGCTCCGAGACTCTGCAGTGTAATGAGGGCGGTCACAGGATCTGTGCCACTCAGTGTATAGCCATTCGTTTCGTAGGTCATAGTGACCATGACGAAATGGTCGGTGATTTCTCTGACAGCGATGAGCGCCGCCCGCGCCTCCTGTATGTCCATCATGGTTTCGATGACAAAAAGATCAACGCCACCCGCAAGAAGGCCCCAGACCTGCTCTTTGAAGATATCGACTGCCTCATCAAACATAAGGTCGCCGAAAGGCTCTACAAAATGTCCTGTCGAACTGATATCGCCGGCAATTAGTGTCCCGTTTCCTACTGCACGCCTCGCCAGAGCTACGAGTCGTTTATTGATTTCTCTTACGTTTGTAAAACCATATTGGCTGAGCTTTAATCGGTTCGCGCCGAAGGCACAGGTATAGATAATATCAGCGCCCGCCTTTTGATAAGCCCTGTGAATATCCTGAATCGCCGCGGGGTTTTCCAGACACCATGCCTCGGGACAGACACCGGACGGCATTCCCAGCTTCTGCAGTTCCGTTCCCGTAGCACCATCAAGAATCAAAACTCTTCTTTTTAACAGATTGACGAGCTTCTGTTTTTTATCCAATGACCTATCCATATCGTAGATCGTGCCTTCCTAATTTTTACGACAATTTTTGTCTTATAATATCAGCATTCCATAATATCAAGATATTATAATGCCACCGTCCTTATCACAACAATCCTCCTCGTGAATTTTGCGCCATTATGCCGGTGATGGCGGTAACGGACTTTTCCGGGACAAGCATCGAGCTATCTGTAATCTCTATGCCGATTCTGTCGAGTTGGAGGAGGCGATGCATCGCTCTTTGCGTTTCCAGCAATAAATCACCATAGCCTGCCGAATAGCGTTTCCTCAACAATCTTTTGTTTTCCCTCCTCAGCGACTGGTTAAAATAGTCCATGATCCAGTCGAGAGAGGCGTCTACTATCTCGCTTGCTGCTGCGTCCAAGACGATACCGCGGGTGACATTCGCACCAGTGGCATCTTTCTCTATGGCATCCATGATTTCCCGGCCAGCCGTGGCTCCCATCAGGACTATCTCGTTGCAATTAGCAAGAAGCTTGGCAAGCTGACGACTTTCAAATTCTGTACCGTCAGGAAGGATGATCCTGGCGCCTTTAATCTCCGTGATAGGCATGCATAAGCCTGCACCCTTCAGGTGAATGAGCGATGAGGCGTGTCCTATATACCTTTCGATCTCCTCCTGTTGTGACGCTGTTACATCAGTAACGCCTTTTACAAATCCCAGACGTCTATATATATTTTTGCGTGGCGGAGGGATTGATATGGATTCAAAAAAAAGGGCAGGTGCCATGACAGATGACGCGAAGATTCCTTTCCTTACTGCAGGTCTGCAGAATGTCTTTTCGGTTATGTTTTTTTCTTTGCGATGTGCTTCATCAAGCCACCGTCGCTGACAAGTTGTTGCATGAACGGTGGGATAGGCTCTATACTGAGCGGACCCTTATCGCTGTTTAAAATCCTGATGCTTCCATTATCGCCGTCAACCTCGATTTCCTGGCCATCAGAGACCATATTCCACAAATCGCTCGATTCAAAAATGGGCAGTCCGATGTTAAAGGCATTCCGGTAAAATATGCGTGCAAAACTTTTGGCGACGACACAGGAAATCCCGGCAGTCTTGATGGCGATAGGCGCGTGTTCTCTCGAGGAGCCGCAGCCAAAATTCTCCCCCGCCACGATTATATCGCCGGCGCTAATTTTTTTCATAAATTCAGGGTCGGCGTCCTCCATGCAGTGTGCGGCAAGAAACGCAGGATCGGATGATACTAAATAACGGGCGGCAACGATTGCATCGGTGTCTATGTTATCTCCAAATTTCCAGACTTTCCCTCTGAACTTCATAATATCTAACCCCTCTACAACTCCTCCGGACCGGCTATTCGTCCCAAGACCGCCGATGCCGCGGCAATAGCAGGACTGGCAAGATATACTTCACTCCCGGTATGCCCCATGCGCCCGATGAAATTTCTGTTCGTTGTGGAAATGGCCTTCTCGCCATCTGCTAACACGCCCATGTGACCGCCCAAACAGGCGCCGCACGTCGGCGTGCTGACCGCAGCATGTGCATCGATAAATGTTTCTATTAGGCCTTCCTGCAGTGCTTGTTTGTATATTGCCTGCGTGGCGGGCACGATGATCAAACGGACATGGGGCGCCTTCTTCTTCTTCTTGAGAATGCCCGCTGCAACCCTGAGGTCTTCTATTCTGCCGTTCGTACATGATCCGATAACAACCTGATCAATATTGACATTGCCCACCTGGCTGATCCCCCTGACGTTTGAAGGTATATGGGGAAATGCCACTTGGGGCTCAATGTTGCTGACATCGATATTGATGATATCGGCATATTGAGCATCTGGGTCAGAGTCGTAAAAACTGTAAGGCCGCTTTGCCCTCTCCGCTACATAAGCCTTTGTAATATCGTCCGGTATGAAGATGCCGTTCTTCGCGCCCGCTTCAATGACCATGTTAGATATGGTCAATCTGTCTGCCATGCTGAGCTGCCCCATGGTGTTGCCAGTGAACTCCATCGCTTTGTACAGAGCGCCATCGACGCCAATGCGGCCAATGAGATAGAGGATCAGGTCTTTGCCGGAGACCCATTTTCTCATCTTGCCGGAAAAGACGATCTTCATCGTCTCAGGGACCCTGAACCATACCTCACCGGTCATCATGGCGGCCGCGAGATCGGTGCTGCCAACTCCGGTGGCAAAGGCCCCCAGAGCGCCGTATGTGCATGTATGGCTGTCGGCGCCGATGACCAAGTCTCCGGGGAGAACGATACCCTGTTCGGGAAGGAGGGCATGTTCAATGCCTATTTCACCAACATCATAGTAGTGGGTTAATCCCTGCTCTCGTGCAAATTCCCTAATGTACTTGCACTGCTGTGCGGAATCAATGTCTTTATTGGGCGTGAAGTGATCGGGTATAAGTACCACTTTATCCCGGTCAAAGACCCTGAGACCCCCGGCTCTTCTGAATTCCGCTATAGCGATAGGAGCCGTTATGTCATTCCCGAGAGCGATATCCACCCTTGCATTTATCAGTATCCCCGGATGTATCTCTTTGAGATCTGTGTGGCAGTACAGTATCTTTTCTGTGATGGTCATTCCCACGCCGTTAATTCTCCACTTTTTTTATGTATATATTTCTTTACACTATTGTCCTTCTTTATTCAACTTTAACCTTTTTCACATCCCCCTTGAGAAACTCGAGGCGGTTTAATGCATTGATATACGCCTTTGCAGAAGCTACAATCACGTCGGGCTCGGCGCCGCGTCCTGCCACAGAGCGCCCGTTATACTTGAGTTGAACCATGACCTCTCCTAAGGCATCGGTTCCTCCGGTAATAGCGGAAACTGCATACTTCAGTAGGGGGTAGTTGGTCTTGGTGATTTTCCTGATGGCAGCAAAGGTCGCATCCACAGGTCCAACGCCGAAACCTGCGTCCTGGATGGTTTTCCCGTCTACTTCCATCTGCATGGTTGCCGTGGGCACGGCCACGTTGCCGCTTACCACAGTCAGATAAACCAGTTTGTACCTCTCGACAATCTTATACACTTCTTCATATACAATAGCCTCCAAATCTTCATCAAAGATCTCTTTTTTGACGTCGGCCAGTTCCTTGAACCTGACAAATGCCTTTTTAACTTCGCCTGCGGTTAGCTTATAACCCATCTTCTTGAGATGTTCGGAGACGGCATGACGGCCTGAATGCTTCCCGAGAACAAGATGGGTTCCGGAGATGCCGACGGATTGAGGAGTCATAATCTCGTACGTGATCTTCTCTTTGATCAAACCATCCTGGTGGATGCCCGATTCATGCGCAAATGCGTTGGCCCCGACAATCGCCTTGTTCGGTTGAACTTGTATGCCCGTTATGTGAGTTAAGAGTCTCGACGACTGATAGATATGTTCCGTTCTGATTCCCGTGCGAAATCCAAAAAAGTCCTTCCGGGTCTCGAGGGCCATAACAATTTCCTCCATGGCTGCATTTCCGGCTCGTTCTCCGATCCCGTTAATTGTGCATTCCACCTGCCGTGCGCCATGTTTAACAGCGGCGAGTGAATTGGCAACAGCGAGTCCCAGATCATTATGACAGTGAACCGAAATTACGGCCTTGTCGATATTCTTGACTTTTGTAAAAAGATGATCGATCAAGCTGCTGAATTCATCGGGCACTATATATCCCACGGTATCAGGGATATTCACGGTAGTGGCCCCGGTTGCAATTACCGCTTCCACCATGTCGCAGAGATAATCCCAATCCGTTCTTGTGGCATCCATAGGGGAGAACTCCACATTCGGCGTATAGGAACAGGCACGGGTCACGGCGGCGCGGGCTTCTTTCAAAACCTGGGTCCGTGTCTTTTTCAGCTGGTACTTCAGATGGATATCTGACGACGAAATGAAGGTATGGATCCGTGGATGAGCCGCATCTTTGATGGCCTCCCAGGCGCGGTCGATATCGGTGGAATTGGCCCTCGCCAAGGCAGCAATCTGCGGCTCTCTGACATTACGGGCGATCTGCTGCACAGCCAGAAAGTCGCCATCTGAAGCGATTGGGAATCCTGCCTCAATGATGTCTACCCCGAGCTTTTCGAGTTGTCTGGCGATCCGCAGTTTTTCATCTAGGTTCATGCTTGCCCCTGGTGACTGCTCCCCATCCCTCAGCGTCGTATCAAATATCAATATCTTCTTTTTCTTTGAATCCATATCTCCCTCCATTTTATCCAATCCACAAAATAAAAAAGGCCATGAGCTTCTGTAGCCCATGGCCTTTAGGTATGTTTTATTTGCGGTTGCCTATGGATTACCTAAAAACGACGGGCGCCTGCCATTAAGCAAAAGGCGAAGAAGAGTGAGGACCAGCAGGATCATGTTGCTCTTTGAATTAACTAATGCCTTCTTCATGCCTAACGTCACTTTCAGTAAATCCTTTTAATATTTCTTTTAGGATAAATCACAATAAAACCTCTGTCAAGGCATTTTTTCAGTAGCATGAAGAGTGACAGGCCAGTGGAAGCGAAGGGAAAGATTACAGTACCCTCTTTCTTATATCACAGCCTCAAGTTGGAGAGATCCACATCGTTAATGCTTTCCGGCTGCCATCTGGGCCGATCATCCTTGTCTATGAGCCGGGCTCGAACGCCTTCCAGAAAATCCGGATGTTTTACGATAAATTGCATGGCACGAAAGTCTGCCTCATAGACCCTGCGCATGGGGAGATGCTCATTGTGGCGCAACAGCTTCATGGTCAAGGCCAGCGCCGTAGGAGACCTTTCTGAAAGTTCCGACGTGAGGCCTTCGCAGGGGGAAAGGAGGACAGGGCACACCTGAAGAGAATCAATAATATCCTGCAGAGATGGTTGTCCTGCAAAATATTCTGCCACCCACGTATCTATGTCCGGTCTTGGCATGATACTTCTATCGAAGTAAATTTTAAGTTTCCTCATAAGCAGGGCTAAAAGTTCCTTCGAACTTGATATGCCCGTCGCCTTGAATATTTCAATAGACCGGATTAAGTCATTGACATTGTCTACCGGTGTTAAGTGCGTTGCAAAACCGACGCGGACACACTCACTTCCCTTCAATTCATGACTAGTGAGCGCCAGATATTCCGGATAGCCGGGCGGGCATTTGCTATACATCCATCCGGTTGCACCCACGTCGGGGAAAAAACCAATCCTCGTTTCCGGCATGGCCATTCGCGTTTTTTCTGTTGTGATCACACAGTCTGCGCCCGCTGCAATGCCGAGGCCGCCTCCCATTGTGATGCCGTCTGCTATGACAATTACTGGTTTGGGAGATATATGGATCATCAGATCAAGACTGAATTCCTCGAGGAAAAAATTGTTTACATCGTTCAAATTGTTGTTTCGTATATCGGCGGCGATGCGCCTGATATCACCTCCGGCGCAGAACCCCCTGTCACCAAGGCCGTAGAACAGAATCAGCTTGCATTCCTCATCCGCAAGCGCTTCGTTAAAATAGCCCGTTATAAGCCGGACCATCTCGAGGTTGAGACTGTTCAGCGCCTCTTTTCTATTCAGGATGATAGACATGCCTGCACTGGTTCGGCGCATTAGGACAGAAGACTCTTTAGAATTGTTGCTCTTCATTGGCGATACAGATCTTAAACTCTCAACCTTCTTTTTCAAGCTCGGCTTCCGCATTCAGGGTAATGTTGATATGTTTCCTCACCGTGAATCCCCCCGGATATTTATAGTTCCATGCCATTCAGAAATCTTCCCGCTGGAGGCAAGCTGTAGCGGCAAATCCCATAGTGGTATACGAACCGGTTTCATCTGTGAAGTATATCGGACCGAAGAATTCAACATGAAGAAGAACAGGCTTTTCCACGGCGCGAATAGTGAGACGTCCATGGACCTTGAGCATGTTGCTTCCGACCTCTTTGATCTTAGTACTCTGGAAAAAATATGGGAATATTTCCCACATCGAAAAAATCTGAACTTCGAATATGGTTATCTCTGGGCTCAATGCGGGTGAAAATACTCGCTGTCTCTGTCTTAATATCCATTGATGTGCCTCTTTTATCCGATGAGTCGAAATTGATAAAATCGGCGATTTCATTGAATTGACCGTGAATGTCGTTTATCATCACATGGTGCACCGTGAAATGAGTCACTGCATGAGCCGTGTCGATAATTCATTTTGTCATATGGAAACTCTCCCATTATTATTCATCGAGATAAGGTATTTTCGTCCTTTTCCGGGGAAACAGGCCGCTTAGAATGAAAAATATCATTTTTGGATTCTAACACATTATGGAATCAGTTCTATAAGGAGAATGGTCAATTGTGTTCGTGAATAGTATTATTTACGCGTCAGTCAATGTATTAAATAACTTATTTTACACAAGGGATGAATTTCTTAAGACATGAATCCATCTTTAAAAAATATGGTCCTTGCCAACAGTGAAATACACAAAAATATTTTTGACCTCTATGAAAGATACGGGTATGATCGAAAAATAATTATTGCATTTGCCCTTTAAATCCATTGCTTTCCCGTTCGATCTCGGCGGGTTCATCCACTCATGTGATCAGGCAAATGTTAATACAGCCATGCAAATTACTGAAATCAGGAAAAGGACGTATCTGCCATGTTTGTGGTCATGACAATTTCCCGCCGATAAGGGCAGGCAAAGATGCCGAATTTAAGCATTGGTTCGCTTAGTCAAATAAAGAGTTTGCGAAACATAAAGGATTTATTAGCCGGCGATTATTGAAACCCCTGAAGAAGGATGACTATGCTGCTGTTGCAGAACATTATAGTCGAGAAACCTTTATGGTCATGCATACCAACCCCATTCACGACGAGGCGGGCAAACGTTTTGCACCGCTATTTGACGGTCAGCCAACGCCTCAGTTTTACGAGGTGATCGCTAGGTAATATGAGAGGACATTGTTGATCAAACTGTAAGAAAGCTAGTCATATGAAGAAGGGAGATAAAGTATGAAGTTACATATTAAGAGCAACGTGTCGTGGGTCGGTAAGATTGATTGGGAGCTCAGGAAGTTTCATGGGGATGAATATTCCACTCATCGCGGGTCGACCTATAATTCGTATCTCGTCGAAGAAGAAAAGGTAGCTTTGATCGATACGGCATGGCTTCCGTTTGCAAAAGAGTATGTTGAGAACCTGCGAAAAATAATTGATCTAAAAAAAATCGACTATGTTATCGCAAACCATGCGGAGATAGATCACAGCGGCGCCCTGCCTGAACTCATGAGCCATATCCCCGATAAGCCCATATACTGCACTGCAAACGGCATTAAATCCCTCAGAGGCCACTACCACCAGGATTGGAATTTCCATGCAGTAAAGACAGGCGACCGCCTTAGTTTAGGGAAAAAGGAGTTGATTTTTATAGAAGCGCCGATGCTTCACTGGCCGGACACTATGTTTTGTTACCTGGCGGGCGATAATATTTTGTTCAGCAATGATGCATTCGGTCAGCACTATGCAACGGAGTTCATGTTTAATGATCTAGTCGACCGGGCCGAATTAATGGAGGAATGTATAAAGTATTATGCGAATATCCTGACGCCGTTCAGCTCTTTCGTCGGCAAAAAAATTAAGGAGGTCTTATCCTTCAAATTACCCGTGGATATTATCTGTACAAGCCACGGTGTCATCTGGCGGGATAACCCCGTCCAAATTGTTGAGCAGTATCTGAAATGGGCCGATAGTTATAAAGAAAACCAGATCACCATTATTTACGATTCCATGTGGAACGGCACGCGCGTCATGGCGGAGAATATCGCCTTTGGCATAAAGCAATGTGATCAGAAAGTAAATGTGAAGCTTTACAATCTTTCCAAATCGGACAAGAATGATGTGATCACGGAAATTTTTAAATCAAAGGCCGTTCTTGTAGGTTCTCCGACCATAAACCGGGGTATCCTGACGGCGGTTGCAGCCCTTCTGGAAGAAATAAAAGGTTTGAAATTCCAGGGCAAGAAAGCGGCTGCCTTCGGATGCTACGGGTGGAGCGGCGAATCTGTAAAGGTCATTTCAGAGAATCTTCAATCCGCAGGCTTCGAGGTCGTTGACGGAGGCATAAGAGCCTTGTGGAATCCGGATAGCGAAAGCATTGAGGCATGCATTAAATACGGAAAGAAAGTGGCCGGGCTTTTTGATTAGATGCAGAAGGTATGGGAAATCACTGCAGCATTTTGCAAAAACCGGAACTGATTTTTTTGAAATGATGCATAATGTAAACGATTGGTTGTATCGAAACTCCGGAAGGCAATACGATGATCATCCGGAAGGTGGAGGTGGCCTTCCGGATGATTGGTAGAGAGGAATATTTTACCAATTGCCTCTCATCATGCCGGTGCCGGTGCCGCCCTTCATACTGGGGCCAAGACCGCGTTCCATTTTCAAAGACTTCAGCCTTTCCTGCTGTTCAGGCGTCAAGACCTTGAGGATTTCCAGCCGATAAGCGGTCATTTTATCCTGCATTTGATCGCGAAGTGCTCTGATCTCTTTCTGCGCTGCCGTAATCTTGTTTCGGTCGGGATTCGTCTGCAGCCAGAGCAGCCTTAAATCGCCACGCTTGCTGAATATCTTGTCCTTTAGGGGTTTTGTGTCCCTCAAATAGGCTTCACGGAGGGCATTGATATTTGCCGTCTGTTCGGGTGTTAGATTGAGCTGGGATAGAAATGATGTATCTGACCCATAGCCGTCCGCTCCGCCATGCCCCCTTCCCCAACCCGGACCATAGGCAAATGCATAAGCCGATAAAGCTATCACGACAAACACTGTTATTAATGTAATTGTTAATTTTTTCATGGTCGTACCCTCCTTAGATCTTATTTTTCTTTTTCTTGTATGAAGAGCAAGGGACATGCCAGCTTAAATTTTCGGCATGTAACACATTTATATAACTGTGGTATTAGCAGCTTATTTACAGTTATACGCTAATTGATATGCTGTTTCAAAGAAAAGATATGGATAAGAAGTATCCACTTATGGTATCCACTTGAATAAAAAATATCCAGATGAACATGAAAAACAAGATTAATGAGAAAGGGTGGAAATTCTGGACAGGTGTCTCGCCTTGGTTTATCATCGGAGCTGTAGTCATCATTGTGCCCGTATTTGTCGTATTGACCATACAGACTATAAACAAACAAAGGGAATACACTACACAACTTTTAGTTGAGAAGGGAGCAGCGCTGATAAGGTCTTTTGAAGCTGGTGCGAGAACGGGCATAGAAATGCGATGGAGCAGTTTTCAGCTCCAGAAACTGTTGATTGAAACAGCGCAGCAGCCGGACATCGATCATTTGATCGTAACCGATGCCCGTGGTACAATCGTAGCCGACAGCGATCCCTCGATGCTCGGAGAAAAGTACGGGACAGATCTTGATCTCGCTCGTCTTGCAACTTTAAAAGAGGTGGAATGGCGGCAGGTTCCCAATCCAGAAGGCGCCGATACATTTGAAGTGTACCGGCAATTTTCTCCTACAGAGAAGCCTTTTCAGGGATTTATGAAAGGACCCAAATCAGATAAGCAACCATTGCCGAGAGCAACGGATAAATCAGCGGGAGCATCGTCAGGATTCATAATTTTTGTCGGGATGGATATGGGGCCGGTTATCGCGGCAAGAGAGCAGGATACACGTCATACCATCTTGAGTGCCGCCATTCTTGTTCTGATTGGATGTTCGGGGATCATTTCTCTTTTTCTAGCACAAGGGTATCGCGCGGCAAAGACCTCCTTCTCCAGGATAAAGATATTTTCCGACAGCCTCGTAGAAAATATGCCTATCGGCCTCATTGCCATAAATGACCGGGAGAAAATCATCTCATTTAACCAGACCGCCGAATCCATCTTGGGCTATTCGCATCCGGATGCCTTGGGAAAGAATGCCCAAGACATCATACCGGCCCCGTGCATGGCCTTACTGCAATGCCTGAAAGCTGAGAATAGGGTAATCGAGGAGGAGATAGAGTGCCCTCTTGCAAATGGCAGGACAATTTCCCTCGAAGTGATTGCAACAGGTCTCCAGGAAGATAACGGCAAATTTTATGGCTTTTTAATACTTTTCAGGGACATCACTGAGATGCATCACTTGAAGAAAGAAATGGAACGGAGCCAACGCCTCGCATTGGTGGGCAGTCTGGCAGCCGGGATCGCCCATGAAATAAGGAATCCTCTGAGTTCCATCAAAGGCTTCGCCACTTTTTTCAAAGAGCGCTACAGGAATAACCCTGATGATCAGAAAACAGCAGACATCATGGTTCAGGAGGTTGAAAGGCTAAACCGGGTTATCGGCCAGCTCCTCGAATTTGCGAAGCCGATGGAGATGAAAAGGCATTGGACATCTCTCCAGGAAGTGATAAGGCACACATTGAGAATGATAGAAGGCCAGGCGAAGGCGAAAAATGTTGCAGTTCGAACGGAATTGCCTGAGAATTTAGGGAATATCTTCATAGATTCAGATAAAATCACTCAGGTGTTGCTCAATCTGTATTTGAATGCCTTGGAAGCAATGGACGAGGGTGGCACGCTTACGTCAGTAGTCCTGCCGCACGAGGGCCGCATGGTGAGGATCGATGTTACCGACACGGGAAAAGGCATTGATGAAAAGGATCTTGCCCGCATCTTTGATCCATACTTTACGACCAGATCTTCAGGAACAGGTCTCGGGCTTGCCATTGTCCATAAAATAATGGAATCCCACGACGGTGAACTCCGGGTGACAAGTAAACCTGAGAAGGGAACTACAGTGTCAATCTTTCTACCCATCGGCCCGGCATCCGAGACTCGCGTATAACCTCTTTGTCGGTTCAGCTCTCTGCCCTGAACCCCAAAGACAGACATTGGTGAATGAGATATATGAAATCGAAAAATACTATTTTGGTTGTCGATGATGATATTGCCCATAGGACTATGTTAAGGACTCTGCTTGGCGGCTGGGGATATGACGTTGCCGAAGCCGACGACGGCGGAAAGGCCATCGAAGCCGTTTCACGGAAACCTTTTGATCTGATTTTGATGGACATTCGTATGCTCAAAGTCTCCGGATTGGAGGCTCTCGCGGAGATAAAGAGGTTCAATCCCGCTATTCCTGTCATTATCATGACCGCGTACGCCTCCGTGGAAACGGCGGTAAACGCCCTCAAAGAAGGAGCCTACGATTATCTTACCAAGCCTCTTGATTTTGACGAATTGAAACTAACCATTGAACGGGCCATGGAGCACAGCCGCCTAAAAGAGGAAAACCGCCACCTCCGGGAGAGTCTCGCCACTCAATTTGACAGTCAACATCTGATCGGTCACAGTCCGGCCATGACGAGACTCATCGAAACCATGGTCCAGGTTGCGCCTTCTGAGGCAACCGTTCTGATTACCGGTGAGTCCGGAACGGGAAAAGAAATGATCGCAGGCGCCATCCATTTCAACAGCCTCCGGAAAAACGGCCCTTTCGTGAAAATCAACTGCGCTGCGATTACGGAAACACTTCTAGAATCCGAGCTTTTCGGCCATGAAAAAGGCGCCTTTACTGGTGCCGACAAACGGAAGGAAGGAAAATTTCATCAGGCAGGGGGGGGAACTCTCTTCCTCGATGAAGTGAGCGAGATGTCTCCTGCCATGCAGGTCAAGTTATTGCGCGTTTTGCAGGAAAGGGAAATCACCCGCGTGGGTGGAGATGACGTCATTAAAGTGGACGTGCGGGTTATCGCCGCCACCAACAAGGATCTGATGCGTGAAATTGAGGCGAGGCGTTTCCGTGATGACCTTTATTACCGTCTGAATGTAGTGACGCTTAACGTTCCGCCGCTGAGGGAACGGAGGGAAGATATACCACTTATTGCCCGGCACTTTCTCACCTCTTTTGCCAAGAAGAATCATAAAGGCATAAAAGGGTTCACCCCTCAGGCCATGGATCGGCTCCTCAAGTACAATTGGCCCGGTAATGTACGGGAGCTCATGAATGCCATTGAACGGGGGGTCGTGCTTTCCCGCTCGGAATACCTCGGTGAAGAGGAATTCACCCTCGCCTTACGGTCAGAGCCGCAAGCGGCAGAAACGCCGGATCAGCGGATAGAAGCCACAGAGCCGTCTCTGGAGTCTGTAGAAAAGGAAACGATTCTGAAGGCGCTAGAAACGACCAGCGGAAACAAAAGCGAAGCAGCCAGACGGCTCGGCATCACCCGGCGGACACTGCATCTGAAACTGAAAAAATACGGCATGATGTAAAACTAAAAATTTTTGCCGGCGTCTAAATCAAACCGGCTACAAGGCTGCCTACTTCACTTGTTGAATAACCCATCTGTCCGGCGGACATGCTTTTAATCTTCTCTGCCACAACCTTCATGACGGCTTTTTCGATGGTCACCGCCGCATTATCTTCTCCCAATATCTCGAGCATCATCTGCCCCGCCATGATGGCCGCAATCGGATTGACCACATTCAGCCCCGTGTACTTGGGCGCCGAGCCGCCTATGGGTTCAAACATGGAAACGCCCTGTGGATTTATATTGCCGCCCGCGGCTATTCCCATACCTCCCTGGATCATCGCTCCCAGATCGGTGATGATGTCGCCGAACATGTTGTCTGTCACGATCACATCGAACCATTCGGGATTCTTTATCATCCACATAGATGTCGCATCCACATGGGCGTATTCGGTCTTTATATCGGGATATTCTCTTGCCACTTCGTAGAATGTCCGTTCCCACAGGTCGAAGGCATACGTAAGCACATTTGTCTTGCCGCATAGCGTCAGCTTCTTTGCCTTGTTGCGTTTGCGGCAGTATTCGAAGGCGAACCTCACGCAGCGCTCCACTCCCTTGCGCGTGTTGATGGATTCCTGAGTCGCTATCTCGTCTGCCGTGCCTCTCTTCAGGAAGCCACCCGCACCTGCATAAAGGCCTTCGCTGTTCTCCCTGACGACAACGAAATCTATATCCTCCGGTTTCTTATTTTTCAGCGGCGTATCGACACCAGCGTAAAGCTTAACGGGTCTCAGATTTATGTATTGATCCAGGCTGAAGCGGAGCTTAAGGAGAATGCCCTTCTCCAGGATGCCAGCTTTTACATCGGGATGGCCGATGGCGCCCAGATAGATTGCATCGAACTTCCTCAGCTCTTCAATGGTTTCATCGCCCAATACCTCACCTGTCCGCTTATATCGCTCGCCGCCCAGATCATAATGGGTGATGTCCAGTTTGAAACCATATTTTGCGGACGCAGCCCTGAGGACCTTCAATCCTTCTGCGATTACTTCGGGTCCTGTTCCATCACCCGGAACTACGGCTATTTTGTATGACTTACCCATTGTTTTCTCCTCCCACGGATAGTTTGATTATAACCCCAGCCGGTCGCTGATTCCCTTCATTGCCTGAAGACAAATCTCCGCAAATTCGTCCAGTGGGATGCCGAGTTTTTCACATTCCATGATCGTATCCCGATTGACGGATGCCGCAAAGGCCTTTTCCTTCATTCTCTTTATAACTGATTTTGCCTTCACACTTGCCAGTTTCTTATCGGGATAAACGAGGGCCGTAGCGGTTATCATGCCGGTGATGGTCTCGCCTGCAGCCAGAGCGTGATGAAACACCGTATTCCTCTTCATGTCCCAAGCATCTTGATTATGCATCTTAATCGCATCAATAATTTCAGGATCGACGCCTATTCTATCGAGGATCTTTGCGGTTTCGTGCGTATGAACCGTCAGATTGCCGTCAATCAGCTCCAAATCCAGATCATGGAGCAGTCCTGCAATGCCCCATTTCTCCTCGTCGTTTCCCAACCGGCGCGCCAACGCCCTCATGACGACCTCTGTGGCGTAGCAATGATATAACATCCTCTCATTATTGATATATTGAGAGAGCAATGCAATCGCAGCTTCTTTCGTAATCATGGATCATCTCCTCACATAATATCTTAAATCTACTAACATATCCGGATGAAAGTTACAATTTGTTTCGTTTTAAATCTATGGCAAGGAACCTTAAAAATGTACTTGTCAAGTGAATGATTTATTGTTACAAAAATCGAAAATATTAGAGGGATGGACGATCATGGGTGAGGGCATTTCGGATTATACGAAATTTACGGTAGACCTCCGCAGGCATATGTGGATGGCGAGCGTGGAAATGGAATTGCGCAGGCTCATATGGCAGATTGCAGTCATGGGGAAATACATTTCTGCCAAAATTCATGAATCAAACCGGAAGCTCGCCGGATTCAAAAATATTTATGACGAAGAACAGCTTACTCTGGACAGAAGCGCTGACGAAATTCTCAAGAACCAGCTCGAGTATTCGGGGTTTGTCCGGGAGTATGCCTCGGAGGAGCGGGATTCAGTCATACAGATCGGAAAAGGTAACGAGAAATATTTTATTACGGCCGACCCGCTTGACGGCTCATCTCTGGTGGATACCAATCTGGCCATAGGGACCATAATCGGCATCCACAAGGAATCCATACGGGCCGAAGGGAAAAAGACATTGGCAGCAGCCATGTATATTACGTATGGTCCTCTGATCACGATGGTCTATTCTGCGGGAAAGGGAAGCCATGAATTCGTATTGAACAGGGAAGGCGAGTACGTTCTCTCTGAGGAAAACATAATCTTGAAGGAACGGGGAGACATATACAGCCTCGGAGGGCTGAGAAAAGAATGGATCCCGGCCCACCTCAAGTACATAGAGTTCCTCGAGAAGGAAGGCTATAAACTCCGTTACAGCGGAGGGTTTGTGCCGGACATAAATCAGTTGCTTATCAAAAGAGGGGGTATCTTCACATACCCTGCGCTCAAGAAAAGCCCTAATGGTAAATTGCGACTTCTGTTTGAGCTTCAGCCGATGGCATTCATAATTGAGCAGGCGGGTGGCATGGCAACAGATGGCAAAAATGATATACTGTCCATCAAGGCGGGAGACCTGGATCAGCGTTGCCCGATCTACATCGGGAGCCGTTTCGAGGTGGAAAAGGCCAAGGAATTTCTTGCTAATGGCTGATGGGGAGGGTGAGAGCTATGGCAAAGACCTTCGAAAACATCGATCAATTGAAAAAAGCACTGGAAGGCATCCTCACGATTTCGGACGGTAATGTCAGGGTGCTGGATGAGAGAAGTCTCCGGGATTCATTTATTGACGACCTCGTATTTACGGCGGTGTTCAGTTCTCAGAATGATACCAGAAAAGCGGCAAGGTGGCTGATTCGACGGACAGGAGCGGCTATGAGTATTTTATCGACATCCATAATGCCTCTCTATGAGGCCATGGGGCGTATGGAGGTGTCGGGTTTTACGGTGCCTGCCATCAATATCCGGGCCCTCACGTACGATGTTGCGCAGGCTGTCTTCCGCGCCGCCATGAAGAATAAGGTCGGTCCAGTGATTTTTGAAATCGCCCGTTCTGAAATTGATTACACCTCCCAGCGTCCTGAAGAATATACATCCGCGGTAACAGCCGCGGCAATCAAGGCAGGCTACAGGGGCCCTCTCTTTCTGCAGGGAGATCATTTCCAGGTAAGCGCTAAAAAATTTTCATCCGATTCCCCTAAGGAAGTGGAGGCGGTCAAAGACCTGATCTGGGACGCCATCGAGGCGGGATTCTACAATATAGATATCGATACCTCAACACTTGTAGATCTGTCAAGACCGACGGTGGATGAGCAACAGGAGACGAATTACTCTCTTGCGGCAGAGCTGACTACTATGATCCGGGATCTGGAACCGGCGGGCGTGACGATCTCTGTCGGCGGTGAAATCGGTGAAGTTGGAGGAAAAAACAGCACCGTTGAAGAACTGCGGGCCTATATGGCTGGCTATCTCGAACACTTAAAGAGGGATGGCGGTGATATGAAAGGGATCAGTAAGATCAGCGTGCAGTCAGGCACCACCCATGGAGGCGTTCCTCTGCCCGATGGGACTATCGCTAAGGTCAAGCTGGACTTCAACACCTTGGAAAAATTATCCGAAGTTGCGAGAGCGGAGTTTGGTCTCGCTGGTGCAGTTCAGCACGGGGCATCGACGCTCCCCAATGAGGCCTTCGATAAATTTCCCAAGACGGGCACAGCCGAAATCCATCTGGCGACTGGGTTTCAAAATATGATTTACGAAAGCAAACACTTTCCGGCAGTACTCAGGGACGAGATATATGAATATATAAAATCTAAAATGATAGGCGAGAAGAAAGATACGGATACGGAAGAGCAGTTTATCTACAAAACTAGGAAGAAGGGTTTAGGTCCATTTAAGAAGGAACTCTGGAATCTCCCTAAAGAGACGCTCCATGCCATAGGTCACGAGTTGGAAAACCAATTCTCTTTTTTGTTTGAAAAGCTGAACGTCAAGGATACCTCTAATATTGTCGCCATGTATATAAGACCTATAGATGTCCCCCTAAAAATTCCTGATGCCTTCAAGGTATAAGCGAACTCGCAATACTTTTTATTAAAACCAATTTCAGTTTTTACCTCTAAGAAAACCCTTGAGTTACTCTAGAATATCCATTGGCATGATCTCTATCAAATGCGTCCGCGGCTGAGTCTCTTCAATCTTACTGTTTCAGTTTCTTAGCCACAGTGAGGACGGTATCGGCATAGATCTTACTGTGGTTGTAAGCAAGGATTACCCTGCGCTGTCTTTTCGCACTCATGTCACAGCGCCAACCGTGAGAACGAAGGTAATTTGCCATGCTGTAAAGTGCATCCGGCTCCGCAAAGAGGTTGACACGACCGTCTCTATCGGCAGTGACCCCATAAACGGAAATCTTTGTCGGCATGAACTGGCAGATTCCGATTGCGCCATAGAGTGAACCAGGAATACTAAGAGGGTCAATACCGTTTTCCGAGGCATATCTAATCAGGGCTTTGAGTTCTCCGTAAGCCCAATCAGCCTTCTGGCGGCAGCGTTTCCTTGCAAATTCCTCACTCCTCCGGGTAACCAGATCGGGCGCAAGATAGGGACGGATAGTTTCTAGATCGGAAGACAAGGCCATACTTGCCAGCGTATTGAAGGCGCCCCTATCACCCAGATGCCGGCCGAGCTCGGTTTCCACGAGCAGTATTGATACGACAATCTCTTTGGGGACACAGTAGTTCTCCGTTATTCCTTGCAGGGCCTCTCTGTTCTTCTGTAAATAGATTTGCGCCTCGGCAATGGCTTCCGGTTTTAAGAAGCGGGCGTATGCAGCCCTGACCTTGCGGGCGGAAACAGCATCTTGTTTCTTGTACCGCTTGTTTATAAGTTCCTTCAGCTTGCATGACATGGCGCTGGGATCAAAGTTTACACCCGGGCGGTCAAATATTTTTCTTATGACTTGCTCATCGAAATTGTCGGCTACAAGGCGTTCAATGAGTGGCGTCCAATCCGCAAATGACGACGAGGGGAGGATGAAGAGCGAAAGAGAAAAAATGGACGCGAGAATAAAGAAATTTAAGTGCCGGGCCATTTCAAACCTCCTTAAATCGATTTAATGAAACAGCATCCTTCTTGGTCGTAGGAATATTCTCGTAAAAATATTAGAGGCATTTCCCCCTAAAACCTTCTCCAGATGTTTTTCGGGGACAATTCTCATTACAAAATCAAGATACGCAGCCATGGGAGCAAGCGGCCAGTCACTGCCGAAGAGGATTTTATCCCAACTCATTGCATAAATAAGGCCGTAGCGGATCTCATTCACAACGAGAGGCTCGCTCCCCATCCCCTCCAGGTAAGCCCGGCCACCTGCCAGCAGTCCGGAAATATCAGCCCATACGTTCGGATTCTTGCGCATAATCTCTGCAGTTTCCTTCACCCACGGGTCTCCGAGGTGTGCAATGACGAAGAAATTCTGCCGGTGAGTTACAGCAAGTTTGCCGATTGCCAGAGGATGGGAGTATTTAAGCAAGCCTCGTTTGGAAAAGGTATCACCGCTATGAATGACAACGGGAATATTAGATTGAGCGGCCACTTCGTAAACGGGCTCGCAAATCGGATCATTCACCGAAAATTGATAGTACCCGGAATACAGTTTAATTCTCACAGCTCTGAGATTATGCAGCGCCTGCTCAATCTTATCCAGTGAGTCATCGGAAAGTTCATACGGGTTGGTGCTGGGACAGAAATAGAGTTGGTTAGGCCATGAATCGGACAGATCCAGTTCCATCGGATTGGGTGGAGATGAATCAGGGAATCCAAACCGGAACGTTTCCTGAATCCCCAGTGCAATCGTTGCCAGGATACTATTGCTTTCTAATTCCTCTTGGAAACCGACCAACGAATAACCGCAACCCGATTCGTTAAAAGCGGCTTCCTCGAAGCAGGCTATCCTGGAGAAATGGATGCGAGTGTCAATTATGACCATTGTGTGAAACCATGGCAAAAACGAAAAATTGAATAACATCCTCTTGTGGAAACAACATAGGGGAAATATGCTTGCCTGTCAAGTTAAGAGGCAGTGACAGACTTTGCACGATGACTGATCATTCATGGCGCGAGATGCATCAGCTAACAAAATAAAAGGAGGACTTAAGAATTGAACATCGCCGTAACAAGTACCTTCAGAGCCGAACAGCACAGCCTAACTTAAACATGTGCTGGTTTATCAGGCTGCGTATTTCGGACATCCTCAATTTTTTGTCTTGACATTAGGGAGAACCTTAAATTACTAAATCGAAGATCTCCGCAGCTAGCTGCGGAGAATCTTCAATTCTTAAGGAACAGTATCGTTCGGCATTCTGTCACTTACCCCGCAGCAGGCCGCGGGGAATGCGCTCACTACCGAATTCAATCCGAAACGGGAAAGTATCTGATAGGTTATGGATTGGGTAAAAAATAAAAAAACCATTTTTTTCTTCCTGCCATTCATTATCTATTTAGCCCTTCTCGCGGTTATGCCTTTAATGGAGCCGGATGAGGGGCGTTACAGCGCTATACCCAGCGAAATGAATCATTCGGGGGATTATGTGACACCGCATCTAAAAGGGACCGTCTACCTGGAAAAGCCCCCTCTATGCTATTGGGCGACGGCCCTGTCATTCAAGATATTCGGGGAGAATGAATTCTCATCAAGACTGTTTTCAGCGCTTTGCGCGTGGGGCTGTATCCTCCTCGTTTATAGAATGGGCACTTTTTTTCATGGCGAAAAAACAGGGTTTTACGCGGCTGCGGTCTTGGCGACGTCCTTATTTCCCTTTGCCATCGGACAGCTCAATATACTCGACATGCCGCTCGCATTCTTTGTCTCTGTTGCCGTATGTTTTGGCTTCAGATACTTTTCAAATCACGGGTACGGAAAGAAAAATATCTATCTCTTTTATCTTTTCTGTGCCTTGGCCTTTCTTACAAAGGGTTTAATCGGCATAGTCTTTCCTTGTGCGATTGTAATAATCTGGCTCGCGTCATCCGGAAGGTGGCGAGACATATTACGATTATTCTCACCCGCAGGCGTCATAATCTTTTTGGCTGTCGCAGGCCCCTGGTTATTTCTTGTCGTAAGAGCAAATAAAGACTTCCTGTGGTTTTTTTTCGTACAGGAACATTTCCTCAGATATACCACGACCATGCACTCGAGAAATGAGCCCATCTTTTTTTACATTCCTATCATCATCGCGGGTACAATGCCCTGGTGGGCTTTTCTCTTCAAGGCTGTTAAAGAAGGCAGGGTAAAACTCTTTTCTCTTTTTGCCTCAACGGAAAACTTGTTCTTGCTCACATGGGCAGGCTTCATATTTCTATTCTTTTCCATTTCCTCCTCCAAGCTCGTCCCCTATATAGCCGCTGTTTTCTTGCCCATCGCTGTTTTTATGGGACATATTTTCAGATCATATGACGATGGAAGTGGAAGTCTCGATTATAGCAAAGGTGGGGGGATCCTCTACCGCCTACCCGTGATCCTGCAATCTCTCCTTTTTGTCGCTGTCCTCCTCGTGCCGCCCTTTCTTAAGAACCACGGGATATCTTTCCTTACGTGGTGGCCGTGGGTGATCTTCCCTATCTTCATGCAGATCGCTATTATATTTCTGCCTGAGATCATTGGCAGAAAATGGCGGGGCGGCTGGTTCATAATTATCTATGTGCTCTCGTTCCTTTTTATGAGTTCCCTGATTTTCCCTATGTCCCAATTCTTGACTCCATATAAGTCGGCGTATCCCATTGCCAGGGTGATCAAAGATTACGTTCCCGCCAATGTGGAACTTTATCAGTATGGGATGTCTCTTTACGGCATCGATTTTTACAGCAATAGGAGAACGCCCGTAGTCGATGACATCGGCGAATTGAAACCGGGGGTAGACAAACTGTCACTAGAAGAGAAGAATCGTTATTTTCTAACTTCTAAAATGTTTTTTAGTCTTTATCATGAAAAGAAGGATATCTATTGCGTGACGGAACGTGAAAATGTGGAAAAGCTGAAAAAAAATACAGCCTTTTTGGACGTTCTGTGGGATAATGGTTATTATAGCCTCGTGCATCTTAAAGATGAGTGATTGATTGGATATGAAAATCAGAAAAGATTTCCTGCCCCTGTCAAGACCCGCCATCGGCGAGAGAGAGATTGAAGGCGTTGTTAATTGCTTGAAATCAGGATGGATCACTACCGGACCCGTATGTAAGGCATTTGAGGACAGATTCTGCGCATTGACCGGGGCATCCCATGCAGTCTCCGTAACTTCCGCCACAGCCGGCATGCATCTTATACTTCTTGCTCTGGGGATCGGGGAAGGAGACGAGATTATCACACCGTCAATGACCTTTGCCTCCACCGTAAATATGATTGTCATGATGAAGGCGAGGCCTGTTTTCATAGACATCAACTATGATACACTGAATATCAGTGCGGACCTCATTGAAAAGAAAATCACCCGTAAGACAAAGGCCATTATTCCTGTTCATTTTGCGGGGGCACCCGCCGACATGGATAGGATTTTGGCAATGGCAAAGCGCAACAATATCCCGATTATTGAAGATGCGGCCCATGCTGTTGGCACATATTATAAAGGCATCCATGCAGGAGGGTTCCGCCATATAGCGATCTTTTCCTTTCACCCCATAAAGAACATAACAAGTGGTGAGGGCGGGATGATTACACACGCTGACGATGCGTTGGAAGCCAAGTTAAGGCTTCTAAGATTTCACGGTATTGAGAGAGACGCATGGAAACGTTACGGGAAAGGAGGAAACCCCGAGTACGATATTAATCTCCCCGGATTCAAATACAATCTTCCCGATATGCAGGCAGCCTTGGGGCTCGCGCAGCTTGCGAGGCTGAACGAGATCAATCACAGAAGATCCGAACTGGCAGGGTACTATATGAAAGGGCTAAAAGATGTAAATGGCCTTGAATTGCCCGGAATACCTGAATATCCCCACATTCATGCCTGGCACCTATTCATCATAAAGGTTCTCTCCATGGATAGGGACCTCTTCATGGATAAACTGTCCGAGTACAATATTGGATATGGTCTGCATTTCCCGGCATGCCACCGTTTGAGTTACGTCAAGAGGCAGTTTGCAACGGGAAACAAAATGCTCCCCGAAACAGAGCGGGCGGCGGGAAGGATAATTTCTCTGCCTCTGTTTCCAGACATGTCGAATGATGATGTATCCTACGTTTGTGAAGCGATAAGAGAGATATTGAAAAATTAGCAGCCTTGCAAATGCGTTTTGCTCGCGCATAAGCGAATGAATGATATGTAACAATGAGGACAATCCCATGATTTCACAGCCGATGATTTCCCTGGTCATTCCTGTTTACAATGAAGAGGAGAACCTGCGTATCCTCATGGAGCGCATCCGCCCGGTAATGCAAGGCATGGGCAGGCCGTATGAGATAATTCTTGTTGATGACGGCAGCCGGGACACTTCCCTCTCCATATTGAAAGGCTTTGCAGCTGAACCAGACGTGCAGGTTGTAGAGCTTGTCAGAAATTATGGACAGCATGCGGCGATACTTGCCGGTTTTTCTGTGGTGAGGGGCGATATTATAATCACTTTGGATGCGGATCTCCAGAATCCCCCGGAAGAGATACCGAAACTTGTAAGAGAGATGGAAGCAGGCAGCTATGATGTGGTAGGCACAATAAGAAAAGGGCGCAAGGATTCCATGTTCAGGATCATACCGTCAAAGATCATCAACATAATTGCGAGAAGTATCACCAAGGTCAGAATGACCGACTGGGGTTGCATGCTCCGGGCCTACCGGCGCCCTGTAGTCGATCGCATGATCGCCTGCCATGAACACTCAACATTCATTCCGGCGTTAGCGACATTTTTTGGCAAGCGTGTGACGGAAATTGAGGTTGCCCACGATGAGAGGGCTGGCGGAACATCTAACTATCCTCTGCGAAAGCTCATCAATCTTCAGTTTGACCTAGTCTCGTCATTTTCTGATTTGCCCATGAAGCTCCTCATGTACGGGGGCATATTTATGGCCCTCGGCGGTGTCTGCTTCGGTATATTTCTTGCCGTTGCGAGAATTGTGTATGGCGCCCTGTGGGCTGCTGAGGGCGTTTTTACATTATTTGCCATACTGTTTGTTTTTGTTGGTCTGCAGTTTTTTGCCTTCGGCATTGTAGGGGAATACATTGGACGGATCTATAGAGAAGTGAGAAAAAGGCCAGAGTATGTTATTGAAAAGGTCCACTCATCGGAGAGTGCAAGGTAGACGTAATGAGGGCCGTTGTATTCGCATATCACAACATGGGTATTTGCGGGCTTGAAGCCCTGAAAAAAACAGGTTTTGATATCGCGGCTATTTTTTCGCATGAAGACGACACCGGGGAAAATTGCTGGTTCGATTCCGTTGTTGAATGGGCAAATAGAAATCGTATCGAGATATTCTGTCCCACTGATGTTAATACGCCCGCTTGGATAGAGAAAGTTTCACGTCTTGCTCCCGATGTGGTTTTTTCCTTCTACTTTCGGCATATGCTGAGTCAGGACATCTTGAGCATACCGACGTCAGGCGCGTATAATCTCCATGGCTCGCTTCTACCCGCTTATCGTGGGAGAGCCCCCGTAAACTGGGCCATCGTAAACGGAGAGAAAAAGACCGGTGTTACACTCCATCATATGACAGTAAAACCGGACGCAGGTGACATTGTCGGGCAGAAGGCGGTTGAGATAGATTTTCAAGACACCGCGAGGACCCTGTATGACAAGCTTTGCGAGGCCGCGAGAGAAATGCTTGCGGAAATACTGCCTCTCATTCGGGAAGGCAGAGCCACGCGGATTCCGCAGGAGCTGACGAAGGGAAGCTATTACGGCGGGCGGAAGCCGGAAGATGGGCGAATTGACTGGAGCTGGCCTGCCGTAAGGATCTACAATCTCGTCCGGGCCGTGACTGAGCCGTATCCCGGCGCGTTTGGTTATTTGCCCGGAGCAGGAAAAATATTGATCTGGTGGGCCCTTCCTCAAGAGAAGAGAAGGAGTGAGGATGCTCCCGGACGAATAGAGGTTGAAAATGAGGACGTCTTCGTCAAAACGGGAGATGGCAGACTGAAGCTTGTAGATATCGAGATCGCGGGGTCGAGAATAAAACGCGGTCAAATTTTTGACTACTTTAAAAACAAAGAAGGGTTAACCTTAACATGAAGATCTTAATTCTCGGGGTAAATGGATTTATCGGTCATCACTTGACCAAACGGATTCTCGCTCAAACAGACTGGATTGTCTACGGCATGGACCTTGCCGATGATCGCCTCGGTGAAGCCGTGAATAATCCTCGTTTCCATTTTCTTGAGGGTGATATGGCGATTAACAAGGAATGGATTGAGTATCACATAAAAAAATGTGACGTTGTATTGCCGCTTGTAGCCATTGCGACCCCCAAACTATATGTTGAGGACCCCATCGGTGTATACAATCTGGACTTTGAGATGAATCTGGGCGTTATCAAACAATGTGTTAAGTATCACAGGCGTGTCGTATTTCCATCCACGTCCGAGGTTTATGGCGCCTGCACCGACAAGGAGTTCAAAGAGGATGAGAGTTTCCTGGTTGTCGGGCCGATTCAAAAAGAGCGATGGATTTACTCGTGCTGCAAGCAGCTCCTGGATCGCGTGATCTATGCCTATGGCACCCGCGGTTATCTTGAATTCACACTGTTTAGACCATTCAACTGGATTGGACCGCGGCTGGATTCCTTGGATGTGGCCAAAGAGGGGAGTTCCAGGGTCGTCACACAATTCATAGCCGAACTGCTTATGAAACGCCCGATAGCGCTCGTTGACGGCGGTCATCAGAAACGATGTTTCACATATGTGGATGACGGCATCTCCGCATTGATGAAAATTCTGGAAAACAAAAATGATGTATGCAAAAGTGAGATCATCAACATTGGAAACCCCGACAATGAGTGTTCCGTGAAGGAATTGGCCAATATTTTGAAGAATCTCTTTATGGTCCATAGGGAGCACAAAAATGACGAGGCATACTCGGAAATCATCGAAGCATCCTCCGAAACTTACTATGGCAAAGGCTACCAGGATATCTATTCCAGGAAACCGAGCATTGAAAAAGCGCTAAAGCTGTTGGATTGGAAACCTGAGATAGGCTTGAAGGATGCTCTCAAGATGACGCTGGATTCTTTCTTGGAGGAGAACAGGGGTGTTGTCTGATGACAAGAGTAAGAAAGTGCTGGGCATAAAGATTGATGTTGATACCTATCATGGTATGAAGAATGGTGTGCCCCGTCTTCTTGACATACTGGAAAACCATGAAATCAAGAGCACCTTCTTCTTGAGCATAGGGCCTGATGCCTCCGGCAGGGCCATTCTTCAGCTCGTAAAAAATCCCCGCTTCCTGAAAAAGATGGTCAGGACTAATGCCGTTGGTCTCTATGGCTTGAGGACGGCCCTCTACGGGACCGTGCTTCCTTCGCCGATGATTGCCCTTTCCTTTCCGGAAATAGTCCGGCAGATAATTGCTCAAGGCCATGAGGTGCAATTTCATGCATGGGATCACAGACGCTGGCAGGACGAAGTGCACGGAAGATCGAGGGAGTGGATACGAGATTGGTTCGAGAAGGGTATCTGTGGGTTTGCGGAGCTGACAGGGCAAGCGCCTACCGCATTCGGGGCACCTGCCTGGGTTATCGACGACAGGGTAATCGGGATTCTCGATGATTACCGGTTTGATTATCTGAGCTGCACCAGGGCCAAAAAGCCCTTCATCCATGAAGGGCTGGGTACTGTGGAAATTCCGTCCGATCTCCCTTGCTTTGAGGAGGTTAGCGTCCCTGAAGGCATCTCAATCATCACCTCTATGCTCAAAGGCAGAGAAATCCATGTGCTGCCGGTGCACGCCGAGGTGGAAGGAGGCATCTGGAGCAGCCACTTCATTGACCTGCTCTCGCAGATCAAGAAGGCAGGTTACCGATTTACGACCCTTTCCGAGATACGAAATCTGTTGCCGGTGGATGAACTGACAGTTCGAAAATATAGGATGGAATTATTGCCCGGCCGTTCTGTCCCGTGCGCAGTATGATTGACGTATCCTTTCATTAAAGATACGGTTCAATTCTATTTACCGTAATTGGGAATCGGTTCATTTACTACGGGATGTTTTTCTTGCACCTTTAACCCGTGCTTCACAGCCTGTGCCACTTCCAGCGCCTGGGCTGTCTCATTTTTTTCATAGGAACAGCATGGTTCATAGGCCCACCCATGAGCCAGCCTCTCTTCCTCCTTTTTCAGAGAAAAGAAGGTGTACCTCCCGATAAGCGGTGCGATGAGTTTCGTTGTCCATCCAAATGTGGCATAGATATCCTTAAGGAGCTTATCTGCCTTCTTGGCGATACGCGCATCGTTGCGATACCACTTCCTCATAGCCCAGACAGCGCCGGCATACGTCGAGCGTAAAGGAAATACCTCCCATGCAAAACGGTCTCTCACGCGCCGGGGATGGTTCTTATGCATCTGCCATCCGTTCAACAGCACCCGTATCAGGCGAAGAATACTGGGGCCGTTTAACTTAAAATCGCGCCAGAATGCCTCCAGGAGATATTTCTCTTCCTGTCCGTCTTTGATATGCGGATGGCGGTAATTGAAGCGATATTGGCCGTGGGAATCGGCATCGGGGAGTTCCGATTCTGCCAAGAGCGTACCTTCCTGTTTGTGCTTTTCATACAAGGGAGTTCCCGAAATGGGGGTATAAAGCATAAACTGGTGAAAGACCGTTTCATGGCCGACTGCGTAATCAATGATTGCGTCCATATTTTCTGGTCTATGGTTTTCTAGGCCGATGATCGAGGACCCCAGGACACGGATGCCGTGAGATTGCAAAAGCTGCACCAGGGCTCGCGTATCCACTCCATGGAGCTTATTGTAGTTGCTGCTTTCGCCCTCCAGACCCATCCATACCCAGCCGATGCCGAGCCTCACCAGTTGATCAATCGTATAGGATTGCAGGACCCGTGCGGAGCTGAATACGTATATTGCCCAGCTCTTATTGTTAGCCTCCATCAGTTCGAGGAGTCGCAAAGCCCTTTTCTTATGGAGGAGGAAATTTTCATCGAGGGTAAAAAAGGATCGGACCTTGAGTTTCTTTTCAATTTCGCACATGACTGCAAAAAGCTCATCACCCGTTTCATAAAAATTAACGAAATGCCCTTTACCACCAAAAAGCGCCGATGTTGAACAGAAGTTACAGCCAACAGGGCAGCCCACGGAGGGGATCAGGATAGCCGCCGTGCCGCCGGGCCTGCTCCCCAGATTGATACCCATGATCCTGGCTCCAAACCCTGATATGGCCATCGGGTGCTTGATGCGCGCCTTGTCATCCTGTCCGAGATATCGCTGAAACCACCGGATGCCCTCGCCGCGAACGATCAGGTCCGCATCTACCATATTATCAATTCCTTCTTTGTTGGTGATATGTCCGCCGATAATAATCGTGGCTGCGGGTTGATACTGCCGGATCAGCTTACACATCTTCTTCACCTTGCCGATGTTCGGAATGATGGCGCTGATGCCGATGATATCATACTGGCGATCACGAATTTCTTCGACGAAACGATCGAAGGCGGGAAAATCCAGCATCGTACAGGGGGCCTCGATATTGGCATGAATCATCATGAGCCCGAAGGTGCGATGAAACATGCGCAAAGAAAACCCTCCCTGGACACGAGTTACTTGATTCTGATATAGCTCCATCGGATTGATCTTGCGGCTTCCGTATTCATCATCCTGCGCATACGGTCCGAAAACACTTGTGAGCAGGATGCGGGCGCGGGTTCCGAGTGGATGGACAGGGTGGGCTTGGTACGAACGATTGTGCATGTTACTCCTCCATAACGGTATATATTTTGATATGGAGGCAGCTTAAGAAATATATTTACAGAAAGAAAGTTATAAGTTAGCGTTTTACAATACTTTTACAATGCGGGATAAAGTTGGAATAGAGAAGGGAAATTGACGGGAATAAATGTATCGTATAGATTATAAAAAATTATGAAGCAGACGAAATGGTTCTTCCATCCTATTTTTGTTTTTGTTCTGTCGACGGTCGCCCTCGTTTGTTCCCTCTCCTTGTATATCTACTGGTACGTTGGGATAAGCGCTGGAGTCAAATCGCTCGCCTATCGTTACCAGCTTGATCCAAGCCAATTTATTGAGGCCAGCCCCTGGATCGTCATCCTCATCCTGTCGTTGTTAGTCGGCGTCATCTTGGCGGGGATTCTCATCATCTTCATTTATCATCTGAAAACCCTCCAGCTCTATCGCCTCCAGCAAACCTTCATCAACAACTTCACCCATGAACTCAAGACCCCGGTCACCTCCCTGAAGCTTTATCTGGAGACCTTTACCAAGTATGAAATCCCCCGCGATAAGCAGCTGAAATATATCGGCTTCATGCTTCAGGATGCAGAACGTCTTTCAAACAATATCAACAGTATCCTGAATCTTGCCCGGATCGAGAGCAAGGTTTACGAAGGGGTCTTCACTAATGTGGACCTTGTGGAGATGGTTCGAGGATTTCTTGCAAGCAACCAACATATCTTCCGGGACTGCGACATCCATGTTGAAAACCCCCAAGAAAAGGGGTTCTATCAGACTGTCGTTATATCGCTAATCGAGATGCTTCTGATGAACATTCTGACCAATGCCAAAAAGTACAACAGTTCAAGCAGACCCAGCGTCCTCATAACATTCGAGGAGCTTGAGAATATCCAACTGATCCGTTTCCGGGATAACGGGATCGGTATCGAAAAGGGAGAGAGGAAGAAAATATTCAAGAAGTTCTATCAGAGCCGAAACCGCAGCGAATATGCCGTGGTAGGAGGAAGCGGCATTGGACTCTATCTTGCTCAGCAGATAGCAAGACTCCATCACGGAAAGATCACCGCTGATAGTGAGGGGGCGGGAATGGGATCCGTTTTCACACTGGCATTACCCTTAAAACTGAAAAGGGAAAAACTATGAAAGATCTTCAACAAAAGCGCATTCTCCTCATTGAGGATGACGAGCATATAGCCCAGGGGCTGAAATTGAATCTCTCCCTTCAGGGCTATGAGGTATCAATCGCAGGCGAGGGAACATCGGGACTGCGGATATGGAAAGACTGGAATCCCCACCTCATCGTCCTTGATATCATGCTGCCAGGTTTGGACGGTTTGTCAGTTCTGCGACATATACGCATGGAGGATGAAAAGCTCCCTGTGCTTATCCTGTCGGCTAAAGGCGGCCATGATGACAAGGTCAAGGGATTCTCTTACGGCGTAGATGACTACCTTGCCAAACCTTTTAACCTCGAGGAGTTTCTTATGCGTATCGAGCGCCTCATGAAAAGGTCCTCCTGGAGCCGCGGCAGCACTGTCAATGAGCGGGCATACGAAAAGAATACATATATATTTGGGAGCAACATAATTGACTTCGGAACTATGACGGCGGAGGGCGCTCACGGTATGATTCACCTGACAGACCAGGAGGCAAGGTTACTCAAGGTCTTCATTGCAAACCGGGGTAAACCCTTATCACGCAAGATGCTTCTGGAAGTGGGATGGGGGTACTCCGGTGAGACAACGACACGCACGGTTGACAACTTCATTGTGCGCCTAAGAAAGTACTTTGAAAACGACCCGGAAAATCCTGTCTATTTTAAGAGTATCCGCTCCATCGGATATGTCTTCGACCACCCGTAACAGTACCCTTACGAACCTGAGAATTAAGCGACTCACTAATATCAGTCAGATTTTTCCAGCTTGAGCTCCATTATCATGGCGCCGATGCCTGCGAAGAGACCGAACACGAATAGTCTCCATAAGCATGCTATGGCAAGTTGGCAAATATTTGCATAATGATGGAAACTGAGAGAGATCGCAATGACCATATAGATAAGACTCATAAAGATGCCGAAGACCGCGGCAGTTGCAATCCGTTTCATCATCGGAGCACCCCCGCAGCCGGAGCTGACCAAAACGCCTCCGACTAACGGGAGTGCGGCCATTAGCCACCAAATGTGTCTCAGATCCTGAATTACCCCGGCAAACTTAAGATACATCATATCGATTCCAAGCAAGATTCCGGCAGCGCCGAACGCCAGGGCTGCTGCGTGCCAGTAACGCGGTTTCATCAATGTTCTTTTCTGCGCCCGCAAATCCATGTGCCTGCGAATTGTCAGGGGCCAGTTGTAAAAAAGACAGAAGACGCCATGTTCAAGCAGCGCGCCGCTCTCGCCAAATACCGGCACTGCGTGCACAGATTCCGTAGCCCAGTGTCCGGCCATAAACCGCGCCAGCGTGGGGTATCGATAGGTCATCTGTATGGGGAAGGCAAGGTACCCGACATATTTGAAAAACGCTAAAAACAAGGCGATGCTGTAGTCCTTAAAATTTCTTTCTTTTATAACCAGGAAAAGGACATACAGCCCCCGCGCGAGCGATCCTGGTGATATTGGTATGAGCTGGAAAAAGGCAATAATCCCTAATCCTATTGCCCAGGCTTGCGCGCGGGGCATTGTTGGATGCGTCCATATGAAATATATCGCAAGCGCAGTGGCAACTACATGCGTCGTTGGCATCAAACAGATATGAACAGCCAGACTCTTGAGGTACTTCTGAATAAAGGGCTCTTTGACGGTCTTGATTATTTCATCGGCATCACTCGCGCTTATGATGCGCTTCTTCTTTCCAAGGTCCACCATGTCGGCCAGCCATTCCTCCCGCAACTCGGTGTTAAAATATAGCCGGATGGGCCGCACGAAAATAAAGGCCAATTTCCCCTTTGCATATTCCCAGCTTGTTAAGAACTTATATAGTCCGACCGGAAGAATAGACAGAGGAAGATGCAGTAGGAACAGCCACACGGAATGGGCAAGCACCGGCGCGGACTCTTCCGTTATCCTGCCGCTGCGACACCATGACATCACATGCTCCAGCATTTTGCCGCGAAGCGTTTTAAGAAAGTATCCCATACTGCTCATGCATCTTTTATAATGCGTTCGCCATTCTGTGTGACCCCATGACTTTCGCAGAATACTGCCCAGGAATGGTATTAATCCCAGAAGTGAGAAAGGGATAGCAGAGATTTTGTGTTTCTGGAATCGCTCCTGCGTCGGAGAGTCGATAATATTTTTGATTCTCCACCCGGCAATCGCGCTGGAAAAAATGGTAGACCAGAGCTTTCCACTGTAAAGCAGCTTGAAATGATTATGGGTAATATCGGGAACAGAATTACGATAGATTGTTTCCGCGACTCTCAGCTCCTCAAGCATGCCCATCATGTCTGCAAATTCATTTTTATGAGCGAGCACAAATGCTTTAAGCTTTTTTAGATCGCCCCGGTCGAACTGTACGAGAGACCCTCTGCGAATGCCATTCCATATCAGCATAAAGTCGCCGGGGCTCATCGGGCCGAAGGGAAGCAGCGTGAGGCCCGCGCGGAAATCCATGGCTATAAGACCGGTATAAGGGTCGTCGTCGGTTGAATCCAACTTAAAACAGTTCGGTTGACTCTTGCAGGTGGACCATTCGTATTGGCGCGCGAATTCGTATGCACCCATTTTGTGGAGTAGTTTAACGAAATCCGCCATGAATTGTTTCTTTGTTCGGTATTCCGGAGAGCCGAGGCATTCAGGAGAAATAGTTTCCCCTTTCTTCCATCTGCTCAAAAGCTCCATGTGATCGTCAACCTCAAGCTGCCAGGTACGGCCTTCAACCCAGGCGGTGATCTCACCGCAACTTCCCAATTGGGTATCTACAAAGACGGCGTATATGTCTTTAACACACGATTCATCACCGAACCTTATCTCAGCACCGCGGCGGATGAATTTCTGCCATAACGCGCCGGCCCTTGCCGCAGCTGGATTTGACTGCAACTGAAAAGGTCCCTGGAAGCCGATCCAGTAGAGCAGGTTTCTGAAAAAGCGCGCCGCTCCCGATGGCGGAATCAGGATCTTCATGGCATAAGAATTGGCAACCTGCAATCCCGGCAGCGTATCCGGTTCGATGCTGAGGACTTTCACTTTATAAACCTGTCCCGCAAATCCGCCGCCGACAAATTTTTCTACCTGTACTCGAACACGGGATGTTTTATCCGATGCCTGGGGCGCAATGGCACTCGCGTCATATTCCACGATATCTCCGACATCGTAGCGTTTTAAGGCTAACGGCCGCTGCAAACCAAGGCGGTTGTATTCATTTTCCAGAGTTTTACACACTTCTATCGGATAATCTTTTTTCATGATGACCAGTGCAATAATCTATTTAACAATCATGCTATGTGGGATACCACGGAGATATAAAAATATTAAATTCGTCATTCCTGCAGAAGCAGGAGTCTATAATTAGGACCGGATTCCGTGTCAAGCATGGGATGACATTTTAAAGCCTTCTTTATACTAATGCATGCTCGTTTTTATAACAGCATACGACGTAACTTTTTCTCATAAACGCTATTTCAGGTCAAGCTTGCATCTCTTCTTTCATCGATCCCTCTTTATCGTCTGAGATATAAGTCGCCAAGTCATTGATGCCGGGTTATTCGTGCCCGACCCAATATTCACTCAAATGATTCTTATCATATATGGGTGCATCAAATAGGTGAATTTCATCATTTTGGGTTTTCAGACGGGAAATTAATTCGACAAATGTGGTGAGTCGGCATGTGTCCCGTTGTTTTCTTTTCTCTGGAATTTCTTTGAGAAGAAGATTTCCGGGGATCTTCATTTTGATTTAAAAGATTCAATGCGGTCAGAGAGCCAGTCGAACCACTCTTTAAGACCTGCCAATGTCTTGCAGGATACCTCAAATATTTTGAGATTACGGTTGAGGGTGAGGGCATCCTTTTTTGCCTCGGCCATATCGAAGTCCACATAGGGAAGAAGATCTATCTTGTTGATAATCATGGCCTCCGACTGCTGGAACATGAGGGGATACTTCGCAGGCTTGTCGGAACCTTCCGGGGTGCTCAGGACCATCACCTTCACATTTTCGCCGATCTTGAACTCAGCCGGGCATACGAGATTGCCCACATTCTCGGCAATAAGAAAATCGGTCTTCGAAAGATCAAGGCCCGGCAGGGCTTCGCGGATCATGTTTCCGTCTATATGACATGCCCCTCCGGTGTTAATCTGAACTACCGGGACTCCCAGTTTGGCGATCCTTTCCGCGTCAGAAGAACCCTGGATATCCCCTTCAATTACACCTATTTTATACTTGCCCAGAAGGGCAGCGATCGTCCGCTCGACAAGTGAGGTTTTCCCTGCGCCGGGGGAGCTCATCAGATTAAGGACGTATATTTTTTCTTTATCAAATATTTTTCGGTTTTCTTCTGCAATCCTCTCATTGGCATCGAGGATATTTTTTACGACTGTTATTTTAGCCAAGGTTATGTCTCCTTCGCTCCTTTAAATTTACCAAGCACTCGCCACACAAATAATAACCCGGATTCCCGCCCGCGCGGGAATGACAGAATGGAGCTATCTTCAAGGCTCAAATTAATAGATCTCTTTTTCTATGATCTCTTTCAAGAAATCGAGCTTTTCCAAGGCGAGCTCCTGATCGATCTTATGAATGGCATAACCCGCATGAGATATCACATAGTCTCCGATTGCAACATCCTCGTCGACTATATCGAGGCAGACTTCCCGCCTGGTGCCGCTGATGTCTATAATTGCGATATTGTCTTCGTCAATGGATATGATTTGTCCCGGAAATCCAAGGCACATATTTACCAGTTCCTAATCCACGTCTATCTCGAGAAGCTGAATCTCTTCAGTTCCGCCGGCAAGAAGCACTTCTGAGCCTTTACAATGCGGGCACTCCGCCACGTATTGTTCGAGTTCAACATCTTTTTCGCAGGAAAAGCAGTGAATGATGATCGGTTTAATATCAAATTCAAGCGATGCTCCTTCCGCTTTCGTGCCGCTGGACTGGATTTCAAAGGTGAATTCCAGGACCTGCGGTTCAATGCAGGACAGCCGTCCGAACGAAATCTTCATGGACTTTACTTTGCTGAAGCGATATTCCTCTGCATATTCTTCGATTATATCCAAAATTGACCGGATAATGGACAGCTCATGCATGGTTCAACTTCGGCGGTGTCACGCCACATAAAGAAAGTTCTTTTAAAAGAAGCCTTTCGACATCAGAAAATTTATTTCTTATAGAGGGGGACAGTTCAAGACCCATATCTTTGTATTTGTCGGGAACAATGCAGAGGAAGATGACTTCCGGCAATTCATCTATAAGTTCCGCCTTGCAGAGCACGTCATGAAACGATACTTCATGTGCCGAAGTTGGTTCAAGCATTTGCGCATCAACTTCTTCCTTTGTGAAACGGTAGACGGAACCGGGCTCTCGGTCTGCTTTTATCACGTCGATGACGAGAAGTCTATCGCAACTGCATACCGTATCGAGCAGTCCGTAGCCGAGAGTGCCGCCCTCAACGATCTTGACGTTTTCCGGAACTCGGTAATTGTTCTCGAACCAGCGCACAAAATGGACGCCAAACCCTTCATCCTGAAGAAGAATGTTGCCCAACCCGAGAACAGTGATGCGATCCTTGTCTCCCATATGCGTTGTAAAAATAAGAATGGGGGAGATAATACCCATCTCTCCCCCATTCAAGGATCAATTTCTGTTAAGCAAAAGAGAATATCTTATTTCCCTTCTTTTTCGAATAGCATCCCGCTGATCATGGAAGAGACGGTCCCTTCCTTCAATATGGCGTCATACCAGAAGGCCATATACACGTGCACGATGATAAAGATGATGAAAAGCCACATGAAGATATGGTGAACATAGCGGACGATCGCCAAGCCTCCCAGCATATTCTCCACCGGTTTGAAAATCTTGTATAAGAAGGCGGTCAGCCCAGCATGGTAACCCGCCCCCATGAGGATCAGGCCGGTTACGAGGATGACGAAGATCATGAGAAAAAGACCGCTATAGGCAAGGGATTGCATGGGTCCATAGGTACAGTCTTCGTGTGACGGCGGTTCCTTCTCGATGAGCAGATAGAATTTGATCTGTTTCCACGTGCATTCGAAATCGAGCCATGCGAAAAAATCCTTCCAGTCCGCATTAAACCTCGAGAAGAAAGCAAGATACAACCTCCATATGAAAATGAACATGAGGAATATCCCGAAGAGAATGTGTACATATCTCATATTTCCCACGAAGAACTTATCCACTGTCTCTCCTCGATAAATTGTACAGGGATCGGCGATATAAAAACCTGTTACAATCAAGACAAATATGGATAACGCCATGGCCCAATGGTTGATCATGATTGCCGCAGACCATTCTTTTACAGGTTTTATTTCCATTGGTTGTCCTCCCTTTCCTTTAGGCGACCCTGAATTTCCTGATTTCATTGGTCTTGGGATCGACAATGTGAACCGCACAAGCCATGCAGGGATCAAAGGAATGAATAGTTCTCAGGATCTCAAGAGGCTGGTCCACTTTGGCGAGTTTAGTTCCGACGAGAGATTCCTCATAGGGGCCTCGTTTTCCCGCCTTGTCCCTCGGGGAACAGTTCCATGTGGACGGTACTACAGCCTGATAATTTGCAATCACCTTGTTTTCAATTCTTAGCCAGTGGCCTAACGCTCCTCTCGGCGGTTCCGTCATGCCTCGACCCTGGACAGGTTTGCTCGGGACATCGCAGCGCGTCCAGGTCCGGGTATCCCCATTCTTGATATTGGCTATGAGCTCATTGACCCACCCCTCGATGTGGTCGGCTACATATTTGGTCTCTATGCAGCGTGCCGCCGTCCTTCCCAGGGTGGAGAAGAGGGCCGACACGGGGATGCCTGTTGCCTTGAGCGTTGAATCCACGAGGGCCTTGATCTTTTCGTTCCCCACGGCATAACCGACAACCATGCGTGCCAGAGGACCTACTTCATGTGGCTGCCCATCGTATCTCGGCGCCTTGCACCAGGAATATTTTTCACCCCCCTTAACATTACCGTTGGCATCGTAGCCTGTATATTCCGGATCTGTTGTTCCCTTAAAGGGATGTTGGGGTTCCGTACCCTTATACCAGGCATGGGTTACTTCTTCCGTTATCTTTTCCTCGTCGAGCTTCATGGGCTTTGCAATGTCTCTGTTCTTTACGACTCCCCTTGGGAAGAGGAAGGTATTCATATCGTCGTCAAGAGGGAAACCGCCGTAGCTCAAATAATTCTTCACGCCTCCTCCGATTCCGGCTGCTCCTTCGCCTTTGTAATATGCTGCTGCGAGCAGTACGTCGGGGATGTACGCAGTCTCAATGAAGTTCTGCAATTCCTTCAGGCGGAAAAGATACTGGCCGAGGCGGTTCGCGTCCAGCGCATCCATTACACAGGTCACGCCGCCAACCACCAGGGATTGGGGATGGGGGTTCTTTCCGCCGAAGATGGTCTGCATCTGTGCCGCCACTTTGGATACCTGAAGGGCATCCAGATAGTGAGAGACAATGACCAGGTTAGCCTCCGGTGGAAGCTTGTAGGAAGGATTTCCCCAGTATGCGTTCGCAAAAGGTCCAAGGCGGCCCGACTTCACAAACTTTGTAAGTCTCTGCTGAACGGCCTTGTAATGCGTTTCCGAGCAGTTGTAGGGATTGGAACAGTAGCTTTTGGCGAGCTCGAACGCTTTCTTCGGATCTGCAGAAAGGGCGCTCACAATATCTACCCAGTCGAGTCCATGCAGATGATAAAAATGCATGATGTGATCGCCGAGATACCAGCATCCTTGAATTAAATTTCTGATAATCCGGGCATTGGGGGGCGGCTTGATGCCAAATGCATCTTCGCAGGCCATGGTGCTTGCCTCATAATGGACATAGGTGCAGACTCCACAGAATCTCTGAACAATAAGTCCCGCATCCCGGGGGTCCCGTCCTTTAAGGATTGTCTCGATGCCGCGCCACAGGGTAATGCTGCTCCAGGCGTCCCTGATTACGTTACTGTCATCGACTTCACACTCTATTCTTAAATGTCCTTCAATCCTGGTGATGGGATCTACAATGATTCTCTTAGTCATGTTTCTCCTCCTCATCTTTTCCCTTATGACGGATTGCACTGGCAACCGCATGTGCTGCGACACCCACCGCGGTCAAACCGGTTAACACCAGACCGATATTGTCGGCGGTATGTTCCCCGCCCCCGATTGAAGCTTCATGGATCGGTTTTTCGAGCGGGGCCATTGTGTCCCAGAACCCGGGTTCCGTGCAGCCTATGCAACCATGACCGGCCATGACAGGCCAGGAAACGCCATCGTTGAAACGCACTTTGCCGCAATTTGCAAAAGTGTAAGGTCCTTTGCAGCCTGCGTTGTACAAACACCAGCCTTTTTTTGCTCCTTCATCACCCCACTCTTCCACGAACTCCCCGGCATCATAGTGAGACCTACGTTCGCAGACATCATGGATTCTCTGACCATAAGCCCAGATTGGTCTTCCTATGGAGTCCATGGGGGGCATGCCGCCAAACATGAGGTAGTGAAGAAGTGTCCCGACAAAATTAACTGCATTCGGCGGGCAGCCGGCGATATTAACAGTGGATATGCCAAGAACCTTGCTGATGCCCGCGGCATCCGTCGGATTGGGCCTTGCGGCCTGAATATTTCCGTAGCAGGCACAGGCTCCGATACAAACCGTCGCAGCCGCCTTGTGGGTTACCTCTTTGGCTATTTGGATAGCCGTCTTGCCTTTCGGACCCAGTCTCAGATATTGTCCATTAAGACCCCTGGGCAGAGCCCCTTCGATGACGCAGACAAACTTCTTCTTGAAGTCAGCCATGGCCTTTTCCAGGTTCTGTTCGGCCTGATGGCCGGCGGCTGCCATCACCGTCTCATGATATTCGAGAGATATGGTTTCCAACAGAATGTCGGCTACGTTCGGGTATGAGGTGCGAAGGAAGGCTTCGCTGCAGCCTGTGCATTCGGCGAAGTGGAGCCACACAATGGGTAGACGACTGAAATTCTCCGCTGCCTTCGCAAGGGCGGGACGGAACATAGGAGGCAGCATCAATGCGGATGTCATGACGGATGTCCATTTGATGAAATCCCTCCTGCTCACGCCGCGTTCCGCCAGGAGTTCGTTTAAGTCTTCCCGGGGCGGTGGGAGCTCCCTGTCCAAACGTTCCTGATTGATTTTACAATACTCCATCAGCTGTTTATAATGATTGCTTACAGCTTTACTGTAATCATCGGAGCCTTTCATGATACCTCCTTTCAACATCGTGTGTATTTTTCTCAAAAGACTTATGTCTGCTTTTGAGATTTAGAAGACATAGCGAAAAAATGGTGTTTACAAAAAACGTGGGAACTCGCGAAGCACAAATAAAATGCAAGCTACGTAATGATCAAAAGCGACATATGTCATTTTGCGCATATTGTCAACCAAAAAATCAGGAAAGCGCTTAAAGCCGATGGCTTTAATAGATCGGAGCGGTGCGAAAAAAAGATTATGAAGTATTTTACGTTAATACTTCTGCGAAAAGATCATATTCAGTGGTCGCTGTAATCTTACAGTACACCAGGCTTCCCGTAGCAAGATTTTCCCCCTTCACGTAAGTAATGCCATCGATTTCCGGGGCTTGCCTTGAGCACCGTCCTACGTAGGGATGATCGGGGATTCCGTTTTTTCCTTCGATGAGGACCTCCTGGACAGAACCGATCAGGGCCTGATTGATTTGATAAGAAATAACAGACTGCTCCTCCATCAGATTCTGTCTCCTCGCCTCCTTTTCCCTTTCCGATATCCGTGAAGGGTAGGACGCGGCCTTCGTGCCTTCCTCTCTCGAATAGATGAATACCCCCAGGTGATCGAACTTCGTCTCTTTGATAAAGGAAAGTAGTTTATTGAATTTCCTGCGTGTCTCTCCAGGAAATCCCACGATGATGGATGTGCGAAGCGCCACGCCGGGGATTATCTCCCTCGCCCTTTGGATGGTCTTCTCGATCAGATTGCTGCCGCCGCGTCTCTTCATGGCTGCCAGGATGTCGTTGTCGATATGCTGGATAGGGATATCTATGTATTTGCATATGCTCTCATAGTCGGCCATAGATTTAAGAATCTCGTCGGTGAGACCGGCGGGATGCGCGTACAGAAGCCTTATCCAACGTATACCCTTTATGGGTGCAAGTCTCTCGAGCAGATCGCCGAGCTTCGGCCTTCCTTTCAGGTCGCGCCCGTAGGCGGTGGTGTCTTGGGCGGTGATGATGAGCTCTTTTACCCCGCGAGCGGCAATGGATTCCGCTTCCATCAGGATGTCTTTCATCTCCCTGCTCCTGGCCTTTCCCCGTATAGTCGGAATTACACAATAGGAGCAGCGATTGGAGCAGCCTTCGGCGATCTTGAGATAACTGGTGTAAAAGGGCGTAGTTATCAGGCGTGGAGTTTGCGCATTCATCAGGAAGTCGGGTTTGCCGATGATAGAGCGGCTACACGGGACTTCTGTCTGAGATAAACCGTTTAGGTGATGCACGATGTTTGCTATTTCGCCGACACCTAAGAAGAGATCGACTTCCGGCAGCTCTTTTTCCAAACCTTTTCCGTATCGCTGGGGCAGACATCCTGTAACGACCAAATGGGTGCAGGCGTTCCTTTGCCGTTTTTTCCGCTCGGCCATCTTGAGGATTTCGTCTATGGATTCTTCTTTTGCGGGTAGGATAAAGGAGCACGTATTGATCAGGATGATTTGGGCATGATCTGCTTGGGCAGCGATGCTATAGCCGCTTTTTGCAAGAAGTGCGGCCATGACCTCGGAGTCAACCCGATTCTTCGGACATCCCAAACTTATGATGTGAACACTTCCGCGTTTCAACGGGGAATCTTTCTGGCCAGCACTTTTCTCGGTTTGACGCCATCGGAGGGTCCGACGACTCCTTCCGCCTCCATGCGTTCGATCATGCGGGCAGCGCGGTTGTATCCGACCTTCAGATATCTCTGTACCAGAGAGATTGAAGCCTGTCCCAACTCAGTGATAAGTTCGACAGCCTCATCATATTTTTCGTCAAATTCACCGTCAGATTTTTCCGTGTCTGACGAATCTGCCCGGTATTCTATTATCGTTTCATCATAGGAAGGTCTCGCCTGTTTCTTTATGAAGTCCACAATTCTTTCTATCTCTTTCTCTGACACATATGGCCCATGAATGCGGGTCAATTTCGACGTGCCGGGGGGCATAAAGAGCATATCGCCGGAGCCCAACAGATTTTCGGCGCCCAGTTGATCGAGGATCGTCCGCGAGTCAACCTTTGACGATACCTGAAATGAGATCCTCGTAGGGAAGTTCGCTTTTATGACCCCGGTAATTACGTCCACGGAAGGTCGCTGGGTGGCCAAGATCAGATGAATCCCTGCGGCCCTCGCCATCTGGGCGAGCCTGGCGAGTGATTCTTCCACGTTTCTCTGCGCGACCATCATCAGATCTGCAAGCTCGTCGATTATGATCACGATATAGGGCAATTTGGACGGCAGTTCGCTATCCGGTTCCCCTTTTTCAGCGGTGCCGCGCGGCTGAATAGTCTTCTCTTTCAGCTTTTTGTCTATAAGCTTGTTATATGCCTCGATGTTCTTGACCCCGAGCTCGACGATTGTTTGGTACCGCTTTTCCATTTCTTCCACGGCCCACTTGAGAACCTGAGACGCTCTCTTGGGGTCAACAACTACCGGGTGCAGTAGGTGCGGTATCCCTTCATATGCAGACAGCTCCAGTCTCTTCGGGTCGATCATGAGGAATTTAGTATCATCAGGAGGGGCCTTGAACAGGATGCTGCAGATCATGGCATTGAGGGAGACGCTTTTCCCAGATCCAGTTGTGCCGGCAATAAGCAGGTGAGGCATCCTCGCAAGGTCAGTGATTACGGGTGTTCCTATAATATCTTCTCCCAAGGCGATAGGGAGCTTGAATTGAGATTCCAGAAAAGCATCGTTATCCAAAACATCCTTAAGGTGTACCGGCTCCCGTTCATGGTTGGGAATCTCAATGCCGATCACTGCTTTTCCGGGAATCGGGGCGATAATTCTGATACTGGGTGCCCTCAGCGCTAAAGCAAGATCGTCGGATAGATTGGTGATTTTGGTGATCTTTACGCCGGGTGCGGGCTCCAGTTCGTACATGGTGATGAGGGGACCCGGTTTGACTTCAACCACTTTTCCTTCAACGCCGAAATCGGCAAGTTTCTTTTCGAGGATCCGGGAATTCATAATGAGGCTGTCCCGTTTTATCCTCGTATCTTTTCGCTCAACTTGGTCCAAGAGTGTTAGCGGCGGCAGTTTGAAGGCGCCCTCCTTCTGAATGAAATCAAAATGGGTCTGCTCCGCCCTTTTTCGTTTCATCCTTTCTACAGACTGCGATGCGGGGTCAATTACGGGCACTGTTTTGGGGATTTTCTCTCTTTCGGCTGCTCTTCCTTTTCGTTTTTTCAGCATGTCCGTTTTCGTGGATATGAATCTTTTCAACCCGTCCCATAAAAAAACAAAGGTACCCCTAAACCTTTTGCTCACAGAAACCAGGGATAAGTTGACTATGATAATCAGGGAAATGATAAGGATGAGCAAGAGGATGATATACGTGCCTGCCTGATCGAAGTGATTGGTCAACAACTTTGCTGACGCAGTTCCCAGGAGACCTCCGGCGCTGAGTTTAACGCCATAAACTTGGATATCTGGCAAGCTTGTTGCGAGGAGGGCAGAAGTGGAGAAGAAAAGACCGGCAAGACCGGCGACGCCCACAAGATTGATCTTAAAAGGTTCGTCAAGGAAGTACCTGAACGAGACTATAATAAGGAAAAAAGGAATGATAAACGCACCTATGCCGAGTAACCTGACGAGGGAATCCGCTATATGTGATCCCACTGAACCTATGAGGTTGTGCGTCTTCGTATTATCGGTCACAAAGTGTGTGAACGACGGGTCAAGAGGATGGTAGGAGGCTAAACACAGAAACAAGAAAATGGCGCTCGCCAGGCAAATCGCCCCCCAAATTTCTCTTACTTTTCTGTCGTCCAATTTCACTTTCTTATCTCACAATTAATGGCGGCGTTACACGAGTGCCCGAAGCACAGTCACACTTCATCTCCCGCTGCGTCAGAGAAAATGTATCATACCGCTTTCGCAACTGATCGTGCCTCATAATTTCTGGCGATGACATTCTGCACCTTATCTACGAGCTCCTGTCGGTTCTCGATGGAATATCCGCTGACGTCTATCGGTTTATCTATGATAAGCGTGATTCTCCCAGGTTTTATGTGCAAAGAGCGTTTTGGCATGATTTCGCCAGCGCCTATGATGGTTATGGGTACTATGGGGACGCCCGACCTTATGGCCAGATAAAACATACCCTGCTTGAATGGCTTGATCTTTCCATCTTTGCTTCTTGTTCCCTCAGGGAAAGACATCACTGATTTCCCCTCCCTGATCTTCATGGCCGCCTTGTCAATACTCATCATCGCCTTTTCACGGTTTTCTCTGTCAATCTCTATATACCCTGCACCTTGCATAGCTCTTCCAAATATGGGGATCTGGAAGAGTTCCTTCTTGACTATCCAGCGAAACTGGCCGGGAAGATGGGCCAAAACAATCAATACATCGAAATCACTTTGGTGATTGGCCATAAAAATTTGTGGTTTTCCCATCAGGATGTTATCCGCACCGATAATCTCAACCCTGGTGTTCGCTACGGCAAGGAGCATCTTGGCCCAGATATTGGCCACCCTGTGAATCATATTTTCATCCGAGGTAATAAAGGCAAAGGCAACTGCACAAACAGACATAAATGCAGTGATTGCCACACCTATTGATACTAAAAATAAAGCCCGGACCATGGATTAATCCTCAATATCCTCGATAAGTTTTACCCCTGGCAGGTATTTTTTTACTTGATAATATGGGCTAAGTCAATAAGGATTATACTGAGTTTTTAGCAGGAGATCGCGTTCCCAGAAAAGGATTGACAAAATATACTCGTGGTAATAGCATGACTGCCCCAAGAAAATGCCGAATAATCGTTGTTGTTCAATTTTCAGATTGAGGATCTCAAAAATTGTTACGGTTTTTATGAAAAAAGTTCTAAGCAAAAAAAGGGCACTGGAAATTATTAAGAACTTTCCCAGATCCAAGGTTCTGGTGGTCGGTGATATCATGGTCGATCATTTCATATGGGGCAAGGTGGCGCGGATTTCGCCAGAGGCCCCCGTTCCTGTCGTGGAAATCCAATCGGACTCGCTTTTGCTGGGGGGATGTGCGAACGTATTAAATAATATCTTTTTCCTAGGGGGGAAAGTTTACGGTGCGGGAGTTATCGGAGCCGACGATATGGGAAAGAGGCTACTCCTGGAGTTTCGTAACAGACAGATAAATGTAGATGGAATAGTAGTAGAAGCGGACCGTCCCACTACATTGAAAACCAGAATTGTGGCTCACGGTCAGCAGGTTGTCAGATTTGATCAGGAAAGCAGACAGCCTATTCGGCCAAGCAGTGTGGAGAAGATCACCAAGTACATAAAAAAATTGCGCAATGATCTGGGAGCCGTGGTCATCTCGGACTACAATAAGGGAGTAGTGACGAGGCAGCTTCTGGATTGTATTCGCCGAGTCACATCCGGGAAGGGCATTCCCGTTTGTGTCGATCCCAAGCAGAACGATTTTTTTCTGTATAAGGGTTTCGACATTATTACGCCTAATCACCTTGAAGCAGGTCGAGCAGCCGGCATGGACATTATTGGCGGCAATGACATCGTGCAAATAGGAAAGACGCTCCTCAAGAAATTTGATTTCAAGGCCCTTCTTGTTACGCGTGGTGAAGAAGGGATGAATCTTTTTGAAAGCAATGACAAGACAATACATACAGCCTTTCCGGCTGAGGCGAGGGAAGTCTTTGATGTAACCGGCGCCGGGGATACGGTCATCGGTGTGTTAGCTCTCTGCGTGGCCTCAGGGGCGACCCTAAAGGAGGCAGCAGCTCTGGCCAATGTCGCTGCCGGTATTGTAGTGGGAAAGGTCGGAACGGCCACGATTTCTCTAGATGAACTTAAAGGGGTCTTATGAGCAAACCACGGCCTGCAGAATCGGTGAAATTGCTCATGAGCCATATATATGCAGACGGCAGTCTGCTGAAAAGCATTTTTGAGGCATTATCTGAACACTATGGAGACATTGACTTTGTCAGTACCCGGATGCCATTTCATTACACTGACTACTATACAGGGGAGATGGGATCACCGCTGGAAAGACGATTCATTTTTTTCGATACTTTGATCAGGCCTGAATCATTGCCCGATGTGAAGCTATATACGAATGAAATTGAGGAAAGAACGTTGGAGGGCGCAAAAAGAAGGGTTAATATTGACCCCGGATATATGTCTCAGGCTCATTTAATTTTGGCGACCGGCAAGGGCTATACTCACCGTCCTTTCTTGAGAGATGGCATCTATGCCGATCTGACTCTGATCTACATGGGCAAGTCCTTTCAATCTCTGCCGTGGACCTACCCGGATTATGGAGAAAAGCCGGCCATTGAAATGTTTAACAGGATTAGATCAAAATATCTGATGCAGTTAAGACATTAAGTTCATGTCCGAGGAAGGTTACAGCCTATTTATTAAGAATTCGAGTAAGCCCTGTTTTGCAGCCAAATTGAAGAAGTGCCAGATTTATTTTTTCGTGGTGATTAGGAGTTCGTAATGATTCAAAGCATGACCGGCTACGGCAGAATCGAGTCTGTCCAAAATGGCAGAAAATATACGGTGGAAATGAAATCTCTCAACCATCGTTATCTGGAGATTTCCCTTCGAGTGCCTGCTATCCTTTCTTCCCTGGAACTAGACATCAAGAAAAGAATTGGCACTAAATTTACCCGCGGTAGGATAGAGACAATCATCAGGATGGATTCCGAGTGCAGTTCCGCCATCGAAAACAGGTATGAGTTGAATCTCCCGCTCATCCGCAATTATTATGAGTTGCTTGTACAATTGCGAGAGGAGCTTGGGCTTGAAGGGGAGATTACATTGAGTATGATGACCGGATTCAAGGATGCTTTCGTGCAGAAGGAACCCGGCCTGGATCTATCTGCAATCTGGGAGGAGTTAAGAGCGGTGCTCGACACTTCTATGACTGCTTTAATAGACATGAGAGAAAGGGAGGGGAAAAATGTCTGTGATGACTTAATGGTGAGGATAGGTCTGATCATAAAATCGCTCGATACAATCGCGTTACGGGCGCCCAAGGTTGTTTCTGAGTATCAGGTAAGACTTGCCGAGAGGGTAAAAGAACTGGTTGGAGGGATTGCGCTTGACGAACTTCGCTTGCAACAAGAGGTAGCTATAATGGCCGAAAAAAGCGATATTAGCGAGGAAATTGTCCGCTTGAATAGCCACATTGCACAGTTTCGTGATCTCTTAGAGAGTGGCGATGCCGTCGGGCGGAGCATGGATTTCCTGATTCAGGAGATGATAAGAGAGGTGAATACTATAGGTTCAAAAAGCAGTGACGCGGAGATATCGCGTAGGGTAATTGACATCAAGAGTGAGCTTTCCAGAATAAGAGAGCAGGTACAAAACATTGAGTAAGGGCGATTTGCAGAAGATGGAAGGATTGTATATCGTTGTATCGGCGCCATCAGGCGCCGGCAAAACTTCTATTCTGCGAAAGGTCTTGAAGATGTGCCCTAATTTGCTGTTCTCCGTTTCATATACCACAAGGCCGCGTCGTCCCGGCGAGAAAGATGGAAAAGACTATTATTTTATTACCGAGAAAGCTTTCAAGGACAAACTGGACCAGGGAGAATTTGCTGAGTGGGAAGAGAATTACGGCCATCTCTATGGCACATCGTTGAAAACGATGAAGGAATTCTTGCAGAAGGGATTCGATCTGGTATTGGACATTGACTGGCGGGGCGCAAAGAAGTTGAAAAAAAATTACCCGGGCGGTGTATTTGTTTTCATCCTTCCGCCATCAAGACGTGAATTAGAGAGAAGGCTGCGCGGGAGAGGGGCTGAAAGCAAACAAAACATAGATAAACGCCTGGCGAAGGCTTTAGATGAAATCAAAGAAATTATATGGTATGATTATCTGGTTTTTAACGATCATCTTGCGACTGCCATTGACACTCTGAGATCGATATATGTGGCAGAAAAAAGTAAGAGGGAAAGATCAGCATATAAAATAAAGGAATTTCTCGTATTGTGAGGAGGTCATTTGAAACATGGCAAGGATAACTGTAGAAGACTCGCTGAAGGCGGCGAAAAACAGATTTGCTCTGGTTGTATTGACTGCAAAGAGGTCAAGGCAATTGCTGAAAGGTGCTAAACCTCTGACGGATATCAAGAATAATAGGGAAATCGTAGCTTCCTTGAGGGAAATAGCCGCAGGGAAAGTGACATACGCCAATCCCGACTATTTACAGGGCATCAAAATCGATTACAAACCCATACTGGATGATACGGAATTTGTTGATGATGAAGAATACCTTGAATAAGAATCCAAGGGAGATGCTTATCTTTGCCCTTGATGTCGGGAAGGGTATCGAAGAAGCAATGACATGGGTCAAACGTCTTAGAGATCATTTGGAAATATTCAAGGTTGGAAAAGAATCTTATACAAGATATGGTCCTTGCATCGTCAAAAAAATCAGAGAAAGCGGCAAGAAAGTATTTCTGGATCTGAAATTTCATGACATTCCTAATACGGTTGCCGGTGCCGCTGTTGGGGCTGTTGAACAGGGCGTTTATATGTTCAATGTCCACGCCCTCGGCGGACGAGAGATGATGGAGAAAACCGTCACCGCTGTCAGCAGGGCCGCGCAAGAAACTGCCCTGCCTCCTCCCATAATCCTTGCTGTTACGGTACTGACTAGTCTTAATGATGTTGATCTCAAGCAAATAGGATTTAACTGTTCTGCAAGCGAGCTTACTCTGCGTCTGGCAAGACTCGCAAAGGACTCCGGCGTCTCCGGTGTGGTAGCTTCAGCCCATGATATTGCCGATATTCGTAGAGTTTGTGGGAATGATTTTATCATTGCAACACCGGGGATGAGAGAGGCAATGTCGGCAGATGATGATCAAAAGAGGATATCAACAGTCAGAGATGCCACAAAGGCCGGAGCAGACTACATAGTTGTCGGGAGGCCCATCAGACAAGCTGCAGATCCCGTTAAAAAGGTCGAAGAGATTGTATCCGAAATTACGGATGGCCTTGCAATGCGCGAAAGAGTAGTATAGATTCAATATACTTATCGTTCATTAGCTCATTGTCATATTCAGTTTCCATTATAATTATGTATATTGATGGAGTGGTGGTGTGCAGGTAATCTTTGGCATTAATCCCCTCTTAGAGGATCTGAAGAGTCAGACTGGCAGGGTGAACAAAATAATTGTTGCGCAGGGGAGGGGAGGAGAGGCTTTCCAAAAAGTTCTGAATCTCGCGAGGCAAAAGGGAATTGATATAGAATTCAGAGAGAGAAGCTACTTAGACAAAAAAGCAGGTCAGGGATCTCACCAGGGCATTGTTGGTTTATGCGAGCCCTTCGTGTACGCAAGTGTGGATGATGTTATTGCGAATCGTCATTCTCATTTTAAATATAATTTGATTCTCATTCTTGATGGTATTACGGATCCACAAAATCTGGGCACACTGATGAGGACAGCTCATTGTTGCGGTGCTAATGGAATCATTATACCCGAGAATCGTTCCGCATCCGTGACAGGAACTGTAATAAAAACATCAGCCGGAGCTGCCAACCATACATCCATAGCCAGGGTGGTAAACCTGTCCAATACCATTGACTACTTGAAGGAGCAGGGATTTTGGATATATGGTACTGATCCTGTATCAGGTGAAGATTTCAGTTCTTTTAATTATGATGGGCACATCGGCCTAGTACTGGGTAGCGAGGGGGCGGGCATGAGGCCGCTCATCAGAAAAAAATGTGATTTTCTTCTCGCGATTCCCACAATAGGCAAGATAGATTCACTGAATGTTTCGGTAGCGGCGGGGATTATCCTGTATGAAATGTTGAGAAAGTTCGGAAAAGTCTGAGTGTTTGAAGGGGGTTTTCAATTATGGCAGAATTCTTATGGGAAGCGGCGACAAAAAAGGGTGAGTTAAAAAAGGGGGAGATGGCCGCCACTGACGAAAGTGTGGTCAGGGGGCTCCTTCGTCGTCAGGGCTTCAAGTCTATTACCGTAAAGAAGAAGCCAAAGGACTTGGCCGATTATTTACGCTTTGGCGAGAAGAAGGTCAAAGATAAGGAGATAGTAGTCTTTGCTCGAATTTTTTCGACCATGATCAATGCCGGACTGCCCCTCATCCAGTGTCTTGATCTGCTGGCCCAACAAGAACAAAACAAGACTTTTTCTAAAGTCATCACATCTGTAAAGGAAGAGATCGAAGGTGGAGCGACTTTGCATGAAGCTTTGAAAAAGTACCCCAAGGTCTTCGATGATCTTTTTGTCAATCTCGTAGCTGCCGGAGAGAGTGGCGGCACCCTTGACGTTATTCTAAGCCGCCTTTCGACTTACATGGAAAAGGCGATGAAATTGAAAAGCAAGGTCAAGGGCGCCATGACTTACCCTGCGAGTGTGCTTCTAATCTCCATAGGTGTCGTTGCCCTTCTGTTGCTAAAGGTTATTCCCGTATTTCAGAAAATGTTCGAGGGCATGGGCGGTCAATTGCCAGCACCCACGCAACTTCTTATTAACGCGAGCCAGTTCATGCAAAGTTATTTTATTTTCATGATTGCTGGTATCGCGGTGGTCATATATGCATTTAGAAGATATTACCGTACGGAAAAGGGGAGACTTACTATTGATGCCTTGATGTTGAAGACACCTGTATTCGGCCCGTTATTGAACAAGGTTGCGGTGGCGAAATTTACGAGAACCCTTGCAACCATGATTGGTAGCGGTGTTCCGATTCTCGAGGGACTAAGTATCGTCAGTAGAACAGCTGGAAACAAGATCGTTGAGAATGCTATAATAAAAACGAGGCACAGTATCAGCGAGGGGAGAACCATCGCAGAACCCCTTTCGGAAACCGGTATTTTCCCGCCCATGGTGGTTCAGATGATCGCCGTTGGTGAAGCTACAGGCGCCCTTGATTTGATGCTTGCTAAAATTGCGGATTTTTACGACGATGAAGTGGATACGGCTGTGGAAGCCATGACATCGCTTCTGGAACCTGTCATGATGGTTTTTCTTGGAGGAGTTGTCGGAGGAATGATTATTTGCATGTACCTACCGATCTTCAAGATGGCCTCTGTCGTCGGTGGTTAGGAATGTCAATGCCTTGGCAAGCTACTGGCGATTCATGCTGATATTTCCATTATCCCGGCCTCGCGTCGGAAGATAATGGTCGGGATGGCGCGATTTGAACGCGCGACTCCTGCGTCCCGAACGCAGTGCCCTACCGGACTGGGCCACATCCCGACATGATGTAACAATATGACAATATGTTGGAAGATATATAATTAGACGCCAAATGTCCACACTATTTTTTTCAATATGTCTAATTTGGGAAAATAGGCCATGATCATATACGATCTAAGATGTGAAAAGGGTCATAAATTCGAAGGCTGGTTCAATGACAGAATTTCATTTGAAAAACAGCAGACACAAAAGCTGATAATTTGTCCCGCGTGTGGAAGTTCCGATGTGGGAATGGTACCCTCCACAATTTCCATTATGGGAAAGGATATCAAAGAGTCTAACAGGAGGGGTGCTGAAGCATCGTCCCTGCCGAAGGCTCTAAGGTTGTTTCACGAATACCTTGATAAGAATTTCGAAGATGTCGGCAATAAGTTCGCTGAAGTGGCCTTGAAGATTCATCGCGGCGAGGAAGAAGGACGGAATATCAAAGGGGTCACTACAGAGAACGAAGAAGAAACCTTGAGAGATGAAGGAGTCCAGTTCCTCAAGATTCCTGTGCCCAAATTTGACAGTTGAAGGATCGAGAACCTTTTAACTGTTACCGTCAGGAAGCCAGAAACCGGTTTAAATAAGGGGAGTTTTGTCATATATTCTGAGGTGAAGCATGCAAGCTCCAGCAGGAATCTGGCAAACGTAAAATACGCGCAAAAGCAATAAAGGATGAAGTTTCAGTTAATTCTTTGGACTGCCAGGGAGCTGTCATCTCTTACTTTTGAATTCTGCCATATCTATCCATTTTTATCAGTAATTTCATCATGAAAAGAATGTATAAGAGCATTATAGAAAGTATCGGAAATACGCCCCTCGTGGAAATCCGTAAGCTTAATCCCAGCAAGAAGGTTAAGATTTATGCGAAACTTGAATATTTTAATCCTGGAGGTTCCATAAAGGATAGGATAGCCCTTTATATGGTAAACGAAGCGGAAAAGAGGGGGGAATTGTCGGGCGATAAGATCATCCTTGAGGCCACAAGCGGCAATACCGGGATCGGTCTGGCGCTCGTCGCTGCAGCCAAGGGATACAGATTATGCCTGGCTATGTCTGAATCTGCCAGTGAGGAAAGAAAGAGAATTCTTAAGGCCATGGGAGCTGAGCTATATTTGACTCCGGCAAGTCTCGGTACAGACGGCGCCATCGAAGTGGCATACAACATGATGCTCGAAGATCCGGGAAAATATTTTGGCACCGACCAATTTAATAATGCCGATAATATGTTAGCTCATTATTACGGTACCGGTGAAGAAATCTGGCAGCAGACGGATGGGGCTGTGACGATTGTGGTGGCAACCTTGGGGACGACGGGTACTGCTATGGGTATTTCGAGGCGACTCAAGGAATACAATCCTGACATCAAGATAGTGGGCGTTGAACCCTATCTGCAGCATAAGATCCAGGGTTTGAAAAATATGAAGGAATCTTACCGACCGGGTATTTATGACAAGAACCGGTTGGATGAGAAGATAAATATCCTTGATGAAGATGCATTTGAAACCTCACGGAGGTTGGGGGTGGAGGAAGGTCTTTTTGTGGGAATGAGTTCAGGAGCTGCCATGTATGTGGCTATGCAGAAGGCCAGAGAAATGGAAGATGGGTTGATCGTTGTAATTTTTCCAGACGGAGGAGAGCGGTATCTGAGTACGGAACTCTTTGCCGATAAGGAGCAATCTACCCTACGTCTCTACAACACGGCGACAAGAGAAAAGGGGTTTTTCAAACCAATCAATCGGGAAGAAGTTCTGATGCATTCTTGCGGGCCTACGGTTCATGAAGTTCCCCACGTAGGAAACTATCGTCGTTTCGTCGTTTCCGATCTGATCCTACGCTACCTCGAATTTAAAGGCTTTAAAGTCAGACACATTATGAACATAATTGATTTGAACGACAGATCCATTAAGGAAGCCGAACATGCAAGCATGGACTTGGCTACGTATACGGAAAGATGCACAAACAAGTTCCTCAGCGATATAAAAAAGTTGAATATCAAACAAGAGAAGGTCTATCCTCGGGCCAGTGAAAATGTCGAGGCCATGGTGAACTTAGTTGAAAAACTCGTGGAGAGAGGCCACGCCTACGAAAAATTGAGATCTGTTTACTTTGACATATCAAAAATCGACGATTATGGTCGCTTGTCCAACATTGACCTGAAAAAAGTGAAACCCGGCAAAACCATTGAATCTGACGACTATGAAAAAGACAGCCCTGTGGATTTTACTCTCCTGAAAAGGTCTACCCTAAATGAATTGAAAAGGGGGATTTACTTCAAGACCCGTTGGGGAAACGTGAGACCCAGCTGGCACCTTGAGTGTGCAGCAATTTCACTTAAATATCTGGCAGACAATATTGACATTCATGCAAGCGGAGCCGATGTCGTCTTCCCTCACTGTGAAAACGTCATGGCCATAGGGAAAGCTGCGACCGGCAAACGGATGGCCAACTATTGGATCAATACGGAACTGGTCATGGTGGAAGGCAAGAAAATGTCCCGCTCTTTGAACAATGTTAAGACCATAGAAGATCTGGAGACAATGGGATATGGCGGCAGACAAATCAGGTTTTTTCTACTCGGTACTCACTACCGTAAGCCTCTAATTTTTTCCGCTGGTGCCTTAGAGACGGCGAGAAATACGGTCAAGAAATTGGATAGATTTATTCAGCGCCTGATTCGTTGTGCCACAGGTGACGGATACCCCGACGCTGATCAACTTGTCTATGACATCAAACAGAGATTCTCCGACGCTATGGATGACGATTTCAACATATCTGATACAATGGCCTCTCTTTTTGAATTCATAGGAAAGGTCAGTATTCCACTCTCTCTCGGGCAGTTGAGTAAAAGGGAAAGAGACAATGTGCTCGATGTCCTAAAGAGGATTGATACTGTTCTCGGGGTCATGAATTTTGAGGAAGAGATATTGAACGACGATGCGCTTCGACTTCTCGAAGAGAGAGCACGCGCAAGAAGAATTGGTGATTGGAAGGTTTCTGACGAAATCAGGAAGAAGCTTCTTGGGATGGGAATTGAGATCTCCGACACAGCACACGGCGTAACATGGAGATTAAAATAGTTGTAAGAGTTGCGTGAAACAAATACAGCGGATATATTATTGCGGATGTTTGCTTGCAATTGATAGCTGACACGAATGAATGAGGAAATGTGATGGATAAGGAAATCAGAAAGTCAGTTATTGCAGGGACTTGGTATCCTGGCAGTCCCAGAGTTTTGCGGGCGGATATAGAGGACTTTTTTCTCAACTCGCCTGAAGTACTGATTGACGGCAGCATCAGAGGCCTTATTGTCCCCCACGCGGGATACATTTATTCAGGCCAGATTGCCGCAATAGCTTACAAAATAGTACAAAGAAAAACCTTTGATGCCGTCTTGGTTCTGGGTCCGAGCCACAGGGCATTTTTCCACGGTGTCTCCATATATAATAGAGGGGGATATGAAACCCCCTTAGGTATTGTTCCCGTGGATGTGACCTTGGCAAATGATATAATGGCCCAAAGCGAAACGATATCCTACATACCGGCTGCTCATTCTCAGGAGCATTCACTCGAGATTCAACTTCCTTTTCTTCAAGTGGCACTCGGAGAATTTCACTTTGTTCCACTTGTCATGGGGCAGCAAGACCGCGAAACATGCGAAAACTTGGCTGAGAGCATAGTGAATGCGATAAATGGTAGGAATATCTTGATCGTGGGAAGTACCGATCTTTCGCATTTTCACTCTTATGAGCAGGCTGTGAAACTTGATTCGACAGTGATCAGACGTATAGAAGAAATGGACGGCAGGGGCCTCTTGCAGGACTTGGAAAAAAACCTATGTGAGGCCTGCGGCGGAGGACCGGCAGCCGTGACCATGATGGTTTCAGAAAAATTGGGTTCAAATAGAGCGAAATTGTTGAAATATGCCAATTCGGGAGATGTGACGGGAGATAGAAGTAGCGTTGTCGGTTATGCTTCCGCTATCTTTTACAAGGGCCGGAATCCTTAGATTTTGAGAAAGCTTTAGTTTCTGCAAATGCAGTTGGTAGTGTCATAGATTTCTCATATTCTGCCATGTGAATACATGGACCCCAAGCAGGCATCCATGGACATCGATCACAGATTAAGAAGATAATGAATTAGTCACTTACACTCTCTTACTGGAAAGTTATAGCAAGTTTTCCCATACATGTTATTGAGATGATGGAGAGGTATCGTTATGGCGCTGACAGACTTGGACAAAAAGGCGCTTCTAGATGTTGTAAGAAAAACAATAGAGGCCAGACTAACAGGCGGGTCCCTCCCGGAATTTCATTTGTCCTCGGAGGCACTGAATGAAAAGAAGGGAGCATTTGTAACGCTTAAAAAGCACAGTAATCTCAGGGGTTGTATAGGCTATATCGAGGCGAGAAAGCCGCTTTACAAGATCGTGGAAGAAATGGCTCTTGCCGCTGCCTTCGATGATCCGCGCTTCCCTCCATTAAAGCCTGACGAACTGAATAATATCACTGTCGAGATATCCGTAATGAGCCCGCTGAAACAGGTTAAGAACATAGATGAAATAGAAGTGGGCATCCACGGCCTTTACATCACCAAGGGGTTTCATTCCGGCCTTTTGCTTCCGCAAGTGGCCACGGAATATGATTGGGACAGCTTGACGTTTCTTCAGGAAACCTGTCACAAAGCCGGACTTCAAAGGGATGCGTGGAAAGATAAGGATGCCAAAGTTTATAAATTTTCAGCTGAGGTCTTTGGCGAACAGTAGTTGTCGCTATGAAGGGAGCAATAGGACAGTCTGAATGCTGACGGCGAGAAGCATTCAAACGTAATGCCGTTTGCAATTCCATATTTCCTGCTAAAAAATAAAAGGTTGCATTATGGCCTTTGCTTCCTCTTGAACGGGAGGATTACTGAGTTGCCTCTGTGCCGGGGCTGAGGTTCACTTTTACAGGCATCGAAGCGGTCGATGGTCCTTCCACATGTGAAATGTTGATATGTGGGGAAATCATTCTTTGCAAAAAATTAATATTATGGGTAGGTTTTAACCTTCAATAAAATGAAGTTTATGCAATGTCTTCATCGATACTCGAAATCATTTCTCTGCGGCACTTTCTTATACATGCTGAGCCGATACGCAAATCTTTCAGCACAACAATACAAAAAAATAGTTGTTGACAAATTTTGATAATGGGATTAGCATTAGAGGCTTTTGTTTTTGGGAGATTTTTGCCGCTCTTTTGCAGGAAGTAAATGAAGTTTCCCGTTCTGGTTAGTAAGTCGGCTGGCGTAGCTCAACAGGTAGAGCAGCTGATTTGTAATCAGCAGGTTGCGGGTTCGAGTCCCATCGCCAGCTCCAGCTTTTGGTGATGTAACTGGAGGGGTACCCGAGTGGCCAAAGGGAGCAGACTGTAAATCTGCCGGCGAAGCCTACGGAGGTTCGAATCCTCCCCCCTCCATCAGGGAAATGAATTGGACAGTGACCTTTGCAGTATGGACTTCAGAGTGCACTGTCGTTTAAGAGCGGGAGTAGCTCAGGGGCTAGAGCGTCAGCCTTCCAAGCTGAGGGTCGCGGGTTCGAATCCCGTTTCCCGCTCCATATTATGCTTCATTATTGCTAAACTTTTTTAGAGATGTGTTTCGATTTACTGATTATATGGGGTGCATGGAACAAGAAGTCCTATTGATGAATTCATAAGCCCACGTAGCTCAGTCGGTAGAGCACATCCTTGGTAAGGATGAGGTCACCAGTTCAATCCTGGTCGTGGGCTCCATTACGGTAAAAGTAGGTTAATTATGAGAAATATTATTACCTTGGCATGTACAGATTGTAAGCAGAGAAATTATACAACGACGAAGAATAAGCGAACCATGCAGAATCGACTTGAATTGATGAAGTATTGTAAATTCTGTCGATCTCATAAGCTTCACAGGGAAACTAAGTAGATTTCCTTTAGCAGGGATTATGCAGCAGAATGAACAGGCCAGTAGCTCTAATGGATAGAGCGCCGGACTCCAAATCCGGATGCTGGGGGTTCAAGTCCCTCCTGGCCTGCCATTTTGCTTAAATGACATTGGGCCTTTTAGATTGGAGTGACTCAAAAAAGATATGGTCAAATTGGCCGTGTCGATTGAAACGGGGTGAGTGGTTCTGGCTTGATCTTAATGGATTGCACTGATGAATAAAGTTAAAATAGTTACGGACAAAATAATACATTTTTTAAAAGAAGCAAAGGGGGAATTGAAAAAGGTTACGTGGCCGACTCCGAGGCAGACCCTTGCTTCCACTTCTGTGGTGATAATTGTGGTGATAATTGTGTCCATATTTTTAGGTATCGTGGATTTTGGTTTGTCTAAGGCAATAAGGATGGTCTTGGGTTAGAGTATATGGCGTTCAAATGGTATGTTGTTCATACATATTCGGGCTTTGAGAACAGGGTGAAAATCTCTCTGCAGGAAAGAATCGAAGCAGCGGGAATGCAGGGGCACTTTTCGGACATTCTTATTCCGGAAGAAGATATTGTAGAACTGGTGTCAGGAGAGAAGAAGACGTCGAAAAGGAAGTTTTTCCCCGGGTACATCCTCGTCAAGATGGAGATGAATGACGAAACGTGGCACCTTGTCAAAGGGACACCGAAGGTGACAGGGTTTATTGGGGGTAAGGAAAAGCCATCGCCAATCCCTGATAAGGATGTGGATAACCTCAAGACCAGGATAAATGAGGGGACTTTGAAACCAAAACCAAAATTCAGGTTTGAGGTCGGTGATCACGTAAGGATTATTGATGGTCCATTTACGAATTTTGACGGGATTGTCGACGAGGTCAAGCCGGAAAAGGGTAAATTAAGGGTCATCGTCAGTATATTTGGGAGGTCGACGCCGGTTGAGCTAGATTTTATCCAGGTTGTCCAGCATTGATAAAATGATGAGTTAACGAGAAAGAATTGGGGTGGTTGTAATGGCAAAAAAGGTTATCGCGAATATAAAGCTTCAGATTAAGGCCGGCAAAGCAACTCCATCTCCCCCGATCGGGCCTGCCTTAGGACAGCACGGGGTCAATATCATGGAGTTTTGCAAGGCATACAATGCCATGACACAAAACCAGGAAGGAACGGTTATTCCCGTCGTTATCACAGTATATGCCGACCGATCATTTACCTTTGTGACCAAGACGCCGCCTGCTTCTGTGCTTCTCAAACAGGCTGCAAAAATTGCCAAAGGTTCCGGGGACCCGAGGCGGGAGAAGGTCGGCACTGTGACGCGTGAACAGATCAGGGAGATCGCTTCCTCAAAATATAACGACCTAAATGCCATTGATATAGAAGGGGCAATCAGAATCATTGAGGGAACTGCACGGTCAATGGGAATCGAAATAGCAGGATAAAATAGACGGGGACATAGTCGAAAAACCCACAATCGGTGTGGGTTTGTAAAGTAAAACATTTGCAATTGCGGGAAGCCCACCCCGGCAATGGCAATATCAATAACAGAGGTTTTGACATGGTTAAGAGAGGCAAGACTTACGTAGAAGCGAAAAAAAAGAGTGAAGCAGGGAAACGGTACACCTTAAAAGAGTCTGTACAATTGGTTGTTGGTTCGGCGAGAGCAAAGTTTGATGAAACCGTAGATGCGGCCATTCGGCTGGGCGTAAGCCCACAACACGCTGATCAGATGGTCAGAGGCAGTGTGGTTCTGCCGAATGGATTAGGCAAATCAGTCAGAGTACTCGTCTTTGCGAAAGGAGAAAAGGAGAAAGAAGCCCTTGATGCGGGTGCCGATATTGTCGGTTCAGACGATGTTATTGAAAAAATTAAGGGAGGATGGCTCGAATTTGACAGAGTGATTGCCACACCCGATATGATGGGCAATGTCGGGAAGCTGGGGAAAATATTAGGTCCCCGCGGATTGATGCCTAATCCAAAAGTCGGGACAGTAACCTTTGACATAGCGAGGGCTGTCAATGAACTGAAATCCGGTAAGGTTGAATTTCGCGTAGAAAAAACAGGTATAGTGCACAGTCCGGTTGGAAAGGTATCTTTTGGAGTGGATAAGTTAACGGAAAACGTCAGTGCCCTTCTGGAAGCGATAATCAAGCTGAAGCCGGCATCTAGTAAGGGAACTTACCTCAAAGGCATATCGCTCTCCACCACGATGGGGCCGGGGATAAAAGTTGATCCTTTGGATGTAAGAAATATTTGAAATTGTGACAGGCACATATATGTGCCAGCGGACCGGGTGAACTTGTTTTACTAAAAGATGGTTTTCTGAAAATGGCGGCTTTGCAAAAGGGATACACGGGATATGGCCTTGTTGCGATGCCGTCGGATTTGATGATAAAATAATAGAAGTCCGAGACAGCAGGTACAGGGGTTTAAACGAGTTAAAGCGGCCTGCCGAGACCAGTCGATGGTTTTGTAGCAACTTGATTCAGTAATGTACATCATGTTGAGGAACTCCCCTGTATGATGAATAGTTCTCTGACTTCCGATGACATTTTTGTTTTGCAACAGGTAGAAGTTTTACAAATTTAATGCAGTGAAAGGAGGCTAAAGATTGGATCGGAGAACTAAGGAGAAGGTTGTAGCTGAGCTTCATGAAAAACTTAAAGATACCAAGTTGGCCGTTCTTGCCGGTTACACTGGCATGAATGTTGAGAAGTTGACTGTCTTGAGAAATACTTTACGCAAGTCGGGCACAGAGCTTCGCGTAGTTAAAAACACGCTGCTCGGAATTGCCTCGGAGAATACCGATTTTAGCGGGCTGAAAGAGTATTTCAAAGGACCATTGGCTATTCTCTTGAATCGTGGTGATGTTGTCCGGCCGACAAAGGTGTTAGTCGAATTTGCCAAAAAGAACGCCGAGCTGGAAATAAGGGTCGGTATGCTAAATGGCAAGGTATTAAGCAGGGATCAGCTCAGCGCGCTGTCAGAGTTGCCGAGCAGAGAAATCCTTCTCGGAAAACTCCTTTCCGTGATGGTAGGAGTTCAAACTTCGCTGGTTAACGTTTTAAGTGGGGTCCCGAGAAGCTTCATCTGTGCGCTTGACGCTTATCGTGCGAAAAAACAATCAGGAAATTAAAATATACAGGAGAGGATTAAAAAGATGGCCAGTAAAATTACAAAAGATGATGTAATAAAATTTATTGAAGGAATGACGGTTCTTGAACTTTCTGAGTTAGTGAAGGAACTGGAAGAGAAATTCGGAGTATCCGCAGCAGCGCCTGTGACGATGGCTCAAGTTTCTGCAGGGCCTGAACAGGCAGCGCAGGCAGAGGAAAAAACAGAATTTAATGTTATTCTGACCGGATTCGGCGAACAGAAAATTCAGGTTATCAAGGTTGTCAGGGCTCTTACCGGTCTCGGGCTTAAAGAAGCAAAGGACTTGGTAGATGGTGTGCCTAAGCCGATTAAGGAAGGTATTCCAAGAGAAGAAGCAGCAGATATAAAGAAGAAGATAGAGGAAGTCGGAGGCACCGTAGAAATTAAGTAGCAGGCAAAAAAATAGAATAATTGTTGTTAGGAGATTTTGCGGTCCAAGGCGACAGGAATAACTGATTCTGTACGTGCAAATATATAATAACACAAAAGGATAATATGAACGAATTTAGAAAGAATTTTGGCCGTATAAGAAAGATCTTAAACATACCAAATCTGATTGATATTCAGAAGAAGTCCTACGAGAAATTTCTTCAGAAGGAAGTGGCCCCGCTGGAACGGGGAAGCTTTGGACTTCAGGGTGCATTCAAAAGCGTCTTCCCGATCTCTGACTTTAGCGGGAAATGTTCGCTTGAATTTGTAAGTTACAAGATCGGAGATGTTAGATATGACGTGAAGGAATGCATTCAAAAAGGCATGACGTATGCCGCTCCTTTGAAAATTGTGGTGAGGTTGGTTGTCTTCGATGCCGATCGCACCTCCGGGCATAAAACAATCCGGGATATAAAGGAGCAGGAGATATACTTTGGAGAAATTCCCCTGATGACGGATAACGGCACCTTCATCATGAATGGTACGGAAAGGGTCATCGTCAGCCAGCTTCACAGATCGCCAGGTATATTTTTTGATCACGATAAAGGGAAAACCCTCGCCAGTGGGAAGCTGATTTATTCGGCGAGGATCATACCTATTAGAGGATCTTGGCTGGATTTTGAATTTGATTCAAAAGATCTTCTCTATGTGAGGATCGACAGGCGGAGAAAGATGCCTGTGACGATTCTATTTAAGGCTATGGCAAACTCTACGGAATTCCTCCTCAGTTATTTTTACAACATCGAGAAGGTATTTATAGACCATAACAAGTTTTATATGGTTGTGGACGAATCACTCGTAGGTGAGAAGGCGACCGAAGATATAAAGGAGCCTGGGTCCGGTGAAGTGATTATTAAGAAGATGCGGAAGTTTACCAAAGCCCACATCAAGAGAATGACTGATCTGAAGATCAAACGTATACAGATTAAGGATTCAGACATAGTTGGGAAAATTCTTGCTTCAAATGTAATGGATCCCAACACCGGCGAAGTATTGTTGAGATGTAATGAAGAGTTAACAGTCGATGGTCTGGAGCGGGCCAGCGAGAAGGGGGTTCAGGAGCTTCGGTTTATTTACCTGGACGAGGAAAGGTCCAATGCTTCGATTAAGGATACTCTGCTTATTGATAAGATTGAGAATGAGGAAGAGGCAATAATCGAGATATACAGAAGGTTGAGGCCGAGCAACCCGCCGACACCGGAGACGGCACATAAGTTTTTCAATAGTCTCTTTTTTGATCCCGCAAGTTACGATCTCTCGGACGTGGGAAGGGCCAAGATGAACTACAAGCTTCGCCTGGATGTCCCGATAGATGTGACAGTTCTTCGTAATGAAGATATCCTTGCCGCTGTAAAATACTTGATTGAACTGAAAAATGGTTCTGGTGACTGCAGCGTAGACGATATTGATCACTTGGGAAACCGTAGGATCCGGTCGGTGGGCGAACTGATCGAAAATCAGTACCGCATCGGGTTGGTTAGAATAGAGAGGGCCATCAAGGAGAGAATGAGCCTCCAGGACATTGAAACCATGATGCCCCACGAGCTTATCAACGCGAAACCTGTTTCTGCCGTTGTGAATGAATTTCTTGGAAGCAGCCAACTCTCCCAGTTCATGGATCAGACTAATCCCCTGTCGGAGATTACCCATAAGAGAAGGCTTTCCGCACTTGGTCCCGGTGGTCTCACGCGTGAAAGGGCAGGGTTTGAGGTCAGGGATGTTCATCCCACTCATTATGGTCGCATCTGTCCTGTTGAAACTCCGGAAGGCCCCAATATCGGTCTCATTGTTTCTCTCAGTACATATGCACGGGTCAATCCATTCGGTTTTATAGAAACACCTTACAGAGTAGTCAATAACGGGAGGGTTCTTGACGAAGTTCGCTACCTGACAGCCATTGAAGAGGAAAAATACATTATCGCGCCGGCGGATATGGCCCTCGACGGCAGGGGAAGGTTTGTCGGAGAACTGGTTTCTGCCAGAAAGGGAAGCGATTTCCTCTCTATTCCGCCGACCGAGATCAATTTGATGGATGTATCTCCGGATCAGCTTGTGAGTATTGCGGCAGCATCGATACCGTTTCTTGAGCATGATGATGCCAACAGGGCCCTCATGGGTTCCAATATGCAACGACAGGCAGTTCCGCTGTTAAGACCCGAAGTTCCCATAGTGGGTACGGGGATGGAATCTATTGTTGCGAGGGACTCGGGCGCAGTTATTGTGGCGAGGCGCTCCGGAATGGTTGAGCAGGTGGACGCTTCAAGGATTGTGATCAAGTGTGACGGCGATGGAGAAGATGAACTTGATACAGGTGTTGATATCTATAACCTTTCAAAGTATCAGCGCTCAAACCAGGATACCTGCTTTAACCAGAAGCCGATTGTGAATAAGGGGGATTGTGTCAACAAGGGTGATATAATTGCTGATGGTCCCGCCACGGATTCCGGGGAACTTGCATTAGGGCGAAACGTAATGGTCGCTTTCATGTCGTGGGGGGGATACAACTATGAAGATTCCATACTGGTAAGCGAAAGACTTATAAAAGATGACATCTACACATCGATTCACATTGAAGAATTTGAGACGATGGCGAGAGATACGAAGCTTGGTAAGGAGGAGATCACAAGAGATATTCCTAACGTGGGAGAGGATGCCCTCAGGAACCTTGACGAAAGCGGCATTGTCAGGATGGGCGAATTTGTGAAATCAGGGGATATTCTTGTTGGGAAGATCACCCCGAAAGGAGAGACTCAATTATCTGCGGAAGAAAAGCTTCTTCGTGCAATATTTGGTGAAAAGGCAAGCGACGTTCGAGACACATCTCTCCGGGTTCCCCCTGGTGTTGAAGGTACTGTGATAGATGCTAAAGTATTTACGAGAAAGGGTTCTGAAAGGGACCAGAGAACGCAAGCTATCGAAGATGAAGCTACGAAGGATTTGTATAAAGACCGGGATGACGAAATCAGAATCATCACGGAAAGCGTCAAGAACAATATCGCCAACATGCTGATCGGAAAAACTTCTGCCTCGAAGCTGGTCGATCCAAAGAAGAAAAAAATGTTACTGAAAAAAGGAGAGCTAATTGAAAAAGAAGCTCTGGGAAAAATACCGTTTAGCCTGTGGAAGGATATTTCTCTTGTACGCGATGAAGCGACAGAAGAAAAAATAGGCACTTTGATTGCAAATTATGAGAGAAAAAAGGACATCATTGAAGCATTCTTTGAGGAGAAAGTCAGCAAGCTGAAGGCAGGCGATGAACTTCCCCCAGGAGTGATCAAAATGGTCAAAGTTTATATCGCCATCAAGAGAGGACTGTCCGTAGGCGACAAGATGGCCGGCAGGCACGGTAATAAAGGGGTCTTGTCGAGGATACTCCCCGAAGAAGATATGCCTTATTTTAAGGATGGAACACCTGTTGATATCATTTTGAATCCTTTAGGGGTTCCTTCGCGCATGAATGTCGGGCAGATTCTCGAGACGCATTTAGGCTGGGCTGCAAAGGGCCTGGGTGAGAAGATCAATGCAATGTTGGAAAAGCATCACAGTACCGATCGGTTGAAAAAGGAATTACGGAGCATTTATTCCTCGCCTGATTTTGATCGTTTTATCGACGGTATCTCCGAGGACAAGCTCAGAGAATTCATTAGCAAATTGAAGAGGGGTATTCTGGTTTCTACCCCAGTTTTCGATGGTGCAGAAGAAAGTGAGATCAGGGACATGCTGAAGAAGGCGGGCATTCCTGAGAACGGACAAACTATTCTTTTTGACGGAAAGACTGGCGAGCCTTTTGATAATGAGGTCACGGTCGGCATGATTTATATGCTGAAGCTGCATCATCTTGTTGATGACAAAATTCACGCAAGATCCATAGGGCCCTATTCCTTGGTGACTCAACAGCCCCTTGGCGGAAAAGCACAATTTGGCGGTCAGAGGCTGGGTGAAATGGAGGTGTGGGCAATGGAAGCCTATGGTGCTGCTTACTCACTGCAGGAGTTCCTCACCGTCAAGTCCGACGATGTGGCGGGCAGAACCAGGATATACGAAGCAATCGTGAAGGGTGAGCATACCTTTGAACCGGGGCTCCCAGAGTCGTTCAATGTCCTTGTCAAGGAACTGCAGAGTCTTTGCCTTGATGTGGATTTAATTGAAGAAGAGTGAAAATATGAAACATGATTTTGTTTTGGAGAGCATTTAGAATTTGGGGTTTTCAATTGATAACCCCTAATAATCAGGAGATGTAAATAGTGGAAGATATTTTTAGTTATTTTGAAAAACCGAAGGATCCTATCAGGTTCAGTGCAATCAAAATGTCGCTTGCTTCGCCGGAGAAGATACTTTCGTGGTCGCATGGTGAGGTCAAGAAACCTGAGACGATTAATTACAGGACATTCAAGCCGGAAAGAGATGGGCTGTTTTGCGCAAAAATATTCGGTCCAGTAAAAGATTACGAGTGTCTCTGTGGCCGTTATAAGCGGATGAAATATCGCGGCGTTGTATGTGAGAAATGCGGTGTAGAGGTTATTCAGTCAAAAGTCCGCAGAGAAAGGATGGGCCACATTACCTTGGCTACGCCAGTGGCTCACATATGGTTTCTCAAGAGTCTTCCGAGCCGGATAGGAAATGTCCTTGATTTGAGCCTCAAGGAACTGGAAAAGGTTCTTTATTTCGAGTCCTGGATAGTACTGGACCCCAAGAACGCCCCCCTGAAGAAAAAGGAACTTCTGTCTGAGGAAGAGTTAAGTGAATTGCGCGAACAGTATGGCGAAGATGCTTTTGAAGTCGGGATTGGAGCCGAGGCCGTTAGAAAACTTCTTATCGAAATTGATCTGATAAAGATCGATGAAGAATTGCGTGACGAGCTGCGATCGACCGTCTCTGATACGAAGAAGAAGAAGCTTGTCAAGAGGTTGAAAGTGATCGAATCCCTGAAGAAATCCAAGACAAACAGACCTGAATGGATGATTCTCACAGTGTTGCCTGTTATCCCGCCGGATCTACGACCGTTGGTGCCTCTGGATGGCGGCCGTTTTGCGACATCCGACCTTAACGATCTTTATAGGCGGGTAATCAACAGGAACAACCGTCTGAAACGCCTGCAGGAACTGAACGCGCCGGAGATCATAGTAAGGAACGAAAAGAGAATGCTGCAGGAGGCAGTTGACGTCCTCTTCGATAACGGCAGAAGGGGCAGAGCCATCACCGGTTCCAATAAGAGGCCTCTCAGGTCTCTGTCCGACATGCTGAAAGGGAAACAGGGCAGGTTCAGACAGAACCTGCTTGGCAAAAGGGTTGACTACTCAGGACGATCGGTCATTACAGTGGGGCCTGATCTCAGGCTTCATCAGTGCGGCCTTCCCAAGAAGATGGCGCTGGAGCTTTTTAAACCATTTGTCTATAACCGCCTCGAGGAGAAGGGCTATGTAACCACCGTGAAAAGCGCTAAAAAAATGGTGGAAAGAGAGACTGCCGAGGTATGGGATGCACTTGATGAAGTGGTTCGCGAATATCCAGTTATGCTCAACAGAGCTCCCACCCTTCACAGGCTTGGCATTCAGGCGTTTGAACCGGTCCTGATTGAGGGGAAAGCGATACAACTTCATCCCCTGGTCTGCACGGCATTTAACGCCGATTTTGACGGGGACCAGATGGCCGTCCACGTTCCACTGTCCATTGAGGCTCAGACAGAGGCCAGAGTCCTGATGATGTCAACGAACAATATACTATCTCCAGCCAACGGGAAGCCGATTATTAATCCGAGTCAGGATATCGTGCTCGGGATTTATTACCTGACGCGGGCCCGATCCAAAGTTAAAGGAGAAGGGATGACTTTTTCAGATTCTGGAGAAGTCCGTAGAGCCCTGGATGCTGATGCCGTTCGTCTTCACGCAAAGGTGCGAGTTCGTATAGACGGTGAATTGAAAGATACAACCATTGGCAGGGTTATTCTTTATGATATTATTCCTAAAGAAATATCTTTCGATGTCATCAATAAAGTGATGAATAAGAAAGAGCTGGCGAATCTTATTGACAATTGTTACCGGTTGTGTGGCGCAAAGACAGCAGTCTTGCTGGCCGATCAACTTAAGGATTTAGGATTTAAGTATGCTACATCTTCGGGGTCGTCTATAGCGATTAATAATATGGTCGTCCCAGAGAACAAGAAAGAAATAGTGGCCTTGGCTGATAAGGAAGTACTGAAAGTACAGAATCAGTATATGGATGGTCTCATTACGGATGGAGAGCGCTACAATAAGGTCATCGACATCTGGGCACAGGCGACAGAAAAGATTGCTGCGGAGATGTTGAGCGGCATCGGGGAAGAAGATGAAGCAGCTACTGGGTCGAAGAGACAGGGAGAAAGTCTGAATCCCATCTATATGATGGCCGATTCTGGTGCGAGGGGCAGTGCTGTTCAGATCAGGCAGCTCGCGGGTATGAGGGGTCTGATGGCCAAGCCATCAGGGGAAATAATTGAAACCCCGATCACCGCAAATTTCCGAGAAGGCCTTACTGTTCTTCAATATTTTATATCTACCCATGGTGCCAGGAAAGGCTTGGCCGACACGGCCCTGAAAACAGCCAATTCCGGATATCTAACCAGGCGGCTTGTCGACGTGGCCCAAGATTGCATTATAAGTGAAAACGATTGCAATACCATTGATGGAATTTATGTTTCGGCCCTGATGGAAGGCGGGGAGATTATAGAAACGGCCGGAGAAAGAGTTCTCGGAAGAGTTACCCTGGAAGAAATAAAGGATCCTTTTACCGGCGAAATCCTCGTACATGCCAATGAAGCAATCGATGAAGCCCTGGCAGAGAAGATTGATAGGGCCGGTGTAGAGAGGGTAAATATAAGATCTGTTCTGACATGCAAATCAAAGCAAGGCGTATGCGCGATGTGCTATGGGAGAGACTTGGCTCATGGTCATCTCGTCAATATCGGCGAGGCCGTGGGTATCATTGCAGCTCAGTCCATCGGTGAACCTGGAACCCAGCTGACAATGCGCACATTTCACATCGGTGGTACTGCAAAATTTGAGGAACATTCCACGCTTGATGCAAGGCATGACGGCACCGTGAAGTACGTGAACCTCAATACTGTTAAGGGTCATGGGAAAGATATCGTCGTCATGAACAGAAACGGAGAAGTTCATGTCCTTGACGAAAAGGCCAGAAGCCGCGGGAAATACCCGGTTCCTTATGGAGCCCATCTCAAAGTCAAGAATGGTAGCGTCGTGAAGACGGGCGACCTGCTTGCAGAATGGGATCCTTTTTCCATACCGATACTTGCCGAGGTTGACGGAACTGTAAAGTATGGCGACATATTGGAAGGAAAGACAATGCAGGAACAGGTTGATGAAGTAACCGGTCTCTCAAGAAAGGTTATAATCGAATATAAAGGTGCAAACTTACGCACGCGGGTTTCCATCAAAGACGAAAAAGGCAAGACGGTTAAGATTCCCGGTACGAATTCCATGGCAAGATATCTTCTGCCCGTGGGTGCAAATATTGTGGTTTCCGAGGGCGATAAGATCAAGGCAGGCGACATTGTTGCCAAGATTCCCAGAGAAACGACTAAGACCAAGGATATCACAGGAGGTCTTCCAAGAGTTGCAGAGCTTTTTGAGGCTCGAAAGCCTAGAGAATTCGCAGTTATAAGTGAGATTGACGGGACCGTTTCATACGGTAAAGATGCAAAAGGGAAAAGAAAAGTGGTTATCACCCCGGACGTGGGAGAAGACAAGGAATATCTCATTCCTAAAGGAAAACACGTCAGCGTTCAGGAAGGCGACAGGATTCAAGCCGGTGAAGCGCTGATGGATGGTGTACACAATCCCCATGATCTTCTTGCGATCAAAGGTGAAAAAGCGTTGGCACGGTACCTGGTGGATGAGGTGCAGGAGGTGTACAGACTTCAGGGAGTTAAGATCAATGACAAACATATGGAGATAATTGTTCGCCAGATGCTACGCAGGGTGAAAGTGAAAGATCCGGGCGACACGTCATTCATCGCTGAAGAGCAGGTCGAAAGGTATCGTTTCCAAGAGGAAAATGAGCGTGTCGTTACTAAGGGGGGAAAGCCCGCTGTTGGGGAGCCGATGCTTCTCGGCATTACCAAGGCATCTCTGAGCACGCAGAGTTTCATATCTGCTGCCTCGTTCCAGGAGACAACACGTGTTCTTACGGAGGCAAGCCTCGCCGGAAAGATAGATTATTTAAGAGGGCTCAAGGAGAACGTAATAATGGGGCGGCTGATTCCTGCAGGGACTGGTCTTCCTATGTACAGGAAGCTGGGCATCAAGGTGGCGGGTGCTGAGAGCACAGTTGAGCTGGGAAGTCAGGAGACGGATGAAAAATTAATTGAAAAAGATATTGACATAAAGGTCGCAAATTGATAAAAAATCGTCTTTTATGCATGAAGGGCATAAGTTAGGAAAATTTTAGGAGGAATCATGCCGACGCTGAATCAATTGGTCCGCAAGGGAAGGGTGAAAATACAAAAGAAGACGTCAACACCTGCTCTGGCCGGTTCGCCGCAGAGACGGGGTGTTTGCGTTCGCGTGTATACCTCCACACCCAAGAAACCAAATTCTGCTTTGAGAAAGGTCGCAAGAGTCCGTCTCGCCAGTGGATATGAAGTGACATCTTATATACCCGGGGTAGGCCATAATCTCCAAGAGCACTCCGTTGTCTTGGTTAGAGGTGGTAGGGTGAAAGATCTTCCGGGTGTACGATATCACATAATCAGGGGCACGCTGGATGCCGTCGGAGTTCAGGACAGGAAGCAGGGCAGATCAAAATACGGGGCCAAGAAGCCGAGCTAAGTGAGAATAGGTCATGCCGAGAAGAAGAGAGATAGCAAAAAGAGAAGTGATACCGGATCCGAAGTACAATAATAGGCTTGTCGCAAGATTTATTAATTGTCTGTTGCGGAGGGGTAAAAAAAGCATTGCAGAATCAATGTTCTATGGGGCCTTTGATATTATTGAAAAGAGAACTAAAGAACAGCCTGTGGAAGTTTTTGAAAAGGCCGTGAGTAACGTTAAGCCTCTGATAGAAGTGAAATCACGACGTGTCGGAGGATCCACGTATCAGGTGCCAACTGAAGTTGTGCCGGAGAGAAGAGTTGCCCTGGCAATTCGCTGGTTAATTCTTCATGCAAAAGAACGTGCCGAAAAAACCATGCAAGAAAAGCTTGCCGCCGAATTGATCGATGCCGCTAACAACAGAGGCGCTTCCGTAAAGAAAAGAGAAAGCGTTCACAAGATGGCAGAGGCAAATAAGGCATTTGCCCACTACCGGTTCTAGCTTCATTTGAAGGTTTGGGTGAATATTAATTGGCACGCATTGTTCCTTTACAAAGTCTTCGCAATATCGGTATCATGGCGCACATTGACGCCGGCAAGACAACGACAACCGAGCGCATCCTTTATTATACTCACGGCTCCTACAAGATGGGTGAGGTTGATGAAGGAACTGCCACCATGGATTGGATGGAGCAGGAGCAGGAGCGGGGTATAACCATCACGTCTGCGGCTACCACATGTACGTGGAATGACCACCGCATAAACCTCATCGATACGCCCGGCCATGTTGACTTCACTATAGAAGTGGAAAGATCTTTGAGAATTTTAGACGGTGCTGTTGCCCTTTTTTGCGCAGTGGGTGGCGTGGAACCCCAGTCCGAGGTAGTTTGGGGTCAAGCGGATAAGTATCGCGTCCCGCGAGTTATCTTTGTCAATAAGATGGATAGGGTAGGGGCCGATTTTGAGAAGGTTGTTACCGCGATCCGTGACAGGCTCGGGGCGCATCCGATAGCCATTCAGATGCCCATTGGCAAAGAAGAATTTTTCCGGGGAGTAATCGATCTTATACGTATGAAGGCGATCATATACGATGAGTATTCCCTGGGGGCTGAGTTCAGCGTCAGCGAGATTCCGCCTGATCTTCTTGATTCCGCTCGTCAGGGGCGAGAGAAGCTCATCGAATGTCTCTCCGATTATGATGAGAACCTGATGAGAAAATATCTCAATGAAGAAGTTCTTTCACAAGAAGAGATTATAAGCGCCTTAAGGAAGGCCACACTGTCCCTGAAAGCGACGCCAGTGTTGTGCGGCTCAGCCTTCAAGAACAAAGGTGTTCAACCTCTCTTGGATGCAGTTATCGATTATCTTCCTTCTCCGCTGGACATGCCTCCTGTTGTCGGCAGGGGCAACAAGGGGGAGAAGATAGAAAGAATGCCGAGCGATGATGAAGCTTTTTCAGCGTTGGCATTTAAGATCGTGACTGATCCCTATGTCGGCCAGTTGACCTATTTCCGGGTATATTCCGGCGTGCTCTCTGCCGGTTCCTATGTATATAATGTGTCCAAAGGGAAAAAGGAACGCATTGGCCGCTTGCTGAAGATGCATGCCAATAAGAGGGAGGAGATCAAAGAAGTGCGCACCGGTGACATAGCTGCCGCCGTTGGTCTTAACCTGACGACTACTGGCGATACCCTTTGTGATCTGGAACATCCTCTTGTTGTATTGGAGACTCTGGAGTTTCCCGATCCCGTTATTGCCATAGCTATAGAGCCAAAAACGAAGGCGGATGAGGAAAAACTGGATACGGCACTTAGAAAGATCTCCCGTGAAGATCCTTCCTTCAGGGTTAAGGTCGACAAGGATACAGGTCAAACCTTAATCTCGGGAATGGGAGAGCTGCATTTAGAAATTATCGTTGATCGGCTATCGAGAGAATTTGGATTAGGTGCCAATATCGGTAGTCCGCAGGTGGCTTACAAGGAGACTATCAGAAAGAGAATCAGATCTGAAGGCAGGTTTGTTAAACAGTCCGGCGGCAGAGGACAGTATGGTCACGTGTGGCTGGAAATTGAACCTAATGAACCAGGTCGAGGATTTGAATTCAGGAATAAGATTGTCGGCGGGGTTATTCCCGGCGAGTATATTCCGGCAGTGGCAAGAGGCGTTTCCGAGGCGACACAGGAGGGTGTTCTTGCAGGATTCCCCGTGGTGGATGTCATTGTCAGTGCCGTGGATGGCTCTTTTCACGACGTGGATTCTTCCGAAATGGCATTTAAAATAGCGGCTTCCATGGCATTCAAGAACGGGGCAAGAAGGGCTAACCCCGTCTTGATGGAGCCGATAATGTCTGTGGAAGTCATAGTCCCCAAAGAATATATGGGTGATGTTATTGGAAATCTCACTTCGAGACGGGGGAAAATCGTGAGCATAGAGTCAAGGCCTTCTTTAGAGGCGATTAATGCCGAGGTTCCTCTGGCAGAAATGTTCGGATATGCTACTGACCTTAGATCAAAAACTCAGGGAAGAGCAACTTTTACCATGCGTTTTCTCAATTACCATGCGGTGTCAGAAAGTCAGGCGAAGCTGGTCATTGACAGACTAAAGACAATCGATGAAGCATAGAAAAGTATAGTGAATAAACGAACCATTTAAAGTTGAAGGAGGTAATGGATATGGCTAAGAAGAAATTTGAGAGGACGAAGCCGCATGTGAATATTGGCACCATTGGGCACGTAGATCATGGTAAGACTACCCTGACGGCGGCAATTACAAAACACTTGCAGAAAAAAGGATTGGCCGAATTCAGACCCTTTGATTCCATAGATAACGCACCAGAGGAAAAAGAAAGGGGAGTTACCATTAACGTTGCACACGTGGAATATGAGACGGCGAAGAGACATTACGCCCACGTAGACTGCCCTGGCCACGCGGACTATATCAAGAACATGATATCAGGGGCTGCTCACATGGACGGAACGATCCTGGTGGTGGCTGCTTCGGATGGTCCCATGCCTCAGACAAGAGAGCATATCCTACTTGCAAGACAGGTTCGGGTTCCGTATATCGTTGTCTATTTGAATAAGATCGACCTTGTAGATGACCCAGAACTTCTGGATCTCGTGGAACTTGAATTGAGAGAGCTCTTGACGCAGTATGAATTTCCTGGCGATGAAATTCCCATAATCAGAGGGTCAGCCTTGAAGGCTCTGGAGACTGATGATCCGGATTCGCCTGATGCGAAGTCTATTTGGGAGTTAATGGAGGCCGTCGATAACTACATTCCGGAACCTGTGCGCGACTTGGATAAGCCTTTCCTCATGCCTATTGGTGACGTGTTCTCCATATCGGGCCGGGGGACAGTGGTTACCGGGAGGGCGGAAAGAGGTATTATCAGAACGGGAGATGAAGTGGAAATAGTCGGTTTCAGACCCACGTTTAAGACGGTCTGCACAGGTGTGGAAATGTTTCGCAAAACTCTTGATGAGGGCAGGGCGGGTGATGACATCGGCGTTCTCTTGAGAGGCACCAAACGAGAAGAGGTTGAAAGAGGCCAGGTTGTGGCAAAACCGGGATCAATAACGCCACATACGAAATTTAAAGCGGCGGTCTATGTTCTGACCAAAGAGGAAGGCGGCAGGCATACGCCCTTCTTTCCGGGCTATCGTCCCCAGTTCTATTTTAGAACCACGGATGTTACAGGGATCTGTACGCTGCCTGAAGGTGTCGAGATGGTGATGCCTGGTGACAACATCGAAGTTGAAGTAGATTTAATCACCCCCATTGCCATGGAAGAACAGCTCAGGTTCGCCATCAGGGAAGGCGGTCGAACTGTAGGCGCCGGTGTTGTCAGCAAGATAATTGAGTAGAAGGAATGCTATAGGTTGATATATCTATGAAAGATCAGAGAATAAGAATTCGCCTCAAGGCATATGATTATAAACTCCTTGATCGGTCTGTCGAAGATATTGTTGAGACGGCAAAAAGGACAGGAGCACGCGTGGCTGGGCCCATACCTCTACCCACGGAAATCAACAAATTTTGCGTCAATCGATCTCCTCACGTGGACAAGAAATCAAGGGAGCAATTTGAGATCAGGACACACAAGAGACTCATCGATATTATTGAGCCGACGCAATCTACTGTAGATGCGCTGATGAAATTGGACCTGTCTGCGGGCGTTGACGTTGAAATAAAATTATAGATCATAAACGAGATACTATCAATATTCTTTGTCATGTGTGAGGGGATGGGATGTCATTTGTTTGAAATGATGACGTCCTCATAAAGAGTCGTATACTGAAGAAATCAGGCATACGCAGAACTATCAGGCAGTTAAAAAGGCTGATGCGCACGTAAGCTTTTGGACTGCTCATCAATGTGCTAAATATTGTGGGAAGAACATGAAAAAGTTGCTCGTCGGCAGGAAATTAGGCATGACACAAATTTTTGCAGAAGACGGCGAATCTGTCCCGGTAACTGTCATCGAGGCGGAGCCATCTGTCGTTGTTCAGAAAAAAACTCAAAAAGCCGATGGCTATGACGCACTACAACTGGGTTACGGACGAGTTAAGCAGAAGAATATGACGAAGGCTTTGCAGGGCCATCTCAAGAAAGCAAACAAAGGGTTCTTCCGTAATTTGAGGGAATTCAGAACTGCTACTGAGAGCTATGAACTCGGGCAGGAACTGAAGGTCGATATGTTTAAGATTGGAGATTATATCGATGTCGTCGGAACCTCAAAAGGTAAAGGGTTTGCCGGCGTTATTAAGAGACACGGCTTCAGCGGAGGCAGGGCGACGCACGGATCAATGTTTCATAGAGCGCCAGGATCTATTGGGGCGAGTGCGGAGCCATCGCGGGTTCTGAAGGGGAAAAAGCTTCCGGGACAGATGGGCGATGTGAGGAAGACGATACAAAATTTATTGGTGATGGGGATAAGGCCGGAGCGGAATCTGATTTTGGTTAAAGGATCTATTCCGGGTTGCAGAAATAGCGTTGTCATTATTAGGCAATCAATTAAAATGGGTGGTTAAGCAGGATCTGGAGTAGATGAAATGCCAGTTGCCGGTGTATACGATATTGAGAATAACAGAGTATCCGAGATCGATTTGAGTGATGCTGTCTTCGCTGCGGAAGTTAATGAAGCCGTGCTACACGATGTTGTGAGAATGCAGATGGCAGGGAGAAGGTGCGGCAACGCGTCAACCAAGAGAAGGCAGGAAGTCAGAGGAGGAGGCAAGAAACCTTGGCGCCAGAAAGGTACAGGCAGGGCGAGAGCTGGGACGACGCGATCCCCCCTGTGGCGGGGTGGCGGGATTGTGTTCGGGCCTCATCCGCGGAGTTACGCGTATAAAGTGCCGAAGAAAGTCAGGAAGCTGGCCTTGATGTCTGCCCTGAGCATGAAAGTAAAAGAAGGGAAAATGTTGATACTGAAAGATTTTCCCATGGAAGAAATTAAGACAAAGAAGTTCAAGGAGGTTATTGACCGATTCGGTTTGAAAAAGGCCTTGCTTGTTTTAGACAAATCTAATCCTGTCTTGGAGAAATCCTCAAGAAATGTAGAGGGAATCAAATTGATTCAGTCAGAGGGGATCAATGTTTATGACCTTCTGAACTACGATCATGTGGTTTTCTTTGAACCATCGGTGAAGATGATTGAAGGGGCATTATTGTCATAATGGATATATATCATATTATTAGAAGAGCGCTAATTACTGAAAAGAGCACAGCTGCGAAGGGTGAAAACAACAAGTATATCTTTGAAGTAGATAGAAGGGCAAACAAGATTGAGGTTGCCACGGCAGTGGAAAAGCTCTTTAAAGTAAAAGTATTGGATGTTCATGTTATGAATATTGTCGGAAAGAAAAAGAGGGTTGGGAGGATTATGGGTGAAAAGCGTTCATGGAAAAAGGCAATCGTCACCCTTGCCCCCGGCAGTCGTATTGAAATTCATGAAGGTGTATAATCGGGAGAGAGATACAGTCGGATGGCTATAAGAAAATATAAACCAACATCGCCGGGTAGAAGATTCCAAACGTGCTCGGATTTTAATGAGATCACTCGAACTGTGCCTGAAAAAAGTTTGCTCACGCCCCTGCAACGTACGGGCGGACGAAATTGCTACGGAAGAATAACGATGAGGTACGTTGGAGGCGGTCATAAGAGGCGATACCGGGCAATTGATTTTAGGCGAGACAAGATGGAAATACCTGCCAAGGTAGCGGAATTGGAATACGATCCCAATCGGAGTTCACGTATTGCCTTGTTGCATTATCTCGATGGCGAGAAGAGGTATATCATTGCTCCGTCAAAAATGGATATAGGCGATACTATCATAAGCTCAGAAAGTGCCGACATCAAACCCGGAAACACAATGCCCATAAAAAATATACCACTTGGCTCTCTTATTCACAATGTGGAGCTGAAGACTGGGCGTGGAGGGCAGCTTATTCGATCGGCGGGAACATACGGGCAGCTTATGGCTAAGGAAGAAGGTTATGCGCAAGTAAGACTCCCTTCGGGAGAGGTAAGGAAAATCCTGATCGATTGTAAGGCGACCATAGGGCAGGTGGGCAATATTGATCATGAAAATATTAGCATCGGCAAAGCCGGTCGGTCAAGGTGGCTGGGAAGACGCCCCAAGGTGAGGGGCGTGGCTATGAATCCAGTTGACCATCCCATGGGCGGAGGTGAAGGCAAATCGTCTGGAGGAAGACATCCGTGTACACCGTGGGGCGTTCCGACTAAAGGGCATAAGACGCGGAAAAATAAAAAGACTGATAAATACATTGTCAAGAGAAGAGGTTAGAAGGTGGCGCGTTCAATTAAGAAGGGGGCATATATAAACGAGAAGCTCCTCGACAAGGTGAGAAAAGCCGAAGAGTCGGGAAGCAAGAGTGTCATAAAGACGTGGTCTCGCCGATCAACAGTTACTCCTGAATTGATAGGGCATACCTTTGCAGTTCATAACGGGAAGAAGTTTATTCCAATCTTTGTTACAGAGAACATGGTGGGACATAAACTCGGTGAATTTGCGCCGACGAGAACGTTTTTCAGCCATGCAGGAGATCGGAAAACGAAAGTACGGAGATAATAACTTAAGCTGAGAGCGGTGGTTGGAGTTAGAGATATGGAAGCAAAAGCAGTTGCCAAGTATATTCGCGTTTCTCCTCAGAAGGCTCGATTGGTGGTCGATTTAGTGAGGGGAAAGAAAATTGACGAAGCGAAAACGATACTGCAATTTACGAGGAAATATTCTGCAGGTATCATCAGTAAAGTTTTGAAATCCGCAATTGCTAATGCAAAACAGAACCCGAACATCGATGAAAGCATCCTTTATGTGAAGGATATTTTTGTGGATCAGGGTCCTTCACTAAAAAGATGGAGAGCAAGGGCACAGGGTAGGGCGGCGTCCATAAAGAAGAGGATGAGTCACATAACGATTATTCTAGATGAAGAGTGAGAATTGAGGAGGTGAAGTTTGGGGCAGAAGGTTAACCCGATCGGTTTCAGGCTGGGCGGGATAAAGACGTGGCGATCGCAGTGGTTTTCAGACAAGAATTACGCGGAGCTGATTCATGAGGATATCAATATTAGGAAATACCTTAAAAAGAAACTCTATCATGCAGGTATTTCAAGGATAGATATAGAAAGGGCTGCCAGCAAGGCCAAAGTCAACATTTATGCGGCACGTCCCGGAATCATCATAGGCAAGAAGGGTTCGGAGATTGAAAAACTGAAAAAAGAGCTTGAAGGTGTTTCGAAGAGCGAGATTATTATAAACATACTCGAGGTGCGCAAGCCTGAAGTAGACGCGCAGCTCGTTGCTGAGAATGTAGCCCTTCAGCTGGAGCGACGCGTTGCCTTCAGGAGGGCCATGAAAAAATGTGTTACCTCTTCTATTAAATTCGGCGCCAAAGGGATCAGAGTCAATTGTGCCGGCAGGCTTGGCGGGGCTGAAATGGCGAGGTCCGAATGGTACAGGGAAGGAAGGGTGCCCCTGCACACGCTGCGGGCTGACATCGACTGGGGATTTGCAGAAGCAAATACTGCCTATGGACTTATTGGCATAAAGGTATGGATATTCCACGGAGAGGTGCTTCCGAGCAAAAAGGTGGCGGATAAATAGATAGACTAAATCCTGAATCTTAATGTCGCAATTCTATACAAAACTCAAAACGCCTTTTTGAATTTTATATGCTTTAGATATTTTTTAGGACTCAGGATTTCTGCTCAAAAGGTATTGTTTTTTTGCTGTGACAACAGAGGTCGTTGAATTATGTTGATGCCAAAGAGGGTTAAGTATAGAAAAGTACAGAGGGGCCGCATGAGTGGCAAAGCAACCAGGGGAAGTGTAGTGACTTTTGGAGAGTATGGCCTTCAGGCCGCCGAATGCGGCTGGATAACATCCCGGCAGATTGAAGCTGCCCGTGTCGCCATGACCCGCCACGTCAAACGAGGGGGGAAGATCTGGATAAGAATTTTTCCTCATAAGTCAATAACGAAAAAACCGGCGGAAACCCGTATGGGTAAAGGAAAAGGAGCACCTGAAGGGTGGGTTGCAGTTGTAAAACCCGGTGTTGTCCTTTATGAAATGGAGGGGGTTACGGAGGAAATTGCCCGTGAAGCCTTCAGACTGGCTGCTCATAAACTTCCGATTGCAACTAAGTTTCTATCGAGGGAGATGATTGGGTGAAGATTAAAGAAATAAGAGATATTGATACTGATGAGCTCATGCAGAAAAATAAAGAGCTTGTTGAGGAACTTTTCAAACTCCGCCTTCGACATACGACGGGTCAGTTGGAATCTCCTGCCATGATGAGTTCTGTGCGGAAAAGTATTGCACGTATTAGGACAGTGCTCAGGGAAAGGGAGGTTCAGAAGATATGAAGGAACGCGGCAATAAGAGAATCATTAAAGGCGTAGTGGTCAGCAATAAGATGGATAAGACAATTGTGGTCCGTGCAGAGAGGCTGGTCAAGCATTCCGTGTTTCACAAGTATATGAGACGATATGTCAAGTATAAAGCCCATGATGAGGGAAATGCATGCAATATTGGTGATAAAGTACTCATAGTTGAGTCAAGGCCATTGAGCAAGGAAAAACGGTGGCGCATGCGCACAATAATTGAAAAAGCCAAATAACTGAAAACCTGAGGAAGAAATTCTGTTCGGTGATAAATGATTCCTGAACAGGTATGGTGATATCATGATTCAGATGCAGACTATTTTAAATGTGGCAGATAATTCAGGTGCCAAGAAGGTCGCATGTATTAAGGTTCTTGGCGGGTCGAAAAAAAGGTATGCCAGTGTGGGTGATGTTATTGTCGTTTCTATAAAGGAAGCCATTCCCAATTCGAAAGTCAAGAAAGGGGATGTCATGAAGGCGGTTGTCGTGCGTACCGCAAAAGAAGTGCGGAGGCCCGACGGATCTTATCTGAAATTTGACGATAATTCTGCTGTCCTGATTACTAATCAGATGGAGCCCGTAGGAACGAGGATTTTTGGCCCTGTTGCAAGGGAGTTACGGGCTAAGCAGTTTATGAAGATCATTTCGCTGGCACCCGAGGTCTTATGAAGGGTTTGAGTGGGGTATAGTAAATGCAGGTCAAACGACTGAGAAAAGGCGATACGGTGAAAGTGATTGCCGGCAAAGAAAAAGGAAAAACCGGTAAGGTTCTGAAGGTCATAAATGACAAAGACCAAGTGGTTGTCGAAAAATTGAACATCGTTAAGAGACATAAGAAGCCCGATCAGAAAGGGAAGGGTGGAATCGTGGAAAAAGAAGGGCCGATAAATATCTCCAACGTCATGTTCCTGTGCAATAAGTGTGATGAAGGTGTCAGGGTCGGATACAAGCTCTTGGAAGATGGGGCGAAGACACGAGTTTGCAAGAAATGTAACGATATATTGGATACGTAGGTCAAGATAAAATGGCGAGACTGAGAGATTATTATATAAAAGAGGTAGTACCTTCTCTGGTTAAGGAGTTCAATTATAAGAACCGCATGCAGGTGCCGAAACTCGACAAGATAGTCGTCAATATGGGCGTCGGTGAAGCAATCCAGAATATAAAAGCGTTGGAAAGTGCAGTCGCGGACCTCTCCATGATTGTGGGGCAGAAGCCCGTGATAACAAAAGCAAGGAAGTCGATAGCCACATTTAAGCTTCGCCAAGGCATGTCAATAGGTTGCCGGGTTACACTAAGGGGCGACAGGATGTATGAGTTTTTTGATAGGCTTGTTAATGTTGCGCTTCCCAGAGTCCGTGATTTCAGGGGAATATCGCCGAAATCTTTCGACGGTAGAGGGAATTTTGCCATTGGATTGAAGGAGCAGATAATCTTTCCCGAAATAGATTATGACAAAATTGATAAAATCAGAGGGATGAATATTGTAATTGCGACAACTGCCAGAACGGATAAAGAGGCGCGGCAACTTCTTAGATTCATGGGTTTACCATTTAGAAACTGATAACGGGAATAGGAAAGATATCTGGAGGAATGGGTGTGGCAAAAAAGTCCTTGATTGCAAAAGCGAGAAGGAATCCAAAATTTTCAGTGAGAGTTTACAACCGTTGCCCAATATGCGGTAGGCCGAGAGCTTACTTCAGAAAATTCGACATGTGCAGAATCTGCCTGAGGGATCGTGCTCTGAAAGGCGAAATTCCCGGGCTTATGAAGTCTAGCTGGTAAGTTATATTAAGGAGAGTAATAATTATGGGGATGACAGATCCTATCGCTGATATGTTAACAAGAATTCGTAATGCCAATAACGTGCGATTCAAGAATGTGGATGTTCTCTTGTCCAGGACCAATCTTAATATCGCAAAAGTGTTGAAAAAATCCGGGTATATAAGCGGCTACGATATTAAGAAAGATGCGCGCGGTCATCAGGTGTTGAGGCTGTACCTGAGATATGCCGACGCTAAAAGATCGGTTCTTACAGGCATTCAAAGAGTGAGTAAGCCTGGAAGAAGAGTCTATGTGAGAAGTGAGAGGATACCAAAGGTATTGAACGGTTACGGTATTGCGATTCTCTCCACATCAAAGGGGATCTTAACAGATAAAGAAGCAAGTGAATCGAAACTGGGTGGAGAAGTGCTCTGTAATGTGTGGTAGCAATCTTCTTCGACATGGCTATTTAGTATCTGGAGATTTATTCAATGTCAAGAATCGGTAAGAAACCCGTTATAATTCCTCCGGGGGTGAAGATCAGTCGGGATAAATCGGCAGTCAAAGTTCAGGGCCCCAAGGGGATACTGTCTATAGAAATACCCCATGGCGTTGAGGTGACGATCACTGACGGGACGATAGAGATAAAAACATCATCTGAGACCAGAAAAGAGAAAGCCTATCACGGCCTTGTGAGAACACTGATAGCGAATATGGTTATGGGTGTTACCGTTGGTTTTCAGAAAGGCCTGGAACTATCAGGTATCGGATACCGCGCCGAGAAGAGTGGTGACATTCTCAGATTAGTCTTGGGATTTTCCAGTCCTTTAGAATACAGGATTCCAAAGGGAATAGATGTAAAGATTGATAAACAGGTCAATATTATGGTCAATGGAATTGATAAGCAACTGGTAGGAAGAGTTGCCGCTGAAATTAGAGACCTAAAAAAACCTGAACCCTACAAGGGCAAAGGAATAAGGTATGTCGGAGAAAAGGTTAGAAGGAAAGTGGGTAAGTCCGTCGGGGCCTGATAAATTGATTCAGCCATGGCTTGAAAACATCTTTAAAGGTGTGATGCTGAACGCATAAGGGGTAGAGAATTGGCATCGAAAAAAGTAGAAAAGATACGAATTAAACGCAAGAAAAGGGTAAGAGGAAAAGTATTCGGCACGGAGACTCGGCCGCGTCTTTCTGTCTTCAGAAGTTCTAAACATATATATGTTCAAGCTATTGCAGATGATGTTGGACGTACGCTGGTTGAGGCTTCAACACTGAGTAAGGAAATCAAGGGTACTCTTGATGGTTCTAAGAAGATTGATGCGGCGAAGAAAGTCGGTAATCTTGTTTCAAAAAAATTGAAGGCTCTGGGTATAGAACATGCCGTTTTTGACAGAGGATGTTACCTGTATCATGGGCGCGTTGAGGCGCTTGCCGAAGGGGCAAGAGAGTCAGGGTTAAAATTTTAGGTTTTGGGTCTACATTACTCGAAGGGAATGGTTATTACTGAGGATATGGAAGAATTAGAACTTCTTGACAGAGTCATAGCAATTAATAGAACGGCCAAAGTCGTCAAAGGCGGACGGAGATTTCGATTCAGTGCCATAGTCGTCGTTGGAGACGGACATGGATCTGTTGGTGCCGGTCTGGGAAAAGCCCACGAGGTTCCGGAGGCGATCAGAAAGGGCATGGAAGGGGCGAAAAAAAGCATGGTTAAAGTTGCCATTTCCAATAGGACGGTTCCCTACGAGGTTATTGGAAAGTATGGTGCAGGCAGGGTTCTCCTGAAACCTGCTTCCGAAGGAACTGGTCTCATTGCAGGAGGGGCGGTGAGAGCGGTTCTCGAAGTTACGGGAGTCCATAACATACTGACAAAATGTTTAGGTTCGCATAACCCACACAATCTGGTCAAGGCTACAATTGATGGTCTTTGTCAATTGAAGGACCCGGCGGAGATCTCGACCCTGAGAGGGAAAACTGGCGCTGATAGTTGATGAGATTTCATAAAAGGTCGTCGATCGCTAATATTGAAAATGACCTGTTATGAATTTTCAAGAATCGGTATGCGCGTTATAGAGGGACAAATTGTGGATAAGAAGCTCAAGATAACAATGGTGAAAAGCTATATAGGCAGGCCGCAGAAACAGCGGCAGATACTTCGCGGGATGGGACTGGGAAAATTGAATAAGACTGTCCTGCTCGAGGATACACCTGAGATTCGCGGCATGATTAGAAAAGTGAGTCATCTGGTGTCTATGGAAGAATTAAAGGGGAACAAGGCATGAATTTGAGTTCATTGAAGCCGCCGGAGGGTTCAAGAAAAAAAAGAAAAAGAATCGGCCGAGGCGATGGATCAGGGCATGGCGGTACATCTACAAAAGGACATAAAGGTCAGAATGCCCGTTCAGGAGGAAGAGTCAGGCCAGGCTTCGAGGGCGGACAGATGCCCCTTTCACGAAGATTACCGAAGAGAGGGTTTCGTAACCCTTTCCGTAGGGACATTGTGATCATAAATATAGATCAATTGAAAAGATTTCCCGAGGGTTCCGTTATTGACAGGGATGCTCTCTTAAAAGCCGGCCTGGTGCGTAGAATAGGGGATGGTATCAAAGTCTTGGGCAAAGGCAATATAGGGTATCCCATATCGGTGAAGGTTGATATGATAAGTCGCGGAGCTAAAGACAAGATTGAAGCTGTCGGCGGCTCGGTAGTAGAGGTTATCTGATTTGTTAGACGGCTTAAAAAATATCGGGAAAATTCCTGAGCTCCAGAGGAGGATTCTCTATTCGTTTCTGCTCTTGGCTGTTTACAGAATCGGTGCGCATGTGCCTACGCCTGGCATCGATACGGCTGCTTTAGCCGCTTACTTTGAACAGGCGAAGGGTTCATTGCTTGGATTTTTTGACATGTTTGCCGGTGGTGCACTTTCCAATCTCTCAGTTTTTGCCCTTGGCATCATGCCCTATATCAGTGCCTCAATTATTCTTCAGCTACTGACCATCGCTATTCCACATCTGGAGAGACTCTCCAAGGAAGGTGAAGCGGGACGGAGGAAGATCACACAGTACACCCGTTACGGGACAGTGCTCTTGAGTCTCATACAGGGTTTCGGCATATCCGTTGGACTGGAAAATATGGCCGGACCGACAGGGGTTTCCATTGTCATGATACCTGGCTGGAGCTTCCGTCTTATGACGGTTATTACACTGACTGCCGGCACGGCATTTATCATGTGGCTGGGTGAACAGATTACTGAAAAGGGTATAGGCAACGGCATATCGTTGATCATCTTTGCCGGTATCGTCTGCAGGGGTCCGGCAGCGATCTATCAGACATTTCGACTGCTAGCCGCGGGCGAAATGGGCATTTTTTTCATCATAATACTCGTTGTTATGATGATTGTCGTTGTAGGGGTCATCGTTTATGTAGAGAGCGGTCAGAGGAGAATACCAGTACAGTATGCAAAGCGTGTCGTCGGACGAAAGATGTATGGGGGACAGACAACCCATCTTCCTCTGAAAGTGAATACTGCGGGCGTCATTCCGCCGATCTTTGCATCCTCGATCATCATGTTTCCGGCAACGATCGCTAACTTCATAGCCCACCCATGGATGAAGCTGATTTCAAACGCTTTGATTCCCGGGAAAATGGTTTACGAATTAATGTATGTCGTCTTCATCGTTTTTTTCTGTTATTTTTACACGGCTGTCGTATTCAATCCTGTGGACGTTTCAGACAACATGAAGAAATATGGCGGGTACGTACCGGGCATAAGACCAGGTAAGAAGACAGCGGAATATATTGATGATGTCTTGTCTAAACTGACATTTGGCGGTGCTATTTACGTATCAGCTGTTTGTGTCCTTCCGAGCATACTTATAAGTTACTTCAGTGTCCCATTTTATTTTGGAGGCACAGCCCTTTTGATTGTGGTCGGTGTTGCACTTGACACTGCTGGCCAGATCGAAACCCATTTGCTGACGAGACAATATGAAGGGTTCATGAAGAAGGGCCGCATTGCGAAACGGCGTTAATGATGCCATATTCTGTAGCATGATTGTCCTGAAGCTGCCAGAAGAGATCGAAAAAATGAGGGCGAGCAACCATATCGTTGCTGAGATATTGAATAGGCTGAAGGAAAAGGTTAAACCTGGCGTAACCACCGGCGAACTTGATATATGTTCGGAAGAACTTGTACGTAAAAAGGGGGCAATACCAGCATTTAAGGGTTATATGGGCTATCCGAATTCACTTTGCATATCAGTTAATTCGGAAGTCGTTCATGGAATACCATCGAATAGGGTTCTGGACACGGGGGACATCGTAAGTCTCGATTTCGGAGCTTACTATAAGGGATACTACGGGGATGCTGCCATAACGGTCCCTGTCGGTGATGTTTCCAAAGAAGCGGCAAGGCTGATTCGCGTTACTGAACAAGGCCTCTACGATGGCATCAGGGAGGCAAGAGCAGGAAATCGCCTCGGTGACATATCGGCCGCCGTTCAAATGCGGGTTGAGTCTGCCGGGTTTTCTGTTGTGAGAGATTTTGTGGGCCATGGAATAGGAAAGAAACTTCACGAGGAACCACAGATACCCAACTATGGCATAAGAGGCAGAGGAATAGAATTGAAGACCGGCATGGTATTGGCTATTGAACCGATGGTCAATGAAGGTGCATACAAGGTCAAAGTAACTGATAATGGCTGGACTGTGGTGACGGAAGATGGAAAATTGTCAGCCCACTTTGAACATTCAATTGCCATAACCAAGGATGGTCCGGATATTCTGAGCAGAATGAATTGAAAAAGAAACAACAAAGGGGTTTTTTTCAAGGTTGTCGGATGATAGGTGCTGAGGGTGTCCCAGGCTGGAAGCCAGTGCTGTCACAGAGTGTGGCATGTCTTGTCTTTTGGCAGGCAATCCCTTTCAGCGTTAAAGCCGTAAGTGTGAGGCCGCTCCGGTCGTTTCTGATAGTTTGGTAGTTAATTGATATAGGTTGTTATGGCAAAAGAGGAACCAATTGAGGTTGAAGGTAAAGTAGTTGAAACTTTGCCAAACGCAATGTTCCGGGTTGAGCTCGAAAATGGACACCGTGTCCTGGCTCATATTTCAGGAAAGATGCGTATGCATTTTATCAAGATACTGCCGGGTGATAAGGTCACTGTTGAGCTTTCTCCCTACGATCTTACTCGGGGAAGGATTATATACCGGACGAAATAAATCTAAATAAATGGAGTGCATGTGCGGCATTGCAGTGAGCTATCGGCAGATTGTCCAGCGTGCTTCGAACCTCAGACTACTCTGTTAAGGAGCGAATATCGTGAAAGTGCGGTCCTCAGTTAAAAAGATTTGTGACAAATGTAAAATTATAAAAAGGCGCGGTGTGTTGAGGGTTATTTGCGAGAATCCAAAGCACAAACAGCGCCAGGGATAATTTAGACTATAGCGCCTTTTCATCAGGAGGTTATCAAGTGGCAAGAATTGCGGGAGTGGACTTACCGAAAAACAAGAGAATGGAAATCGCTTTAACATATATATATGGAATTGGCAGGAGCAGCGCGCGAGATATTCTGGAAAAGGCCGGTATCAGCCTTGATAAGAAAACGGACAACATTGCCGACTCAGAAATAACCGCCATCAGAAGTATCATAGATAAAGAACACAAAGTCGAAGGCGATTTAAGGCGAGATATCTCTATGGCGGTGAAGCGGTTGATGGATCTCGGGGCCTACCGCGGACTGAGGCATAGGAAAGGGCTTCCCGTCAGGGGCCAGAGAACGAGTACAAATGCTCGAACGAGGAAAGGGCCGAGACGGTCGATTGCCGGAAAGAAGAAATAGAGAAGGAATTAATCCGGAGGAAAGATGGCAAAACAGGTAAGGAAAACAGGGAAAAAAAAGGAAAAGAAGAACATAACTGAAGGAGTTGTGCATATTCAATCTACCTTTAATAATACCATTATTACAATCACAGATCTCAGTGGCAACGTTGTCGCATGGTCTTCTGCCGGAACGCAGGGATTTAAAGGTTCGAGAAAGAGTACGCCTTTTGCGGCGCAGGTCGCAGCTGAGGATGCGGTCAAGAAGGCGAAGGAACATGGGATGAGGAGAGTTCAAGTGTACGTGAAGGGACCCGGTTCAGGCCGGGAATCGGCATTAAGGTCATTACAGGTGGCTGGCTTGAACATCAGTCTTATCAGAGATGTTACGCCGATACCCCATAATGGGTGCCGTCCTCCGAAGAGGAGAAGAGTTTAAGATAGGTTTTATTTAGGGTTTACATATAGAATTCTGATTTTTTTATGGGGAGGTTTTTTTGGCAAGATATAAAGAATCCGTGTGTCGGTTATGCAGAAGAGAGGGTCTGAAACTTTTTCTCAAAGGTGACAGATGTTATGGTGATAAATGTGCCTTTGAGAGGAGGGGTTATGCTCCGGGAGATCATGGTCAGCTTCGCAGGAAGCACTCCGATTATGGCGTACAATTGAGAGAAAAACAGAAACTCAAGAGGATGTATGGTCTGTTAGAAAGACAATTCAGGAGTTATTTCGAAAAGGCTGACAAACAGAAAGGGATAACAGGAACCAATCTTTTACTTTTCTTGGAAAGACGCCTCGATAATATGGTCTTCAGAATCGGCTTTGCCAATTCGAGAAATGAGGCGAGGCAGCTTGTGAGGCACAATCACTTCTTAATAGACGGGAAACCTATAAATATCCCATCCTACTTGGTTAAGGTAGGCAGCGAGATTCGGGTAAGAGAGAAAAGCAAGAAGGTGGAAAGAATAGTGGAGGCAATGGAAATAGTTGCCAGGCGAGGCATACCACAATGGCTGGAACTGGATAAGGATAATTTCAGAGGCCTGGTAAAAACCCTGCCTTCCCGTGAAGAATTGGTTATGCCCGTTCAGGAACAATTAGTCGTTGAGCTTTATTCAAAGTAAAATTGTCATATACTTAAAACATACCCAAAAGGTAAGGAACTAAAAAAATGCAAAAGAGCTGGCGCACTTTAATACGACCGAAGCGAATTGAGATTGATGAGAGCACGCATACGAGCTTTTATGGCGAATTTACCTGTCAGCCTTTAGAGCGGGGTTTTGGCATTACTCTCGGAAATGCCCTCAGAAGGATATTGCTGTCGTCTATTCAGGGAGCGGCTATTGTCTCAATGAAGGTTGACGGAGTCCTTCATGAATATTCAACTATTCCGGGGGTAAAAGAAGATGTAACAGATATTATACTAAACCTCAAAGGCGTTCGGCTAAAGCTCAATCAGGATGGTCCGAGAGTCGTTCACATCGATACCTCAAAAGAGGGAATATTGACTGCAGCAAACATTATTACCGACGGAACTGTGGAAGTTCTCAATCCCGAGCATTACATTGCGACCCTCTCGGGGGGCAACAAATTTAGGGCTGAACTTGTTGTCAAGACAGGCAAGGGGTATGTACCAGCCCGCAGGGAAAGGACTCCTGATCAACCTGAAGGAACTTTAAATATTGATGCATCTTTTTCACCTATAAAGAAAGTGAATTATACGATTGCCCATGCAAGGGTAGGGCAGATTGCCGATTATGATCGCCTAGTGATGGAAGTGTGGACCGATGGCAGCGTCCTTCCCGAAGATGCTCTTGCCTTTGCGGCAAAAATTTTGAAGGGGCAACTGGATATATTCATAAACTTTGATGATGCGGATGAAGAAGAACAGCAGGAAGTAGTCGAAGAAAAAGAGAGCCCCAATGAAAACCTCATCAGGCATGTTGACGATCTCGAACTTTCCGTAAGATCCGCCAACTGCTTGAAAAATGCGGGCATTAACCTGATAGGAGAGCTTGTTCAGAAGACGGAATCGGAAATGCTAAAGACCAAGAATTTCGGCAGGAAATCTCTGAATGAGATAAAGGAAATTCTTGCAGAAATGGGACTCAGCTTTGGTATGAAACTCGATTTGCCTCCCTGGAATAAGGAAGACAGGAAAGATATTGGTGACTTCGGTGCTAAAGAATGAAGAGTTTTATGCTTAGCGGAGAGGGGAGATAGTTAGATGCGGCACGGGAAATCAGGAAGAAAGCTGGGCAGAACTAAGAGTCATAGGGAAGCTATGTTGAGAAACATGGTAACATCTTTTTTGAAATATGAGAAGATTACGACGACCGATGCCAAAGCGAAAGAATTGAAAAAAGTTGCTGAAAAAATGATTACCCTCGGGAAGAAGGGCGATCTTCACGCAAGAAGACAGGCGCTTTCTTACGTGAGAGACAGGGAAGTTGTAGGGAAACTCTTTGATGAACTTTCGGTGAGGTATCGTGACTGTGCAGGCGGTTATACGAGGATAGTGAAGATGCGTAATCGCGCAGGTGATAATGCTCCGGTGTCGATAATTGAGTTTATCCGGGATATCGGTCCCGATCAAACAAAAAAGAAGAAGGCTCTTTCGCAAAAGTAGCACGGCGCGACGCATGATTTCTTATGTTTTGAGCTAAGCAGGGTTTTTCGCCGACCCTGCTTTTCTTTTTTCTCTTGTTTTTTTGTCAGAAAAAAATATACTTCATATCAAGTTATCACTTTCCCAAAGGTCTCAACTCATCAACGGTTCTTTACAGAGTCGGATTGTGCCTTTTATTTGGGCAACGGAAAAGGAGGATTCGTTATGGCAGAAGAAAAGATAGGCGAAGTTGTAAAATTTTTTGCGAAGCCGTGCGTTGCGGCGATAAAAGTGACAAATGGCGAGTTGAAAGTAGGCGATACGATCAAGATAACCGGTCACACTACAGATATAACAAACACGCTTGAATCGATGGAGATCGAAAACCAAAAGGTCGAGAAGGCTGTAGTGGGAGACTATATTGGTGTCAAAGTCTCCGATCGTGTCCGTCCTGGTGATGAAGTTTTTAAAGTTGTACCATAATAATCTATTGATTTAGTGAGCCGGGGTTTTTGCGAATTATAACTGCTGCGTTTCCTTTTTTGTGAAAAGGATTCGGGTTGGATTTGATTCTGTCATTGGTAATAATTAAAGCAAGCTACCCGGCAAGAAGAAATGTTATCTTATATGGAGCCCTTTGCGTGGATTTGCAGGGTTTATGGTAAAGATTCCCGGTCTTTTATCCACCACAGTGCCCTCTCTGCAAGTTGTACAACCGCTCTATAAAGTTGTTGCCTGAACAGGAAAGGTATGTTAGCGTTCCGCCGGCTTCTGACATTGAGAGTAGACGAGCCGTCCTTGCCGTTAAAGCCTGTTCTAAGACCACATAGCAGAATGAACACCTTCCTGATCAGGAAGGACATGAGCCCTTCGCATTAGGAACGCCACTCAAAGGATGGAAAGAGATGCAGATCAGAGTACTGGGTTGCCACGGATCACAGACACCCGGCTGCAATACGACAAGCTTTCTGTTGGACGGCAAGATACTTGTTGATGCCGGAGCTATCACATCTTTATTAACTATTGAAGAGCAAGTTAATATAGATTATGTCCTTGTCACCCATGCTCACCTCGATCATGTTAGAGACATAATGTTTTTGGCAGATAATATTTGTTATCTGCAGAAAGGCAACCCCCTGACTGTTATCGGAACCCGCAATATCATCAATACCCTCAGGAAACATCTCTTTAATAATATAGTTTGGCCTGATTTTTCCTTGATTCCCAGTCCCGAAAATCCGGTTTTAAAGTTCAAGGCTATAAAGCCCGGGGAAAAGATTAAGCTCGGCCATGTGGATATTACCGCCGTCTTAGTAAATCACGTTATAGAGACGGTCAGTTATGCAATAGAATCTGAGAGAGGATCATTTATAATTATCGGAGATACCGGCCCCACTGAAGAAGTATGGAAAACCGCAAACAAGATGAGTGATTTAAGGGCCGTCTTTATTGAGACATCCCTTCCCGACAGCATGAAAGAAGTCGCAGAGATGACGGGTCACCTAACACCTTCGGGTTTAGAGGAAGAATTAAAGAAGCTGAATGCTCCCAATCACAATATTTATCTTTATCACATGAAGCTCCAGTACCGCGAAGCTATTCAGAGAGAGATCGCGATGATAAGAGACAGGGATATTCATGTCCTGGAAGACGGAGAGGTCATTCAAATCTGACTTTTTTTTGATTCGGTTGTTCATAAATATCCCGGGGTGAGTTTTGAACACGCCTTTCATATAAGGCCGCAGGGAACAGAACCGAATGCCCTTCGACGCGTATCACCCGCCCAGGGTAAATTCAACTGAGTCCTTTTCCCACGGCACAGCCCTGAAATAGACCGGGGTTCATTGAATCAAATGAAGGCGCTTGTTGAACATCTCGACGGACTAAATAGGTTGGACATCCGTTTCAGCCTTGATCCTATATCGCGGTTCCTTGAACGTCAGAATAATCCACAAAACGCATATGGGACAGTTTTAGTCGGTGGAACAAACGGTAAGGGTTCCATTGCGGCTATGGTGGCATCGGTTATGTCACGTGGTTTTCGTGTCGGCCTCTACACATCGCCGCATCTGGTCGATGTCCGGGAGAGGATAAGAGTCAACGGCGACATGATATCACAGGAGGAGATGGATGCGTGGATAGAAGTAGTCAAGGCGCACTCGAAAGAAAATCTGACCTACTTCGAATTTCTCACTGCCGTTGCCTTTCTTTACTTCCGCTCGCGAAAGGTGGATTTGGCCGTTCTGGAAGTGGGAATGGGGGGTAGACTCGATGCAACAAACGTGGCTTCACCTCTCGTATCTGTGGTGTCGAATATCTCCATCGATCATTCTGAATACCTCGGCAAGCACCTCGAAGAGATTGCCTCGGAGAAAGGCGGCATAATTAAGGACGGAGGGGTTCTTATAACTGCGGTGAAGCAGCGGCGCTTGCAAGATCTTCTGGAAGAAATATGCCGCACGAGACGTGCATTGCTGTACCGTGTTGGAAGGGAAATAAGGACCAACACACACCCTGATGGTTCATTTTCCTACCGAGGCATCGAGACGAGATACGATAACCTTGTTTGTCCTCTGAGAGGGAGACATCAGAAGGTAAATGCTGCTGCAGCCCTTGGTGTCATTGAATGTTTGGCCATGAAAGGGTTCTGTGTCGATGACGATGCCGTTTTAAAAGGAATTCATGACGTTAAATGGGAAGGAAGACTGGAAGTCATCCGGTATTCTCCAACTGTTCTTCTGGATGGCGCCCACAATGCGGGTGGCGCATCCGCCCTTTGCTGTGCACTGAAGGAGGAATTTTCCTTCAAGAAGTTGATATTCATCTTTGGAGTTCTTAAGGACAAGGACTACGAGACTATGCTAAAAAAGCTGCTCCCACTGGGGGATCGCCTGATCCTAACAAGTCCGGATGTTGAAAGGGCAATGCCTCCCGAGGCATTGTTGCCGGTGGCATGCAAATACATGAGAAGAATCGAGATCGTGAATAACTCCCATGATGCCCTGGAACGGGCATTATCTATGGCCGATCAGAATGATCTTGTCTGTGTAACCGGTTCCCTTTATCTTGTCGGTGAAATTAAAAGGGCATTCTCTGAGGCATTTTCGTAATATTACTGTTTGCAAAAAATAGTCTTAAGGCGGGATGGTCAAGTGATTGTTTTGCGGAGGGCGAGATGGCGATGCTCCTTTATTTGTCTGATCATCTTTATTTGTTTCAATCCTGCCTATAACTCAACCGCTGCTGAGACTGATATCTCCAAGGGACCCATAACACTGGAGGCGGATAGTGTTGCTTATGACAAGCAGGAAGATACCTATCATGCAAAAGGTAATGTTCTAATTGTCTTTTCCGGGGGCGTTCTCATGGCCGAGTCGGTAGTCCTCAACAGGTCAACGAACGATGCGAATGCCGAAGGTTATGTGATGCTTATAAGCGGCGAAGATATTCTCGAAGGAGACGCCGTAGATTTTAACATTGAATCAAAGACTGTTGTCGCCCACCAAGGAAAGATGTTTTTTGCCGCTAATCATTTCTACATAAAGGGTCCAATAATTGAGAAAACAGGGGAAGCCTCATACCATATTGAAAATGCCACGGCGACCACGTGCGATGGAGATTCTCCGGACTGGCGCTTCACGGGAAAAGAGCTTGATGTGACCCTTGGTGGATACGGAATTATGAAGGACAGTAAGTTTTTGGCGAGTAACGTCCCAGTTCTCTACAGCCCCTATCTACTGTTTCCTGCAAAAACGGATCGGCAGTCAGGCTTCCTTTTTCCTTATATGGCCTATTCGGCGGATAGGTTAGGCTGGGATATCGAAATCCCCTATTACTGGGCGATATCAGAAGATACAGATGCGACATTTTATCAGCGGTATATGGATAAGAAGGGGTTTAAAGAAGGTGTCGAATTAAGATACTACCTCGGCAAGGATACATTTGGGACCTTTTACGGCGACTTCATGAATGACACTTCACGCATTAATGAAACAGGTGCAACAGACGGAGGAATACCCAGAGACTGGCAGTCCGACCATAAGAGATGGTCATACTTTCTGAATCACGAGACTGATTTCGATCCCACATTTACCCTCAGGACAGATATTCATAAGGTTTCAGACAGCTTTTACTTCAAAGACTTTTCCTCGCATAACTATTACCTTGATAATTATTCGTCAACAGAAGCCGACAAATTCAGGAAGGTTCTCTTTTACGGCGACGAAAGCCTTAGCTCGCTCAATTCGACAGTCCGTCTGAACAAGAACTGGGAATTGTACAATTTGACGGCACTTGTCAGCTATACCGATAATTTTTCGGCCGCATCAAATGACGCGACTTTGCAGCAGTATCCCGCAATAACCCTTACGGGAGTAAAGCGTCCTATTTTTGGCTCTCCTCTTAATTTTCAGTTTGATGCAAATTACGATTATTATTACGAGAACCAAGGGCAAAAGGGACATCTTTTCGACCTGCAACCGGCCCTGACCCTACCGGTGCGCTGGCGTGACTTTCTCCAGTTTACGCCGCAGGTAGGGGTTAAGGGCACATCGTGGAGCCGGGATGACGATGTTGACACAGGCCAAAGCAAACAGGGCTCCCGGGGATTGTACACCATAGGAGCAACGGCTACTACGGAGGTCAGCAGGATATTCGATATAGGCGGCGAGAATGTCGACAAAATACGACATGGTATCAGGCCCGAACTATCGTATACCTATATTCCTGGTGCAACTCAGACTGATCTTCCCAGCTACGTCGCTGCCATACCTGAACAGAACACATTAACATACTCCTTGACAAACTCACTTTTGGCAAAATTGAACGAAAAGGACGGCGGAAAAAGTTATCTTGAGTTTCTGCGCTTCAAGCTGGCCCAGAGCTATGATTTCACAGAGCCCAATAGACCATTTAGTGAAGTTGATATGGAACTTGACGTCAAGCCCATTAAGTATTTTTCACTTACAGCTCGCGACAGGTACAGTGTGACTTCAGGCGAATGGCTTCAGACCAATTATGATATGAACATAAGCGATTGGCGGGGAGATTCGGCCGTGGTGGGATATCGAAATGCCAAGACTGTTGTCAACGCTGTCGACCCTGGTATGGCAACAACGCCATTTGCGGCCTTCCAGTACAGCCTGTCTGCGCAGGAGGAACTCGACATTTCTCTTAAGGCCGTGTTAACGAGTTCTGTCGATCTTATCTATATCCAGAGAACGAATGAACTGGATGGCATATTAATGGAAAGGACATTTGGCCTCAAGTATCACAAGCAGTGCTGGAGTATGGAGGCATACATCTCTCAGACTCAGAATGATAGGACGTTTATAGTGGGCTTTTCTCTTCTTGGTCTCGGTAAATTTGGCGGGAAGTAGAATTATCTAATTTGCCGAAGGTTTTTTCTTGACAAATGTCGGGAAATTTCATAACCTCCTTATTTACATTTTGGGCACGTAGGTGACTTTATGAAGACTTATAACGCGAAGAAAGAGGACGTCGTTCGGAACTGGTATGTCATTGATGCGGAAGGACATATTCTCGGCAGACTCGCCAGTGAGGTTGCAAGACGTCTCAGGGGTAAACATAAACCCATTTATACACCATATATGGATGCAGGGGATTTTGTCATCGTTGTCAATGTTGGCAAGGTTTCCCTCTCCGGCAAGAAACTGTCCGACAAAGTATATTATCACTATTCCGGTTACCCGGGTGGTATCAAAAAAACGTATGCGGGGAAATTGTTAAAGGAAAGTCCGGAAAAGGTCCTGATCTATGCGGTCAGGGGCATGCTGCCGAAGAACTCTTTAGGCAGGAAAATGTTAAAAAAACTCAAGGTCTATGTAAATAATGATCACCCTCACGAGGCCCAGTGCCCCCAGGTAATCAAGTTATAAGGTTTTTGGTTTGATTGGTGAGTATCATTCGATACTTGTCGGATTTTGCATACCGCGATTATTGTCGGGAGATATGAAGTGATGGCACCTCTCCTTAAAAAGCAGAGGTTTCCCGCTTCTCAGGCCACCGTTTCCGTGTCGGAAGTCTTACATAGGCCTCGATGGGCAGAACCGGGCCAACCCATCGGTTGTTGAAACATTATGTTTCTGATGCTTTTTACGGTTTCAATTTTACGGCACTTCCTGAAAGTGCCGACCCTATATTGAAATTTCAAAGAGCATTATTACTAAAGTGGTTATTATTTTATATGCTGAGACCGTTTTATCAAGAGAAGAAAGAGAGCCGCTACATCCCCTCCTTGAAAGAAGGGGTCTTGCGGCGAGGAGTTTTTTAATAATGGAAAAACGTTTTTATGCCACAGGGAAAAGGAAGTACGCCATCGCTAGGGTCTACATGAAGGAAGGCAGCGGAAGCCTTGTAATAAACAAGAGAAACTTTGATGACTACTTCACACGGGATAGCCTCAAGATGATTATAATGCAGCCTCTTGAAATTGTGGGGGCGCGAAACAAGTTTGATTTTTTTGTCAACGTATCGGGCGGTGGTGTAGCCGGGCAAGCGGGGGCGATAAAGCATGGCATAACGAAGGCACTCGTTGAATATGACACGGAATGGCGATCAATACTCAAGAAAGCGGGTTTCTTAACGAGGGATTCACGCATAAAGGAAAGAAAAAAGTATGGCCAGCCAGGTGCGAGGAAGCACTTCCAATTTTCAAAAAGATAGTATTACGGAAGGAGGCTTCTCGGCCTCCTTTTTTTTGGATGAAACGTGAGACCCTCATATCGACCGACGGAAGAAAGCTCATGAGTTATTAGAATATCCTGATATTGAACGGCCTGTCATGCCCGCAATAACACTTGTGTGGACGTGTAAAGGTCTTTTTTCGTAAATGAACAATGGGTAACATGTATGCTTAAAGTAGGTATATACGGAGCGAGTGGATACACTGGCCAGGAACTTCTTAGGCTCCTGCTCAGGCATCCGCAGGCCGAGGTTGTGGCGGTGACATCGAGGAGATATGCGGGGATCCCGGTTTCTGATATCTACCCTGTATTTGTCGGCTTGACCGATTTGGCATTCGTTAACGCGTCTCCGGAAGATGTGGCAGGCGTCGTGGATATAGTTTTTTTGGCTCTGCCCCACGGGGCATCCATGGCGGTGGTCCCGATTTTCTTGAAGGCCGGGAAGAAGGTGATCGATCTCAGCGCAGATTTTCGCCTGCATGATGTCGCTACCTACGAAAAATGGTATAGCAGGCATACTGCCCGGAATATTATAAAAGAATCAGTTTACGGAATACCGGAGCTATACGGAGACGAGATTGCCAAGGCAAAGTTGGTTGCCAATCCTGGCTGCTATCCAACCAGTGTAATTCTCGGCCTTGCCCCGTTGTTGAAGGCAAAAGTGGTCGATGAATGCTCTATTATAGCTGATTCAAAGTCAGGCGTGAGTGGTGCGGGGAGAGAGCCGCAGGTCGGGATGCTTTTCTGCGAGATTGACGAGGGATTTAAGGCCTACAAAGTTGGTCAGCATAGGCATATACCGGAGATGGAACAGGAAATCAGTAATCTTGCCGGTTGTGATGTGGTGATTTCGTTTACGCCACATCTACTCCCCGTAACCCGGGGAATCCTCAGCACCATATATGCGACGCTTCAGAAGGACGCCTCAACGGCAGAGCTGGTTGATCTTTACCAGGCATTTTATAAGGGGAAAAAATTTGTAAGGGTATACAAGGCAGGTACATTCCCCAATATTTCTTCGATCCGGGGTTCCAATTACTGTGACATAGGGCTCTTTGTTGATATCAGAACAAAAAGAGTTATCGTCATATGTGCCATCGACAATCTCGTCAAAGGTGCAGCCGGCCAGGCCATACAAAGTATGAATCTTATGTGCGGTCTTAGCGAAGATGCGGGACTTAGCATGATATCCTTGTTCCCGTAGAAAAATACGGCATTTGCCGATGCGTTTCCCTCATGGTTGCGGTTCATCTCCGCGATGATACTCATGTTAGATTCTCAAAGGTCTGCACCGCAAGAGAGATAGATGTCTATAAAAATATACAACACCCTTTCAAAGAAAAAAGACACATTCGAACCCCTTGTTGAGGGACGGGTGGGTATCTATGCGTGCGGCATCACCGCCTATGATGTCTGTCATGTGGGCCATGCCCGTTCGGCTGTAGTTTTCGATGTCATCACAAAGTATTTCCAGTATAGTGGATATCATGTCAAGTACGTGAAAAACTTTACAGACGTGGATGATAAAATCATTGCGAAAGCCAATGCGGAAGGGAAAACAATATCTGAGATATCGGAGAGGTATATCAGAGAGCATGACGTTGATATGGATGCGCTGGGGATAGCCAGGCCTACAGTTGCGCCCAGGGCCACGGAACACATCGACGGCATGATAAAGCTGATCAATATTCTCCTTGCCAAAGGCTTAGCCTATGAGGTCGATGGCGATATCTATTACGCGGTTGAGAAATTTAAGGGATACGGAAAACTTTCTGGCAGGAATCTGGAAGAAATGATAGCCGGCGCCCGCGTGGATGTCAGTGAGAAAAAAAGGTACCCCCTCGACTTTGCACTCTGGAAAGCCAGCAAGGAAGAGGAACCATGGTGGGACAGTCCCTGGGGCAGGGGGCGGCCAGGATGGCATATTGAGTGTTCAGTTATGAGCCAGAATTTTCTCGGAGAGACATTCGATATTCATGGCGGTGGAGAAGATTTGATATTTCCCCATCATGAAAATGAGATTGCCCAGTCGGAAGGGGCAACCGGCAAACCGTTCGCAAGATTCTGGGTCCATAATGGCTTCGTAAAGGTCAGCAGCGAAAAGATGTCGAAGTCGCTCGGCAATTTTTTCACCATTAAAGACATATTGAAGAATTACCATCCGGAGGTAGTGAGGCTCTTTATGCTTCAGAGCCATTACAAGGGACCCGTGGACTTTTCGGGCGAATCCCTTGCAGAAGCGAGGATGGGCATGGAACGGTTTTATGCCACGCTGAAAGCTATCAAGAGCGCGCTTGCGGTCAGTGGGGATTTCTCCTCTGTTACCATGGAAAGACTTTCCGGAAAGGATCGAGACATATTCGACAGGGTTTCATCTCTCCCGGGTAGATTCAAAGAAGCCATGGATGATGATTTCAACACACCGAGGGCGATAGGCTACATTTTCGATACCGTGAGACTTGTCAACGGCTATATGACGGATGAAAAAGTTGCCATATCCGCCGAGGCATGCTTTGTCCTGGATACGGCAAAAAGGGCCATTGCGGAAGTCGGCGGGGTTTTGGGGTTATTCCTCGATGATCCTGAAGATTATTTTATGAAGGATCGTGACAAGGAGGCTGGAAAGCGGGGCTTGGATGTGCTTGAAATAGACCGTTTGATTGAAGAGCGGCGGGCAGCCCGGCTGGCCAAGGACTGGAAAAGGGCCGATGAGATCAGACATCTTCTGGCGGAAAAAAAGATTATTCTCAAGGACACGACTGCCGGAACGGCTTGGAAAATAGAATAAAACTCCAAAGACCCTGGCAGATAATTGCAAGGCGCGGGAAGCCCCGGTAATCAAATCCCTTCAACAGTGGTCAGATAATTTCCCCTGCAATATGGTAACGGCTTGACCACCCAGGTAAACACGGTTTTTATCCACGCGTACCCTCACCAAGCCACCCCTTGTTGAGGCCTGATAGCCAACCATGTCATTCCTGCCGAAACGAGCTGCCCAGTATGGAGCAAGGCAGCAATGGGCGGAACCGGTAACGGGGTCCTCGTTTACGCCTACCTGCGGGGCAAAGAAGCGGGAGACAAAATCGTATTCACTGGAACTCGAAGGGCTCGTAACGATGACGCCGCGCATCGGTATTGTGTTGAGGAGCGCAAAGTCGGGATTGACCCTGCGGAGGCTTTCATCCGAATCGATTTCCACGAGGTAGTCGAAGCGATTTTTTCCCACATATTTGAAGCCGACCCCCAGCGCCTGGGAGAGATCCTTAGGGGCGGGTGCTCTTGTCTCCGGCTCGGCAGGGAAATCCATTTCAATCCAGCCATCATTGCGTTTGGCAGTCAGCAATCCGCTTCTCGTATAAAAGCGGCACTGTTCTTTCGCACCCATGCGCCCGCCTTCCCATAAGGCATGAGCACTGGCGAGGGTGGCATGTCCGCAGAGGTCCACCTCCACGGCCGGTGTGAACCACCGTAGATTATAGCCATTCTCCTTTTCTTCCAGGATTGCCGTTTCAGACAAGTTCATCTCCCGTGCCAGATTTTGCATCCATGCGTCATCATGATGTCGTGTCAGGATACAGACAGCGGCCGGGTTTCCTCTGAATGGTTGATCTGTAAATGCGTCAATCTGAAAAATTATCTCCCCCATAGATTTTCCCTCATAGTGTTAACAAGCAGTTTCTTTAATAGCATCTCATTTTTTTCTCTTAAGAACACGCCACAGGGCGAGCACTCTCTCTGCCAGGATGGCAACGATCACCCGCGGCACCCAGAGCCAGAAAGGACTGAGGCCGAGCGACAGAAACAGGCTGGGGTCTTCCACCAAGGCATGATTGATGCCTATGGAAAGGTGAAGCTCTTCCAGTTCTTCTTCAGTCAAGTGCCCGGCTTTAACCTCTTCAACGATCACGGCGCCGCCGTAAAGGATACCGAAAATGACAGCGGTGAGCCAGAGAAAACCCACCTTTTGATTGAGTCCCATAATCTTTAAGAGAGGATTAAGCACCCTGACCATGGGACTGATCAGATCGAATGTCTTTAAGATTTCCAATAGGGTGAGGATGCACATGATAATAACAAATATCTTGATGCTGAGGCTTAGTGTAGTCAAACCCCACTCCTGCAATGCCTCAATTAAGGGCCGGGTCATTTCCAGAGACGAGCCCGTTTTTTCTGATGCAGTCATCGTAACATTAAGAAAAGGCGCCACTGCGATTACCGTGAGTGTGGCAGCGACAAGACGAAATAACGTGGCTTTAAGAGGATGAATTCTTGACTTTGCCTGGACAATGCCCTCTTGAATCAGATTATGGGCAATGAGAAGAAAGATGGCCATCAAAGTCATTTGGTCCTGAGAAAACGGCAGCACGGACATAGCGGCGATGCCACCGTAGATACCAGTAAGCATGCCGATCAGGAGTGGAAGGGTGGCCATGGCCGGTAGGCTGAGGATGCTCATCACGGGCTGGAGGAGAAAATCCAGGTGATCCAGCCATCCGGTCCATGCAAGGAGGGCAGTAAAAAGAGAGACGGGAATGAGGATCTTCATGATCCATAGGAAACCATTCAGCCCTTTGCGAAGGCCAGATTGCAGGCCTTCTTTGATTCGACTCCTATCCAATTCCATGATTTCTCTATCACCATCTCACTGATTAAATTAGCCCAAGGAGGTGCAAGATCTCCTCAAAACGCATTTCCCAGGAATGTTCACGGCGTGCCCGCTCGTAGCCTTTCCTTCTGATCTCCTCCGCCTTCACGGGATTTGACAGGAGAAAGCGGATCTTTTCAACCAGCTCATCAAAATCTCTATAGGTGACGATTTCAGAACCGATATCATAAAATTTATCCAGCTCAGGGTGATATTCAGTAAGGTAGAGCCCTCCACTCATGGGAATTTCAAAATCCCGCCCTTTGAGGCAGTATGTGTTGCTGAGGCCGATGACGCTTCCGAAGCCCAGGTTAATCCTGCTTTTCGAGTACATGCATACCATGTCTTCTGTTGCCAGAGGGCCGTTCGGCCAGCCAAGACCACGGGTTTCAACATGGATGCCGTGAGATTCCAGTCTTCTGATGATCTCAGATCGGTTTCCATAGCATTGACCGACGAAGGACACATCGATAGTTTTTTCAATATCATATGGTCTGTGGATTTCAGGGTTTGCCCCTTCGGGGAGATAGACGGGAATCGCTCCCTCCACGCAATATTTTTTCACTGCATCCTCGGTGCTTGTCCAGCAGATATCGAAGTAGCGGCAGATATCTCTAGAGCCCATGGAGTGGCCGTTTTTGATTTTTCCGACAAAATGTTCTTTGTCGTTCAAGGCAAGATTAACCATGGGGATACCGAAGCTCTTTAACGCCTGGACAGTTTCCGGCGATACGAGCTCTCCCGAAAGACAGGTAAAGATGACATCGGTTGTATCCTGTTTGACCCATTGTTTTACCTGTTTCACGAGGTATCTGTTCATTTCTGGCATTACAGCTCTATGCCAGTTTTTTCTCTGGTGATTGAATTGCTCGGCCCAATCATAGTGCCGGACGTATCCGAATTTTTCTAACGACGGCTTCAACGATTTGTTTTCCCAGTTGTAGTGATGATATATGGCGAGGATGCTAAGGGTTCCTTTGGCTTTGGGGCGGATGTGGGGAACCCTTTTTCTCATCTCCTGCCGGATGGTCTCTTCGTCGGGTATCTTGAGATGGCGTGAGGCAAACGCGCTCTCATAATAGCTGCCTTCCTGCTTCAGTCTGAGATCATTTTTCCAGATCCGGAATTTGATGCGGTATTTTTTCAGCGGGTCATTCATCGTGACATAGGAGTTAGTTTTAACAGGTATCAGTCTGTGTTCTTCGTTTTCCTGATGGTGTACAGCCTCGCTCCATTGGACTTGTCCACCCGGTCATTCATCATATTGAGCGCGTGCCCGGCATCGATGGCGGGGATGGAAAACCGCATTGCCACATCGACGCATACAGGGAGCGATCCTATACCAGCTCCAACGATGCACAGGTCGGTCTCAGATGATATCTGCCTTAAAATCTTTTCCTTTATCGAGTCCCATCGTGTTGCAACGTATTCGGCGGGTATTTCCACAAACGACAGATCCGGTTGGCCCGAAAACCGGGCAAACCATTTTGTACAGGACTCTCTGTTGAAATCCGAGTTCAGTATGCAGATCTTCTTGTTGTCCACAAGGCGTATGAAATCTTCTGACGTCAGATATGCATAAACTACATAGAAAGGGATGTAATTTCCAGAAGTCAGGTCGATCCCGTTTTGAAAGAGAAATTTCAGAAACGTGGAGGCCGATGGTGCCTCTTTTGACTTGCGGAAAAGCTTGAACAATTTTTTTGCCTTATCGGTGGTATTTCCCGGGAAAATCAGGGGAGCAAGCATCCCCGATGAGGCAAGGATTCTCAAGGCATCAATATGTGAGGGCATCGCCTCTCTGATGGCACGAACAGATTCGGTCTGCTGATAGAGACCGTTACAGCTGAGATCGTATTCATAAAATGCGTATTCCCCATCGGCAAAACGAACAACCGGCGTTGCCCTTCGCTCTGATAATCCGCGGGAAATCGCAAGATGCAATATCCTAAAATAGTCATCACCTGTAGGAAAGTCCCGGTGGAACAGACAGGTTTCCTGATCCACAATATCCGGGGCGTTGATCTTGATGACAGGGAGATTATCAATATCCTTGAGAAGCAGCCTTTCAAATCGGAATTTTCCATTCTCAAGCAAGCGGTTTAGAGGTGACATGTCTTCCATAAACGAGATACCTGACTGCAATTATTAAGACTAGTGCTAACCTACGGCAGTTCGCATTATATCATTTCGACCCCGTTGTTTTTACTCAGGGTAAACTCCGTGAGAAATATCTCCCACTCACATTTAAGATTTATCAGGCACTCCGTTCCTTCGAGATGACATGCTTTTTGAAGGTTGGTACAAGTGTTCTTCATCATGTTATTATCAAACGGATGCCTTTACGCACGGCATTTCATAACGATGGTTCTTTTCGGGATACGACGGCAACACTGTGGCCCGAATAACATCGCGCTATGAGGCGGGCAAATGGCCTCATCAAAAGGTTCTTCTCAAGGTCCTCCTTTACATATTCCGAAAGATAATCCTTTTTACGTATCGGCCGGAATCCATATTTCGTCAACATATCACATAGGCTTTGCTCAGTAAAATGGTACAGGTGATAGGGTAGCTGCCATCCCTTCCATTGTTCCCATGTCTTCTGGGCATCCGTTCCTGCATAGTTGGGCACGTCGACCACGAGAAGCCCGCCTGGCTTCAGCCATTGCCATGTTTTCTTGAGATACACCCGCGGGTCAGGGGTGTGTTCCAGAAAGTGCCACATGGTAATAATATCCCAGGATGCGCTTTCATAAGGCAGGGATGCTATATCGCCGGTCTTTACCGCTATTTCAAGTCTTCCCTTCACATAGGCGGCTGCATCGTCAGATATGTCGAATCCCTCCACATGGTAACCATAATTGCGGCAGGCGAGGAGGAAATAGCCCATTCCGCATCCAATATCGAGCAGCCGTCCCCGCTTCTTTATACCGCGGAAGAAGCGCACGCGGTGATCCTCGTGGGATAGTCGTCGTTTAATCTCCGATGATCCCGGTTCTAAACCTTTGTCATACTGCTCCTGGAAGTAACTTCTTTGGTAAAGGGCGTCCCGCTCATTTTGGTCAGGACGAGGATCAAGAATACCGAGGCCACAATCCAAGCATCTGTAAACACTCCAATGTCCCTGCTGGTATAACAATGCGCGTTTCTCGCTGTTGCAAAGAACACATCTTGTGTCGGCGCGTTCCATTGATTCAGCCCTTTCTTTGTTCTTTATAGTTCTGTCGCATTGCCTTGCAGGTAACCCTGTATTTAATCAGTTTTTCCACGGCCTTCGCCCTGTCTTTAAGGAAGGGTATAGTCAAATTAAGCACTGCTATCCGCAAGCGCGCTTGCAGGAGCTTTGCCCTCCTGATGCGTGCGATGCTTTCGGGCGGGTAATGTTTGCCATAAAATAGAAGCTCGGCACTTGTTTTTTTCTGCCATATTTCTGACAGCGGAGTTTGACGCTCACTCCGCCCTCCCAGATGGACGACGACTGCGGAATCTATATAACCGATCTCGAACCCTGACTTCCTGATTCTCAGGCACAGATCCTGATCCTCTCCGTAAAGGAAGAAGTCTTCATCAAAACCACCTACGGCTTTCATCACGTTGGGACGAACAATCGTGCTTGAGCCCTGAACACAGGCTATGGAACCTTTGAGGGATGATAACTCACGGCCGGTATATCTCTGTCCGGGATACCTGTAAGAGACCGATTCGTGGAGCGTACCGTTAGGATTGATTAATTTCGTGCCCGCGAGACCCACATGCGGCATCGCGTCCATATACGATAAGGCTTTCCCGAATGCCCCTGAAACTACCTCGGTATCCGGGTTGAGGAAAAAGATATAGCGTCCCCTGCACTGCGGCAGGACTTGGTTGTTGGCGGCAGCGAATCCCCTGTTTTCCGTGTTTGCAATGAGGCTGACTGAGGGGAAATTTTTCCTGATGAAGTCCGCACTTCCATCTGTTGATGCATTGTCAACGACGAATACCTCTTTGTTAACATCGTCAGCCGCATGGACGGAGGCGAGGCAAGTACCAATTAGATCAGATGTATTATAAGATACAATGATAATAGACAAATCCATAATATTTATGAAGGACGTCCCAGTAACTCATCATAGATGAGTTCGTATTTTTTTGCGACAGCCTCCCAGGAGTTATTCATGGCCGTCTCATATGCAGCCTCGCCCATCCTCATCCTCATTTCCCTGTTCAATAAAAGGCCTATTTTTTCGCTGATTGCGCCTATATCCGTTCTATCTTCTATGACGAATCCATTAATACCCTGTTTCACAATGTCCTTAGCACCAACATTGCCGCTTACGACGACGGGCAGGGCAGCAGCCATTGCTTCCAGGACGGTAATTCCGAATGTGTCGAATTTAGAAAGAATGGAAAATATATCGCTGGCCATATATATGGATTCGAGTTTTTCTCTATGGACGCCGGCAAAAATGACATCGTCGTCGATTCCCAGGCTCTTTGCCATCCGTCTGTATTTTTTTTCTTCACCTTTTCCCACGGTCAGTAATCTTATTTTTCCTTCCGGACAGTTCAATTTCGTTTTCGCTACTGCCGCCATGAGTGGATCAAGGCCTTTGATGTCAAAGTTCATGGATACGAAGAGGATAACAATATCTGCTTGACCTATTCCCCAGAGGCTCCTGATTTCACGACGGCACAATTCACGGTCAAGGCTCCGGAATGTTTCCACATCTATGCCGGGGTGAATAACCCGTGTACTCTCCGCGTTAATGTTATAGGCCTGCAGGAATTTTTCTTGCGCCAAAGTGGATACGGAGATGAACCTTCTGCATCCTGATCTCTCTATCAGGATTTTTTCCGCCCATTCCGTTGCATGATCATTGAGACTCATATTCTTCTTCCGGACTTCATGAATCCATAGTCTGTGGGGAATCCCGTGCATCGTATAAATATCGGCCCCAAATATCCTGTCATGGGCGTGAATAAGGTCGAATTTCATCCTTGTCATTTTGTTCTTTGTGAAATGGGCGAAGCTTACGGTGGTCAGGAATTTCGGAAAATTTATAACTGGAACCTTGTGGAATGTTACGCGTGGAGAGTTTGACGACCATCGGTTCGCGAAGACATGGATATCATAGCGGGGATTAAGTGCAATACGTCGGGTAAGTTCCGCGGCAAAATGTTCTGCTCCGCCCACGAGACCATACTTGGGAATCGCGACAGCGATTTTGTGCGCATCAGACATCTACTTTTTTGTTTCTTCCTCAATCTCATTGGATTGGCGGTATGCCGTTTTTAATGCTTCCACCTCGCACCACCACGTCTCGTTCCATTCCATCGGAAGATTAGCGCTGTTGGTGCGGCCAACGGCGGCATGATCATATTTTCTCGGTGTAAGTTGTGGATAATCATTTGCAATGTCATGAAGAAAAATCTGGTCTTCCTTTTTCATCAGACTTGCCAGTTTGCTTCCCCATATAGCCTCGGTAGTGCAATTTCCATCAAAGGTGTGCAGTGTACCGGGTCTCTCGGGAGGATAAATGCGAATGGGGATTCTACGGTCTTTACTGTTATGCGGCGGGTAGACGAGTCCTCCCGCCTTTTTTTTAATTTTTTCAAACCATGATTGCTTGGGCTTCTCTTCAAATTCGTTTCCATCAAATGGCGGCATATTCCACCGGCGAACACGCGCATGCAGCGGCATGATGTCGTGAATGTGGAAAAGGGCATCTGTCCTCTCTGCACGCATGACATGGGTATCAATGAACCAGCGCGCGAAATCTTCCGTATGGAGGCTGTCCAGAAAATAGATGGTGTAATCAGACGGCATTCCGGATGATTTTCGCCGCGCATCACCGACGTAAGATTGAATGAATTTATCGACACCACATTTCTTGAAAAGGTTTGCTGCTGCTTTCTCTACCCTAGGGTCTAATTCAAAAGAATCGATCTTGCCCCGCTCATTTCGCTTCACAGCCATGGCCATAAACATGGTTGAGTAGCCGGAAGCCATTGATATCTCTAAAATCTTGCTTGGTTTAAGGCTTCGGGTCAGGCAGTACAATACTTGGCCGGAAAACCAGTCATACTGCCCCGTCGTTGGGAATATATTTCTATTGTAACGATTTTCAGGCAGGAATTCCAATTCTTTTGTTTCATGACCGTACTGTTCGATGGCTCTTTTGATTATGTCGTGAATACTCACCTGGATTCCCCTTTTTCTTTGACGATAGATGCCTTAGTATTATAAGAAGTCATTAAACTTATCATAACTTTTTGTTCAAATGACATCCTTTTTTGTGTTCATATGCCATAGAATAGTAATTAGAGCAAATATTGTATAAAGAATGATAACTGGCGGCCCCGATAGGATATTCTCGAACTGGCCCTGGATGAAAACTGCAACGAAAGCTGCTGAAAAGCAAGATCCCCAGTGTCTGATAAAGTCATCTTTCCCAGATTTGATGATCTGCCAGATCATTCTTACAAACACAAGGATGATATAGAAAAATAGTGTAAGGCCGACGAAACCGACCCGCACCGCGATATCAACGACAATATTGTGAGGTGCATTATAAATTACTGTGGTTTTATGGTTGGGTGATGTCTTTGCATGGTAATATTTTAATAGATTCTCGTCATACATAGTCTGCATTCCGAATCCTATTCCTGTTATAGGATGATCTTTCATAATTTCAAAGTAATTGTACCAGATATCAATTCTATCATCTGTATGAATTTTGGTTATAATATCGCTGGGAGTAAAATGATTCTTTACCGGCATGGCTAATATAACTAAGGCAAGAAAAAGGAAAAAGAAGAGTAAAGTTTTTTTATTTCTCGGGAATGATAAAAGAAGAGAAACTATCATTGCTAAGATTGTCCCTCTTGCTTGCGTAGCAAGCGTTGCAATAGTCGTTGCACACACGCAGATGGTCAGAACAGTTTTTCTATATAAGATCTCCTCTTTTGTGAGTTGGTACAATGACAGCAATAAACCAAGCAAGGTGGATATACCAATAATATTGGGTGGGATTTCGTAGAGCCCATTCTGGTAAAGCCCTAATTTAACTGATATATTATATCCATTCTGAATGTAAAAGTTTACTAACATTCCTGCCGAGTAGAGAGCCGTTGAGATAATGATCGTCCATATGAGAATAAGCAGCCGTTCCTTCGTAGCAAAAAAATTAAACAGCAGATAGAATATCAACAAGTATTTTATTAAGTGTGCATAGAAATCATGTATGCTGTTTCCTTTATTGAGGGCAAAGAAAAGGCTGAAGAGGCTCCAGAGTACAAAAAGAAGAAAGGGAATGGACAAAGGCGTTCGTAAAGAAAACTCTTTCTTTTTTAGAAAAATTAAAGTCAGCAGAAGCAGAACCGACCCATAAAAGGTGATTTCTTGTATAGCCGTGACATGCGGATATGGATTGAAGAAAATAAACATTCCAACTAGGATGGTAATGCACATATTCAACAATTGAAATATTTGCATGTTCTTTATCTGTGACAAAAAAAACGATACGCCATTCATGGCGTTGTCACTATCATACTCTCTTTTGAATTTCACTATTTTAATCACGTTGTTAATGTGGTATTAATAGATTTCATATAGCATTTCTGTTCTTGGAGAATCCAGTTATGCATTTGCAGTTATTTGTCAAAGGTGTGCCTTTCTTTATTTTGGCAAGAGGCATACCTTTATTTTTGAGAGATTATCGCGAGATCAGAAAACAGGCTAAGGAGTGTGGTATGGCTTTCCCATTTGGTAAATTCTATCCCTGCATAGAAGCCAAAGATCAGAAAAGCGGGACAGCATCGGGCCACTATTTTCATCAGGACCTGTTGGTCGCCAATAAAATATTTATCAGCAAGCCGGACAAGCACGTTGACATCGGCTCGCGGATTGACGGTTTCGTTGCTCATGTGGCATCATTCAGGGATATAGAAGTCTTTGACATCAGAGACATGACTGAACAGGTCCAAAACATTCACTTCGAACGTCTTGACATTATGGATGGAAATACTGTGTCACATGATTACTGTGATTCCATATCATGCCTGCATGCGCTCGAACACCTTGGTCTCGGGAGATATGGGGACAGGGTGGATTATAACGGGCATCTGCTTGGATGGGAAAATATTTATAAAATGCTGAAGAAGGGCGGAAAGTGCTATTTTTCTGTTCCTATTGGCAAACAGAGGATTGAATTCAATGCCCATAGGGTGTTTTCTGTAGAATACTTAGTGAATGTCATGATCGGCAGCCGATATGAGATTGACTCGTTCTCCTATGTTGATGACAAGGGCGATCTCGTCAGGGATGCTGCACTGGATGAAAGATCAGTGAAGAGGAGCTTTTCCTTAAATTATGGATGCGGCATCTTTGAGCTTTCCAAGATTTGATCAAATGTCGATGGAAAATAAAATACCCCTGTCTGTGGCCATCATCACAAGAAATGAGGCTGACAATCTGCCCGCCTGTCTGAAAAGTGTTTCCTTTGTTGGGCAGATCATCGTGGTGGATTCCGGGAGCACGGATGAGACAGTTAAGATTGCATCCGATTTCGGTTGTGATGTGTTGGTCGAATCATGGCGGGGTTTTGGCCCTCAGAAGCAGTTCGCCATAGATCAGTGCACGAACCCCTGGATCCTTATCCTCGATGCGGATGAACGCATTCCGAGAGATACTGCTCAGGCAATAAAAAATGTAATTTCAAATCCATCGATTGCCGCTGCGGGGTTCAGCTTTCCACGCAAAAACTTTTTTCAGGGCAGGTGGATTCGGTATGCAGGCTGGTGGCCGGACCGCATCGTGAGGCTTTTTCGCAAGGGGCAAGGCCGCATGACGCCGGCAAGAGTCCATGAGTCGGTGGAGGTTAAAGGACTCGTGGAGCCCCTTGATTATCCCATCGAGCACTACACGGAAAGCCGTCTCAGCCAGATCCTCATCAAGATTGATCAGTACTCCACGATTGGCGCCGACGAGGCATTCAAAGACGGCAAGACAGCATCAATATGGTCGGCAGTTCTCAGGGCAGAGCTCGCGTTTCTTCACAACTATTTATTTAGGTGTGGCTTCCTCGATGGTGCTCCGGGCCTCACCTTGGCCATGACAGATGCCATAAACAAATTTTTCAAGTACGCCAAGCTCAATGACTTAAATAAACAGGCGGAGAGGAAACAATAGTCTGTTCACATACAATCCAGTTTGCTATGCAAGCAGGGCTAAAGACCTGCACTACATTCATTGATGTTACGTAGGTGGCGCACCTTCAGTATGCCGTATCAGCCACATGCTCCGTTTCCCTTTTGTAGAATTTTTTATGAGAGCTACTATTACCATTGAAGAAGATGTCCTCAATGAACTCCGGCGGGAAAGCAAAAAGCTAGGTGTCGACTATGAAGATGTTATTCGTGGATGCTTGAAACAAGAAAGACAGAGAGGATAAAGTCCATGGAAGGGAAACTGGACTTCGATTTGAAGCCACTTTACATTGATTGGATCGACGTAGTGCAGACCTTCAGATCTGCTATGCATGATCATTACGAGGAACGTGGTGACGAAGCAATCTGATAATTTCAACCTGTTGCGAAACACAAGATTGCTTCGTGTAGCTCGCAATCACGCCATTAATTTAAATTCCCTCCCTTGATGTGAGGAACGCAGTATCGGGAGGACTAAAGTCCTGCACCACATGCACGCTAATGTGATTTCCGCGAAACCTGTCCCCGAAATTTTTAGTTGGGGAACGGGAATCCAGAATCTTGAACCTTTGCATAATGGACGTATCAATCATAATCGTTAACTGGAACACCAGAGACCTTCTTCAAAGCTGCCTCGAATCTATTCATAAGACCATTCACGACATTAATTACGAGATCATCGTTGTTGATAACGCCTCTCGGGACGGCAGCGTTGCCATGCTGCAGGAAAAGTATTCAGAGGTCAGATTGATACAAAATGAGGATAACAGGGGCTTCGGAGCGGCGAATAACCAAGCCATGCGTATCATGATCGGTCGCTATGCCCTGTTGTTAAACTCGGATACAGTTTTAACAGAGAATGCCATTAGAGAATTATTTATTTTTATGGAAGCTCATTCAGAAGCAGCCATGGCCTGCGGCCAGCTCCTCAATGCTGACGGAAGCAAGCAGAATTCTGTAGCGAGCTTTCCCAATTTCCTCACATTGCTTACGAACACATTGCTCCTTGAATATTTGTTACCCAATTGTTACCCAAGCAAGCGCTACAATCATGATCAGCCGATAGAGGTTGATTCGTGCATTGGCGCTTGCTTCCTAGTGCGCAGAAAAGCGATAGAAGATGTGGGCATGCTTGACGAGCGCTACTTTTTCTTCTTTGAAGAAACAGACTGGGCATATCGGATGAAAGTAGCCGGATGGAAGGTGTTTCACCTGCCTACTGCATTCATTTATCACTTCCAGGGCCAAAGCATCGGCAGGGATATCCAATCAAGAATCGAATTCTATCGGTCCCGCTACCAGTTTTTCAGCAAGTGGAAAAGTCGTCCCTATTTCATTTTTGTATGTATTGTGATCTTTGTTAGGTTGTGTATTAACTGGCTATTTGTATCTGTTGCGAACATTTTTTCTCTGGGTATGAATCGTGCACTCCGGCATAAATTCTTCGTCTATTCCAGGCTCATTCTGTGGCATCTGAATTTCACTTCTCATCTAAAGTGATGGCTAAGGATCTTTTCAACTTGTATCCCTCAAAAGACCCCATCTTTTTTCTTGACAATCCATTCTTTGTGAATTAATCTCGGCCATGTGTTCATGGAGTGAACATATTGGATATTCATATGACTTTATCAAATAAGCACAACCTTGAAAGCGAAGAGATTCTTAAAGTCCTCAGGGAAATTACCCAGACCCCTGAGATGACGCAACGCGAATTATCATCCCGATTGGGCATCAGTCTCGGCAAAGTCAACTTCCTGGTGAATGCACTTATCAAAAAAGGCCTTATCAAGGCGCATAATTTCAAAAATTCCAACAACAAAAAAGCCTATCTTTACTACTTAACCCCCATAGGTCTTGAAGAAAAAGCGAGGATTACCTATCGCTTCCTTATAAGAACAATGAAGGAATACGAGCGCTTGGAAGAACAAATTCGACTACTGAGAAAAGAGGTCGGCGAAGTCGCAACATCCTCTGAAACTCAAACAAGCAGCGGCCGAAAACCGTAATTTTTTATCAGAAAGAAAAATTGAGAATCCAGGTTCCCCGATCGCGGACTGCCCCCTGGATGTAATCCAGAGGGCGGAGCTGTATTTAGGTTTCGGAATTGTTTTAACCACTCGGTAAATCTAATCAAAAATCTCGACTATAATCAAATGGTGACACTATGAATATAAGGCCAGAAAGCGAAACAATCTTAGAAGATGAAATGAATCTTTATAATTATTGGAAAGTCCTTGTAAAAAGGAAAAAGATTCTTTTAGGCATATTCATTGTTCCATTAGTGATCATAACTATTGTTAGTTTGAGCCTGCCTCGCTATTACAGGGGTAAATGCGAAATAAGCATTCCTGCATTACCGGTCTCAAGTGTTGCTCCTGCAATGCCTACCCCCAATATAGTTACGCTAATGTCTGCCTCCGATATCGTTAAACTTATTGGAGATATTGATGAGAGCAAAAAAGCTAAAATATTTAAAAACAATGCGGGCGCAATTAAACGCGCGTCGGTATCACTTCCCAGCAAATCCACTGATAAGCTAAATATAATTGTCGACGCCGAAACAGCTGATATTATTCCACAGGCCTTTAAAGACATATTTGTTTATATAAGTAATATACCGGAAATTAATGAAGAGATTGCAAGAATAAAAGAAGAAACCGATTTAAAAATGAAGCATCTTATAGAAGCCAAGAAGGCAAATCTTATTTTTTTGAACCAGATAACAGAGATGATGAAGAAAAAAGAACTAACGTATATTGACTTTAATCCAGCTGACTTGATTATGAAAGATGGCGATCTATCATTAGAAATTATGAACCTCCATAATGCAAAAGTGCAAGAAGTACGAGTTGGAATATTAGCTCCCCCTTCGATTACTAGGCAACCTACAAACGTGCAAATAAAGCAGATAATAATCATTACCGGCGTTCTAAGCCTTTTTGCCGGTGTATTTGTTGTTCTTTTTATTGAATATATTGATCGGATGAAAGCAAGCGAAAAATGAGGTACTGCGCCCCAAACAGGAAAAAATTTAACATCGAAATTATGCAAAGATTTTGAATCTTCGCTTTTTTTCGGCGGTGACAAGAGGTCCCCATGAGCGGCTTTTTTAAAAAACTCGTTCTCCAGGGTGAGCCCGTCTACCAGTTGCTCAAGTTGCCGTACGCGATCCTCAAGGGTTGCTTCCTTACTGGGTGTATTATCCAAGCGCCCCCTGGCATATTGCTCTTTCCAATGTTAAAGAAGCCTTGGGGAGACCTCATAACGACGTATGAGTTGGGCAGGAGTGCTAACGCCGCTGAGCAGCTCTTCGACAATCTGGCGTTTGAGTTCTATGGTGAACCTTCTTCGGAGCTTCATGGCACGATCCTTTCTCTCATTTTCTGGAACATTGGTTCCTGCCGACTACTCTAACACATTTTGTCCAACGTGGGTGGTGCATTCCAAAATAATGCTAAATAATATGAGGTTATAAGATGAAAACTATCTTAATTACAGGTGGAGCGGGTTATGTTGGTTCGACATTGTTGCGTGTACTTCTACGGAATGGATACAGAGTTGTTTGTTTTGATAAATTACTATTCGGTGGCGAATCGTTACTCGATATTTGGAATGAACAAAATTTCGTTTTTATTAAAGGCGATGTTACAGATTTTGGATTAATAAAAGAAGTATTGACAAATCATAAAATTGATGCAGTCGTGCATCTTGCTGCAATCGTAGGGGATCCTGCATGCAAAAGAGAACCGGGTGTTGCGACAAGAACTAATTGGGAGGCCTCTAAATCTTTATTGGAGCAATGTATAGAAAATAATGTCAGGCGATTTATTTTCGCATCTACCTGTAGTAATTATGGAAAGATGTCAGATCCGAATGTATTATTGAAGGAAACTTCGCCCTTGTTGCCGGTTTCTCTATACGCTGAATTGAAGGTTCGATTTGAGAATTATCTTGTAACAGGAATCCGCAAAATTGATAATTTTGCTCCAACATCTCTTAGATTTGCCACGGTTTATGGCCTATCCCCTAGAATGAGGTTTGACTTGACTGTAAATGAATTTACTAAAGAAATTGCATCAGGCCGTGAATTGGTCGTTTATGGTGAACATTTTTGGCGGCCGTATTGTCATGTTGCGGATTTTTCTCGCGCTATCATGCATGTGCTCGAAGCACCAGAAGAATTGGTTGCTTATAACGTGTTTAATGTTGGAGATACAAAAGAAAATTATACAAAGAAAATGATTGTTGACGAAATAATAAGGCAAATACCGGCAGCAAAAGTCAAATATATACATAAAGATGAAGATCCGCGAGACTACAGGGTATCATTCGACAAAATAAATCAATCTTTGGGATTTAAAATATCGCGAACAGTTCCAGATGGAATAAAAGAAGTAAAAGATGTTATCCAGTTGGGCGTTATTTGTGACCCGGAAGCTCAGCGATTTTATAACATACAACACGCAGTAAAATGAACGTGCAAAAGAAAATTTTAGAAGCAATACAAACAATTGTCCACAAAAACAGCAATGAATTTATTGCACTACACGAACCGCAGTTTATTGGCAATGAATGGTTGTATATAAAGGAATGTCTCGATACAGGTTGGGTCTCCTCAGCAGGGAAATATGTAGATAAATTTGAGGATATGCTTGCTGAGTTTACAGGGGTAAAAAGAGCCATTGCTGTAGTGAATGGCGCGGCGGCGCTTCACATTGCTTTAAAATTGGGCGGAGTTGAAAAAGATGATGAAGTTTTAGTGCCGGCAATGACTTTTGTAGCAACGGCCAATGCTGTCACATACTGTGGGGCTATTCCACATTTTATAGATTCTGAGGAAATGACCTTGGGTGTAGACCCACATAAACTTTTATCTTATTTAACGGATATCAGCGAAAAACGAGAAGAGGGATGCTACAACCTTGAAACGGGAAGAAGAATTAAAGCCGTCATACCAGTGCATACCTTTGGTCATCCCGTCGATATCGATCCTTTGATAGAAGTCTGCAAGGAATACAAGATCGAAATGATTGAAGATGCCGCCGAATCCCTTGGTTCTTATTACAAGGGTAACCACACGGGAAATTGGGGCAAACTTTCAATCTTGAGCTTCAACGGGAATAAAACGATCACCACCGGCGGCGGCGGGGCAATCATGACAAATGACGAAACCCTGGGAAAGCTGGCCAAACATCTGACGTCAACAGCAAAAATCCCCCATCGTTGGGAATACAACCACGACCATATCGGATACAATTACCGCCTGCCTAACATCAACGCCGCCTTGGGATGCGCCCAGATGGAGCAGCTGCCAAAATTTCTCAAGCAGAAAAGGCAACTTGCAGAACGATATCAAATGGCATTTCAGGATATAGAAGGAATAAAATTGTTTACGGAACCTCCTTTTGCAAGGAGCAACTATTGGTTGAATGTTCTCCTTTTGGATACGGTCATTGCCGATAAACGCGACTTGGTTCTCGAAAAAACCAACTGCGCGGGCATTATGACCCGCCCCGCCTGGACGCTCATGCACCAATTATCAATGTTCAAAGACTGCCCTGCGATGAATTTGTCGTGCTCAGAAAGCTTGGCGAAACGCCTTATCAATATCCCCAGCAGTCCGTTTCTGGTAAAGAACGATGCCTGAAAAGCGTAAAATTTGCGTCGTTACCGGAACGCGGGCAGAATACGGGCACCTCTGCTGGCTCATGAAGGAAATCAAGGATGATCCAGACTTGGAACTTCAGATAATCGCGACCGGCATGCACATGTCGCCTGAGTTCGGTTTGACCTACCAAGAAATCGAGAAAGACGGTTTTCAAATCGACGAAAAAGTGGAGATGCTCCTTTCCAGCGATACATCTGTGGGCATAACAAAATCTATTGGCCTCGGGGTGATCGGATTTGCCGATGCTCTTGACCGCTTGAAACCGGACATCCTGGTGGTTCTCGGCGACCGCTTCGAGATATTTGCCGCCTCTCAAGCCGCCATGATCGCCAGAATCCCCATCGCCCATATTCATGGTGGCGAAACGACAGTAGGCGCCATCGACGAGGCCATGCGCCATGCCATTACGAAGATGTCCCATTTCCATTTTACTGCTGCGGAACCCTATCACCGGCGGGTCATCCAACTGGGCGAATCGCCTGAACGGGTCATGAATTACGGCACCCCCGGCCTTGACAATCTTAAGAAACTGACACTGCTCGATAAGGCTGCTTTTGAAAAGGCAATTGATTTTAATATAGGTGATCTGACATTTCTCGTAACATATCATCCCGTTACTCTAAGTGTGGAAGGCCCAGAAAAGCCCATCAACGAATTGCTCCAGGCTATCGATCATTTCCCCGATGCGAAGATCATTTTTACCAAGGCAAACGCAGACACAGCAGGGCGGATCATCATTCAGCGAATTGAGGCATATATCGAAAATAATCCGCAACGGGCAAAGATTTTCACCTCTATGGGGCAATTGTTTTACCTCAGTGCCATAAAAAATGCCAACATCGTCATTGGAAACTCGTCAAGCGGCATTGTGGAAGCTCCGGTGTTTCATAAACCTACGGTGAATATCGGGATGCGCCAACAAGGCCGATTAAAGGCCGCGTCCATTATCGACTGCGAAGAAAAAGAGCAGGCGATTGTTGCGGCCATTAAAAAAGGATTGTCACCAAAATTTAATGAAATCTCGAAAAACGTCGTCAACCCTTATGGGCAGGGAGATGCATCGGTGAAGATAAAAGAATTTTTGAAAACCGCATCACTGCAGAACATCCTGATGAAAAAATTCTATGATGTGAGTCATGATGGTTAAACGGGAAGATAGACAAAAGTCGGTTCATATCATAGGCGAAGCCGGCGTTAACCATAACGGTAGCATCGACATGGCCAAGCAGCTTATAGATGTGGCTGCCAAAGCCGGTGCCGATGCCGTAAAATTTCAGACGTTCAAGGCGGAACAGGTCATCAGCAAACACGCGCCGAAGGCGGGATATCAGAAAAAGACGACTGCCGAAACCGAATCCCAGTTGGAGATGGTGAAAAAACTGGAACTGGATGAGGATGCCCATCGTATTCTGATTGAACATTGCCAATCAAGAGATATTGAATTCCTCTCCACGCCTTTCGATTTTGAGAGCATCGATCTCCTCGCCCATAAACTTAACCTGCCCCGTCTTAAAATCCCATCCGGTGAAATCACTAACGGACCATACCTACTACACATTGCCAGAACAGGGAAGCCGGTTATCCTTTCGACGGGTATGAGCACCCTTGGCGAGATTGAGACCGCCCTTGGCGTTTTGGCCTTCGGCTATTTGTCAAAAAATGACCGGTCGTCTCTGGAAAATTTTCACAACGCTTACTGTTCTGAGGCCGGACGTAAATTTATAGAGGAAAAGGTCATTCTCCTGCATTGCACGACGGAATACCCGGCGCCGTTTGCAGAAGTCAACCTACGAGCAATGAATACCATGCGTGCCGCTTTCGGCCTGCCCGTCGGCCTATCTGATCACACCCCGGGCATTGCCGTACCCATAGCCGCCGTCGCCCTGGGAGCTACTGTCATCGAAAAACATTTTACGCTGGACAAGAATCTGCCTGGCCCGGATCACAAAGCATCCTTGGAACCTGATGAACTGAAGTCAATGGTCGAAGCCATCCGGCAGGCAGAAACAGCCTTGGGCAATGGCCTGAAGATGCCCATGCCTTCAGAGTTGAAGAATAGAGATATAGCACGGAAGAGCCTGGTTGCTGCAAAACCTATTTCGAATGGTGAAGTTTTCTCTCAGAAAAACCTTGTAATGAAGAGACCAGGGACTGGCATTTCACCCATGTATTATTGGGATTTGCTGGAAAAAAAATCTGACAAAGATTATTCTGAAGACGAATTGATCACAAGATGAAGGTTCCTGTAATCGTTATAGGAGCCGGGGGACACGCCAGAGTCTTGATCTCTTCCCTCAAAGCCTTGCAGCGTGAGATCATCGGGATTTTTCACCCGGATTTAACGCTGATCGGTCAATCCATCTCCGGCATTTGCATCATCGGAAACGACGACAAGGTATTGAAATACGCACCTGATTCTATCGAACTCGTCAACGGAATCGGCTCCGTATCATCAACAGAAAAACGAAAAGAAATTTACATGAAGTTCAAAAATGACGGCTATTCATTTGCAACAATAGTTCATCCATTGGCGAAGATAATGAACGATGTCCAATTGGGCGAAGGCGTGCAAGTTATGGCAGGCGCCATTGTGCAAACCGGCTGTGTAATCGGTGATAATGCGATCATCAATACCGGCGCCATAATAGACCACGACTGCATGATCGGTACTCATGCCCATATCGCGCCCGGCGCTGTCCTTTCCGGGAATGTTCAGGTTGGCGCAATGACGCATATCGGAACCGCCGCCACGGTCATTCAGGGAATAAAAATAGCAGCGGAAGCAATCATAGGTGCCGGGGCCGTAGTGATCAAGGACGTGCCGCCAGGGGGAAAAGTGATCGGCAACCCCGCCCGGGTCATGGAATAATATGAAAGATTGGAAAAAAACGCTCATCAGCCCCACGACACCCATTCTTGAGGCAATGCGTATCATTGATACCAGTGCTTTACAGATAGCCTTGGTTACGGATGAAAATTCAAAACTTATTGGAGTTGTAACTGATGGAGACATACGGCGAGGACTTCTAAACGGCGTTGGTTTAGAAGAACATGTTCAGCAAATAATGCACAGGGAATTCACAACAGCGAACCTGAAGATGCCAAAAGAAGAAATTATTGCATTAATGAAAAAGAAAAATCTCCTGCAAATGCCAATTGTTGACGACTATGGTTGCGTCGTGGATCTTAAAATACTTGTCGATATGATCAATTTTCCTCAACCGGACAATTGGATCGTCTTAATGGCGGGCGGTCTTGGCAGCCGTCTAAAGCCTCTTACGGATGACTGTCCCAAACCCCTTTTAAGGTTAGGGAATAAGCCTATTTTGGAAATTATTCTGAGATATCTCATTGAATCAGGCTTTAAGAAGTATTTCATTTCAGTGAATTATAAGGCCGAAATGATAGAAAAGTATTTCGGTGACGGTGCTCGCTGGGGGATAGAGATTACATATCTGCGGGAAAAGCGGGCAATGGGCACTGCAGGCGCTCTTGGGTTATTACCTGACTGTCCAACAGCGCCGCTTATTGTTATGAATGCCGATTTACTGACCAAAGTTAACATTCATCAGTTGCTGGACTTTCATAGTGCCCACAAGGCAACGGCAACAATGTGTGTTAGAGATTATCATTTTCAAGTACCCTTTGGTGTTGTGAAAATTGATCAGCACAGATTAATAAGTGTTGATGAAAAACCGATCCATCGTTTCTTTGTGAATGCAGGTATATATGTTCTCTCACCATCAGCCCTTGGTTATGTGCCCAGAGATATGTCTTATGATATGACAAAATTATTTGAAGACTTGATCGCAGAGGGACACGAAACCGCAGTCTTTCCTTTACGGGAATATTGGCTCGACATTGGAAGGTTGGACGATTATGAGAGGGCAAATCATGAATATTATGAAAATATTTCAAATATAAAAGATGTATGAGTATGATCGACAATTTTAAATTTTATTTACAAACACAATTGGAATATGGAGTGGGACAGGCAAGAAAGATTGGGGATTTTCTTGCAGAGAAATCATTTCAAGACGTTGTTGTCGTGGGAGATGAAGGTGTTGCCAACAATTCTCCCTATTTTGATGAACTTATCACAATAATAAAAGTCACTGCCAAGAAAACAACGGTTCAAGTTGTCAGGGGGACAGAAGAACCTGATTATGATTATCTTGATGAGATAGCAACCCGCATACGTGGAATTGATAAAATCGATCTTATCGTAGGCATAGGCGGCGGCAGTTGTCTGGATATTACTAAAGCTGTTGCCATATTAAAAAACAATGCCGGCAAAGGGATTGATTATCGAGGTTTTGATAAGATTCAAAATCCGGGTATTCCCACATTAGCAATTCCGACAACGGCAGGTACAGGCAGCGAAGTGACGAACAATGCTGTTTTTACGGATAAAAAAGAGATGAAAAAGCTAGGGATCAACGGACGGTTCATGAACGCAACCTATGCGATATTAGATGCCGAAGGGACTATTAGCTGTCCGTATTCCGTTGCTCTTTCATCAGGTATTGACGCCCTAACCCATGCTCTTGAAAGCTTTACTTGCCAAAAAGCAAATGCGCTATCCAGAACCTTCAGCAAGGAAGCTTTTTGTTTACTGTACAATGCCCTGCCGTGTTTGGTGGATGATCCGCACAACCGCCAAAAGCGGCAAGAACTTTTGTTAGGCAGTTATTTAGCAGGTGCAGCCCTGTTCAATTCCGGTTCCGGCATTGCCGGGGCATTATCTTATCCCATCGGGGTTCATTTTAATGTCCCTCATGGGATTGGCGGCGGCATCTTCTTAGAATCCGTTATTGAGTACAACATTTTAAAAGGTTATTCCTATTACGCGGATCTGCTTTCAATGATTGATAATGAAGAGGGATTAACGATTGATAGAAAAAATAAAAAATTTTTTTATTTGATGAGAGGACTTTTTGAAAGACTGAATGTACCCAAATATTTAGATAACTGGGGTATCACAAAGAATAATGTTGAGCACGTCGGTAAATTGATGCTTCCTTTACAAGCAGCCTTTGATCAAAATCCAATTCCATTTTCAGCCGCAACGGATGCCTCGAAATTTCTTAGAATGCATGTAAAACCATAAAATACAAAAGCTGTACAGAATACTGGCTGGATACAGAAACGCTTACCTTAAGGGGCGAATTTGAAGAAATGTATCGCGATATCAGTGACCCGTGGGGTTGCCAAAAAGGTGCAATGTCCTTAAACAACCGCATTTTTACGGAGATGGTATTTGATGGGAGAAATTTTGAAAAAAGGATGTTGGATGTGGACTTGGTGGTTTCACAAATTACCTTTTCAAGCGTAACGGGGGTGGTAAACTTATCGCGTGTGACATCTCGTCAACGGCTATTCAAAAAGCAAGTTCCTTGCTTCCTCACATAGACTTTCGCTGTATGAATATTCTTACCGATGAACCAGATGCTCTAGGCAATTTTGATTTGATCGTTGCGAATGAAATTCTTTGGTATCTGTTAGATGGGGTGAAAGGTGTTTTTGCTAAATTTGCGAAAGTATTATACGGGGGGGGATATTGGCAGTCCACCAATATTTCCCATATGAGCAGAGATACGGTAAAGAAATTATTAATGGACTGGAAGGGTTTGAGACTTTCCTGAAGAAGAATACGTGTTTTATGTTTGAATACAAAGTGGTTAGTTACAATGAGGAAGGAATTGTCCTATTGTCCACTTTGAAGAAGAGACCAGGAGAATAAGTCGTGCCAGGGTATGAAGTATTTGGCGAAGAAGAACGTCAAGCGATAAACGAACTTTTTGAATTAAATGGAGGAATCCTTTTTGCGCATGGATTTGATGCATTAAGGAAGGGGGTTTACCGCGTTCGAGAATTTGAGGCTGCCTTTGCAAACAAGATGGGTGTGCCATATGCGCAAGCCGTTTCCTCCTGTACGGCTGCATTGAGGGTTGCCCTTGCCGCGTTGGGTATCAAACGCGGAGATGAAATCATCATTCCATCGTTTACGTTTGTCGCAACAGCAGAAGCAGTTATCCAATCTGGCGCAGACCTTGTCATTGTTGATATAGATAATACGTTAAATATGGATCCCTTGAAAATTGATAAGACAATTACCACGCGGACAAAGGCCATTATCCCTGTGCACATGATGGGCGCACCGGCAGACATGGAGAAAATATTGTCAATTGCGGATGAGCACAAACTTCATGTATTAGAAGATGCGGCTCAGGCATGTGGCGGCACCTATAAGGGGAAACCGTTGGGCACAATTGGTCATTTGGGGGCCTTTAGCTTTGATGCCGGCAAAGTTATGATTACAGGTGAAGGTGGGATGATCGCAACAAGTGATAAAGACCTGTACATAAACTGTCGAGCATATCACGACCATGGTCATGAATACAGCACCACGGTCAGCAGAGGCGAAGAAGGAGCCGTTGGCGAAGGTTTTAATTATCGTATGACCGAATTGCAGGGCGCAATTGGTATTGTGCAATTAAAAAAGCTGGATATGATTATTAATAAACAGCGAGCAAATAAGAAGAAACTTATGAACTTAATAAAGGATATTCCATTTGAATTCAGGAGAATTATTGATGATGGTGAACTTGGAGATGCAATAATATTCTTTTTAGACAGTAAACAGCAGGCCGATAAGTTTGTGAAGAAGATGAAAGAGGAAGCGTTAGGGACCAAAAATGTACCTGATGCCATGTGCTGGCATTTTTCGAAATATTGGAGTCATATATTCAAGAAATATGGATGGTATAGGGATTCTTATCAGACACAGTGGAAGCAATCATCAGATATACTTGAACGGGCGGTAGCCTTGCCCATAATGATAAAGATGACAGATGGACGAATTGCTGAAATCGGAGAAAAAATTATTCGCATTGCAAAGGAAATTCGATGAGCATCATGGCTTTCATACCAGCACGCGGTGGTTCAAAAGGCATTCCAAGAAAGAACCTCGCCCTTTTAGCTGGGAAGCCTCTCATTCAATATACGATTGAGGCAGCACAGGGATCTAAATATATTGACGAAATATTTATTTCAAGTGAAGACGATGAAATAATAAGCTTCTGCAAATCTCTTGGAGTAGATGTTCAATATAAAAGGCCATCTGGATTAGCATCAGACGAAGCATCGATGATCGATACAGTCCTTGATGCCATGGAATGGAAAAAGAAATGTGGGTTGACCTGTACTGATAATATAATGCTTTTGCAATCTACGTCACCTCTAAGAAATTCTGATCACATAGATGCAGCAGTTATGCAATACCTTGAAACAGGAGCAGAGAGTTTGGTCAGTGTTCATGAAATGGTTGAGCATCCTTACGAGTGTGTCAGATTGATAAGCGATGGTTGGTCATATCTCGCTTCTCCTCCGTCACATTCACATAGGCGGCAGGATTATGGTGCAACCTTTTATTACATCAATGGTGCAATTTATCTTGCAAGGACGGATTTCCTAATAAGAGAAAAGACATTTGTAAGGGAAAGCAAAACTTCTTTATTTTTTATGCGCCCGCAGGAGGGTGTTGATATTGATGATGCATTTCATTTGAAGCTTGCAGAGTCTCTTCTTGCTTCTTCCCACTCCGTATTCTCTAATACATGAAAATCAAAAGAAATTTATTTTTTATAGAATCTCCGGATTTAAACGACTAAATTAATGTGGGTTAAAGGCGAATACAAGATATGGAATTGTATTCAATACGAGTCAACGTAATGATTTATTTCGGACGAGATCATTTCACAATAAATTTTGAAAATCGATAAAGGAATTGGAGATTATACGATGAGAATATTATTGGTTGTTTACGACAATGATTCCTTTATAAGTTCTTTTCCGCAAGGACTTGCCTATATTGCCGCTGTGTATAAAAAGGCCGGTCACGATGTTGTGATTTACAGTCAGGACGTTTATCACTATCCGGAGCATCACCTCACCGACTATCTCATCCATCATCATTTTGACATGGTCGGTGTCAGTGTGATTGCGGGGTATTATCAATACAGAAAGCTTTTAAAGATTTCCGAAGCTATTAACTCTGTGCCAAATAGGCCTTTTTATGTAATAGGTGGTCATGGACCGGCGCCAGAACCGGAATACTTCCTCAAAAAAACCTGTGCGGATCTGGTTGTGATCGGTGAAGGAGAACAGACAGCTTGTGATATTGTTGAGGTATTGGAGGGCAGAAAACGACTCTCAGAAGTTGAGGGAATCGCCTATCTCGAGAGTGGAAATCTTATAAAAACAGCGGAGAGACCCCTGATCCGGAACCTCGACGACATTCCCCTGCCAGCTTATGAATTGTTCTCCATGGACCATTATACGCTGCTGAGGATGCCCCACATTACCAATGCCGAACGCTGCATCCCGATTCTTTCCGGTCGAGGCTGCACCTTTCGTTGCAATTTTTGCTATCGAATGGACAAAGGATTCCGTCCCCGTTCCGCCGAAAGCATCATTGAAGAGATCAATCTGCTGAAAAAGGATTACGGTGTGACCTACATTGCCTTTACCGATGAGCTCCTGATGAGTTCCGAAAAAAGAACGGTCGAACTTTGTGAGGCTTTTATCAAGGCCGGATTGAATATAAAATGGGATTGCAATGGCCGACTCAACTTTGCAAAGCCCTATGTGCTCAGGGTGATGAAACGGGCTGGCTGTGTCTTTATCAATTACGGCATCGAGGCGGTCGATGATCAGGTCTTGAAAAATATGAACAAGAAACTTACGGTAAAACAAATTATGGCTGGTATAGAAAGCACCCTTGCTTATGGTATCAGCCCAGGTTTCAATATCATATTCGGCAATGTGGGGGATACGAAAGAAACCCTGCAAAAAGGAGTCGAATTTCTCCTGAAGCATGACGACCATTCTCAATTGCGGACAATTCGGCCCGTAACGCCCTATCCGGGGTGCGATCTCTATTATGATGCCATCAAGAAAGGTTTGCTCCGGGATGTTGAGGATTTCTATGAGAATAAACATGTAAATTCCGATCTGGTCGCCGTAAATTTCACGAATATGACGGATGAAGAATTTCATCAGGCGTTATTTGAGGCGAATAAGCAACTCTTGAAAAATTATTACAACCATAAGCTCGAAAGAATGATTCATGTAGCAGAGGATTTATATATCAATAAAAATGCCTCTTTCAGGGGATTTCGCCAATAGAAAGCAAATACGATATTACTGAAGAATTATTTCACCGATAGACTTAACGCAAAGCTTGAGGGAGCAAAAAAATTATACTTAGAAAAGGATGTCACCTTTAGAGGATATCGTCAGACATAGACCTTCTTTCGCCAGCAAAGTATTTTCCTGACTCCATAATACTCCATCGAATACAATCAAATAATAATTGATCCGCATCTATTGTAAGCTATTGATTACAAGAAAACGATGAATAAGACAAAAAAAAATAGTTTTGAAGATTTGCAGGATAGGATCCAGCATAGATTTAAACAGAACATATTTATATACACGACGCTTAATTTACTAATAAAAATAGCGACCTTTGCTTTGTGGATTTACTTTGCAGCCACACTTCCTCCGTCAGAAATAGGAAAATATACATTATCAAATTCTTATATTGAAATTCTATCATCAATATTCCTTATGGAATTATCACCATGCATTTTTAGATTCTATCACGACAAAAAAAATCATTTGGTCATGTTGTCGAATATCATTTTTATTTTTATTATTTCTTTGATTTTGCTTACCATTGGATATATATTTTTATTTAAAGAATTGGTGTTAGTTTCGCCCGGTATTTCTGAAATTGTAAACAGTAATACTAATTATGTATTTATATTATTTATAATTGCATTTAATATGATAATGAATCTCTCTCTTTCTCATTTCGCAGCCTTGGGCATGACAAGCAATTATACAAGAATTTTAATATTCAATAATATTTTGTTTATTTCTGTTTCGCTTATTGCAATTCAGCTTGGTTATGGTTTCTCTGGCCTTCTTTTTTCTAGAATGGTTTCCTTGCTTGTGCCGTTAGGGTTCTTTATTCAACCAGAATTGCGGGGGTTGTCAATGAATCTTATCTCCTACCCAATTTTAAAAGAATTACTTTCATATAGTTGCCCTCTAATTATCGCAGTGACGATAGGAGTATTTTCCTCAAATTTAGGCAGATTGTTGCTTGATAAATACACAAATTTAACAACATTGGGGGTATATGGGTTTTTTTTTATGATTGCTACAAACATACATATGCTTTGGCATAGTTTTAATCAGGCATGGACTCCCAAAATTTTTTTTGAATTGACGCACAACGAGAACGATAAATCAATTGATAAATTAACGTTTATAATTTTGAGATTTAGTTTCTGTTATCTATGCATAGTATTTATTTCTATTATATTAGGAAAATTATTTGTGTTTGAGTTGGTACTTAAAAAAGCATATCTTGAAAGTGTCTATATTCTCTATATTCTTGTTATAGGTGCTTTTTTCGGCGGCATCTCCGTGATCATTTCGCCATACATATATCACACAAAAAAGACTGCATTTATATCTTATGCAGCTATATTGGGCTCGTTATTAAACATTTTTACAACATTTTTTCTCGTTAAAAGTTTTGAACAAGATGGTGCGGCACTGGCAATGTTAATCACAAATATTCTTGGCCCCCTGATTCTAATATTTTTGTTTAGGAATGAAATTAAAAGAATAACCATTATCTTGCGGTGGCTTTTTCTGTTTTCACTGATTTTTCTGTTAGGCTCTTTGTCCCTTATTATTTATAAATTTGACCACATTTTTCTCTCATTCATTTTAATAGCAGTCTTAATCTCTTATCAGAACGGTGAGGTATCTACTATGCTTGAACCCTTTTTTTATAAAGGTATTAAATATATTAAGAAATACTGTTGAAATATTTTGAAAGCTATATAATGGCTTTTACGCAATGAAATCCACAAGAAGATTTTAACGGAGGATATAATATAAATGTTCAACGGTAAGACACTTCTCATTACCGGTGGTACCGGTTCTTTTGGGCAGCGTGCAACGAAAATTATTCTCAGCAAATACAAGCCAAAGCGGTTGATTATCTTCAGCCGTGACGAACTCAAACAATTCGAGATGGCCCATATTTATCCTGACTCAACGTATCCTTGCATGAGATATTTCCTTGGCGATGTCCGAGATATTGAAAGGATGAGCAGGGCCTTTCACGGCGTCGATTACGTTATACACACTGCGGCTCTCAAGCAGGTTCCTGCGGCAGAGTATAACCCATTTGAAGCTGTCAAGACTAACATCATCGGCGCACAGAATGTCATCAATGTTTCCATTAACATGGGAATAAAAAAAGTAATTGCTCTCAGTACCGACAAAGCCGCCAATCCGGTCAACCTTTATGGTGCCACCAAGCTCTGTTCGGATAAGCTGTTTATTGCCGGCAATTCATACGTTGGGCAGGAGCATAGCATCTTCAGCGTGGTCCGTTATGGGAATGTTGTGGGAAGTAGGGGAAGCGTCATCCCCTTCTTCATGAAATGTCGGGAGAACGGTTCATTACCAATCACGGATCCCAGGATGACCCGTTTCTGGATAACCCTTGATGAGGGGGTTGAGTTTGTGCTCAGTTGTCTCAAGTGCATGGTTGGAGGAGAACTCTTCATTCCGAAACTCCCGAGCATGAATGTCATGGATCTGGCCGAGGCCATTGCACCTGGCTGCCGGAAAGAGATTGTTGGAATTCGCCCGGGAGAAAAACTTCATGAAGTCATGATTCCCAGTGATGATGCAAGGAATACGGTGGAATTCGATAAATACTATATAGTGCAACCCGAGTTCAGATTTTTTGAACGGCGATTCAAGAACAACGGCGGCGAATACGTGTCCGAGAATTTTGAATATAATTCTGGAACCAATCGATGGCGGATCAGCATTCCAGAGATGCGGGAGATGATCAAAACAATATGATTCCTTATGGCAAGCAGTGGATCGATGAAGATGACATCGAAGCCGTCGTCAAAGTCCTCCGATCCGACTGGTTAACAACCGGGCCCAAGATCGAGGAGTTTGAGGCCACTTTTGCGCGGGTAACCGGGACAAGACACGCCGTCGCCGTATCGAGTGGCACAGCAGCCCTTCATGCAGCCATCTTTGCCCTTGAGATCGGGCTAGGCGATGAAGTCATCGTACCCTCTATGACCTTTGCCGCAAGTGCAAACTGCGTCGTGTATCAAGGTGGTACGCCGGTATTTGTTGATGTCGAACCAGATACATTGCTCGTTGACCCTGCAAAGGTTGAGGCGAAAATCACGTCCCGTACCAGAGCTATTATCTCCGTAGACTATGCTGGTCAGCCCTGTGACTATTATGCACTCCGCACAATCGCCGAGCGCCATAAGTTGACCCTTGTGGACGATGCATGTCATGCACTCGGTGGACAATATAGGGGCCGCCCCGTGGGTTCTCTTGCCGACGTCAACGTCTTTAGCTTTCATCCAATGAAGCATATTACTACTGGCGAAGGTGGCATGATAACAACCGATAATCCGGAATTTGCGGGTCGCATGCGCATGTTTCGCAATCATGGCATTACGTCTGACCATCACCAACGGGACCGGTCAGGCTCTTGGTTTTACGAGATGATGGATCTCGGATATAACCTGCGACTGACCGATATCCAGTGCGCTCTGGGTCTTTCGCAATTGAAAAAGCTTCCACGCTGGGTCAAAAGAAGAAGAGAGATTGCATCTATTTATGACAGAGGTTTGTCCAATTCTGCCGACGTGAAACCGCTGGCTGTCAGGCCTGAGAATTTCCATGCCTACCACCTTTACGTCACAAGACTTGATGATAATATCGATCGGCAAGAGGTATTTAGCCTGCTCAGGAAACAAGATATCGGTGTAAATGTCCATTACATTCCCGTTCATATGCATCCTTTTTACCGGCAGCGTTTAGGCACCGGGCCGGGGCTATGTCCAGTTGCCGAGTCGGCTTATGAACACATCATTTCATTGCCTATGTTTCCTCGCCTGATCGATGATGAAATTCACCGTGTAATCAGCACTGTTTCCGATGTCGTTAAACACTGTAAAAGCTAATAAGATGACCACTCTCCTGATACGTGCCGATGCCACCGCACAAATAGGCACCGGCCACGTGATGAGATGTCTCGCCCTGGCGCAGGCTTGGAAAAAGTTAGGTGATCAAGCGGTGTTTCTTATGAGGCGTGAGGGTGAAACTCTCGAAACCCGTATTCGATCCGCAGGTGTCGCAGTTCGCTATCTCAATGCTATCGCCGGAAGCAAAGAAGATGCACAAGAAACTGCCCGTTTAACATTCGAAATGGGTGCCTCATGGATCATCCTTGATGGATACCATTTCAGTTCTGCGTATCAGGGTATCCTGAAAGATTTTGGCTCAAGGCTTTTGTATATTGATGACTACGGCCACTTAGATCACTACCCGGCTAACATTGTTTTGAACCATAATCTCGGCAGCAGTGAAGCCCTATATCCAAGCAGGGCTCATGATACGCAGTTAATGCTTGGGTCAGATTATATTTTGCTTAGACAGGAGTTTCTGAAATGGAAAAAATGGGAGAGGAAAGTCCCCAAGGTCGCCCGTAAGATTCTGGTCAGCTTCGGAGGGGGCGATTCGGGTAATACAGTCTTCATGATCATCAAATCTTTGCAGGACTTGTCTCTGAAAGATGTGGAAGTAGTCCTGCTAACAGCAACGATCAACCCGCAGACGGCTCTGCTACAAAAAGAGATAACTGTGCTTCCCTTTAGAACTCGCCTTTTGCACACCACCCATGATATGGCGGAGATCATGGCATGGGCTGATATAGCAATTTCAGCGGCAGGAAGTACGGCTTGGGAGTTGGCTTACATGGGTGTTCCCAGCATACTGGTGGTTTTAGCAGAGAACCAGATGTCTGTTGCCCGGGAATTGGATAATCGCCGAATCGGTCTGAACCTCGGAGGACTGCACGCTTTAACCTCGAGGCAAATTACCTCGGAAATGGAGAAGTTGCTGCTCTCTGAGCAAGAGAGGTCTGAAATGTCTTATCGGGGAAGGAAACTTTTGGATGGATATGGCGTTGACCGCATTATACACAAAATGCGCGGCCCCGTTATTCAATTAAGGCGGGTAGAGGAGGGGGATTGTCAGCTCATCTGGGAATGGGCCAATGATAAGACATTACGAGAGGTCTCTTTTTCACAGACCCCTATTGTATGGAAGCAGCACCTGATATGGTTCCACGAAAAGTTGCAGGATTCTAACTGCCATTTCTATATTTGTCTTGATGAGGGAAAAAGGCCGATTGGACAGGTTAGATTTAATCTGAAGGGCGGGGAAGCCATTATATCTGTTGGTGTTGATAAAAGGTTTCGGGGCAAGGGTTATGGTACCGCACTAATAGAACTTTCCTCGCATGAATTACAACGTACTCAGGAAGCGAGCATCGTACATGCCTATGTAAAATCCAATAATGAAAAATCGATCCGCGCATTCCTCAAGGCCGGATTCATTAATGCTGGAAAGGTCGAGATCAAAGAGCATAATGCTGTTCATCTCATGTTGCAGACTGAAAGGGGAAAGGCAACATGAATACGGTTAGAATCGGGGAAAGATACATCGGAGAAAAACTTCCCGTATATATCATCGCAGAAATGTCGGCTAATCACATGCAGGATTTTAATCGTGCTGTTCAAATCATCGAAGCAGCCAAAGCTGCCGGGGCTGATGCCGTGAAGATCCAGACCTACACACCCGACACGTTGACTATTAACTGTCACAACATAAATTTTCAGATCAAGGGAACCATATGGGAAGGGCGAAACTTATACGACCTATACGGTGAGGCCTATATGCCTTGGGAATGGCAGCCTAGGCTCAAAGAAGTCGCAGACGATCTCAATCTTGATGTCATCTCTACCGCTTATGATATCACGTCTGTGGATTTCTTAGAAAAGATGGAAGTACCAGCATACAAAATCGCGTCCTTTGAACTGGTCGATTTGCCTCTTCTCCGATATGTTGCAGCGACAGGAAAACCGATTATTCTGTCTACGGGAATGGCGACCTTAGCAGAAATAGAAGAGGCTTTGAAAACTATCCGGGGCTCAGGCGGGAAAGATATAATTCTGTTAAAGTGCACGAGTGCGTACCCGGCCCCGTCCGAAGAGATGAACCTGCGCACGATTCCCCATATGGCGGAAGCCTTCCGGGTTCCCACCGGTTTGTCCGATCACACGCTGGGGATTGCCGTTCCGGTTGCTGCCGTGGCCCTGGGCGCCTGCTTAGTGGAAAAACATTTTACCCTGTCCCGATCCTTCCCAGGTCCGGATAGCACCTTTTCTCTTGAGCCCCATGAGTTTGAAACCATGGTAGAATCTATCCGAATTGCGGAAAGGGCCTTGGGGCGCGTGCGTTATGAAGTGACTGAACAAGAGTCTGTCAGTAAGGTCTTCCGGCGATCGCTATTTGTGGTTCAGGATATGAATCCAGGAGAGATATTTACAGAGAAAAATGTGCGTAGCATCCGGCCCGGCTATGGATTGCATACCCGATTCCTGCGAGAAGTTCTAGGGCGAAAAGCTGCCCATAAAATCCGACGGGGAACTCCTCTGGCCTGGAAATTAGTTAGCTGAGAGTCATGTGTAGTGTGAAATAAGCGGAAAACTCATTGAGGTTATAAAGGAGAAGGGGCTTGAGCAAGATGAAATTTGAACAATCTTCTAAGTGGCTGGAACGCGCCAAGCAACTGATCCCATCGGCTTCCCAGACTTATAGCAAGAGCTACGAATATTACTGCACAGGAGCTGCCCCGACGTTTTTGGACAGGGGCGAAGGGGCCTACGTTTGGGATGTCGACGGGAATAAATTTGTCGATTTTGTTCTCGCTCTAGGGGCGGTCAGTATCGGATATAATCATCCAGAAATCAACATGGCGATTGAGGAGCAATTGAAAAAAGGTATTTCATTCTCTCAGCCTCACAAACTGGAAGTGCAACTTGCAGAAAAATTAATTCAGATCATTCCCTGTGCTGAAATGATTCGTTTTATGAAGAACGGGTCCGACGCTACCTCAGCTGCAGTGCGACTTTCCCGAGCTTATACCGGACGAGAGATGATCGCCTTCTGCGGGTACCATGGGTTTCAGGATTGGTATGTGGGGTCAACCACTAATCACAAAGGCGTTCCTGAGATCGTTCGACAATTAACCAAACCGTTTCAGTATAATAGACTTGATTCCTTGGCTGAATTATTTGAACAATACCCGGGCCAGATAGCTGCAGTAATTATGGAACCTTTGGGCCTGGAAGCGCCCAAAGAGGACTTTCTGACCAATGTTAAGGAGTTGGCCCACAGCAATGGCGCCTTGCTGATTTTCGATGAAGTGATCACGGGATTCCGCCTATCTCTCGGGGGAGCTCAGGATTACTTTGGTATAACTCCCGATCTATGTGCCATAGGCAAGGGCATGGCTAATGGGATGCCTATTTCTGCTGTAGCCGGTCGGAGAGATGTGATGCAATTAATTGATCGTGGCGTTTTTATATCAATGACTTTCGGCGGGGAAACCCTATCATTAGCCAGCGCGTTGGCCACCCTTGCCATTTTGGAGAGGAAAGGAACCTACGAGCATATCTGGAATTTAGGAGAAAAATGGTTGCAGGGGTGCAAGGAGTTGATTGTCAGTAGAAATTTGCAGAATATTGTCGAAACCACAGGGTTTGCTCCACACTCCGGAGTCGTGTTTCGTGATTACGGGAAGGTTGCGGCTACTGAATGGCTTTCCTTATATCAGCAAGAATTGATCTCCCGAGGAATTCTCACTCTGGGAATCAATAATTATTGTTTAGCACATAAGCCTGAAGATATTCAAAAGTATCTTCAAGCTGTTGATGCTGCCTGCGATAAACTAATTGAAGCCAAAACACAAGGAAGTGTCGATCCTTTTTTGAGAGGCAAAAAGATTCGACCAATTTTTAAACGGAATTAAGAAAAGGAGAATATCATGTTTTCAGAAGTCAGAATTAAAAATCGCACACTTGGGCCCAATCATCCAGTTTTTATTTCAGCTGAAATCGGGGTAACCTGCAATTACAATATGAACCTTACAAGAGAACTGATTGACGTTGTCTCGTCCTCGGGTGCAGATGCGGTGAAACTCATTTTTTGGTTTCCGGAAGAAATCATGAGTGACACGTCAGTAGTATATACCTATGACACTACAGCTGGCAAGAAATCGGTGAACATGTTTGAGATGTTACAGGCACTGCAATTTTCTTTTCCACAATGGCAAGAACTGAAGGCTTATGCAGATCAGAAAGAGGTGATTCTCTTTAGTACGGTAAATTCTCCCAGTGGTATACAATTCGCTGAGCAACTCGGATTGGAAGCCTATAAAATGAGCTCCTGGGACTTCAATTACCATTCTCTCTGGAGAGAGATCGCTCGCCTGAGGAAGCCCATGATAGTTGACTCCGGGCCAGTGAATACAATGGAACTAGCTAAAGTCATGAACATTCTGAAAGAAGAAGGAGAGCCTCCTTGCATTTTGGTTCATTGCCCACATACAGAAAGACCCCAAGAGATGAACATGCTGAGCATCCCCTATATGCGGGAAACCTTCAATGTTCCTACCGGGTACTCCTCCCGAGGCCGCGATTCTGAGACCGACATTATGGCCGTTACTCTGGGAAGTGTGTATCTGGAAAAAAGGCTGACAATGAACCGTAATCTTCCAGGGCACCACCACGTTATTTCCCTTGAACCCAAGGAATTTGAAACGTACGTGAAAACGATGCGCAGTGTCCAAGCAGCTGTAGGAGTGAAAGATTTACACCCCAGCCCTGTAGACCTGAGTGAGAGGAAGCGATGGTTCCGTCACCTAGTGGCCAATCGGGATCTGCCGATGGGAACCGAACTGGGGCAGGGTATGTTGGAAGCTAAAAGGCCGGAAGAAGGCGTATGCCCTGAATATCTTCCATTTTTCCTCGGCCGGGTCCTGAAGAAGAGCCTCAAATATAATGAAGCAATTGGCTGGGACGATGTTTGAGAATAGGTTGGCTAAAGCAGTTTACGAGATTTTCGTGATCCCAGCCGCGATGCTTGGCGTCTCCTATTTTCACTACGAGCTTTATACCCGGTGTTGAGCGGGTTTCCCATAAACGGAGGAAAACTTGGACGGTAATATTGCCATCATCCCCGCACGCGGGGGTTCAAAGCGTCTGAGCCGGAAGAACATCCTGGAATTTCTTGGCCAGCCGATCATTCACTATACGATTGAGGCGGCCCAGAAGAGCGGTCTTTTTCAGATGATCGTTGTCTCAACAGAAGATGATGAAATCGCAAAATGCGTTGCGCCAACTGGTTGTATTATTCATTGGCGAAGTTCCCATTTGGCGACAGATAAAGCGCGAGTCGTTCATGTGCTCCGAGATCTTCTCCTCGAATACCAAAAGAAATCAGGACTGCAATTTGAATATCTGTGTTGCCTGTATCCCACTGCGCCACTGCGCGACGAAACAGATATCTGTAAATCGTATGAGCTACTCATAACCAGCCGAGCCGATTTCTGTTTGGCAGTTAGCCAGTATGACTATTCTCCATTCTTTGCCTTTAACATAGATGACGCTCTCCGTATTCAAAGAAGGTGGCCTGAAATATTCAAGCTTCCCTCTTGGGAAAAGCCGCGGGTAGTGGTGGACAACGGATCAATCTACTGGGCCCAGGTATCGGCCTTCCTATCCATCGGAGAGCTTGAAGGAGAAAACAGTGTCGGATATCTGATGCCCCGGCGCAAGGGAATAGACATAGATACGGAGGAAGATTTCCAGCTGGCGGAGTATTTCGCCAAAACATACTTAAAGTGAGCAGTCATGAAGCATCTTATTTTGGGCCTGGGCTCCATAGGTAAACGGCATGCTACCAACTTATTGAAACAAGGTGAGATGGTTGTGGCGGTCGACCCCTTTGTTCATGACTCATTTGCCTTCCCGGTATACAGGGATATAGAGGTTGGTTGGCGGGAGCTGCCGGATCTGGTGTGGATTTGTACACCTACCCATTTGCATGCAGAACAGGTCATTACTGCTTTGCGGTGTGACAAGCACGTCTTTGTCGAAAAACCCTTGGCTCACGACATGGAATCGGCTCGATCCGTTATGGATGTCTGGGTAGATATCGAGGATAAAAAGTTGGTCTGGGTGGCCTGCAACATGCGGTTTCATCCAGCGGTGCGAGAAATGAAAAGCCTTCTGGATAGCGGAGTAATCGGGGAACCCATTATCTATCGTCTTCATTTTTCTCATTTTCTAGGCAGCATGAGACCAGGCGTGGATTACAGGAAGACGTACGCTGCGCATTCGAGCCAGGGAGGAGGAATTCTCCTCGATGATATTCATGACATTGATCTTGCCGTCTGGTTTGGTGGTGCCGTTAGAAAGGTAAAGGGGGTAACGACGAATAGCGGTCGTCTGGGGATTCAGGCGGAAGACTTCGCCCTGATAGTATTGATCCATGAAAATGGGGCTTTAAGTGAGATCCACATGGATTTTCTACGGCGGAACAAGAGCCGGGGGATCGAAGTGATCGGAGAAAAGGGTACCCTCGAATGGCGGAGTTTTGGGAAAAACCCTGAACGCGCGGCGATCACTTGGTACCAGGACAACCAGAGCAGAGAACAAACACTCTGGCAAAAAGAGTTGGATGATCCGGAAGAAATGTATGTTCTACAGTTCAGGCAGATTTGCGAGGACATTTCCAGGCCGGAACGGTTTCCAATACGTTTACGGGAGGCTTTCGCTTCATTGCGCATCACGTATGAGGTTGAAAAAGAATGATCGCGATAGTGGACTACGGCGTGGGGAATCTGAAGTCGATAGAGAATGCAGTCAAATTCCACAACAACGAACTGGCAGTAGCAATCGTTAGCGAGCCGGATGACCTGAGGAAATTTTCCAAGATCATCTTGCCGGGTGTAGGTGCCTTTGGAGATGCCATCAGAAAAGTGAGGGAAAAAAAATTTGACCTTGCCCTCGTGAAAGAGGCCAAGAAGGGGAAGCCGATTCTGGGCATTTGCTTGGGAATGCAACTCTTGGCTACAGTCAGCCATGAATATGGAAGCCATAACGGATTGAATTTGATTCCCGGTGAAGTGATAAGCTTCAGGACGCTGCAAGGCGATCTTCGTGTTCCACATATGGGGTGGAATGACGTACACTTTCTCCGGAAGAATACTTTCGTTCAGGGGATTACAAACGGATCAGATTTCTATTTTGTTCATAGCTATTTCTTCCGGGCAGAAAATCCAACCCATGTTCTGGGGATCACGGAATATGGTCTGAGGTTCGCCTCAATGATTAACCGGGATAACATCTTCGGCGTGCAGTTCCATCCGGAAAAGAGCCAAGTTACGGGGCTGGCGCTCGTAAAAAACTTCGTGGAAATGTAATCTATGCTCAAGATCCGCCTCATTGCAGTCATTTTGGTTCGAGACGGTCGTGTGGTACAAAGCGTACAATTCAAGCATACGAATGTGATTCATTACGACCCAATCCATGCCATCGAAAGCTTTAACCAATGGGCCATCGACGAAATGGTCCTCCTGAATGTTTCCAGGGATGGCGGAGCTTCCAGGGATAGCTTCGTGGGTATCGTCAACAATATATCCAAAAAATGCTTTGTTCCCCTCTGTGTCGGGGGCTGGATTAGCGATATCGACTATGCCAAAACCATTCTGGTGAACGGAGCGGACAAGCTCATTGTCAATACCTTTGCCTTTCTACATCCCCAATTTATATCTCAACTGGCACAGAAATTCGGGAACCAGTGTGTGGTTGTCTCTATTGATTCCCAACAGGACACCAATGGAGAGGAATTTGTAGTCGTGGACAGGGGCGGTCGGATGACGGATACGGGCACAGTGGAGTGGGCGTGCAAAGCTGAAGGATTTGGGGCCGGCGAGGTTTTTATCAATTCGATTGATTTCGATGGAAAGCGGAACGGTTATAACATTTCCCTTATACGGTCGGTCCGGCATGCAGTGTCCATTCCGGTAATTGCCATGGGCGGTGTACTGAAATGGGAACATCTGGCCCAAGGGGTTACTGAAGCGGGGGCGGACGCCGTTGCGGCCGCCAACATATTCCATTACACGGAACAAAGCACCAGGAAGGCAAAAAAGTTCTTGCTCGAAAAGGGACTGAATTTCCGGAATGTTTGAATCATTTATTGGAAGTAGGAATAAAAGGAGAATGGAGGATTTCTTATCATGAGATATTGTGCCCGATGTTTATATCCAGAGAATGCTAAGCCAACCATCATTATCGACGAGGAAGGCGTCTGCAGCGGTTGCCGGTATCATGAATCGCGCGCCCACGTTAATTGGGAAGAACGAGGGGAGATTTTCTGGCAGATCGTTCATGAGGCCAAGCGGCTGGCCAAAGAGAGAGGAAACCTCTATGATTGCATCATACCTGTCAGCGGAGGGAAGGATAGTAATTTTCAGGTTTATACTCTAAAAAAGATATATGGTTTGACCCCACTATTGGTCACCTTCAACCATATTTATAACAGCCAAGTTGGAGTTCGTAATTTAGAAAACCTAGTCGACAAATCTGGATCCGATCTGCTTCGTTTCACAGCCAATCCCCATTCTGTAAGAAAAGTCTCGCGGTTTATGCTGAAAACCGTGGGTGATTTAACATGGCACTATCATGCTGGTATTTTTACTTTTCCATTTCGTGTGGCTGTAGAAAGAAATATACCTTTTGTTATGTTGGGTGAAGAAGGCTATTCAGAGTTGACTGGAATGTTTACAATCGATGATTTTGTGGAATTCAAAAAATGGACCCGAAAAGAACATGATATGCGAGGGTATGAACCAGAAGATGTAGTGGCCAAATCCAAAGGGGAAATTGCCATGACCGATCTCATCCCTTATATATTCCCGTCGGAAGAAGATATCGAGAGAGTAGGGGTTCGGGGCATCTATATGAGTAACTTCTTTGATTGGGATGCTAAGTACCAGGCCGAACTCGTGATGGGAAAATGGAATTTTGCCCCAGTTACATTTAAGCGTGATCGTACCTTCAATTTATTCGCGAAAACTGACGATCATGCCAATGATATTCATGATTATCTCAAATTTCTGAAATTTGGCTATGGAAGGGCAACCGATGATGCATCCATCGAGATCCGCCATGGCCGGATGACCCGGGAAGAGGGCATCCAAATGGTTACGGAGTATGATGCCAATGAACCGGAAACGCTAAAGAACTATCTGGATTTCCTTGAAATAACAAAGGCGGAATTTTACGGCCTTGTCGAAGACATGAGGGATCCGAGCATATGGGTCAAAGGAGATGGAGAATGGCACATGAAGGACAGTGTGGCCAACCACAGCACCGGGGAGTTAGTCGAAAAAGCCCGAGTCGAACAAATCGACGACCGGGTTTTTTCAGAGAAAAATCGGAATCTCTACTTCAATGACAAATTAACACCCATTAAGCGGGGGGATCCACGGAGCGATGAAAAAATCCTTCAGTTCAAAATTCTGTGACCCTGCTTACTCAGGGCATATACCTGTGGAGGTCTGGCAGCCCACTGAAACAGTCGAACCAAATAAAGTATTCGAAGCACTCACGTTTTAATAGATCAATAATCTCACTATATTTTGATTAGGGGGTGTACCCTAAGATATGCCGAACGTATTGAAATTTTTTTTGCGAATGGTTTATTCGATACTCCCTTTTGACATAGTCTATTTTGGTCTCAAGATCCCTTTACTGAACTTTGAGCCTTTCAATGACTGGCGACCTTACTTTCAACAAAATAAAATGCGGGAATTTTTGAAGTGTTATCCTAACGGGAAAAGTAATAGTATTAGAATTATTATTTATGGTTTACGTACATATGCAGTGAATCATCTAGCTGTTTTTGAAAAAGTTTTATCGGATGCATTACGTTACAATGGTGCCAATGTACAAAATCTTATTTGCGACAGTTTCTTATCTTCTTGTGACGGCGCGACCGTCGGGCAATCAGATAAAAAAATATGCCGAATGTGCAGTCATGAACGCGCATACTTTATGAAGATATATGCCAATGATTTTCTATTCTTTTCACAATTCATTAACAATGATGAACAACGATCGATTAGAGAAAAGGTTGCCCTCTTAGATGTCGACAATTTGATTGATTATACCTTTCTGGGTGTAAATGTGGGTAACCATGCATTGAACTCATGCAAAAAATACTTCAAGTACGGAATCTTTGACTCTGAGGATGAGCGTCATCTGAAAGTCATTAGACATAATCTATTTCAAGGCATGTTGATGGTGCAGATTGCAAATAATTTACTTGTAAAAGAAAGTCCAACGCATTTTATAACATTACACGGAGGTTATTCTACATGGGGCCCAATTGCGGAGTATTTCCACAACAAGGGGGTAGCTGTATACAGATATGAAAAATCAGTAAATAATATGGGATACTTCTATATCACAAGATTCAGAGAGGATCTTAGTGACATTGTGGCGCGAGATCTTTGGGAGGTCTCGAAAAACAAGGATTTATCAAAGGATCAAAGAGATGTACTGCGTAAATTATTTCAGGATAAAAAATGTGGCATTTCGGAGGAATACAAGCAGTATAATGCGGCTAAGAGAAATTATTTTGATGAAAAGCTGAATGAATTACTAAATTCGAAGGATCGGAAAAAGTTTGCACTTTATCCTCATGTAATTTGGGACAAGGGTTATCTCGACAGCTATGATTCAATGGGAAGTTTTTTTAAGGATGATGTGGAGTGGATGATTGAGACAATTAAGTTTTTCATTAATAGAGATGACCGTATTTTGTTCATTAAGCCACATCCTGGTGAGAGATTAAGCGAGGATTTTACCAGTCATGGCGCAGAAAAAATAATTATGGACTATTTCGGATCACTTCCTGAGAATGTCATGATCATTAAGGGCGACTATCCCATTACGAGTTTTGATCTCATGGACAAAGACTGCATAGGTATTGCTTTTAGCAGTACTGTGGGCTTGGAGTACAGTTACTTCAGAAAACCTGTCATTGTTGCTGCCAATATTCATTACAAATTTGCAGGGGCCGTACACACAATAAAAACAAGAGAGGAATATTTCAGCTTAATTGAGTCGCCGGAACCCTTATATTATTTTTTAGAGAATAATTATCATATTATCGAGCGATATGCCTATTATTATTATTTTGGTCAGCAGGTGCGCATCCCGTTTTTCAGGGATGACATGTATTTCATAGGTCATCCGATTGACTGGAATGTACTAAAGAATTATGAAGAATTTATAGCCAATGATAAAAATATAAAACACGTAGCGCAATCAATTATAGATAAGAAAAGTGTTGTGAGTTCTGAAGTAGCCACTATTTGAACCGGATACATCTCTAATTGGAAATAAGTGGTAGTTGTAGATATATGAAGTTCCAGTTAGTCAAGCTTGTCATATAACAAGGGACGTACTTAATGGAAAAAACAGCTCTGCTCTTTATCTCGCATCATCCCTCGTGTCTTCCTAAATACGATTACATCAGAAGAATCTATAAAAACTATTTTAGCATCCTACTTTTTTGCAGTCATCCATATCTAAATTCAGAAATTATTGGGTTGTATTCAAAAGATTTTGATCATGTATTAGTTTTACCTGATACGAAGTACGAATTAAATATCCTTAGAGCCGGCTTGAGTTTATATAGATTTTTAAAAAATTTTAGAAACAAGGTTAAGCCAATTATGGATGCCCATGATGCGTTTATTATTTTTACAAATTTCTCGGCTTATCTTCCTGTTAATGCTATTTTAAGTAGACTGATGAGAAACAACAAATGCAAGCAATACATTGGTATTGGCGAGGCTCCAGAATTTAAGATGGATATAGATATACTTAGAACCTTGTACCTTCTTTTCTTTACCTCTATTTTTAGACTGATTCCTGTCTATTATCATAGGAGATTAAGCTATCTATATGTGCTGGAGCCTCGAAGGAGAATTTTAAGATTTAATAATCCTTTTATGAGAATTGAGCATTTTAAGAGATATGACAGCAAACTTAACCCTTTGTATCATGTATTTGAGCCTATTGTTGAACAATTAGGATTCGAAAGAAATATAATTATGATTTATGGTGATACTTCAGTATACGAGGCTTATAGATGCAGTCTACCGCGTGAAACATATATAGAAAAATTGACACTTTTCTTTAATCTTCTATCACGGCATTATAAAGGTTATAGGTTAATTTACAAGCCTCATCCATCTGATCAAAGTAAAGTTATGCCCGGCCTTGAGAGCATTAATTATGAATTGTATAAAAATGCATTAATATCAGAGATTCATTTGGAACAGAATATCCAACAGGTTAAAGCGTGCTATTCTGTCGCTTCCACTGGCCTCTTATATTCGGCATCAAAAGGGATTCCATCGTACACGCTTTATCAGTATCTTGAGTTCAACGGCGAATACCCGAGAGCTTTTTTTGAAAACGAGAATGGATGTGAGAATCCGTTTCTTTATCACATTAAGCGTTTTGACGAAATTGGAGCCATTGATGCTATAAGTATTTCGCCTGTCAAAAACAATGACAGAGATGAGTGGTCTAGACTTTTATCGTGATTTTAAAATGACTTCAAGACAAAACCTGAATGTTAACCCAGACTAGGACAAGCGTCGTAACGATCCATTGCCCTTCCTCGTCGTGGATATGAGAGAATGTCGCAAGGCTTCAGATCAGCCAATGCGAAGCATTGGAGAGTATTTTAAGAAATTCATTTAATATCAAATATTTAATATATCTTTTCTGTTTTTGTGAGCGTTTTTAATAAGATAAGCAGAACTTTTAAACGAAAACGGTCATCGGTGGAAATTTTATGCGAGTTATGCAAAGCTCTCCTTTCATAAGTATGGATATTTTGTGCAGGAATTGAAAAGCAAGATAATATCTTTGAATGTGAAAATATTTGCTAAACTCAAGCATGTTTATGTAACTAAATTTGGCCCCGTAGTACGCTCGTTTAACTCTCCAACATTTCCTAAAAACCCCAATGGAAAGATCCTAGTTCACATCGGATGTGGTGAACTAAATGATGCTCGGTTTATTAATATAGACGCTCGGGCGATGCCACACGTGCACTATATATCCAAAAGTTTAGAACTCGCACAATTTTCAAATAATTCAATCGATTTAATATATGCCTGCCATGTCCTGGAACACTTGTCTCATAGAAAACTTTTGTCAACATTATCTAATTGGTTTAGCCGCTTAAAAAACGGAGGTGTCCTACGTTTATCTGTTCCTAATTTTGATACTATAATTGAGATCTATCAGGATAACGAAAAAAGTGTAGATGCTATTAAACTGCCTCTGTTGGGCGGACAAGAAGATGAGTTTAATTATCACGCGGCCGTATTTAATTACAATTCCCTTTATGGACTGCTTAATCGATGTGGATTTACAACAATAAGAGAATGGAACCCGAAATCCGCACCGTACTACAACTTTGACGATTGGGCGGGAAGGAAATTTATTGTCGGTGGTAAAGAGTACAAGTTAAGTCTAAACCTCGAAGCTATTCGCAAATAACATTGAGTTTTCCGATTCCCATATTATCCCCGTCCGCAACTTTTTGTTATATCTCCCGAAGTCTGAATTATTACAAATAAGGTTCACAACTATGCCTAACAAAAACAAATTAAAAGACATGAAAAGTTTAGCCAATCTACTGTCAAAGCACCGCAATGAAAACAAGAAAATTGTTTTAAGCCACGGCATTTTTGACCTATTGCATATAGGTCATATCCGTCACCTTGAGCAGGCAAGAAAAATGGGTGATATTCTTGTGGTTACATTGACGCCCGATCAGTATGTAGATAGAGGACCAGGGCGACCGGTTTTTACTCAAACTCTACGCGCAGAAGCTATTGCTTCCCTAAATTATGTAGACTACGTTGCAATTAACCTGTGGTCCACAGCAGAAGAAACATTGCGTCAGCTGAAGCCAAACATTTATGCCAGAGGTTCTGAATACAGGGATTTCCTGTTAGATACAGATGGCAAGATTGCCGCTGAAGAAAAAGCCGCCCGTGAAATCGGTACAAAATTAGAGTTTACAGAGGACATTGCATTCAGCTCTACCAGCCTCATTAATAGGTATTTATCAATTTTGCCTGTTGAAATTCATGAATACATAAGGATATTCAAACAGCGTTATAATGTTCAAAATATTTACCAGATTCTTGAAAATATGGTTGATCTAAAAGTGCTTATTATTGGAGATACTATTATTGATGAATATCAATATTGTGAAGCAATGGGGAAATCATCTAAAGACCCAGTATTGGCATTGAAATATCAGTCCCATGATTTATTTGCAGGCGGCGTTTTGGCTGTTGCCAATCATGTGGCTAATTTTACGAACAATGTACATCTTGTGACTATATTGGGAGAAGTAAATAGCCATGAATCATTTATTAGATCTCAATTGAGTCATAATATTACACCCTATTTTATGACAAAGGATAACGCACCAACCTTGATTAAACGTCGATTTATAGACGGTTATTCTCTTAATAAACTTTTTGAAGTTTACATAATGGATGATTCGGGACTATCTCAAGAAAAAGATAGAGAATTATGTGATTGGCTACAGAACAAAATGCCAGAATGTGACCTCGTTATATCAGCAGACTTTGGCCATGGTACAATAAGTCCGTATGTTGTTAGAGTGCTAGCAGAGGATTCACGATTTCTGGCAGTTAATACTCAGGCCAATGCAGGGAACCGCGGTTTTCATACGGTATCGCGATACCCCCGTGCAGATTATATATGCATCGCCGAGCATGAGATAAGGCTTGAAAAACGGGTTTTCGAGGGTGATTTACGTCCAGTGATGATAGATATTGCAGAACAACTTAACAGTAAACGTATGGTGGTAACACGGGGAAGACGTGGCGCTGTGGTTTGGAATGCGCGTGGAGAATTCGTTGAGGTTCCAGCCTTTGCGCAAAATATTGTTGATCGGGTTGGTGCGGGAGATGCCTTCTTTGCCGTTACGTCTCTTGCAGCATGCCAGGGGGCGCCTGACGAAATCCTTGGATTTATTGGCAATGTAGCTGGTGCGCTCGCTGTTGAGATCGTAGGGAATAAAAAGTCGGTTGATAAGAATAATATAAAAAAATATGTCGCCAATTTAATGAAGTGAGGAATAAAGGAGGCATAACATTAAGGTCATTCTTCTCGCGGCAGGTCCCGGAACTCGTTTAAGGCCTTTTACTGTGTTTGTCCCAAAGTGCTTACTCCCAATCAACGGGCGGCCCCTTATAGAGTATTGGATAAAATATCTTTTTAATGCCGGGATTGAGTCCATATTAATAAACCTTCACCATCTTTCAGATTTGATGAAAGAATGGTTAGACAACAGTAAATACGCAGGTCGTATAAGTGCTGTGTATGAAGAGAAACCACTCGGAACCGGTGGAACGCTATTATATAATCAAGATTTTGCAGACAATGACCAAGTAATGCTCGTTCATGCTGATAATCTATGTATAACAGATTTTCGGTCTTTTATGCATGCTCACGAATGTCGACCACCCAATACTGAAATAACAATGATGACCTTTAGGAGCACTACCCCCCATACCTGTGGAATTGTGGAATTAGACAAACAGGGTGTTGTCCAAGCATTTTATGAGAAAGTAAAAAACCCTCCTAGTAATCTTGCCAATGCAGCCGTTTATATTCTTGAACCTCAAATTATGGACTTTCTGAAAGGCTTGGGGAAACCTTTTATCGATTTTACTATGGAAGTCATTCCTCATTATATTGGAAAGATTTATACTTATTATAATGGTGTTTATCATCGCGACGTCGGCACATTTGAAAGTTATATTAGCGCCCAGATTGAAAGTCCGATATCGATTGCTGCCCCTGAATATGATTGTGATTCATGGTTTAAGTTATGTAATAGGAAAAGTCTTTATAATGATTTTCTATTGTCATTGGCTAATGCCTTTTGTGCTGAAATTATAGAGACACCCGATACAGGCATTGTTTTACATTCTATGGAAGCTGGACAAATGAAAAATTATATCGTTGCATTTAAAGACAATAAAATCGATGCTAGGCAGGCCATAGATCACCTCGAAAAAAAAGGAGTACCGTTGAAAAAAATTATTTTCTTTATCCAGGAAACTACTTCCGGCTTCTCTTCCAAAACGATGTTTGAAAAATACGGCATAAAGAGTCTTGTGGTGTGTGCTCATGCCTAAGATGAATTGGATCCATCATATAAAAGATATTGGAAGCATTCTTCGGGCACTATCTGTTCAGAATAGCGATGGCCACGACATGGATATTGAAGATGCGTTTACCTCTTTGGTAAAGATGACTCTAAAGCTACGCAAGAATGAAGGCACTATATTTTTAATCGGAAACGGGGCAAGCGCATCGATAGCAAGTCACGTAGCCGCCGATTTGGCAAAGAATGCACATGTGCGCACAGAAGTATTTTCCGATCTATCTTTGATCACGGCTATTGCGAACGACATAGGTTTTGACGAAGTCTTCTCGGAACCATTGCGTCGTCGAATAAAAAGAGGAGATATGCTCATTGCTATCAGCAGTTCCGGACAGTCCGTCAATATTCTTCGTGCATCAGAAGAAGCAAAACACCTCGGAGGCTACGTTGTAACGCTTTCTGCTATAAAGAAAGGAAATCCATTACGCGGAAAGGGTCATTTAAATATGTACGTCCCAGCAAAGACGTATGGGATTGCGGAAACATGTCATGCAGCTATTCTTCATTATTGGATTGACCGGATGGTATTATTTGGGGTAAAGGGCGCCGGGACAAGAAGAAAGTAAATGATAAGTAAATTTCTTGTAATAGGGAGTAATTCCTTCACCGGAAGCCATTTTATCAATTATTTAATTGAGAACACAGAATCTCAAATTATAGGGGTTAGTAGGTCGTCTGAATATTGTCCCGTTTTTTTACCCTATCTTTACAAAAGAAGTAAACCAGAGCGATATAGTTTTTATCAGTTCGATGTCAATGAAGATATGGACAGCTTATGCTCCTTGTGTGACAACTTTCAGCCGGACGTGATTGTCAACTATAGCGCTCAGGGTGAAGTCCGCCACAGCTGGAATTGGCCCGAGCAATGGTTCTATACAAATTGCTTGGGTGTTGTACGAATAACAGAGCATCTGAAAAAGAAGAGTTATCTTAAAAGATATGTCGCTATTTCAACGCCTGAAGTTTATGGTGTGACGGGTGATGAAATAAAAGAAAACCATCATTATTGTCCGAGCACACCCTATGCCGTCTCAAAATTAGCCGGCGATCTTCATTTATTTTCCTTATATAAAAGGTATGATTTCCCAGTCGTATTTACTCGCTCCGCAAATGTATACGGTATTCATCAGCAGCTTTTTCGCATTATACCCCGCACAATCATTCATCTAAAACTTAACAAGAAAATTGATCTTCATGGAAGGGGTTATGCTAAAAGATCATTCGTCCACGTCAGGGATGTCGCGGACCTTACATACCGTGCCATCGTTTATGGGAAGAGCGGTGAGGTTTATCATGTGTCATCCGATGAGAGCTTGTTAAGCATCTCTGATATTGTTTCATATATTTGCACATTAATGGGGAGGGACTTTGTAAGTTCTGTTAATTACATGGATGAAAATTATGGACAGGATTTACAATACAGTTTAGATGCTTCGAAGGCCAAAAATGAACTTGGCTGGAGGCAGAAAATCAGGTTTGAGGATGGTGTACGAGAAACGATTGAATGGATTGAAGACAATTGGAACTTTATAAAAGAACAGCCGGTCGAATATGTTCATAAAAAATGAACATGGGCTTTGGATTAATCTATGAGAGAAAAACATAATTTTTTGCCAAACCAATATAGACAGGATAATCGATTAATTGTCAAACATAATTACTTAACTGAACAGTTTTCTGATTATCCCGAAATCTTCAGAGAGATTGAAAGCCTGGTGAAAAGCGGTGATTATACTCTCGGCGAATACGTCAATGAATTTGAAGATAACATAAAGGAAATGACGGGAAGCCGCTTTGCGATTGGAGTGGGCAGCGGGACGGATGCTCTTTTTCTCAGCCTTAAAGCTGCGGGAATTGGTGGTGGTGACGAGGTCATTACCACACCTTACACCTTCTTCGCGACCGTAGGTGCCATTGTAACCGCGGGAGCACGACCGGTTTTTGTTGATGTTCGTGAAGATTATAATATTAACCCGTATTTGATTAAAAGAGTCATTACAGAAAACACCAAAGCCATTTTACCCGTTCATTGGTCTGGCTTGCCCTGTGAAATGGATACGATAATGGAAATCGCGGACCGTTATAGGCTGCCTGTAATAGAGGATTCATGCCATGCGATTAAGGCGCATTATAGAGGCAAGACAGTCGGGACGTTCGGGTTAACAGGATGCTTTAGCATGCATCCGCTGAAAAATTTGAATATATGGGGTGATGGCGGCTTTATCATTACTGACTCAGAGCCAATACGTGACCAATTAGTCCTTTTGCGAAATCATGGATTGTTAAACCGAGATGAATGCGCCGTATTTGCATACAATTCGCGCCTCGATTCAATACAGGCTATTGTAGCAAACTGGCTGATGAAGAAAATAGATCATATTACGGACTCGCGAATAGCCAATGCAGAACTTTATGACCAGCAGCTTATGAATATTCCCCAAGTCATAATCCCGCAGCGACCCGACAATGTAAAGCAAGTTTATCATATCTATATCATACGCGTTGAGCGTAGGGATGAATTGAAGAGGTATTTAATCAAAAATGGGATAGACGCTAAAATCCATTACCCCGTTCCGATGCACTTACAACAGGCTGCAGAATTATTTGGTTATGGTCGGGGTGATTTCCCCGTATGCGAGGCCATCTGTGATTCGATCATTTCGCTGCCTGTACATGAATTTATTACAAAGAATCAGATTGAATACGTTGTTTCAAAGATAAGAGACTTTTATGACGTTCGTTAAATTTACGGATCTTGGAAAACAGTATCTCATTTTGCGAGAAGAGATTCTCGCTAAGTTTGATGAGATCTCTAAACAAGGTGATTATATCCTTTCTGACGAAGTATTGAAATTCGAAAATAACTTTGCAGAGTATTGCGGTGCGCGTTTTGCTGTCGGCGTGGGAAACGGATCGGATGCCCTTTATCTGTCATTGATGTCATTGGGGGTTGGATCTGGTGACGAGGTTATTACAGCGCCTAATTCTTTTATAGCATCTGCGTCGGTCATCGCGCGGACAGGTGGAACCATTGTATTTGCGGACGTTGGATATGACATGAATATTGATCCCGATAGGGTTGAAAAGACAATTACCAAGAGAACCAAAGCTATTTTACCTGTTCATATATCTGGCAGAGTGGCCGACATGGAGTCACTTCAAGCAATTGCAGACAAGTATAACCTTTTTATCGTTGAAGATGCTGCTCAGGCTGTTGGTGCAAGATACAAGGGTAAAAGAGCGGGAACTTTTGGAGTCAGTGCGGGTTTTAGTCTTCACCCATTGAAAAACCTTCACGTTCATGGGGACGGCGGGGTCATAACAACAAATGAGGACACACTCTATAAGAGACTATTGAAATATCGTAACCACGGCCTCAGAAACCGTGATGAGTGTGATTTCTGGGGAGTAAATTCGAGATTGGATTCCATCCAGGCTGGAATTGCCAATATCAAGTTGAAATATTTAGATCGCTGGAATGAGCGATTTAGAGAAATTGCCAGTTTTTATTCAGCAAATTTACGTGACTATGTATCGGTTCCTGAATACCATGATTACGAAGAACCTGTTTTCCACAGATATATGATCCAATGTTCTAAAAGGGATGAGCTCAAAAATTTCTTAGCCAGGAATGGCGTTGAAACAAAAGTGAATTATCCAATCCCTATACATCTTCAAAAGGCGGCGAAGGCATTGGGTTATAAAAAAGGAGATTTCCCGGTTGTGGAGAAACTTTCTGATAGCATATTGAGCCTCCCCATTTACCCAGAAATGGAGGATGAGCATACATGTTACGTTATCGATAAAATAATAGAATATTATAAAAAGATATAATATCGAGAAAGATCTATTATATAAGAAATTTGGTGCGGATCGGTTGATTTGATTCGGAGGGAAATTAAATGCATATTCTCGTGACTGGTGGTTGTGGTTACATCGGGAGTGTTCTAATACCAAAGCTGTTAAAAGCGGGCAACGACATAACTGTGGTCGATATTATGTGGTTTGGTAATCACCTGCCAAAGAGCAACAGGGTAAAAACAATTCAGGAAGACATTCGCAACACCGCTTCAGTTCCAATGGATGGTATAGATGCCATTATTCATCTGGCCAACATTGCCAATGATCCCTGCGGAGATTTAAATGCGAAGTTGTCCTGGGAAGTAAATGTCCTTGCTACAATGACCATGGTGGAACATGCTATCAAGCATAAGATTAAACAATTTTTGTACGCAAGTTCGGGCAGCGTTTATGGGGTAAAAGAAGAACCCCAGGTAACAGAAGACCTTCCGCTTGTGCCCATTTCAGATTATAATAAAACGAAGATGATTAGCGAACGTGTTCTGATGAGTTATAAAGATTATATTACCATGCAATGTATACGACCGGCTACCGTATGCGGATATTCACCGAGGATGCGATTGGATCTATCTGTCAATATGCTAACCATGCAGGCACTGGTCAACGGGAGAATAACTGTGTTTGGCGGGGATCAAACCCGTCCCAATATTCATATCCAGGATATAACCGATGTGTTTACTCATTTTCTCATGTTGGGTGACAAGGCGCCGGGCATTTATAACGCTGGCTTTGAAAATATTTCTATACTGAACATCGCGAAAAAAGTCGTCGAATTAATTCCGGCGGAGATTGTTATCATGGATTCCAATGATCCCAGATCATATCGACTAAATTCTGAACGATTGATGTCAACGGGGTTTAAGCAAAATCATTCTGTCTCTGATGCTATTCAAGAGATCGTTGATGCATATCACAATGGAAAATTAAAAGACGAGTATTTGTGGTATAATTTAAAAGCCATGAAGAAGATAAAGGACTTGTAAAGAGAATCCAATAAAAAGGAAGAGGTGTCATCATAAATAATGAGATTGTTAAAGAAACTGTCGGTAGCAGAGTTAGAATGTAAAGCAAATCATATAAGAAAACAAATAGTAGAAGTCGCTGTGAGGAATGGTGCCGGTCATATAGCGCCTTCTTTATCATGTGTCGATATACTTACAGCACTTTACTATAGTGTATTAAATATTTCTGGAGATCCGCAGTGGGGAAAAAGAGACCGTCTTGTGTTTTCCAAAGCGCATGGTTGCTATGGACTTTACGCAATTCTTGCTGATATTGGTTTTGTCAATAAAAAAGATTGGAATAGTTTCTATAAGTGTAGTGCGCTGACTGGGTGTGTCGAGAAAAATATTGGAATAGGATTAGAAGCAAGTTGTGGGGCCCTTGGACATGGCCTACCAATTGCAGTCGGTATTTCGTTTGGAGCGAAAATTCAAAATCAAGCGTTTCATACGTACTGTATTGTTGGCGATGGTGAGATGCAGGAAGGTTCCAATTGGGAGGCAATACAGTTTGCAGTTAAACATAAGCTTTCCAACCTGACCGTTATTATTGACCACAACAAGTTGCAAGCCATGGACCACCTAGAACAAATACTAACGCCAGAAGGCGCTAATAATGATTTACAAAAGAAAATGAAGGCATTCGGCTTTAAAGTAAAAACGTGCGCTGGCCATAATATTAAACATATCGTTTCTGCCATCAATGGGTGGATCAAAAGCCGGAATAACTTAAATGCGCCGCAAGCATTAATCGCTAATACGATTAAAGGATATGGTCTTTTTTGCATGGAAAATGTTCCGAAGTTTCACTTCTGCCTTCCAACGGAAGCGGAATTAAAAATCGGGAATCGGTATGAATGATCTTATGATAAATTATAGAAGCGATATTATAGATAGCATCATTCCCTATGCCAGAAATGACAGGCGAATTATTTTGCTGGTCTGTGATATGGGATTCGGTGTAACCGATAAATTTAAGGATGAATTTCCTGACAGAATTTTTAACATGGGCATCATGGAACAGGGTACCGTTGGTATTGCCGCGGGCATAGCTATGACAGGGTATCTCCCTATTGTTTACTCGATCGTAAACTTTCTTGTTTTCCGTGCAATTGAACAAATCCGAAACGATGTCGTACTTCAAAATTTAAACGTCAAATTCATTGCGACAGGAGTGAATGATTATTTTGCTTTCCTGGGTCCATCTCATTGCTGTGGTCAGGATGACAAAATAATTATGGAATTAATTAACATGAGAATATTTGATCCATATGAAAACGAAGATGTGAATTTCGATCAATTAGTTGAGGAATGGATTCTTGATAAAAATCCAGGATATATAAGGGTTTAGGGTCTAAAAGCAATTGGATTAGTAAATGAATTATCCTGCCCCCATTATAAATTACAAAGTTAGTGTAATTGTTCCCGCCTTAAACGAGGAGAATAATATTTCTATCACCCTTCAAAACATCATATCAGCCTTTGACAAAATAAAATGTTGGGGCGAGATAGTTATAATTAATGATGGCAGCACTGACAAGACGGAAGCGGTGGTACAAAATTTCATGTCAACAGTTCCCTTTATCAGAATAATCAGTCACGAAAGTCCCAAAGGGATTGGGGCTTCATTTTGGAAAGGTGTTGAAGTATCTCAGGGTGATTTCGTTGTTTTGATCCCGGGGGATGCTGAGGTGGATTCTTATGAAATATTACGCTATTTGCCCTTAATGAATCATGTAGATATCGTGATTCCGTTTTTCTTCAACAGGAATGTTCGATCATGGACGAGAAGGATGATTTCAAAAATATACAAAGGGATAATTAACCTGACATTTGGCCTTTTGCTCAACTATATGAATGGAACTGTAATGTATCGAAAAAGTGTACTACTTGAACTTAACCTCAAGAGTCAGGGTTTCTTTTACCAGACGGAATTACTAATCAAGGCGATAAAAAAAGAATATTTGTATGCAGAGGTGCCTTGTAGTCTTAAAAGCAGGCTGGGCGGGAAGTCAAAAGCGCTGACGATTAAGTCACTTCTAAAAGTGATTTCTGCCTACCTAGCTACAATATATTATGTTTATGCTCACCAGAGGGAACTTAAATCCCTGAGGACGGACTCAGTAACGGCTTCCAGATACAAGGAATTACTCTGAGGTTTATCTCGCTGTGCTGTCTGGGTTTAAATTATGATTTATATCAATAAAGGAGTAACGGTTTTAAGAGAAATAAAATGCAGATTGGAGAGCAAGGAGATTTATCTGATAAGCATTTTGTTGTATTTTCTTATCATACCACGCATCTTGGCTTATCTCTCTTGTAATTGTTACGGTATCGCCGCAGTGGATGCGACCGATAGATATTTCCCCCAGGTTGAAAAGCTGGAAGAATCATTCTTCAACTTTTTTGCTTTAACTGGTCCAGCCTATTCCGCGATCTTGTACTTCTTTAAGAATATGTTCAATGACATGATTACCGGGACTGTAATTCTTCAGCACGTTGCAGGTGTCGTTAGTGGTGTTTTGACCTTCTTTTTCTTTAAGCGAACGAATAAATGGCTGGCTTTCTTGACCAGCATCTTAGTTTATTCCAGCCAACGTTCTGCGATTATCGAACATTTTATTCTTCGCGATAGCCTAACAGCTTTTCTCTTAATCCTCTTGATAGTCTTATTCCTTGCACCAAGAACAAGATATTTTATCAATGACTGGCCGATGCTTAGCGGCATAGTGGGAGGCATCATTGGTATGGCCTTGGTGTTCATGAGAATAGAATATATTGTATTGATCATTGCGCTACCACTTGGCCATATCATCAAGAGATGTCGGTTTGACAGGCAGCTTTTAAATTCTGGTGATGCCAAATACATAGTAGGCTATTTTTTACCTTTATTAATCGTCATAACCGTTTATGTTACTGTAAAAGACAAATATGCGTTCCAACAGTATTCGGGAACGTATTTCAATATCGCCTATCACAGTTTGGATCCTTCCGTTTTCAACTACAAAGGATCTCGTCATCCTGAGCTGCTGAAAGTATACCAGAATATATTGAGAGAAAATGAGAATGTCAGTCAATCGATGTCGTATCTCTATGATGCAACACGAGGCTATCTATCCCAGCACCAAGAAATTAATTTGACGCTTCATCAACTAATGGATCGAATGTTCGTGGAGATGATCTTTAAAAATCCTCTTGGATATTTGAAATCTTATTTTGTGAATTTAAAGAATATGATGGTCGGGAATGCATATCTCGAATCTATGAGGTCTTTTCCGAAGGCTTCATTTTTTACGAAGTGTATTTACGGAAGCCTGAGTTTCCCCACTTACATTTTTGATCAGAAGACAATAAATAGAATAATCGTTTGTTTTTTTGTAGTAGGAATACCTTACCTACTGCTGAAATCAAAACAATGCGATTTTGTTGTGTTTATTTCGGCGTTCATAACGGTATTCCAGCTTTTACTTTTAGCATTTATAGCTAACCCAGTCGCTCGCTTCCGTTACCCAGTTGATCCACTCTTATATTTTCCCGCACTTTATGGCTTCTATTCCATCGTTAGAACTAAACCCAACATTAAGGTAACAATGTAAGACGATGCCAATCCGGGGTACAATGAAAACGTGCCTAGATTTCGGATTATCTTTGTGGAGAAATAAATAATGATAGTCGTGTTGCTTTTGATTATATTGGCATATATCCTGCTGATAGACGTATATCCAATATTAGTTGCTTCCTCAATGATTTGTTTCATGTTTTTGTTTTCCATTTTAGGACAGTTACAATTGGGAGCATATTTAGTGGCCGTAGGTCCTATATTATTGTTGCTGATAAAATACAAAACACTGAAAGATAAAAAGTATTGGATTTCGAAACTGGCGAGATCTGATCTGATTCTATTTTTAATTCTATTTTTTGTTCTATATGTGATTACACGCTTCTATACATATAGTAGTTGGGATGAGTTCTCTCATTGGGGACTAATAGTCAAAAATCTCTATTTACACAATAAACTTCCTGACAATAGTTCTACGGTAGCATTTCTATTTTATCCCCCAGGCACCGCCGTTTTTCAATATTGGGTAATAAAGATTATTGGATATACTGAAAGTAATGTAATATTTGCTCAATCATTATTAATGCTTTTAGCATTAACAACACTGTTTTGGAATGAGAAATGGTCGAATTTTAATAAAATGATTGTTCAATTTGTTGTTGCCGTTTGTGTTATCTATGCACTAAACGGCAGTTTCACGTTGATATGTGTAGACGCTATGTTGAGTGTATATTTTGGTATGTGTGTAGTTTTTCTTTTTAAAATAAAAAAAGATAATTTCCTTTGTGTTGCTTTAAACCTTTTACCAGTAATAAGCGTGTTGTATCTTATTAAGAATCCTGGGGTGCTACCTGCGGCTGTAATCGCTCTAATGGTTGGTTTACTATATGTAATAACAAAGAACCCAGCGATGAGTTTGAAGAGAAAATATATTCTATTTGCACCATTGATCATTATATTGCTTGCAGGCCTTTATTTGCCAACAAAACTATGGTTCTGGCATCTTGAAGACTACAATATTGGGTATAAAGGTGCACAAATATCAATGTCTGCGGTTGCTAAAAGCTTTAGCTCAACTCAAGCTGAGCGAGATAAAGTTACCATAACAAATTTTAAGAATGCAATATTTACTGAAAATATTTTAAGAGGTAAAATTTTGGGTGGGAGGGTGACGATCTTTGTCGCCTTATGTCTTATATTATTAACCGTTGTTGGTTCCATTGTATTTACGAAAGATAAAAACGAAAGGAAACAATTAATTATAGCAAACAGTACACTATTTCTTGGGTTGACCTTATACCTGCTGGGATTACTTGTCTTGTATTTACATACATTTTTGGAAAGAGATGGGGGCGGGGGCAATTTGGGTGGGTTTATGAGATATTCTAACATCTATATGATGGGTTGGTTATTAAGCGTAGCATTTTCGGTGATATCGCTTGTAAAAATCTCTAGTAAGGCCAATTGGAAATATATAGTTTTGCTGATAGTAGCACTTTCTGTACTGTCATATTTGCACATAGCAAAAAAACAATTTTTTCGCGAAATACGAAATCCTCTGAGAGAATATGCTCAATACTTCAAAGATATGGATCCTTCAACTAAAGTTTATTTTATTCATAATGATTCAGACGGATTTGAAAAATGGATCTTCCTCTACGAGATGACACCGATTCATATTCAACGGGGTGGTGGTTGGTCATTAGGACTAAGCAAGTATCGTCCAGATGACAGATGGACGGAGAAGAGGTCAGCTAAAGCTTGGGGGATTGAGCTTAAAGAATATGATTTCCTCGTGGTGTCAAAATCGGATAAGAAGTTTTGGGATACCTATGGCAGTCTGTTTGGCAGCTCTCGTTCCAATGGAATATATAAAGTAATACAAGATAGGGCAAGTATGCGCCTTTCGCTTGTGAAAAATGGCATATAAAAATATGGCCGCTTATTCAAAGCAGCTAAAGGGGAAAATGATATATTAAGTGAGGATAGGTTTCTTGTTACAATGAACCCTGTGATAGTCATACCTGCATATCAGCCTAACGAAGGCCTTATAAAACTTGTCTCTGAGCTTATAAAAAATTCGGATCAAAAAGTTATTGTTGTTGATGATGGCTCGGAATCTTCATTAAAATATATTTTTGAGAAATTAAGTAGTTTCGAAAATGTACATGTTTTAAGACATGCAACAAATCTGGGTAAAGGGCGTGCTCTTAAAACAGCCTTTAATGAATTCCTGGTGAATTATTCGCAGAAACATAGTGGTGTTGTTACTGTAGATGCCGATGGACAACATGATTTTGATGATGTTTTAAAAGTTATCAAAGCCTCAAACTCGAATCAAAATGCAGTGGTCTTGGGTGCAAGGAATTTGACAGGCACTGGCATTCCGTTCAGAAGTAGGTTTGGTAATTCAATTACTCGTTACTTGGTTCATTTTATAATAGGCCTCAAATTGAAAGATACTCAAACAGGGCTCCGGGTTATACCGACCAAATATATTGAAACATTTCTTCGATTGAAGGGTGAACGGTATGAATACGAAATGAACATGTTAATAGCTTTGAGCCAAAACAGTATCAAAGCAGAAGAAGTGCCTATAAAAACAATTTACATTGAATCTAATGAATCGTCACACTTTAATCCCTTGTTGGACTCAATGAACATTTATTTTTTACTAGCTCGTTTTATATCGTCATCTGTTATTGCGGCTGTAATTGATATCATCATGTTTATGATTTCTTATAAAATAACAGCGAGTGTCGCTTTCAGTGTTTTCTTGCCTAGGTATACTATTGGTCCCGCAGTTAATTTTACCATGAATAAGGCTCTTGTATTTAAATCCAAGGAGGGGTGGACAAAAGTAGCGGTGGAATATGCTCTTTTGGCGACTTTTTTGGGAGTTATTGCGTCACTAGGTATTAACTGGTTGGCAATAGATCATAAAGTATCAATACTATTTTCAAAAATAATAGTTGAAAGTTTTTTGTTCCCGGTAAGCTTTACGATACAGCGGGATTACATTTTTAAGCGCGCTGAGGAATAAAAGATATGGCGACACATTTTGATAAAATCGCTACGGGGTATCATGAGATTCAATATAGTCTTAATAATGAGGTGTATTTACGTATTGGTGAATTATTGAATTCGAGGATCGCCAACCAGACTGTGTTGGATATTGGGAATGGTGGATATTTTCCGTATGACATACATTTACCATCATCTATAATAGCAGTGGACGTCTCGAGCGAACTATTAAAAAAAATAACGAGTCAAAAAGTAAAGAAAGTTGTGGGGGATGCCAGAACATTAACTGCAATAGAAAATGATAGTGTAGACGTTGTTTTGCTACTATTTTGTATACACCATATTAATGGGAAAAATGAAAGAGAAGCCATCATGTCTATGAACGAGATTTTGAAAGCTGCTCGTTTGAAACTGAAAAAAGGAGGACGACTAATTATAGCCGAAGCAATACTCAATCCAACATTCTATTTTATTGAAAAATTATTATACAAGGTTTTTTACTTCTTTATGAAAATATTTGGTAGGGATATGGTGTTTTTTCATAGTGATGCTAATATTATCTCTTCTTTAACTGGGGCCTTTCAAAATAAAGTCTCAGATATTTTTGTAAAAAGAATAAAACTCAAGGAATCTATAGATCCAATTGCTGGAGCGTTTCCAGGATTAATAAGAATACCGCCATGGTTGATTTACTCAAGGCATATTTTTTATGAAGTACTCAAATAGAGAAATGGTTACCAAGATGAATGTCAAAACAAAATTTAGTTCATTTGTAAAGCGAGCCCAGGAGTAAGATAAAGCAAAATGTTCATTGAGATACCAAGTAATTTTTTAAAATTGATCGCAACTGATAGCGATAGAATACCAAAGTTGTACTATTATCCATGCGTATGTGCGAGGAAGTTTTTCTGGCTGCGTCTAAGGATGTTTTATAAGTTAATTAAAAAATATGGTCCTAATTATAAAGCGTGTTTGGATTTTGGTTGTGGAAGCGGGGTGTTCATACCAACTTTATCCAATATGTTCAAGGAGGTTGTTGGTATAGATCTTGAGATAAATGAAGCTTACAAGGTATTGGAATATTATAATCTTAATAATAAAAATGTTAAACTTATTAGTGGTGATATTAATAAGGCAGACATTGCTCAGAATAGGTTTGATGTTATTTGCGCTGCTGATGTGTTAGAGCATTTTAAGGATCTTCACTTACCAATACGGCAGATAAAGAAATGGCTAAAAGATACAGGAATCTTATTAACGTCATTACCAACTGAAAATTTAATTACAAAAATAACTAGAGTTCTTGGTGGTTACAAAAAACCGTGGGATCATTATCATACCGGTGAAGAAGTAGAGGCAGAAATTATTAGAGCTGGATTTAAAAGGGTCAAGACCAAAGTAATTATGCCGATCTTCCCTTTGTACATTATATCAGTTTGGAGTAGATAATGAAATTTCCAGTAAGTCACTGAAAGCAGGACGTAAGGATTCAGTTACAGAATCAGTTGTCAGACATATTTTTATAGAATTAATCCTGCAAAATTGGTTTTGAATAATGTTTTTACGTAAATTGGTTTGTAACCAGAAAAGTGTTACCTGTCCCTGCATCTGATCTCCCGAGTTACTGTCTTCCTGATTTCCAGAGTTTCATTTTCACGAACTCATTGCACATCGTATAAACTTAAATTTCAAATAAAGAAATACTTGTTACGATGAATGTAAAAACAAATAACAAAACTGTTTATTTGTTATATCCCCCAATATCAAAGCTAGAACGATATTCTTCGGATATTGGCAGTGTTGGTGGTGAACAAATTCCCCTAGGGATTTTCTACTTAGCGTCTTATCTCCGCAAAAATAATTATGTAGTTCACGTTACGGATGCGGAAGCGCTCAAAATGACAACTGAAGAAGTTGTAAAAGAAATTAAGGAATTAAATCCAAACTTCGTCGGAATAAGCTCATCAACAGTCGCCTTTCATAGAGCGCTAGAGGTAGCCACGCAAATTAAAAAAGATTTGGCGAATGTTGTAACAATAATCGGCGGACCACATGTTACCTCGAATGTTAATCATGCAATGTCATTTGGGGTTTTCGACTTTGGCGTATTACGTGAGGGAGAAATTACAGCGCTTGAACTGCTAGATGCAATATCTAATAAAAGACCTATAGATAGAATAGAGGGAATTACATACTTGAATCGTGAAGGGAAGGTGGTTGTCAATCCCCTTCGAGATTACATAGCCAACTTAGATGAATTACCAATTCCTGCATATGATTTAATTAAGGATATTGGTTTGTATTCACCCCCGCCTTCAAATTATCGCACCTTGCCTGTTGTTAACATAATAACAAGTCGAGGGTGCCCTAATCAATGTACTTTTTGCGACAGGAACGTTTTTGGGAAAAAATACAGGGAAAGATCAGCTGAGAATGTCTTTGAAGAAATAAAATATCTATATGCCAGGTTTGGAATTAAAGAGATAGCGTTTGTAGACGACACCTTTCTTATAAACAAAAAACGCATATACGAATTGTTTGATCTTATACGGAAGAAGGGAATGAAATTTCATTGGACCTGTATGGCAAGGATCAACAATGTAGATTACGATTTTTTAAAATATTTAAAAGATAATGGTTGCTGGAATATTGCGTTTGGCATTGAATCGGGTGATGAAAATATACTGAAAGTAATAAGAAAAAATATTTCTCTTAGTAGGGTTACTGAAGTTATAGAGTGGTGTTATAAACTAAAAATCAAAACAAAGGGTTTTTTTATTGTTGGCCATCCATTAGAAACTGCAGACACCATAGATAAAACTATACAGTTTGCACTTAAATTGAAACTAGATGCGGTCGTTGTTACAATAAATACTCCAATACCTGGCTCGCCACAATACGAGGAAGCCAGTCAGTATGGATCTATTGACACGACAGATTGGTCAAAGTTTAACTACTGGAGGCCAGTATTTGTACCCCATGGTCTATCCCAAGAGTTGCTGTTAAAAAAACAAAAGGAATTTTATTTAAGGTTTTATCTTAGACCAAGTATTATTTTTAGATACATGCTTAGTTTCATTGGGCCTGGTGGGTATAAAAGGTTTAAGTCGATATTAAACCTAAAGGGATATTTGTGTTAGGTTCAAAGAACATTGTGCCATATACGGCAAATAATAATTATCAAAGTACATCAGATAAGCTCTTGACATGCCTGGCGTGTTTATGGATTGTTGCGGCCAGCCTTGGGCCTGATTCGACATTTCTTGGAATTATCAAAATTCGTCCAGAAGATATAATAACCATTATAATGTGTATTATCGTAATATTTAAAATACAAGGACATAAGGTCAAGCCTTATTCATTTCAATTAACATTTAAGCTTATATTATTTTCTATTTCCTTATTTATTATTAGCATTCTATCAACATATATTAATTCTTTATCTCAAGAAGTTATAACATATGTTGGCGGTGTAGGTACTTTTGGTAACCCGAAAAACTTAGAGATAATGAAAGAGATAATAAGGTTTATTAAGTATATATTAGTTGCCTTTGCTTTTAGTCAGGTATCAGAAGGGTCATGGAAGTATGCTTTGAATATTCTTATAATATCGTGTTTCATCATGATCGGAGTTCAACTGTTTCAATTTATAATGCCTGGCGTAATAACTTCCACTATAAATGAAATATTTGTAAAGGGTAATATAGAGGGTGATATTAAAGATATATTAATTTATAGTGGGAAAAGTGCCAAGGAAGAGGGACAGTTTCGCACTGGTTCTATAATGATAAACCCAAATGTATTCGGCGCCTTTTTGATAGCCCCTCTGTTCATTGTTACAATGAAATATTTTGAATATTTAAATTCACCTTTCTTGAAAGATAGAAAAAACCTTTTGGTGTGGCTATCTATTAGCTGTATCACTATAACGGGTCTATTTTTAACTCAGTCACGGACAATGTTGATTTCAATTGTACTGGCAATGATAACCACATTAATGTTTATTCCTCACGCTTTTAGGCGGAAAATACGGCACTTTATCATTGGCGTAATTATAATCTCAATAATATTTTCGGTAATATTTTCCGATTTTACATATCGTTATAGCTTAGAAGGTTTTGAAAAGGGACTAATGCAAGAGTCATTTAATAAAAAAGTGGATTGGACTTTGGATGCCATAAATTCGTTAGGTTATTTAATTGTCACAGGGACGGGGCCTGCAGGGTCAGCGTTTGTCGATAATGAATTAGGCCTTATTCTACTATGGTATGGTTTAATTGGCTATTTAATGTACATTATATTTTATTGTTCTCTATATGCTCATGTTTCACGAAGGATTAATAATATATATCAGCGAGCAGCTTTTAGGGGTATTCTTATCACTTATTTAATAGGGTCGGTTGGTGCATCATTCTTTTTAAATAATAGAGTCTTCCCTATTTTTATAGCGCTATTAAGCCTTGCATGTGCCAAACCAGTTCAATTGCCGGTTAGAATTGATAGATAAAAGAATAAGATGACATACCATGAGTTCTCAATTTCAAATAATCAGATATTTGTCTGAATAGAATTAATTTAATGAGGATTCTTTATATAGCGAGCTACCAGGGGCCGGATATTGTTGTTTATAGACGTATGATTCGTAATCGCTCCTTGGGTGGCAGTCGTAAGATTGAATTGATAAGCAATATGTTGCAGAGGCAAGGGCATGATGTGACCATTTTATCTTCAGGCATTCCTGCTGAACGCTCTGGTCGTTTTTACCGCGCATTTGAGTCCACTACGACAGGCATACCCGGAAAAGGGGTGCGTGTATTGTATGCAGGCGGTTTGGATGTCAGATTTTTAAATTATGCTTTTGCAATTTTATCTTCGATAAAATGGATTAAACACGAGTATTCCCAAAAACCCTTCGACATGCTGCTTGCTTATAATATTGATGAATTTACTTGGCCTGTAACCTGGTTTTATTTGCGTTGCATCGATATGATCCCTATCATGCTAGAATATGAAGATTCTGTTGCTGTGAAAGGCCGTGGTCATAATGTTTTACGCAGCATGATTTGGCATAGTATGGAAAAGTGGCTAAGTACGCGATTGAGGGGAGTCATAAGTGTTAATTCCGTTATTGCGGCCCGTTTAAAAAACCCCAATACTTATATAATGCGCGGTGTCGTAAGTGAGCAGTTTTGCCAGACTGTTTCTGTCCGAAAACCTCCTCTGTCAGGTTCCCCTCCATATATAGCTACGTTCTGTGGCAGTCTCATACCTGGTAAAGGCGCCAATTTAATTCCAGAAATCGCGGAAAGATTCAAAGGTCGGATCAACTTTGTGATTGCAGGTAGTGGGCCTCTACAAAATGCATTGAAGATGGCGGCGCAGAATTCTAGAGGAGACGTTGAGTTTGTTGGTCAATTAACAAATCAGGATTTAAATAAACTACTTGGATCGTCAGATATATTAATAAATCCACATGAAGATGAGCCAAGTGGTGGTATACTTCCTTTTAAGCTCGTTGAATATTTAACAGCCGGGGGTATTGTGGTTACCACTACAACGGGTAATCAAAAGGATGATCTTTTTAATTACTGTGAAATAACTCGGGCCAATTCTTATGATTTAACAGAAACCTTAGAGTACATTTTAGCTCATCCTGATGATATGGCTGAACGCGCAAGGCAAGGGCAATTATGGGCAATCTCAAATTACTCAGAAGACATAATATCACAGGAACTTGAAAGATTGATCTTTGTCGCCAAAAGTCCCTTAGGTGGTAGTTAGTAATAAAGGGCTTTACGCTTACTTTGCTCTAAATCGATAAATTATTTTTTTGCCATTGTTTAGACAGACCTTATCGTTCATCACATGAGAGTCGCTATTATTAATCTGACAGGCGGAGGTATCAGCGGTGGTTACCGTAGGTATCTTGCTGCCATCCTACCACGGCTTTCCTCGTGCCACGATATAGACGAAATCCTGTGTGCATCACCCTCCTCCCTGAAAACAGAGACATGGCTTCCGTTTTCACCTAAAACTAAGCTTACGCTCTGTAATCCGTTCAGGTTCATGCGGCACCGCCCAGAGCAGCGGTTAACAGTGGAACTGGACGATTTCAGCCCGGATGTAATATTTGTCCCTTTAGAAAGGCGTATGAAATATCGGGATGTGCCGGTTGTGACCATGCTCCAGAATATGGCGCCACTAAGCGGAATCGGGGCGGCGAGCGGCGTTCTTGATAAAGTGAAACACTACGCCCAGGCCTTTGAGGCGAGGCTGGCAGTAAAAAGTGCGGCGGCTGTCATCGCACCTACAGAGTATGTGAAGAACTTCCTTACAAATATCTGGGGCATCAAGGAAGATAAAGTCATCACAGTTAATTACGGCTCCGATCCCTTGCCAGCATCCATGCGCCCTCCTAGTGGGCTAAACAAAGAGCACTTTCCGGGCCAGTTTGTTTTTACTGCAGGGTCTATAGAAGTCTACAGGGGGATAGAGGATCTGATACAGGTTATGGTCCCGCTTAAAAAGATTTTCCCAGATCTGAAACTGGTGGTAGCCGGGGGGGTGCGCTCCGGGACCCAAAGCTATTTTCAAAAGCTTAAAAAATTCGCTGGGCAGTTGGAGTTGGCGAATGATATTATCTGGCTTGGAAATTTGCCAGCGGAAGAACTTTCCTGGTGCTACCTTAATTGCGCGGCTTTCACCATGACAAGCAGAGTAGAATCCTTTGGATTGGTGGCACTGGAAGCTATGGCGCACGGGTGTAATTGCATTTCTGCTACCAGTGCCTGCCTGCCTGAGATCTTCAAAGATGCTGCTCTTTACTACGCACCAGGGGATCTCGCCGCTCTTGAAAAAGCGCTTCTTGAAGTGCTTAAGAGAGTACCGACAGAGCAGGCCCGGTTCAAGGCAATGGCCGTAAAAAGGGCATCTTTGTTTTCCTGGGATAAGGCTGTGCTTAAGACGGTAGAAATATTTAAGAAAGCGTCCGGATTAAGCGGGTAAACCCTTTTCCCCACGTACTGAAGAGGATTCGATCCTGAAAAAGCTGATCAAATCGCAGGAGCTATCAGAAAACTGATCGACGATCCTGATCTACGCGCAGTGCGTAGTCGAGGCAGTCGTTGAAAGCGCCAAAGCTTTTACGTGGAAGCGTTGTGCCGATAAACGTTTGATTTTCTCACCGAGAGGTTTCGATTACTCTCAATATGTATCCCTCTTATAGCAAGGATAGCAAGTAACAGGTTTTTAACTTTGCACATACTACTTATCACGCAGTATTTCTGGCCGGAAGAATTCCGGATCAATGAACTGGCGGCAATGATGGCCGGAAGAGGACATCAGGTAACTGTTTTAACGGGTATCCCTAATTATCCCGGAGGCAAATTTTTCCCAGGATATGGCTTTACGAGGAAGAAAGGACAGAATTATAAAGGCATTAAAGTTGTTCGTGTGCCCTTGATTCCCAGGGGCAAAGGGGGGCATATTCGGCTGGCGTTGAATTATTTCTCTTTCGCATTTATTTCGAGTTTGTTGGGTCCGATAAAATGTCGCGATGCGTATGATGTGATTTTTGTTTATGAGCCATCCCCGATAACCGTAGGACTTCCTGCCATCATCATGAAAAAATTGAAATCTGCCCCCATCATGTTCTGGGTTCAGGACCTTTGGCCGGAGAGTCTTTCCGCAACCGGTGCGGTCCGTTCTATATTCATCATGAAAGCTGTGGAAATGCTGGTGCGGTTTATTTATTCTCATTGTGATCGCATCCTGGTACAGTCCAAGTCCTTTATCGATGCTATTGTGCAGACAGGCGTCGATCATTCAAGTATAGAATATTTTCCAAACAGTGCAGAGACAATTTTCGATACTGCAGCAGAATGTTCGGGAGCGATTGGACATGTTGAATTTCCTGAAGGCTTTTGTGTGTTGTTTGCCGGTAACATAGGTGCTGCACAGGATTTTGAAACGATCCTGGGCGCGGCACAGCTTCTGAAAGAGAACAGGGATATTCACTGGATGATCATTGGGGACGGTCGCATGCTTCCATGGGTGCGGGAGCAAGTTCAAATCAGGGATTTAGAGAAAACAGTCCATCTATTAGGGCGGCATCCTCTTGCATCCATGCCTGCTTTTTATGCTAAGGCGGATGTGATGCTGGTCACTCTTAAGAAGGACCCCATCTTCGCACTAACCATACCAGCGAAGGTGCAATCCTGCCTGGCATGTTCACGACCTATCATAGCAGCCCTTGACGGGGAAGGAGCCCGTGTGGTCGAAGAGGCTGGCGCTGGGTTGACTTGCCCTGCGGAAGATCCGGACTCGCTGGCAAAAACAGTCTTGAAGGTATCCAATATGACGCTTGATGATCGTGAAAAAATGGCCCTGCGGGGGAGAGTTTATTTTGAAAAGAATTTCGAATCCCGTATGTTGCTGGATCGTCTTGAGGGTTGGTTGTTTGAACTATGCGAGAAGGAGAAATAATTATGCGCCTTATCATTTTAGGTGGAAGCGGTATGATCGGTCATACATTGTGGGAGCGCCTTTCTCAGCGCTTTCCCGATACCTATGCCACAATTCGCAAAGGTATAGCAGATTATGGAGATTACCGCATGTTTGAGAGCGACCACGTTGTCGATCACATCGATGTCATTGATCTTCGAATGCTTGAAGGCGCATTAAGAGTCATCAGGCCGGATGTTATCCTGAATTGCATAGGAATAACGAAAAGGCGAGAAGACCCGCAAAATCCTATTCTCAGTATCATTTTGAATGCCATGCTCCCGCATAAACTGGCCAAACTGGCGGCAGATGCTAACGCGAAGTTGATTCATTTCAGCACTGACTGTGTATTCGATGGAAGGACAGGTCATTATTCGGACGATGCCCCGACAAACGCTACTGATCTTTACGGGTGCACAAAGGCTTTAGGCGAGGTTAAAGGGAAGAACGTTCTTACGTTGAGATCTTCCTTCATCGGAAAGGAAATACGCGACGGTACTGAACTTTTGGAGTGGTTTTTATCTCAGAAAAATGTTGTACGTGGTTTTAAAAATGCAATCTACACGGGGCTGACGACTCTGGAATTATGTCGAGTGATAGAGAAATTACTATTGGATCATCCCGACGCTTCCGGGATTTACAATGTATCCAGTGAACCGATAAATAAGTTCGATCTGTTAAGGCTGATCGGCGAGAAAATGCATCTGAGCGTAGAGATTACACCTGATGAAGCATTTCATTGCGACCGCAGTCTCGATTCTGAAAGGTTCCGTGGAGATTTTGGCTACACACCTCCAACGTGGGAGAAAATGGTGGAGGAATTAAGTCAGGTTTATAGGGGTGAGTCATGATAATTGAAGAAAAGACGATACTTGTTACGGGTGGAACGGGTTCAATGGGTAAGACGCTTGTACGCCGTATGCTGACAGGCGTATTGGGCACGCCGAAGAAAATCATCGTCCTGTCAAGAGATGAAGCAAAACAACATGATATGCGGATGGCGTATCTGCATAAATTGGTCGCCACAGATGAAGTGATCTACCGGAATTTCATGAATGTCCTGGAATTTCGGATTGGTGATGTACGGAACTATGCAGATGTATGTTCTGCCGTTAGAGATGCTGACATCGTCATCAATGCAGCTGCTTTGAAACAGGTGCCGGCATGCGAATACTTTCCAGTACAGGCGGTCATGACCAATTGCCTGGGAGCTGCCAATATTGTACGTGCCATTGAGGAAAACGGATATCCCGTGAATACGGTAGTGGCCATCAGCACCGACAAGGCATGCAAACCGATCAATGTCATGGGTATGACGAAATCCATTCAGGAAAGAATCATTACCACAGCAAATATCTTAACCCCCCAAACGCGCTTTATTTGTGTCCGTTATGGAAACGTATTAGCGTCGCGAGGTTCTGTCATTCCCCTTTTTCATAGTCAGATCAGTAATGGCGGTCCGGTCACAATCACTGTGCCGGAGATGACCCGTTTCCTCCTCACCCTTGATCAGGCCGTAGATACGGTATTCGCTGCCCTGCGCGGCGCCAGGCGGGGTGAAACATATATCCCCAATGCACCTTCAACCAGGATCATCAATATCGCTCGTGCTTTGATTGGGGATCGGCCCGTTGAGATAAATGTCACGGGTATTCGGCCGGGAGAAAAGATCCATGAAATTCTGGTTTCGGAAGAAGAGTCCTATCGTTGTATCAAACGAGGAGATTATTATGTTATTCTCCCCATGCTGCCGGAACTACACGTAGAGGAAGGGCCAGTAATAAAAATCATGGAAAGGGAGTTCAGCTCTGCGGATAAAGCTCTCAACTTAGATCAGACCATTGCCTTGTTAAAAGAAAATAAGTTGATGATTGATGATGGCGATTTAGGGCAAGGTGAAGAACTATTACGTTAGAAACCATAATGCGTCATCAAATATCAAATAGGGGAAGGAAGAGATTATGTCAACAAAGGTCATGACGATCGTAGGTACTCGCCCTGAAATCATTAAGCTCTGCCGTGTCATCAGCGAGCTGGATATTTATACGGAACATATCATGGTGCATACAGGACAAAATTACGATTATGAACTGAATGAAATCTTTTTCCAGGATCTCGGCATCCGGAAACCTGATCATTTTTTGAATGCTGCAGGCCAGACTGTGGCCCAGACCATCGGTAACGTAATCGCTCGATCCGATGAGGTGATGGAACTGGTGAAACCTGATGCCGTCTTGTTGTATGGAGACACAAACAGTTGTCTGTCGGTAATTTCGGCTAAGCGTCGCAAAATACCTATCTTCCATATGGAGGCGGGCAATCGAAGCTTCGACCAGCGCGTACCGGAGGAAATAAACCGCAAGATCGTTGATCACCTGAGTGACATCAATATGCCTTTAACGGAGCATGCCCGCCGTTACTTGCTGGCAGAGGGACTGAGACCGGAAACCGTCATCAAGACGGGCTCCCCGATGAAAGAAGTTCTTTCCTACTACATGTATAAAATCGATGGTTCTGATGTACTTAAAAGACTCCAGGTTCATCCGGGGAAATATTTCGTTGTCAGTACGCACCGTGAAGAAAATGTTGACAATGAGGAGAATTTCCGCAACCTACTGGAATCGTTGCAGTTCATCACAAAGCATTATGGAATGCCTCTAATTGTTTCCACGCATCCTCGGACAAGAAAGAAGCTCGAAGAAATGCGCATTAACGATTCGGATCCTCTGATCCGTTTTTTAAAACCTCTGGGATTTTTTGATTATGTGAAACTCCAAATGCATGCCTTCTGTGTTGTCTCTGACAGCGGCACCATTACAGAGGAATCATCTATCCTTAACTTCCCCGCGGTGACGATCCGCCAGGCGCATGAGCGTCCCGAGGGGATGGATGAGGGCACTCTGGTCATGTGCGGACTTGAGGCGAAGAAAGTTATGGAATCCATCCATGTTGTAACCGCTCAATATTCGAAGGATAAGAGGCAGTTCAAGCTGATTCAGGATTATGATGTGGAAAACGTTTCGAAGAAAGTGCTGCGCATCATCTTGAGTTATACCGATTATATCAACCGGGTAGTTTGGAAAAAGTCTTAAGGATTTGAAGTCCTTGTTTCTAGATTGAATATGTAATTTTCAAATCAAAACGATCGGTGTCAATTTGTCGGACAGAATTAAATTTGTTCTCGTTACCGGTGCCACTGGTGCCATTGGTCCGCATGTCGTCCATGAGCTGCATCAGGCCGGATATCGGATTCGCACCTTCTCTATCGATGCTCCTGCATCAGGCATGTTCCCTCCGAACGTAGAGGTTGTAATTGGTGATGTCACGAACAAGGTGGCCGTCGAATCTGCGATGCGAGGCGTGGATGCCTTCGTTCATATGGCGGCGCTCTTGCACATTGTAAATCCCCCGCCCGAAACGCGCGAAAAATACGAACGCATCAATGTCGGTGGCACAGCGACGGTAGTTGCCTCCGCAATTAAAGCGGGTGTGAAGCGAGTTGTCTTCTTCAGCACGATTGCGGTGTATGGGCCCTCAGATGGTTGCGTGCTCGATGAGATGTCGCCAGCTCATCCTGACACTTTTTATGCTCAGACCAAACGTGATGCCGAACAGATTGTCTTGAATGTTAGGGGTGCCGACGGTCAACCATTTGGAACCGTTTTACGCTTGGGCGCCGTTTATGGTTCACGTATTAAGGGTAACTACGAACGGCTCACACATGCCTTGGCACGTCATCGCTTTATCCCTGTTGGAAATGGTCTCAATCGCCGTACTCTGATTTATGATAAGGACGTGGGACGTGCAGCTGTGCTGGCTGTTTCTCATCCCGCCGCCACCGGTAGGATCTTCAATGTAACTGATGGTGCGTTTCATACCTTGAATGAAATCATTGAATCCATTTGTTATGCTCTTGGTCGTAGGCCGCCGCGATTGTCATTGCCTGTTGGATTATCGCGCGTTGTTGCAGCTATAATAGAGAAAGGTGGCCACTCGATGAGTATAAAATCCCCAGGCATAAGGGCAATGATTGAAAAATATATTGAAGATATTGCCGTTGACGGCAGTCTCATTCAGAAAGATCTGGGTTTTGTACCCCAGTATGATTTGCAAACCGGTTGGGAAGAAGCGATCCGAGAGATGCGGGAAGGCGGTGCGCTTTGAAACGTATCTGTGATATTCTGTTAAGTCTTCTTCTGTTATGTTGTTTATCTATTCCCATGATTATTATTGCCTTGATTGTGAAATTAACCTCCAAAGGTCCTGCGTTATACTGGTCTGACCGGGTGGGTATCAACAATATAATATTCAGAATGCCTAAGTTTCGCACGATGAGATTGGATACTCCCGCAATTGCAACTCACCTGATGAAGGATCCCGATCTCTACTTGACACCCGTCGGAGCATTCATCCGAATATTAAGTCTTGACGAACTGCCTCAATTGTGGAGTATCTTAAAAGGTGATATGAGTTTCATAGGGCCGAGGCCAGCCTTGTATAACCAGGATGATCTTGTTGACCTCCGGACAAAAAAAGGAATTCACAGACTCGTTCCCGGTGTTACGGGCTGGGCACAGGTAAACGGCAGAGATGAAATTCCGATCCCGCTTAAAGTAGAATACGATGAGTATTACATGAACAATAAAAGTATTATTCTTGATTTAAAAATAGTATGGATAACTGTTTGCAATGTTTTAAGAAGAAGAGGAATTAAGCACTGAACATTCGATAAAATTATGCATCGGCAACTGAAAAATCCAAAGCTATACCTGATGATCTTAAGCGATACGCTTCTCTTTGCAGTTGCTCTTACGGCAGCCTATTTATTCCGCTTTGAATTCAGATTAGATCAGGTGGAAATTAATCAAATTAAAACCATCCTGATCTGGCTCATACCATTGAAGCTTATGGTTTTCTTTGGATTCGGCCTTTACCGGGGGATGTGGCGTTTTACCAGCATCAGGGATTTCTCTAGATTGGCCCAGGCCTGTTTTGTATCAATGCTTTTAATCATGGCCCTAGTCCTTTTCACTTACAGGTTTACAGGTTTTTCCCGTGTTGTTTTTATTCTGGATGGGGGATTAACATTTTCTATGGCGGGCGGTCTGCGGATGGCGATTCGCCTCTATTTCGCATCCCAGATGCGCAGCCAAGGGTTAGATTTCTATTTTCCCAGACCAAAGAATCGCAAACGCGTGCTCATTGTTGGAGCTGGTGCTGCAGGCGAAAAAATACTGCGCGAGATTTTTGAAAATTACCAGATTCATTATGAAGTGGTTGGTTTTATAGATGATGATTGCGTCAAACATGGGAGATCCATCCATGGTGTTCCTGTTTTAGGTCATTTGGATGATATGGATGAGATTATCGAGGGCAAAAACATTGGTGAGATTCTCATTGCTATCCCATCGGCCAGCGGTGAACAGATGCGGCGTATCATAGAGATCTGCAAGGGGTGCAATATTTTTTATAAGACCCTGCCGGGCATCGGTGAAATTATTGATGGCCGCATCAGCGTCAAGGTTCTAAGGGACGTGAGATATGAGGACTTGCTGGGTCGGCCGCCTGTGCAACTGGACACAACAGGTATCAGGAGTTATCTGGATGGACGAACAATTCTGATTACGGGCTGCGGCGGTTCCATAGGATCGGAGCTATGCCGGCAGGTTATCAAGTATCAGCCGCATTCGCTCATTTTGGTGGATGCAAGTGAGGCTAATCTTTTTAACATTCAGATGGAACTCCAGCATGAAATCTATTATCAAAATTGCACGACTATCCTCGGGCATACACAGGATAGAGGGCTCATGACCTCCGTTTTCCAGAAATTCCGTCCGGAGGTTGTATTTCACGCCGCTGCCCATAAGCATGTGCCTATGCTGGAAAAGAATCCCTGGGAGGCGGTTACAAATAATATTGTGGGGAGCCAGGTAATAATGGAGTTGGCCCTCGAGTATGGGGTGAAGTGTTTCGTCCTCGTATCCACTGACAAGGCGGTGAAGCCCAGCAATGTTATGGGGGCGAGCAAACGCGTGACAGAATTGCTCCTTCAGTCATTTCAGGGAAATGGCACAAAGTTCGTGGCGGTGCGATTTGGAAATGTCGTCGGTTCTTCAGGATCCGTAATTCCTCTGTTTCGGCGGCAGATAGAACAGGGCGGACCTGTCACTGTGACCCATCCGGATGTCAATCGCTATTTCATGACCATACCTGAAGCGGCGCAGATGATCATTCAGGCAGGAGCCATGGGAGAGGGTGGTGAGGTTTTCATTTTGAGGATGGGCACACCTGTCAAAATATTAGACATGGCGAGAGATCTGATACGGCTCTCCGGCAAAGAACCGGACAAGGACATTAAGATCGTCTTTACGGGACTTCGGGACGGGGAAAAGCTTTACGAAGAACTCATTACTGTGGGCGAAGGGATAAGGCCGACGAAGCACGAGAAGATAATGGTGCTTCGTTCAGATGGTCTCTATAATGGTTTGAAGAGTGCTTCCGAGCTGCATGACTGGCTGAATTCAGAACTCAAACAGTTATATGAACTATCGCAACGCCATGATTCCCAGGCTATAAAGAGAAAGCTTCAGGAGATTGTTCCCGAATATTCGCCGCAGAAAACTGAGAGCATCTTCAGATAAATGGGACAGGCTATTTTTATTGAGTATACTCAAGAGGGAAAGACGATAAAAAGCAGTCTCTCTCTTTCTTATGAAATAGGGCAGTGGCAAATACTCCGTGCTTCTTCAGGATCATTTTAAAATCACGAAACAAATCAGAAACGTTCTTGTTATCCAATTAGGCGATATCGGAGATGTAGTCTGGACGACGCCGACATTGTGGGCTGTTAAGGAATCTTATCCACAAGCCAATGTATCGGTTCTTCTTCGGGAAGGTTTCGGGTGCCTTCTGGAGGCCGATCCGGCGATGCATAAAATCTTTGAGGTGAACAGCCCCCAGGGTAATCTTCTCTTAAATATCATCGATCAAGTGCGGTTGGTCAAAAAGTTGCGTCAGGAAAGCTTTGACCTGGTCTTTGATCTTCGCTCCGGCGATCGGGGGGCGATCATGGCCCGCTTGACCGGCGCTTCCATAAGAGGCTCGGTCTATTACACCGCAGTTCCCTTCTGGCGAAACGGGCTCTTTACGCATCTTCTCATTGGGCTTCCCGCTCCGAAAGAACGCATATTAGGTGCCGCGGAGCAATCACTTCGTATAGTCAGAGGTTTTGGCATTACCGGGAAAGCGACGATCCCCAAGCTCTGGGTATCAGATCACGTAATGACGCGGGTATACAAGGTGCTTGCCGAGTGTAACATGAAACCCGTAGCATCCGACCCCTCAAATCAGTGGATTACCATCAATCCATTCTCCCGGTGGCCGCACAAGGAATGGGCGGATCATAAATGGGTAAATATCATCAATTGGTTGTGGGATGAGTTCCACATTGCCGCCGCTATTGTCGGCAGTAACGGAGAAGCGGCCAAAGCTGGAGAACTGGCGAACAGGTGTAACGGCGCTGTGTACAACCTTGCTGGGAAGACGACGCTGGCCGAACTGGCTGGCGCGCTCAGTATGAGCAGCTTCCATCTCGGGGTTGACAGCGCGGCGCCGCATATCGCCGCTGCCGTGGGCACGCCGACGTTAACAATCTACGGTCCTTCTGATTGGCGCGATTGGGCTCCTGTCGGTGAGAAGCACCGTGTAGTCGTGTCGAGCATGGATTGTGTGCCCTGCCATAAAAAGGGCTGCAACGACTCGGAACGGAGCTTATGCCTCGAAACCCTCGAAGTAAGGACAGTGCAGGATGTTATCCGTGAGATGATGGGGAAGACATAACTTTAGTGAAAACTTCTTGAGGATATTGCTATTAATAAAGAAGATAGAATAAGTTATTTTGACTCCCTCGCCAGAAAAAGAGAGAAATGGCTGAAGAAAGGGGATTACTATCACAGGGCCATAGCAAATTATATCAAGTTTATTGTCCCCGCCCGTGTGTCAATCCTGCAGATCGGCTGCGGTATCGGTAGCCTGATTGCATCATTAAATGTTTCACGCAAAGTAGGAATCGATTTCAGCCCGAAGATGATTGAAGTGGCAAGAGAAAAATTTCCAGGTGTTGAATTCCGTGTGGATGATTTAGAGGCTTTGCAAACGGACGAGAAATTTGATTATATCCTTCTCGTGAACGTTATCGGTTACGTAGATGACATTCAAGCGTGTCTTAGTGGCTTGAAGAAGATCTGCAAACTGGAGACGCGGATAATCATCGTCTACTTTAATTACCTGTGGCAGCCACTTATGAAATTCGCCGAATGGTTCGGCCTGCGGATGCGAAGGCCCATTATGCATTGGCTGCCGCTACAGGACATCCGAAACATTCTGAAACTAAGTGACTTCGAAACTATCAAGGCAGATTATCAGATTCTCATGCCTGTATACATTCCTGTTATCTCAACTCTGTTGAACAGGATAATTGTGAAAGTGCCTTTTTTTCGTAAGCTCGCGTTGAATGAAATTGTCATTGCCAGGATTTGCGAGAAAAAAGGGGACGCGGAAGACACGACATGTTCCGTTGTAGTTCCCTGCCGCAATGAAAAAGGAAATATTGAGAATGCCGTGCGGCGCATCCCTAATATGGGAAAGCACACGGAACTTGTATTCGTCGAGGGACATTCCAAAGATGAGACCCTTGCCGAGTGCTACAGGGTTCAGAAGGCCTATCCCGACAGGGACATTAAGGTAATGGCCCAGGATGGGGAAGGCAAGGCCGATGCCGTCCGCAAGGGGTTTCGGGAAGCAAAAGGCGATGTTCTCATGATTCTCGATGCTGATCTGACCATTCCTCCGGAATCCCTCCCGAAATATTTTGAAGCGATTGTCTCGGGCAAGGGAGAGCTCGTCATCGGGAGTCGCCTTGTATATCAAATGGAAAAAGAGGCCATGCGAACCCTGAACCTTCTCGGCAATAAATTTTTCAGCACCATGTTTACCTACCTCCTCGATCAACGGATAAGGGACACGCTGTGTGGAACCAAAGTCCTCCGGCGAAGGGATTATGAGAAAATCGTCGCAGGACGAAGCTACTTCGGCGATTTTGATCCTTTCGGTGACTTTGATCTGCTTTTCGGAGCCGCGAAACTGAACCTTCAAATTGTCGAGATTCCAATAAGGTACCGAGAGCGGACCTACGGGTCCACGCAGATCGACCGGTTCCGGCATGGCTGGCTATTGTTGAAAATGACGGTCTTTGCAATGAGGAAAATCAAATTCATATGAAGGAAATCAATGCATGTATTTTAGAACATCCGGGAGCAGATAACAGGAGCAATCGTGATGGTCAATGAAAAGATATTTGATATTTCGCATCCGTGCATGCTAAATTTATGCGCTTTTGACCACATACACCCCTTAGATGCGAAGCATCGGATATCTCGTGTCACAAATTTGGGCTTACCTGAAGTGCATAGTAAGGGCTCAAGATGAAAATGCAGAATTTTTCGAAGATTTTAGAAGGAAGACAATGAAGACAGCACTCATTACAGGCATAACAGGGCAGGACGGTTCGTACCTGGCGGAGTTCCTGTTGGATAAGGGCTATGCGGTGCACGGCCTGATCAGGCGCTCCAGCACCTTCAACACTGACAGAATCGAACATCTTTACAAGGATGTGCACGATCCCTCGGCCCGCTTGCATCTCCACTATGGAGACTTATCCGTTTCTGGGCAACTGACAGATCTGCTCCATACCATTCAGCCCGAAGAGATATATCATCTGGGTGCCCAGAGCCATGTGCGGGTGAGCTTCGACATGCCTGAGTATACAGGGGATGTGACCGGCCTGGGCACGCTACGTCTCCTGGAGGCTATTCGCAAGACTGGGATAAAAACCCGATTCTACCAGGCTTCTTCCAGTGAAATGTTCGGAGCGGCACCGCCGCCGCAGAGCGAGGACACTCCGTTCCAGCCCCAAAGCCCCTATGCTGCTGCCAAGGTGTATGCCTATTACGTCGTGAAGAACTACCGCGAAGCCTATGGGCTTTTTGTATGCAACGGCATATTGTTCAATCATGAATCACCCCGGCGGGGCGAAACGTTCGTGACAAGGAAGATTACCAGGGCGGCGACGAGAATCAAGCTGGGACTCCAGCAGAAACTGTATCTGGGCAATCTGGACGCAAAGCGCGACTGGGGGTTTGCGGGTGACTATGTGGAAGCCATGTGGCTTATGCTCCAACATGAGAAGCCTGATGATTATGTGATCGCTTTGGGAGAAACCCATTCAGTGAGAGAATTTCTGGAAAAGGTCTTTCAAAAGCTGGCACTGGACTATCAGAAGTACGTAGAAATTGATTCAAGATACTTCCGCCCCACGGACGTAAATATTCTTCTTGGTGACGCAGCAAAGGCGAGGAGGACTCTCGGTTGGGAACCGAAGGTGGGTTTTGACGAGCTCGTGGACATGATGGTGGAGGCGGATATGGAACTTGCAAGTAAGGAAAAAACATTGCGCGATGCAGGTTACAAACGTACCGATAACGTACGGTAGCCGCGTGTTCGCATGACAGATCCTCTGATCCACAATTAAAGAAGGATTCATCAAAATCTTGCAAGACAAGCGCATTACAGTCACCGGTGGCAAGGGGTTCTTGGGGGGGCATCTTATAAAGAAACTCCAGGATAAAGACTATCAAAAAATTGCCGTCGCGGGACGGCCGGAATATGATCTTGTTAATCTTGGTGACATTCAGCGGATGTATGAGGCCACAATGCCGGACGTCGTCATTCATCTTGCAGCAAAGGTGGGCGGCATCGGCTTCAACCAGGAACATCCCGCTTCCCTTTTCTACGACAACATTATGATGGGCGTACAGCTGATCCATGAAGGGTATCTCAGGAGGATCGACAAATTCGTGGCTTTAGGCACTATCTGTGCCTACCCGAAATTCACACCGGTGCCGTTTAAAGAGGACGATATATGGAATGGCTATCCGGAGGAGACAAACGCCTCCTACGGTCTGGCAAAGAAGATGATGCTTGTTCAATCGCAGGCATACCGTAACCAGTATGGTTTCAATTCAATATTTATCCTCCCCGTTAACCTCTATGGCCCGGGAGATAATTTCGATCCACGGTCTTCTCATGTCATTCCTGCTCTCATCAAAAAATGCGTCGATGCCGTTGCCTCCAAGGAACAGGAGATCGTCGTCTGGGGTACTGGAAAAGCGACGCGGGAATTTTTTTATGTGGAGGACGCAGCGGAAGCCATCATCCTTGCCATGGAAAAATATAATAAGAGCGATCCTGTGAATATCGGGGCGGGTTTTGAAATCTCCATTCGGGACCTCGTCGGTCTGATCATCGACCTTACGGGATTCAAGGGCAGAGTGATATGGGATGAAACTAAACCGGACGGACAACCACGGCGTATGCTTGATACAGCGAAGGCATATCATGAATTCGGTTTTAAGGCGCGAACTGATTTCCGGTTGGGACTGGAGAAGACCATCGAGTGGTACAAAAGCCATCGTGATTGAATATGGTCCTTATGATATGAGAGAGCCTTGCAGAACATGCTTCAAGTTCTCATTGGCGGCTGATTATTGAAGGTTGGATGACGCGAGTTAGAAAAAATCCGGTCACGTCTTGAAATATAGAAATGCCTCTAGCTAGGGCAGTTTCTTTGCCTCATCAATCAACATAATCGGGATATCGTCTTTGATTTCGTACACAAGTTTGCACTTATCGCAGATCAAGCCATCTCCCGATTCGTTCAGGCGGATGTCTCCCTTGCATTTGGGGCATACCAGAATATCCAGCAGTTCCTTGCTTATGGCCAATTCCTTCCCTCCCTTGTAATCCCTGCTATATCCATTCTCTAATCCCCGTCCGGGGAGAAATCAATCAAAAAATACCGAGTAGCCTAAAACGCCCGAATTTGTTTCAATACCCCCGTTGGGACATGCAAGACTTGCATTTGACATATGCCGGAAGCGGTAACCCACATTGATGGCTGAGTTTTTTGTTAGATAGTAATAGAACCCGGCGCCGATAGTGTCGGCGAAAATAAACCCATTGGCCTGATTGGTTGTTACCACAGAAATATAGTGTGGTCCAACGCTTCCAAGGGCATAGATGGATAAATTGCCTACGATAGGATGCATGTATTGGAGGCCAATGCCAATGCCAAATTCGAAGTCAGTTTGCGGATTCACAACGGGATTGATCTGGGGCTCTAGAAAAGCGGAAAGCGTTCCGCTGTGATTCTCAAGTCCTGAGAAGTATCTTTTCAGATCGACACCGAAATGGCCGATCAGAAAGACAGGCTGATAGTTGCCCGCCGGAATGCGGCCGTTTCCGAAACCGGCGATAAATCCCATCTCTGTGAAGAATCTGTCACTGGCGCCACCTTCTTTTTGCGCTTCTTCACAATAAGCATAGTTTGAAAAAAGAATAATAACGACAACAACAAAAGTACTTAGCTTTACAAACCGTCCCAGTTTCAGCATTATATATACTCACTCCTATAATTTTTCTTTTACCGCATGAAAGACCTCATCAACGGTAATGTCGGACATGCATTTCATAGAGTCACACTTTTTCAGGAAACAGGGGCTGCAGGATAATTCCCTCCGTATTACCACATGCCCTTTTCCGTACGGTCCCGTCCGGGCAGGGTCAGTAGGACCGAAAAGGGCGATTGTGGGTATTCCCATAGCCGCTGCAAGGTGCATAGGACCAGAGTCCGTGGTTATCAGGAGTGAAGATCGCCGATAAAGATACGCCAGGTCCCGCAACGTCGTTCGCCCGCCCAGGTTGACAGATAGAGACTTCATCCTGGATTGTATATGCTCCAGTTTCCTGTGATCGCTTCCTGTAAAGACAACGCTGACCCCTAACTCATCTGTTATCATGTCACACAAGTCGGCGAATTTTTCATCCGCCCAGAGTTTAGTATCCCATAGCGCCACAGGGTTTACTGCCACAAACCGGCGATTCTTGTCAATGGCGTTTCTTTGCAAAAGTTCATCCACCCTGTTTATGTTTTCTTCGCCGATGGGAATCAAAAATTCCGGATCCTTTATATCAGAACCCAGATACCGGAGGAAATCCAGGTATCGGTCAACGGCGTGCTTATGCATGTCTTCGGGGATTTTTTCATTGAGGAACAGACCGCTGAGTTCCTGCATACTATCGTAGCCCAGTTTTCTTTTGCCGGAACTGAGAAGAACAATTATAGCGCTCTTGATAAGCCCATGAAAATCAACTACCAGATCGTAAGGCTGCTTTCTCAGATCATCGATAAAGTCTCTAATTTCCTTTATGGGTTTTGTGATGTGGCCCTTTTTCAGGTCATCTATCCATTGTTTCCTGTGAGAGACTATGACTCTGTCCAGATATGGGTGGCCCGAAATGAGGTCAGAAGAGGCATCTTCAATGACCCAGGTGATATTTGCCTCAGGGTAGAGTTTTCTAAGGGCGGCTAAAGAGGGAAGGGCATGAATTACGTCGCCGATAGCGCTTAATTTTACAATAAGGATATTCATACCATTTTTTTTGAGCTTGCTTCACATTGCAGGAAATCGCAGTTTAAAACTTTTTCAAGCGTTTCTTTTTCCGATCCTTCATGATCCACTTAACGGCATCGAGAATATCTTCCGCAATGTAACTCGGTTGGAAAATTTCTGAAGAATCAGACGTTAAGTCTTTTTCTAGGGTATTTATACCATAGCCTGTCTTGACAAGGATTCCTTTCGCTCCCACCATACGTCCCACCTGGATGTCTTTGAGCCTGTCTCCCACCGTGTAAGAACGCCGAAGGTCGATGTCGAGCTCTTTCGATGCTTCGATAAGCATTCCTGCCTCCGGCTTCCTGCAGGCGCAGGACTGCAGATAAACCCCGATACCTTCTGTCTCGTGATGCGGGCAGTAGTAGAAAGCATCGATGAATGCGCCTCTCTCCAACAGCATTTCCTGGATGCGCTCGTGAACCGTCCGGACAAACTCCTCGGTGAAATATCCCTTTGCTACCCCTGACTGATTGGTGATCACCACGGCTTTCATACCGCTTTCGTTGATCAGCCTGATAGCTTCTCCCGTATAGGCAAAGAGATTCAGTTTATTGATACTGTCAAGGTATCCCACTTCTTCATTGATCGTGCCATCCCTATCCAGGAAAACTGCTGCATTCTTTTTCATAGTTTCAGAAGACCCTTGGCGGTTTCACAAACTTCCTCAACACTGATCATTTCCATGCATCTGAAATCTGTCGCGCATGTCTCTTTGAGACATGGGCTGCACGAGGCGCCTTTGTAGATTACCACACTTCTCTCTCCGACAGGAGAGGTCGTGACAGGATTCGTCGATCCGAAAATGGCGACTGTGGGAATATTTAAAGCTCCGGCAACATGCATCAAGCCGGAATCGTTGGATATGAAAAGGATGCACCTGGAAATAACGGCTATGGCCTCCTTCAGATTTGTTATTCCGGCAAGGTTGATCAGTGGATGATGGGCATGCTGCTCCACAAGATCAGTGATTTTCCTGTCTTCACTACTTCCGAAAAGAATGATCTGCGCAGAAAGGTCTTCAATCAATCTGTCAACAACGGCGGCAAATCTTTCCGGGAACCACATCTTCGCGGGTCCGTACGTTGCCCCCGGTGCGAAACCGATAAGTAAATTCTTCCTCCCGATACCATGTGCGCTGAAAAGCTTTTCCGACAGAGTTTCATATTCCTTTCCCGGCTGCAGATACGCATTTGCCCCTGCTGCTTGGCATCCGAGGGACTTGACCATCTCCAGGTAGTATTGGATCTGGTGCACCTTCCTTATGTCTGCTGTCCTTTGGACGGAGTGAGTAAGCAGCAACCCCCTTGCGTCGGAATTGTATCCGCCCCGGATAGGAATACCGGCCAGCCATGTTATTATAGCGGCCTCTATTGCATTTTGCAGGAGTATGGCCATATCAAAGTTCCTGGCTTTCAGTTGCTTCACCAGTCTGAGTTTTCCGGTTATGCCTGAATGGGAACCGGGGCTTTGAAATACTATAACCTCATCAACGTCTGGGCAAAGGTTAAATATCTCTGCAACCCACGGTTTTGTGAGAACAGATATCCGCGCAGCGGGAAAGGTATTTCTGACGGCACGGACTGCGGGAAGCGTCATGACGGCGTCTCCTATCCAGTTCGTACCGCGTATCAGAATATTTCTTGCCCTATCAAAAGGGGTGCGCGTCGAGATTCTGACTTTCATTTGTTGGCCATACCTTCTGCCACTTGCCTCTTTGCCGCCTGCCAGGGTTTGGTCTTCCATCTCTGATGAATCCAGAGCCACTGATCCGGGTATTCCCTGACCGTATCTTCTATGACCTTGGTGACATTCTGGGTATTGATGAGAATATCCGCATCTTCATTGCCCGTGCGGATGAGCTGCATCTCCTCCTTCAAAACGAGCCTATACTTGCCGTTTTCCAGCCTGACTATATACCCTGGGATAACAGGCGCTTCTGTATGAAGGGCAAGGAGTGCAAGCCCGTTTGTCGTACAGGCCGGCCTTCCGAAAAAATCCACAAAGACCCCTTCATACCACGCCACGTTCTGGTCCATCAGTATGCCCAGAATCTCGTTTCTTTTGAGGCTGCGGAGCATCTGTCTCGCGGCGCGTTCTTTTGGCAAGGGCGTATTGCCGGTCGAGGACCGAACCAGCGCAACCAGATCGTTCAGGATAGAACTATCGAGAGGGCGATAGATAACAACTACAGGCTTTAAGAGCAGCGAAATTACTATCACGGAAAGTTCCCAGTTGCCGAAGTGGGCGCCAAAGAGGAGGACGCCCCTGTTCTTCTCCAGCGCCTTTTCCAAATATCCCAGCCCTTCGACTTCCACCAGATCGCCGATGTTTTCCTTTGTTAAGGAAGGAATATCAAAGAAATCCGCCGCGACTGTGCCCAGAGTCCTGTATACTCCTTTGGCGGTGGCGATGATTTCATCTACGCTCTTTTCCGGGAAGGCGCACCTTAGATTGTGAATGGTAATAAATCTTTGTCTCGGAGATAGATAGTAAAAAAGGCGAAACATCCCTATTAAGAACTTCCTTCTCAGCTTTCGGGGTATCGCACTGAAGCACTTGAGTATAATGTCTGCTAATGGTGATCTTTTCATTTCAGTCTCTCGAAAATTAGCGCTTCAAATTCCTCCCGGGAAGGGAGCATTTCCATCTCCACCCGCAGGAGAAAAACATCTTTCAAGAAATTGGGGAAATCTGTTAGACGGACGCCGTCCTTTTCTGTTGTGACAATGACATCAGCAGAGGAATCAATGCATCTTTTCTGAATGTACGAAATATCTGCTTCGGTATAGTGGTAATGATCGGGGAAGTCAATGAAACTCGTCACAGCCCAACCTAAAGATTCGATGGTTCTCTTGAATGCTTCCGGCGCTGCGATTCCGGTAAAGGCACAGACTTTCTTCCCTTTAACGGATTCTAATGGATAGACGTTTCCCGTATCGGCGCATATGATATCCTTCGGTTTCAGATACACTGAAAGTACGGGGAGGAACCAGCCAATGCCCTGCTCCCCGTATTTTGGATAACAGCCATCTCTAGCGCTGTCTCTCCATATGACGAAATGTGCCCGATTCAGAGCTGCCGTCGGTTCCCGAAGCGGTCCTCTCGGGAGCAGGAAACCGTTTCCAAAGGGTAGTTCCCGATTAAGGATGACAATATCCACATCCCTGAAAATGCGTCTGTGCTGGAATGCATCATCGAGAATGAGGACATTGGCTTTTAGGTTTTCTATGGCGAACCTGCCTGTGCGGAGCCTTTCCGGTCCTGTAAGCACCGGTATCCCCTCCGCGGATTTCGCGATGAGGATCGGCTCATCTCCGGCCTCAATTTCCCTCATCAGGATCTTTGACCCGTCTGATACAACGTTCACAGCGGATCTGGCCTTTCCCCCATATCCCCTGCTTAATACGGCAGGTCTGTATCCTTTCTCCTTCAGCGACTTTGCCAAAGCGATCACTGTAGGAGTCTTTCCAGTTCCGCCAACGGTCATGTTACCGATGCTGATGACTTTACAGGGGAGCTTTATCTGTCTAAAGATGCCAAGATCGTACATCAGGTTCTTCGAGCTGACAGCAGAACGGTAGCACAAGGAAAGGAAAAGCAGAATCAGTCTCAGAGGGTTCAGAACGGAGGGAACGGTGTCGAAGTACCAAATTGTTCTCAATTTACCGGACAGTTTTTTCAAATGCCGTTCCTGTTTTCATCTTTAAACTGCATGCTGTAAAACTTAAAGTATTCTCCTCTTTTTTCGAGAAGAGATTCGTGTGTTCCCTCTTCAACAATCTCGCCGTTTGCAAGGACCAATATCCGATGGGCGTTACGGATCGTCGAAAGACGGTGTGCAATGATAAGTGTCGTTCTTCCTTTCATCAGATATTCCAGGGCATCCTGAACCTCTATTTCAGCTTCCGTGTCAAGGGACGATGTCGCTTCGTCAAGGATGAGGATAGGCGCATCCTTGAGGAGGGCTCTTGCGATAGAAATTCTCTGTCTCTCCCCTCCGGAGAGTTTTGCCCCCTGCTCACCGATGACAGTATCGTATCCTTTCGGTAAGTTCATGATGAAGTCATGGGCGTTGGCTGCCTTCGCCGCTTGGATGATATCCTTATCGGTTTTTTCGATGTTGCCATAGGCGATATTATTTCTCACCGTATCATTAAAGAGGATGGTCTGCTGTGTGACGATGCCGATCTGCCCGCGCAGGGACTCGATGGTGACATGACGAATGTCATGGCCGTCTATCAGAATCTGTCCCTCTGAGACATCGTAAAAGCGCGGGATCAGATTGACGAGAGTCGTCTTGCCTCCGCCGCTCATGCCGACAAACGCAACAACCTCTCCTGCCTTAATAGAGAGATTTATGTTCTTCAAGACAGGTGCTTCTTCGTAACGGAAGGTAACGTCCTTTATATCGATGCCCAGGGAGATCTTCGGCAGGCCGATGGCGTCGGAGTCGTTTTTTATATCCGGAACGATGTCAATGATACTGAAAACCCGCATTGCACCGGCAATTCCCTGCTGAATCGTATTATTCACATTAGTCAGCCGTTTGACCGGCTCATAGAGCATGATCAGCGCCGTCAGGAATGAAAAAAAGGTGCCTGGCGTGGATGCTCCTTTTATCACCTGGTACCCTCCATAGAAGATAATAGCAGCGATACCTATGCCTCCTAAGAATTCCATGAAAGGACTGGAGATGGCGTTTACCGACACGGCTTTCAAGGCAAGCTTGAAAAGGTGTTCGTTTTCATTTGCAAACCTCTTGTTTTCATATTCTTCCATGCTGAAGGCCTTGACGATCCTCGTGCCGGAAATTGTTTCCTGGAGAAGTGTGGTAAGGCTGCCTATGGTAACCTGAGTGCGCGTAGCAATGTTTCTCATCTTCGCACCGAACTTGGCTATGGGATAGATGGTGAGAGGAAATACTAACATGGCAATTATTGCCAATTGCCAGTCACGGTAAAATATGACAAATACGAGACAAATAAGGGTGAAGGAGTCTTTAAGGAGACTTGTGACGGCTTCCGATACGGCTCCCTGGACATAGGCCACATCACTCGTAATTCGTGACATGAGAATGCCTGTCGGATTCTTGGTGAAAAACGAAAGGGACTGCATCTGTATCCGTCTGTAGAGATTATTCCGCAAATCCGCCACAACCCGTTGGCCGATGAAACTCATCAGTATCGTTTGCGTGTAATTGCAAACCCCTTTCAATAGGTATATGAGAATAACGGCAACAGGAATCCACATGAGCATGTCGGAGTTTCTTTTTAGGAATATCTCATCTAAGGCCGGCTTTACAAGAAAAGCCAGGGCAGACGTTGTAGCACCGACAACAAGCATGCAGATCATCGCCAGGATGAACTTTGATGCGTGTGGTTTTGCAAGCTTTAAGAGACGTTTAAAGATATCCATTTATTAAATAAATCCCGAATGCAAAAATTTATATCTGAATGGTATCAGTGCCTGAATTCATTTGGCATTGATTGTTTATGGTTTATCATATCATATGCCAGGCGGGCAACCCTTTCTGCCGCACCGTGGCTTCCGAGCATATCCCTGATTTTCTTCAATTCCGCCTTAATGCTTTCCATCCGCTCTTTGGTCGCCAGAATGCCCATGACCGATGCCGCTATTTTCTCCGGAGTTGCTTCAAGCTGGATTAACTCAGGGACAACTGTCTTTCCGGCAATGATGTTGACAAGACCGATATGGTCAACATGGATCACCATCTTGCCCACATAATACGAAGGTGCAGACACCTTATAAATAATAACCATGGGCGTTTCCATCAGAGCCGTTTCCAGGGTGGCAGTCCCCGAAGCAACCATGGCTATGTCCGCACAGCCGATAACATCGTAGACTTCATTAGGGATAAGCTTCACGGACACGGAATGTTTTGCAATTATTTGTGAGACGAAAGCAATATCAAGCGTAGCGGCAAGAGGCAGTACAAATTGGATAGGCCTGATTTTTTTCTCGATGATCTCAGCTGCCCCAAGCATCACAGGAAGGAGTCGAGTCACCTCTGACTGCCTGCTTCCTGGCATAATTCCGACAGTTGTCACGTCTTCACGGAGACCGAACCGACGCATCGCCTCGTTGCGGGGATATTTCGTCCTGACTGCATCCAGGAGGGGATGACCGACGAAGGTTGCATCGACGCCGGCTTCCCTGTAGAGATCGGCCTCAAAGGGAAGAATCACGGCCATTCTGTCCACGATCTTTTTGATCTTCCCGATTCTTCCTATTCGCCACGCCCACACCTGGGGACTGATGTAGTAAAAAACCTTTACGCCATATTTCTTCGCCGCTTTCGCGAGAGGTAGGTTGAAATCGGGGTAATCAATGAGGATGATGAGATCGGGCCTGTCTTTTTTTAGTGATGTCTTAAGTTGAGCCATGACTTTGAGTATCATTTTCAGTTTAAAGACAACCTCCGTGAGTCCGACGACAGCCATATCTGCGGCATCTGCTACCAGCTCTACGCCGGCTTTTTTCAGATTCCTGCCGCCGACTCCATAGAACCTTATTTCCGGATCGATCTTGTGCATTGCCTGTACGAGGTCTCCTCCATGGAGATCGCCCGATGCTTCCCCCGCCACAATCATGATCCGTATTTTGCGGCCGCTTTCTTTATCTTGTCTGTGTTCGAGAAGGGATGTTTCAGGGTGCATGGTTGATCACATCGCTTACGTGTTCGATCTCCTCTTTTTCCAGCTCGGGGAACATGGGCAGTGACAGTACTTCTTTGGCGCATTTCTCACTGTTCGTCAGATTCTCCGTAGGAATATTCTGGCGGGTGAATGCCTCCTGTCTGTGGAGAGGCACGGGGTAATAGATCGCGGAAGAGACCTTCTCATTTTGCAGGGCCTTCATGATGCTATCCCTGTTTTTTGAGCGGATGGTAAACTGATGATATACATGCTTGCAAAAAGGGAGCTCAAGGGGGAGGGTGATATCATTTCTCTCGATGAGCGCTCTGTACATGTCCGCGTTAATTCGGCGCTTGTCGTTAAATTCCTCGATTTTTTTCATTTTGACGCGGATGATTGCCGCCTGGATCTCATCAAGCCGGCTGTTATAGCCTAAAGCCGAGTGATGGTATTTGACGGCGCTCCCGTGGTTCCGGAGAAGCCTCAGACTCTTTGCCAGTTCCTCATTGCCGGTTATAATCATGCCCCCGTCGCCGTAGCAGGCCAGGTTCTTACTTGGAAAGAAACTGAAACAGCCGCAGTCACCGCGGGAACCCACCTTTTCCCCCTTATATGTTGCACCGAAGGCCTGGGCGCAATCTTCGATGACTCTGATATTAAATTTCGCCGCCAGAGCGCAGATAGGATCCATATCCGCAGGATGGCCGAAGAGATGGACAGGGATGATCGCCTTGGTCTTGTTTGTAATTTTCTCCTCGACCTTACCAGGGTCGATATTAAAAGTGTCAGTAACGATATCCGCGAATACGGGTGTTGCCTGAAGAAGTGATATGACTTCAGCAGTGGCAATGAAAGTGAAGGGTGTAGTAATAACTTCATCTCCCGCTCCGATTCCGCAGGCGCGCAGAGACAGGAGGAGGGCGTCGGTTCCGCTTGCCACACCTATTGCATGGGAGACGCCGTGATACGCCGCTATTTTTTTTTCCAGTTCCGCCACATTCGGTCCCAAAATGAACTGGCCGTCTTCAAGCACATTCTTTATGGCTGCATCGATGTCGGCTTTAAGATTCTGATACTGTCTCGTGAGATCAACCATGGGTATCATGGAAGCAGCTCCTGTGATTGCTTGACCTTTTCAGCGATTAGAAGCGCTAATTCCAAGGCGTCTCTCCCTTCCTGGCCCGTGACAGGCGGCGGATTCCTGCTTATAACTGATTCAATGAACGAGCGAATCTCTTCCTCCAAGGGATCAAGTATTTTGACTTCCACAGGGTTTGCGCTGATTTCAATTTTTCCTTCAGCACCGTTTTTTCTGCAGAGAGAGACCAGCTCGCGTTTCCCATAGTCGACTGCGTGATACCCCTCAAACCCGAAGAATCTGATCTTCTGCAAGGTCTTACCTGTCACCCTGCTGGCGGTGACATTAGCCACGCAACCGGAAGCGAAGGTTATCCTCGCATTGGCAATATCCACCTTATCCGAGAGGATCGATACGCCTACGGCTTCCACATTCAGTATGGGTGATTTGACAAAGTGCAGGATTATGTCGAGATCGTGGATCATGAGATCAAGAATGACATCCACATCCGTGCCGCGTTCGAAGAATGGGTGGAGGCGGTGAGTCTCAATGAAAAGCGGCTTTTCCATAACGGTCCTAAGCGCGACGATTGCCGGATTAAATCGTTCAAGCAATCCTATCTGGAATATCAGTCCTTTTGCTTCGGCAATGGCTATTAGTTCATCAGCCTCCCCGATGGTTGTTGTAATGGGTTTTTCCAGCAGGACGTCAACACCCGCCTCCAAGAAGTCTTTTGCGATCCGGTAATGGTATACGGTTGGGACAGCAATACTGACTGCATCGACTGAACCCATCAGCTTGCAGTGATCGGACATGGCAAGGCACTTGTGCATTTCGGCTGCCTTCCGGGCACGCTCCTCTTTGATGTCCGCCACGCCAACAATCCGGCAGTTGGACAGCTCGCTGTATTTTTTTAGGTGGTAGTTACCTAAATGACCGACACCCACCACGCCGACCCTGATTTCTTTCATATGGCAGATAAGATTCTAAATTCCAGCGCTTCATTCCACAAATGCGAATATAATGCTATAATTTCGAAATCAATGAGAAGCCTTTCAAAGCCATCACGTTTAATAGTTATCTTGAGATCCCTCTTGCCGATCTGGTTTCGATAAACTCTACAAATTGCCTTACTTCCGGAATATCCTCAACCTCGGCTTTCACCTTTGCGATTGCTACGGAAAGCAGGAGAGATGATCTGAATACAATCCTGTAGGCTTTTTTCAGTGCCTGTATAGTTTCTTCTTTGAACCCCCTGCGTTTAAGGCCTATTATGTTAAGACCATAGAGTTTAGCATAGTTGCCTGATGCCATGACGAAAGGGGGAACATCCTTGGAAACTGCGGAAGCGCCACCGATAATGCAGTGCGCCCCTATGCGGGTGAACTGATGGATGCCCGTTAACCCACCGATGATAGCGTGATCTTCCACATGAATATGGCCGGCGAGATTGGCGGCATTGGCCATAACGATATTATTTCCCAGTTTGCAATTGTGCGCGACGTGACAGTAAGCCATCAGAAGATTATTATTTCCTATGATGGTTACTCCGATATCGGCTGATGTGGCCCGGTTGATGGTCACATATTCCCTGATTGTATTGTTGTTCCCGATAATAACCCGAGTCTTTTCCCCCTTGAATTTCAGGTCCTGAGGTGCAGCGCCGATTGAGCTAAATTGAAAAATGCGGCATCCATCTCCGATGTCGGTTTGGGCTTCAACTACCACGTGAGGTCCGATAATAGTGTTCTTCCCGATATGCACATCGGGTCCTATGACGGTATAGGGACCAATCTCGACGCCCTCTCCGAGATATGTCTCCGTAGATAAAACTGCCGTAGGGTGAATATTCATAATAGATCCTTGAAATCGCAAATCCTGACATTCCAATTTTAAACAAATTCAAAATACAAGATCTTCTGTGTATTTGGATTTTGATGTTATCCAGCACTCAGGATTTGGTGCTTTGCGGTTTATTTTTTTATGTCCTTTTCTAAATTCTCAAGCCTTTTCAATATGGACGCGACGTTTTTACGCATTTCCGGTAGTTGCGATACACATGCCTCTACGCGCAGCCATTGTCTGTGGGGCAAATGGGGAGAGCCGGACACAACCTGGTTTGAAGGAACATCTTCATGAACACCTGACTGCGCGCCAACCATGACGTGATCGCCGAGGTCGATGTGACCAACGATACCTGCCTGGCCTCCCAGTATAACGCCCTTTCCGAGTCTTGTACTCCCTGAAATGCCGACCTGGGATACGATGACGGAGTATTCACCAATGACCACATTGTGGGCCACCTGCACCAGATTGTCGATTTTTACACCTTTTTGTATCCAGGTTCTTTCAATGGTGCCCCTGTCTATGGTGGTATTGGCGCCCACTTCCACATCATCGTCTATCTGCACAAATCCTACCTGGGGAATCTTTATGTTTTCCCGTGCCGGCCTGGCAAAACCAAATCCGTCACTTCCGACAACGACACCGGCATGTAGGATGACCCTCTTTCCGATGATGCACCTTCTTGATACAACAACATTGGGATACAAAATCGTGTCTTCACCGATCACGACCCGACGGCCGATGAAGACACCCGGGTAGAGAATGACGCCCCGTTCGATTCTCGCTTCCCTTCCGATATATACACCAGGATAGACATGAGCATCTTCGGAGACGATGGCGCCTTCCTCGATAAAGGTTTCCCTGCTAATCTGAGGCGGATCATGGTCTTCTGGGTAAAAAAGTTCGAGGACCCTGCCAAACGCTATATAGGGGTCATCAACAACAACGAGGTTTCTTTCTGCCTTCTCGATTTGGGGCGAGACCAAAATGGCAGAGGCTTTCGTTGTCTCAATGGACTTCAAATATTTTGGGTTTGCGATAAAAGTCAGATCGCCTCTTCCGGCCTCATCGATCCCCCTGATATCTTCAATGATTGTTTCAGGGTCTCCTATCACATTTCCATGCAGAAAAGATGCAATTTCGCCCAGCGTTTTCTTCAATTAGGTATCCCTATTTTTCAGTTTTTCGATTTGAAGGTTTTGTTAAATTCCTCAATAACCTTCTCGGTCAAGACATTTTCTTTCGCAAAGTAAGCAACGGGAATGCTGCCGACATCAATGATCAGTGTATATTTTTCCTTATCGCCGATGGTATGTATTATCTTCAAAATATCGGGGAGAAGCTTTTTAGAAAGCTCCTGATCTCTTGTTTGAAGCTCATCATTGGAATCCTTGACCAGTAACTGGTAGTCCCTGAATTTTTTCTGGTATTCTGCCTCTTTTTCCTTCCAGGCGCTCTCCGTCAAAACGGATCGCTGCTTTTCGAGATCCTCTTTGAGCTTCCTCATTTCCGCTTCCCGCTTCTGTATCGCTGACTTGTCTTTTTCGTAAAGCTTGCCGAAATCCTCGGCGGCTTTCTTTCCGGCATCGGATTTGAGCATTATTTCCCGCATGTCGACAAATCCTGTTTTTTCAGCGGCAAATGCGCATGTGCCACATAGGAAAAGTGACATGATGACAAATATCATTGAAACCAGCAGTTCATTTTTTTTCATAAAATTTCCCCCTTATTAATTAGAATGAAAAGGCATGTCTACATAAACATACCTACTGTGAATTCAAATCGGTTGGAAGGTTCACCCTCCTTTTGGTCAAGGACGTAGCCCCATTCGAGCCTCAGGGGACCGATAGGCGAGTACCACCTGACGCCAACTCCCGCCGTTTTCCTCATGTCATCGATATGCCAACCACTGTCCCATGCATTGCCCGTATCGAAAAATACAACCCCCTTGATCCCGGCGTTCTTCACCAAAGGAAAGATGTATTCAAAGTTGAAACATAGCATTGTGTAGCCGCCTATAGGGTCTGCAGTAGCTGGATCTTTTGGTCCCACGTCACGAAGGCCCCGGAGAGTATCAATTCCTCCCAGATAGAAGCGGTCAAATATAGGAACATCCTCAGCCCCAGTACGTTGTAATAAACCGGCTCGCCCGCGCACACTGAATACAGTGTCCAAGGGCAGGGGAGTGAACCATGCAGACTTTGCCACATATCTGATATAGTCTGTGCTGCCTTGGAGCAGTCCTCCCGTATAATCAATGGAAGCGCTGCTCCTATAACCATTCGTCGGAAGCATAACGTCATCCGTTGTATCCTTTGTGAGAGCGACTGTTAACATGCTCTCTGTCGTCTTTCCTGCTTCCTGCTTGATAATATCAGCTGCCGTATCCTGGATAGCTGTGATATCATTCATGAAAAACTTGTATCCCACAGAGCCGGATACATACGGCCAGAGGGGATAACCAAAGGTCATTCCAAACCCCTCCGTGTTTAGAGTATAAGTGTCCCATATTCGCATGGAGTCCCATAGGGTAAATTGACTCCACAAAGGAATATCAAAGAGCCATGGCTCCGTGAATGCGAGTTCATACATGGACGATTCACCCCCGAGGCTTCCCTTGAGGCTTAATACCTGTCCCCTGCCAAATAGGTTCTGCTGGGAGATCTGGGCGGTGGCGACGGCATGGTCCTGGGCTGAGTATCCTGCGCCTATACTGAACATGCCCGTCGGTTTTTCCTTGAGGTTGATATTGACGTCCGTTAACGTTTCGTCGGGGCCCTTTTCTGTCTGAAAATTTATCTCTTCAAAGTATCTGAGGCGATTGAGAGCCGTGTAGCTGCTTTTGAGTTTACTGCTGCTGTAAAGATCCCCTTCGTTAAAAGCAAGCTGCCTCCTGATTACCTTATCCCTGGTTTTTGTGTTGCCAGTGAAGTTTATCCTGTTGAAGAAGACTTCATGACCTTTCTTGATATTGAAAGTCACATCAACTGTCTGGGTTTTTTGCTGCGGCACAGTGCGCGGGGTAATTTCTGCGTATGCAAAACCGTCATCATTAGCGGCCTGGGTAAGAAGCTCCACATCCTTAATGACCGCATCCCTGTCATAGAACTCATTTTTACTGATCTTAAGTTTATTCAGCAGTTCAGAGCGGGAAACGGTCAATGTATCGCCTGTAATGTCGACCTTGCCCACCTTAAATTGTTTTCCCTCCACTATTGGTATTTTTACATAGATCCCCTTCTTGTCGTGCGTAATTTCAGGTTCACCGACCTGAGCATCAATATAGCCGTGATTCAAGTAAAATTGCATTATTTTGTCCGTATCCTGTTTTAATTGGTCTTTCTTCAGGATACCTGAGTCGGTTAGAAAATAGAACATGGTCTTTTCCGCGGTGCTCATGACATTTTTCAATTCCTTGCTCATGAATGCCCGGTTTCCCTCAAAAGAAATGGTCTTGATATACAGCCTATCATCCTCGCTTATATTAAAGGTGACGATCGTATTCTTATCGCCCTCTTTATCAATGGTATACTTGATCTCAGCATTGTAGTATCCCTTGCTATCGTAGAGGGCTTTGATTTTTTCCGTACTGGCGACAATCTTTTCCGGGTTGAGGACCTGCTGGACTTTGAATGTCATAACGCCTTCAATCTCACCCCTGTCGATGGCCTTATTCCCTTTTATTCTTATCTCTGAGATGAGGGCTTTTTCTTTCAAAATAAATGCGATGACCTTTCCCTCAGGACTGTCTGTGACATCCGCAGCCACATCATCGAAATATCCCATCTTGTAAATAGTCTTGATATCGGAGGTGAGCTCTTCTTCCGAAAAGAGATTGCCTCTGGCACTTTTTATGACTTGGCTAAGCGCGCTGCTTTCAATCTTCCGGTTACCTCTAAACTCAATCTTTGCTATCCTCATACCTACGGCTATTTTAAAGAGTATATCTGTCCGTAATTGGGCAGAGATGGAGCCGATGGCTGCGATGCCTTTGCCCTGTGCGAAGGCTGTTTGCAGTAGTCTTCCATTTTTTGCGTCAATGATTCTGGTGTCCACGCTGATTTGCTCACCGAACGCGGAAAGGCTCCCCATGATTACGTAATTGGCACCTGCGCCCTTACCGATGTTGACGGCGAGATTTTCATCAATAACCTTGCCTTCTATTGCTTTAGCAAACGAACCTCTCTCAATTATCTGGATGCTTTTTGACTTGGCAAGCTCTATGGAGAGTCCTGTGTAGATGGCTTCCTGCAGATTGGCCGCATTTGCCTTGGCGTGAACTTCAAATGGCAGGATAGCAATTTTTTTCACGTCTTCTGCAAGAGCATTATGATGTTGCAGAAGCAATAGAGAAGCCAAGAGAATGACGATTCTTATGCGGAGAATATTATTATTCATAGGGATAAATTTTCCCATCTCTTAATCCGATGTTCTTTGACATTCTATCGGCAAGTGCTCTGTTGTGGGTAACGACGACAAGGGTGATTCTTTTGATTCTATTGAGGTCCAGCAGTATATCTTCTATCTTCTTGCCAGTTTCGCTGTCAAGGTTCCCTGTAGGCTCATCAGCGAGAATGATTTCCGGTTCCATGATGAGTGCCCTCGCCACGGCAACCCTCTGCTGCTCACCTCCGGAAAGCTCACCGGGCTTGTGAGTTAACCTGTCTCCGAGTCCCACCTCATGCAATATGGCTTCGGCCCGCTCTCTTGCTTTTCGGTACGGCAGACCGTGTATCAGTGCCGGCATCATCGTATTTTCCAGACTGTTAAACTCGGGCAGCAGATTATGGAATTGGAAAACAAAGCCGATTGTTTTGTTTCTGAACTCTGCCAGTTTTTTCTGGTCCCACTGGAAGACATCAATGTCGTCAAAGAGCAAAGTGCCTGATGTGGGGTGATCCAGTGTTCCCAGAATGTGGATAAGGGTACTTTTTCCCGCACCCGAAACACCCAGGATGGCAAGAGACTCACCTCGGCTTATGATGAAATCCAGGCTTTTCAAGACTTCAATTGCATTGCCATCCTTGATAAAGGTCTTGCTTAAATTATTTAGCTGTATCATCAAATAAAATTCTGAATTCTAAGATCTAAATCCTAACATGTCGAACATTTCTAAGCCCATATTCTCCGTCATCTGGAATTCAGGGCATGCGTTCTCTGATTTCCAGCAATCAATCGTATCTTAAGGTTTCCGCCGGATCCAATTTGGAGGCCCTCCGGGAGGGGTAAATAGTCGACAGGAAACATATCAACATGGTCCCTATGACAATGATCACGACATCGCTGTAGTTGACCTGGGAAGGCAACTGGCTTAGGTAATATACATCTCCGGGTAGTATTTTGAAACCGAAAAGATTTTCGATGGATACAGAAATCTTCTCAAGGTTTAAGGCAACCGCAAGCCCTCCTAGGCAGCCCATAAGGGTGCCGATGGCGCCGATCGTTACCCCCTGATAGACAAATATCTTCATGATGCTTCCTGAAGTGGCCCCCATGGATTTCAAAATGGCAATGTCCTTGTTTTTTTCCATGACTATCATAATGAGTGTGCATATTATGTTAAACGCTGCTACCAGAACGATGAGACTAAGGATAATAAACATGACCCGCTTCTCCAGTTTTAGGGCGGAGAATAAGTTCTTGTTCATTTCCATCCAGTTCCTTGCCCAGAAAGGAAAGCCAAGTTTTTTCTCTATGGATTTTGCGATGATGTTCGCTCTGTAAATATCATTGACCTTGATCTCGAGGCCAGTGACCCGCTCTCCCAGGTTTAGAAATTCTTGGCAGTCACGGAGAGAAATATATGCCAGGGTCGAATCATATTCATAAAATCCGGAATCAAAGATGCCCACGACAACAAATTTCTTCATTCTGGGAACCATCCCCATAGGCGTGGAAATCCCCGTTGGCGAGATTATGCTTACGGGGTCGAAAAGGAGAAGCCCCATATTTTTTGCCAGTTCTTTGCCTATTACAATGCCTGGAAGCATTGACGTGTCCTTGCCGAGTTCTACAGTGCTCCGCTGTTTATCAGATAGATAATCAATGTTTCCTTCGTGCATTTTCCCCAGATTAATAACTTTTAAGGCGCTATCTACAGATATTCCCCGCAATATGACACCGCTGGTACGCGCCTCATTTCTCAGCATGGCCTGACTGAATATGAATGGCGTTGAGGCGACGACGCCGTCGACTTGTTCAACCTCGTTCATGACCTTCTGGTAGTCTTGCATCGCTCCTGTGTACTGCATGAGAACCACGTGGGAATTTATTCCCAGTATTTTATTCCGGAGATCGTTCTCGAAACCGGTCATTACGGCAAGGACAATTATGAGTGCGGCAACACCTAAGAATATCCCGGCAATGGATATGAATGTGATAATGGAAACAAAGATTTGCTTTCGCTTGGCCCTGAGGTATCGGAGACTGATAAATAATTCGAAGGACATGATCGATTTTACTCTTCCTTGCTTCTCAAAAGGGGGAAAAGGATAACGTCCCTTATGGAGGCAGAATTCGTGAAGAGCATCACTAACCTGTCTATTCCTATTCCTTCTCCTGCTGTGGGCGGCATCCCGTATTCGAGAGTTCTGATATAGTCCTCATCCATTTCATGTGCCTCATCATCCCCCGCCTCTCTGGCTCTAAGCTGCATCAAGAACCTTTCCCGCTGGTCAACAGGGTCGTTAATCTCGGAAAAGGCATTGGCAATTTCTTTCCCACAAATATAAAGTTCAAATCTGTCAGTTACCTCTGGATGGTTGGGAGTTTTCCTGGCTAGGGGAGAGACCTCAACCGGATAGTGAGTAATAAAAGTCGGTTGTATCAGCTTGCTCTCCACGTATTCTTCAAATATAGCCATCATGGCCATTCCCGGCGCATCACTGTCCTTGATGCTCAGTCCGAGATCTCGTGCGCATGTGATAATCCTCGCGCCGTTGTCGAGGACTTCGGCGGCTATCTTGCCGTATTTAACAATGGCATCTCTTACTGAAATGCGCGGCCACGGGGGTGTCAGGTCAATCTCAGTTTCCAGGTACTGAAACTTCGGGGAGCCAAAGAGTTCGCAGGCGATGAAGTTGAACATCTCTTCGGTCAATGCCATCAAATCCTCATATGTGGCATAAGCCTGGTAAAATTCCATCATGGTAAATTCAGGGTTATGAAAGGTGGAAATACCTTCATTCCTGAAATTTTTATTTATTTCGTAGACCCGTTCGAAACCACCTGTAACGAGTCGCTTCAGATACAGTTCAGGGGCAATTCTCAGATAAAAATCCATCCCCAGGGCATTGTGATGGGTCTTAAAGGGGCGTGCCATGGCGCCGCCTGCTTTGGGTTGCATCATGGGGGTTTCCACTTCCAGGAAATCTCTTTCCTCCATGAAGCAACGTATCATATGTATAATGCGACTCCTCCTTGCAAAGACCTCTTTAGTATGAGGATTGACAATGAGATCGAGGTGACGTTGACGGTATTTTGTCTCAATATCAGTAAGGCCATGCCATTTCTCCGGCATGGGCCGTATCGCCTTTGAGAGAAGCCTCAGTTCATCGCAATCAATCGTCAGCTCATTAGTCCTGGTTCTGAATATCTTGCCTGCGACAAAAATAATATCCCCCACGTCCAGCCTTTTGAAGAGCGAATAGACCTTTTCTCCCACCTGATTCTTTCTGACAAAAGCCTGAAGCCTCCCCGTTCTGTCCTGTATGATGACGAAAGAACCTTTGCCAAAGTCTCGAATGGCCATCAGTCTTCCCGCCAAGGAGAATCTCTCGGCTATCTTGCCTAAGGCATCAGCGTCCATGTGGGCAAAGCGTTCAATGACAGATGCCGCCGTATCTGTTACTCGGGCATCGTTGGGATAAAGTTCAATGCCGTCTGCCTTCAGTGATTCTATTTTTTCCTTTTTCTTCTTCAGCAGTTCGCTGTCTTCCATAAATACCGTATCCAGTTAATATAATGCGCATGTGAGTATATTTTTTCGGGGGATTAGTCAAGCATGATTTAAGACCCGCAAATGCAGGGAAGCTCTTGAATGATTTGCAAAAAACGGATCTTGTGTGAGAGCAAATCCTCTTTGGAACCATAATTTGAATAAAAATCGAGGTAAAGGGGACAGTGAGGGTATAATGAGAAGTAACTGCAGGGTAGTTCTAAAATAACCGTGTTTGTTTACTGTTAGGAAAGCTTCTCACCCATGGCTGCTTATCTTTCCCAGCTTGATCGCGCAGAATTCTCCACACATGGTACAGCCCTCGTCTTTTGCGCTTTTACTGGTTTCGAGAAGTCTTTCGGTCTTCTCCGGATCAATAGACGCCTTAACCTGGCCCTGCCAGTCGAATTCCTTTCTACAACGTGCCATCGTGATGTCCTTCTCGAAAGCGCCGGGAATTTCCTTTGCAATATCTGCAATATGCGCGGCAATCTTTGAGGCTATGACTCCTTCCCTGACATCTTCTAATGTGGGCAGACGCAGATGTTCTGAGGGAGTCACGTAACAGAGAAAGTCTGCACCCAATGATCCAGCAATTGCTCCGCCAATCGCCGAAGTGATGTGATCATAACCTGGAGCTATGTCCGTTGGCAGTGGTCCCAGGACGTAGAAAGGCGCACCGTCACACAAGCTCTTCTGCAGCTGTATGTTGGCCTGGATTTCATTGATGGGCACATGACCAGGGCCTTCGATCATGACCTGAACTCCTTCCCCTCTCGCCCTTTTTGCGAGCTCGCCTAGGAGAATGAGTTCCTGCACCTGTCCCCGGTCTGTTGCATCGGCGACACACCCCGGCCGCAGACCGTCGCCAAGGCTCAGAACCATGTCATAACGTTTCGCGATTTCTAACAGCCTGTCGTATCTCTCATAGAGGGGGTTTTCTCTGTCATTAAATGACATCCAGTTTCTAATGATGGAACCGCCTCTACTGACAATGCCTAAAATGCGTCCTTCTTCCTCGATACAAGCTACACTTCTCCTCGTCACGCCACAGTGCACGGTGATGAAGTCAACGCCATCTTCACCGTTTTCTTCGATAACCCTGAACATGTCTTCCGCAGTCATCTCCAGGATGGCTTTCTTTGCCTCCAGCATCTCGGCAGCAGCCTGGTATATAGGAACCGTCCCTACGGGAACGGCTGATGCCTCGATGATTGCCTGCCTGATCTTCCTGATATCTCCTCCCGTGGAGAGGTCCATGATGGTATCTGCCCCAGCGGCTACTGAAATGTTTACTTTTTTCAGCTCCATACCCAATTCGACGCGATCTTTGGATGTACCTATGTTGGCATTGATTTTTGTCCTGAGTCCCTTGCCTATGGCAAGAGGCGCTATGGCAGTGTGTTTCTTATTGCGGACTACAACGATAGTGCCTTTTTCAACACCGTCACGGATAAATTCGGGCGATACCCCTTCCTCTTTGGCGCATAGCTTCATTTCTTGAGATATAAAGCCGTTGCGTGCTTTCTTCAATTGAGTCATTTCAGAAACGCTCCTGTCATATGAACTATATAAACAACACGGGGCATACCCTTACTGAGGATATGCCCCGCGATAAATTTCAGACAGATTAAGTTTCCTCCGCTGGAATTATCCAGATCAGGTTCTAAGGGTATATTCTCAGCCTTTTCAGCACCCCTGCACAATTTACAATTACTGCATTTTCTTCATAAAATCAAGTATAAATTCAATGGTTGCCCAATTTTAAAACGCTAATATCAGTGATGTTTTGTCTGATCCGGGAACTCATCAGAAATCTGCAATGCGAAAAGTTACTGTCAGTCTGACCAATAGAATATCAATAACTTAACTTAACCAACGAGATTCTGCCACAAGTTGTTGTCAACGCCATAGGGATTTAGATTCAGTCACAATAACTTCTGCCATCTGAAAATTAACCGCTGTCAGAGTCCTTGTTCAAAAAGAGGAATTGTTCCTGCCATCCACATATTATCAACCTCGATGAAAACGCGAGACTTCAAACCGTAATTATGAATATTTTTTTTCCAATAATAGTGCTATAAGCAATCGCTTGAAATATTGTGGCACTGTCGAAAAACCAGGCGGCAAACGGAGAATACAAATTTCAACTTTGAATATGTCGAGAATCTGGTCTACTCGACTTGAGAAAATTTTAACTCAGAGCGCATCTATGAGAGTTAATAAAGAGCTAATAAGATGAGCATGGTTATTCAAACGACAATGCGTTTTCTGATGTTGAGGGTACTTCTGGTGGTCATCGCACATGTTGTGCTTGCATCACCCCCCCCTGCGTCAGCAGCTCTGGGTGGCGACGAAACAACGGTATCGGTCGATCAAGCTAGCATGAAAGGCACACTGCGAAGCACGCCAGGCAAGGCGTACACTGTGCATGAGATTAAGGCGCAAACAGGCACTGTTGTGAGGGAATATCTTTCTCCGGCGGGAAAGATATTTGCTGTAGTCTGGCAAGGCCCCTTTTTGCCGGACTTGCGCCAACTCTTCGGTTCGCATTTTGAACAATTTTCGCAATCGGCTCAAAACCTCAAAGGTCAGCACCCCCGGGTCCGTGGGCCACTCCTGATCCAAGAGCCCGGGTTGGTCGTACAAACTGGCGGGCACATGCGGGCGTATTTCGGCAGAGCTTATATACCTGAACTGGTACCACAAGGAGTCCCCATCGAGGAGATTCAATGAAGGGCACACGTATTTGTATACTGATCTTGGCATTGTTCGCAGTGTGGACATTGCCTGTGGGGTGCGGAGGTGGCGGAGGGAGTAATGGAAGTAGTGGAAGCAGCGGATCGGTTTGCGGAAGTTTAGCCGCGCAGACCATCGCGGCCACCACCACAAATGTGCAGCCAATTACTGTGAACGGGGGGCCGGAAGGCATCGTCAATTCTGCGTATACAAGCGTTACGGTTTGCGCTCCCGGCACCGCCACGTGCCAGACGATCGCTAATGTATTGGTTGACACTGGTTCATTTGGGCTGAGACTGTTGTCTTCTGCCCTTCCAGCTGCACTATATACTACAGCAACGGCTGGTAATCTTGGCGAGTGTGTCATATTCGCAGATGGATCCTACGTTTGGGGACCTTTACAAGAATTCGATGTGTACATAGCGGGTGAGAAAGCAAGCTCAGTGCCAGTTCACGTTCTTGATCCTACCTTTTATGCGATCAAGATGCCAAGCGCTTGTTTGAGTGGTGGCGGTCCGAACGACGATACTCTGGCGGAATTGGGCGCCAATGGAATATTGGGCATAGGACCAATTCAGTATGACTGCGGCAACGATTGCGTCAACGACACGTTATACCCGGTCGGGCAGGTTTATCCGTATTACAACTGTTCTTCTTTAGGGGGTTGCGTAAAAACGGACGTGCCTCTGTCACAACAAGTGCAAAATCCAGTGGCGCTGTTTTCCACGGATAACAATGGCGTCATCGTGGAGTTGCCGGCTGTGTCCGGTCCAACTGCCAGTGTGAACGGCTCACTGGTCTTCGGCATCGGTACGCAATCAAACAATGGGTTGGGCAGCGCAACCGTGTTTACTCTCAACCCGAACTATCTCTATAGCTTTAACACAATTTTTAATGGTATAAGTTATCCTTATAGCTTTATTGACAGCGGTTCGAACGGATATTTTTTCACAGATTCAACTATATCTAAGGATTCAAACGGATGGTACATCCCCTCCTCCACATTGAGTCTTTCTGCAACCAACAAGGGATATAATGGAAATAGCAGTAATGTGTGCTTCAGCGTGAGTAACGCGGACAGTATGTTTGGCACATACCCTCACGATTTCGTCTTCAACAATCTGGCGGGATACACCGTCGGCTACTTTGACTGGGGATTGCCCTTCTTCTATGGACGCAACGTTTATACATCGATCACACCCGATGGCAATGGATCGTATTGGGCATACTAATCCGGGTACGGCTGTGAGACACTGGTACGCAAGTCACTATAATCAATTCATCGAGTTTCCCGTGTTATGAGCATGCCCATATATATGGTGAGAAAAACCCCCATGGAATGTGATGTTTCTGTCCCGTGACCACCAGCGGCTAAATTTTATGAACATACGGAATGACATAAAATCCTTCAGATACTTTATATTGTGCCAATAACCATTTGAGAGTTGGATACAGATCGAAAGACGAATCCATCATTATCTCGATGTTACCATCAAAATTGCTTTCCTTAATAATGCCTTTTATTCTGACATATATGCCCTTGCCCTCCATAGCGAGAGAATTAACAGCAATCGAAGCATCACCAATAGTAAACAATCCTTTCACGTTCCTAAATAAGTGCAATGGTAAAGCGCTGATCCCAGCGCACGCCCCTTTTAGCATCGCATTGTCAATTGAAAAAGTCATTTCTCCCTTCTGATGCCTTCTCTGAAAATTGAACATGAGGGTGCCGTCACCATATATGCCTATTTTTTCAACAATAGGCAGACCATTTATCTGAATATTTTTCCCATCGATATACAGAGCCATGTCCCGCTGTTCTTCGGTAATAGTACCGTTAATCGTACCATGATTTATCTGACCACTAAAATTTAATCGGGGTGTTAGCTCAAGAAGGGAATGTAAATCTGGCGTTACGTTTATATCTTGAATTGTAATAGTGGGTACAATTTCCTGGCTTGCTGATGAAGAACTTGTTTCTGCACCCAAATATAACATAATCCCCTGTTCCGCTCTTAAAGTGTAAAAAATGCCTTTTTTGAAACCTATGAGCTTGATTTTAATATTAGGGCCTTCCAATGATTCTGTAATATAGCTAATGATCAAAGAATCCGGGATGGCAAGCCACACGACCCAAAGAAAGAGGAAGAAAACAATCAGCGTAACAGCAATTCTTTTGATATAAGACCCCCTTCACTTATATGTGCCAGGCGATACACTTGTCCTATGGATGGATTGTCCTGTCGGCTTTAAATTATTTATTTTCGCTTCTGTCGATATGACATAGGGGTGGTCGAAACTGCACTACTGTATCTGAGGACTGCCGAAGAGTGATACTGCCATTGTGGCGTCAAGCAGTTCAGGATTTTCAAAGGACTTTTTTATAACCACTCTTTTGACGGCTAAAATCATGGGAGCATTTTCGATCTTATAAAACAGGTGAACCAATTCGCTCATATTCAGCTTTTCCATCTGTATCTCCGCTGACTCTTCACTCATCTGATCCATGATCTTCTTCGTTCCTGTCAATTTAATGGACTTCATTTTCTCCTTGATCCCAAGCGAAAGAGAAATATCTCCTATTGCCTGAGTTATGCTGTTTGTTTTTGTGAGAGTTTTTTTCTGTTCTGTAGCATTGACACTCGCCCTAAGCGATCTGTATTCTTTTGTTAAGATGGAAAATTCATGATACTTCGCCGTTAATTCTGATAGCTCTTTTTCTCCTGCCCTTTCCCAGAGCAGATTGGGAATGATCAGTATATAGAGTCCGATCAGCACCGCCAGAATAACCATCTTTTTGCGGGATGCCCGATCTTGCCAACGATCGCTGGTTAAGGTAAAAAGAGAATCGAATTTCATAATGATTGACCCTTGGCAATGACTGTAAAAAGAATCTTCCCATGCGCCGATGTCTTGACATCAGAAATAGATACGTCCTGCAGAAATTCAGAAAGTTTCATTTCAATCTTTGAAAGATCATCCATGGAACTGGTTTCAGCCTTCATTTTAACCAAACCCTTTTCAATTTGAATATCAGTATAGACAGTTTGCGACTCCCTTCTCTTTGATAAATCCACCAGAAACTGAAGAGTGGCAATACCTGTCAGTGTATCACTCTTTTCTTCAATTTCCCTGATGTGAGATTTCAACTGGTTCAGTACATCGATAGTCTTCTTATCGCCCGGGAAAAGGCTGCTATACGAACCACGCATATCACTTGTTATTGTAATGAGATCTTTCTTTATCATGAATGCCTGGAACATTACACTCGCATGTACGACAAGTGCCAACAGGGAAGCAAGGATAACCGTTATCCTCAAAGCTTTTCCTATTCTTTCTGCATCCTTCTTGTAGGCAAATTGCCCGATTCTGAGATTGATAGTAGGTTTGGCGAGTTCGTTCTCTGCGGCAATGATACGCTGGTCCTGGTCCCATTTCTGCAGACCGATGAGATGTTCGGCAATAGATACCCGAAATCCCTCCTTGTCTGGATCTTCACCGGCGTTGACAACTGTCCGGAGGTCGATGGATGTGATGACCAGCGGGTCAATGTTTTTACGAGCAAGTTGCGTAAGAACATGATTAATAGCCTCTTTCTTGGCGTATGCCACAAGAACTTCTACAGACGTGTCATCACCACCAAGAATGACACTGTCAAAAACAATCTCTTCAGAGCCGCCTATGATGTAATTATCCAGTTCAAGAGGAATGGCCTTCGTTATTTTTCCCCTATCTGAGAAAGGGAAATTCAAGATTCTGAAATCCAGGATGGTGGCGGGTACACTTACATAAAACTCATTTATATCCATCCAATCATCCTGCGATACATAGTCTAGGGTCTTTTCGTAGGCATATCCATCCCTGGTGATTTTAAAGACATGGATAAGGGATTGATCGGCCTCATGCTGGTTAGTCTCTTGAGACCAAGGGTGCGGTCCGCACATAGGACTCTTCGTATGTATATCAATGACACCTATTTTTTTCACTAAGTCTCCTGCCAGTACCTGACTGTGAAGCCGCCCGCACTATGTTCTACGACGCACTCTATAATACGCTTTAACCGGTCTTGTGATGCCTCGGAAGTTATGCGTAACCTCGAAGCCTTTACCGCAATCTTGCCCATAAGTGACTGCCCTAACTGTCCTTCGAAACCTGCTACCTTGACTATATCACTGGTTTTCTGAAAAGGTTCGACAGATCTATAATTGACGATTCTTTCGGCAAGCACACTGGTCATTGTATCGTCTAAAGCCATCAACACAGGCGCGGATGCGGTATTAATGTTAATGATGTTCGCGTATACGGCACGAGCACCGTAAACTGTTACAAGCGGGACCAATTTCTCACATGCGTTAGAATCCGCGATTAACCAAAGTTCGTCCACACTGTTCATATAGGCATTCGTTGCGCTTATTTTCAAAGTGTCTAGTCCCGTCTTTCTATTGCGATTTATCCAGTCGGCAACCTCGTCAGCAATTTGTCCATCAAGTTCCAGTTGCGCAAGCAGTCTTTTGAAGGATTCGTAGGCCGCACTGTTCAAAGTACCATTTGGTAAAACTAGTGAGTTGAGGTTGAATTTTGCGTTTTCATCTTCAACCTTAACTATCACATTCCCTTCAAAATTCTCCAGGACATTGGGAAGAGGTACCGAAACAGTCCCCGGGTAAGTGTATGAGTAGCTTTCATAATTATCCGATGCCATTTTTATCGCAAGGTTTATTCCTGACCTGGCAGCAAGGGACAGGCCCTGGGCATCTCTCCAGTTGTATAGCGACGCATTTGCTGTATACGTCGCACTGGCAAATTCGACCACCATGGCCGTTATTATTGCCATGACCATCAGTACGATTACAAGTGCCATTCCCCCCTGAGACCTGTTCATATGGCTGTTCCAATCCTCACTTTGGCCGTTTCAAAGATAGAATAAGGTATGGTGTCCTTATCTTTTCCCTCTCTGTTTTTCATACGTATGGTCAATATTATATTCACCTCTTCGGGTGCAATCTTTGAGAGTGAGCTGTCCCATGTTTTTACCCATGCATTCTGGTACTTCGCTTGCAGTGTGAAGGTTTCTATATCTTCCAATAGATCCACCCTATTGTTTTCGGCTGGCTGAGAAAATGCAGATACCATACTCTTCGTGATTACCAAGATGCCGTTTCTTTCCTCTACGGCATAGTTGATATTTGCAAGTCCTTTAATTAAAGGGGATGACGAGGTCACGGTGAGAGATGACGTCTGCCGTCCATAAAAATCCCTGTCGTCCATTTTAAAGACACAATAAGGATTATCCTTTGAATAAAAAGCAGATTCAATCTCCCTTTTTAAAGTGTCAACGAAGGCACGGGACTCCTGGAGCTTTACAAGAGATTGATCCGCATTGAACAATGCCCTGTTAGCTAAGATAAAAGTGCTGTAAAGCGTAATAAGTACCATGGCCATGATGGCAATGGCAGTTAGAATCTCAATTAATGTAAAGCCCCTGCTTCTTTCTTGAAGCTCTCTTTTTCTTATACAATATTTCGAAGGTATCATATTTGTTTCCGGACCAACTCCGACAAAGTTATGCTTTCCTTTTCATTGCCAACAACGACAATAATTACGGACATCCCGTTAAAGGGTGAATCCTTGACCTTTGTTTCATAGTTCAGCGTATCATAGGGCTCCGGAAAACGCCCCGTGCCTTCCTGTGGATTTTCCTCCATTTCCTCGATCTTTTCCTTCGCAAGATTTGTAATGTTCGTTACAGCAAACTGCCTCTCAGCTATTCCCAAGTTATAGCTTAGGGTGTATAGCAAGGTAATCAGTAGCCCCCCAACAATAGCGAGGCTGATCATAACCTCAATCAGAGTAAAGCCCCTCTCCTGCCTTTTAATAAAAGATTGACGAGTCGAAGAAGGTACTCGCAATTGCCTTAGGAAGATACTAAACTCCCTCATCTTTCAACACCTTCACTCTACCGCTTAGGGCGTTAAAGACAACTTCCATTGACGATTCATTACCGGTTAAATGAATCGAGAAATTTTCTCCCGCCCCTGTTGGACTCAAAAAAACTGTCACTTCGCCACTGGAGACATTTCCCCTCGATTGCGTTGTAATACGTGATAGATTATCAAGTCTTTCCACTTTTTTACCATCAGGGCCATCGTAGTTCATTGTCTTTTCATTAAAATTTATGTTTACGGCATAGTTTTCTTTTCTGGATATGGAGCTGTCATTGAGATATCTAAGGATCGACGCAATATGACCTGCTTCAGACTTTAGCTTCCTGTCCTTCTGAAGTGTAAAAGTTGGGAAAGAGACAGCAAGAACAAGTGAGACAATAAAAATAACGACTACCAGTTCTAAGAGGGTAAACGCTTTATTATTGCATATCCCAATTTCTAATGTCGGCATCTTTGCCCTCTCCACCCTCTTTGCCATCGGCCCCATAACTGATAATATCGAAATCCCCATGTAGCCCGGGACACAGATATATATAAGGATTGCCCCATGGGTCCAATGGTATCTTCTTCTGCTCTAAATAGCCTCCGTCACGGTATTTTGGCGGTATTGGCCCCACAGTCGGTTTCTCGATCAGGGCATCTAAACCCTGCTGGGTATCGGGATAAAAGCCATTATCGAGCTTGAACAATTTCAAGGCCATCTCGAAATTTTTTATCTGAAGCTTGGCATCTGCGATACGGGCATCATCTGTACGCCCCATAATCCTTGGCGCTACCAGAGCAACTAATATGCTCAGGATGAAAACAACGACGATGATTTCAAGCAGGGTGAAACCTTCTCGGCGAGAACACACAGTTTTCATGTTTTTTCTCCTGTTTTTATTTCATAAGACAGGCGAAACGTCTGTCACACAGTGGTTTTACGAAACGCTTGCCTGATGCCCTCTACTTCACCAACTGGTTTAATTGGAAGATAGGCAGCAATACTGCCAGTACAATAAAACACACTATAAGGGCCATAAATATTATCATGACCGGCTCGAAGATCGAGACGGTTCTGTCAACCTTTCTAATAAACTCTTCTTCATAGGATGAAGCTGCCTTTTTCAGTGTTTCAGCAAGTTTTCCCGTCTTTTCACCGGTAGCCACAAGCTGCACAAACACGGACGGAAAACCCTTTAGTGATGATGCAATCGTTTGCCCCTCTGCAACCTTTTCTCCTGCATAAAAAATGTTGGCTTCCAAGGCCATGTTCCCTATAGCAGCTGCTGACAGCTTGAGGGCTGCTAACACCGGCAGTCCGCCGCTGATGAGAACCTCCATGGATCGTGCAAATCTTGCATAATAGAGACTCTGTACAGCGCCACCCGGCAGCTTGAGGATAAGCCTGTCTACCGTTTCCCTGTTTTTACTGATGTACTTCCTCACGGACATAACGATGATGACCAGAATACCAATTATGGCCCACCAGTATTTCGTAAAGGCATTGCTTATCGATATTAGGATTATTGTTATAAACGGGAGTGCACTTTTCGTATCTGCAAATATCCTGACAATCTTCGGTATGACGAAGGAAAAGAGAAATGAGAGGACTATTATACTTACCCCCGCCATCAGTATGGGGTAAATCATGGATGAGCGTATCTTTGATCTCACAACACTTTGATGTTCAAGGAAATCGGCAAGCTTGACGAGGACTACGTCTAACGCCCCGCTTGCTTCACCAGCCTGTATCATATGAATGTAGTAGCTGGAAAAAATATGACCATACTCCTGCAATGCCTTGTAGAAACTTGCCCCACCTGAGAGCTGCTCTTTTGTTGCTATTAAAATCTCCCGGTAATATCCCTGATACTCATCGGAAAGACTACGCAGAGCCTCCATTAAAGGCACACCGGAGGAAATGAGGATGGAAAGCTGACGTGTCATATTTGGCAGAAATGTTTCATCTCTTCCCCGGAATACCCCTTTCTTTCTCTTCCTGGCAGATTCAACGACATCCGTGGGTAGGACTTTTTTTGCCTTAACCTGAGAGATCGCGTCACGCAGTCCCGGAGCTTCTATGGAGCCTTGCACCTCTGTGCCATCTGCAGCATAACCTTTATACTTAAATATCGGCATAATCCTTCTGCGTCACTCGTAAGACTTCCTGAAGAGTCGTAATCCCTCTTATGACCTTATTGAGACCATCTGCGAAGAGGGTTTTCATGCCCTTTTCAACAGCATAATTTTTTATATCCTGCGCACTGACTCGATCCGATATCATCTGCCTTATATCACCGTCAACAATGAGGAGTTCATATATCCCTGTCCTCCCCAAATATCCACTTTCTCTGCAATTTGGACATCCTTTCCCTCTGTATAACGTTGACACGTTGGCGGAAAGATATACCAAATCTGCGCCTGTTGCCGTGTATGCCTCCCTGCAGTGCGGGCAGAGCGTCCTGACAAGCCTCTGGGCAAGGACGGCGGAGAGGGACGATGCAACGAGGAAGGGCTCTACACCCATATCGACCAGCCGTATCACGGCAGAAGACGCATCAATGGTGTGTAAAGTACTCAGCACAAGGTGACCTGTCAGAGAGGCCTGAATGGCAATCTCTGCTGTTTCATAATCCCTTATCTCACCAACCATGATGATATCTGGATCCTGCCTCAAAATGGATCGCAGACCGGATGCAAATGAAAGTCCAATTTTGGGATTTACATGTATCTGCCCGATGCCCTTCAGTTGGTATTCGACGGGATCTTCTATGGTGACGATGTTTTTCTCTTCTGTGTAAATCCGGTTCAGTGCCGCATAGAGAGTCGTTGTTTTACCACTTCCTGTGGGACCCGTGACAAGGATAATACCGCTTGTCCTTGCTAAAAGACCCTCGAAGGACGCCCTTTCATTTTCATCAAATCCCATTTCAGCAAGGCCTATCAGGCCTTGCTTTCTATGCAATAACCTGAGGACAGCCCGTTCGCCGAAAACAGTTGGAATGGTTGATACTCTAAGGTCGATATTCTCTCCCCCGATGAGAAGCTGTATACGGCCATCCTGTGGAAGTCTCTTCTCGGCAATATCCATACTGGCCATGATCTTCACCCTGCTTATCAGAGCATCCTGAATGATCTTCGGAGGGCTCAAGACCTTGTGCAGGATACCATCAACACGCATACGAACCTCAAGCTCCTTTTCATACGGCTCAATGTGGATATCACTGGCCCTTTCCTTGGCGGCTTGCTGGAAAAGAGCGTTAAGAAGCCTTATGATCGGTGCATCTTCAATCAGTTCAAGAAGATCCTTTGGTTTTTCAAATTCGGTGGCAACGGATGAGAGATCATCACCTGATATGTTGTCCATAACTTCTACAGCAGTGCCTATCTGACCATAAAAACGGCTTATGGCATCGACGAGAATCCCCCTTTCCACTTTCAGGGGACGCGGCTTCAGGTCATATTTTTTTGCAAGTTCAGAAACGGCAAAGACTCCCTTGTCATCTGCAACGGCTGCTACAAAATAGCCCCCGAGCTTCTTCAGCGGAAGGATAAGGTTATTCCTGGAGAATAAGAATGGAATCTCTTGCATCAGAGAAATATCTACATCTTCATCTTTGATGGTTTCTACCAGTTCCATATCTCTTTCAATAATCCCCTATTGCTTCAGTGCTTGCCATATCCAAAGAATATTAATCGTGTCATTTATCATTCCCCATCATCAGCAAATGACACACCGGATTCCAGGTTTTGTTCACAACTCTCTTATTCTTCCGGTTTCAGCTTTGGTGATCTTCTTTCAGATGTCAGTTGGACAAAACTTTTCGGATGCGCTTCTTATATTTTCCTTTCCCCCATATGATTGGAGGCATCTTTAATGCTGGCAAAATATCAGACCAATATCCCATTCCAGACACCCAGTTTCCGCACTTTAACTCTTTCTGTGTAAATATCTGGTTGTGTTTTTCTCAGATGCTCTGCAAACACATAGCATCTTTTCTTTGCTGCCGCAGGATAAGCTTTTATCTCAATGGCATATTTGCCATTTTTTGTAACCTTTCACGGAGCAGCAGGAGTAATCTCTTTAGTTTGACCCTTAAGGTTTTTCTCCTCAACAGGCAAAACTGCAGAACGTTGGGCATCTGGCTTTACAGAAGTTTCACTCGTGGTACTTGATGGAACAGAGGGCCGCGATAATTCACTTTCACTACTGGGCATTTGAATAAGGTTAATAGGTTCGGTCTTCTGTACCTCCGGCAACGCTGAGAATTGATTGGCGGCCTCTTCCAGGCTCATCCCCTCTTTTAGCTTGATGTGATATTTATTCTTGTTGACAATTTTTATAATCGCAGCATTCTGACGATTAAGAATAGCCTTCGCCGTTTCCTCTGTCACACCGCTTTTGAATGTCACGATCAGCTCCCCTTCAATGTAAAGTTTCTCCTTTTCGTTAAAATCATTTAGCTTATCTCTGGAAAGCCGCCCCAAGTTAGCTGCTTCTGTAACTATATGTGGTGTCAGAAATACCAAGAGGTTGGTTTTAGTCTTCTGGGTTGTCTTGTATTTGAAAAGCCATCCGATCAGGGGAATGTCACCGAAGAAAGGTGCCTTCGTCGTTGTCTCTTCTTCGCTGTCCTGCATGAGCCCGCCGATTACGACAGTTTGTTTGTCTCTAACCACTACCGATGTTTTCGTCGATCTCTTGGTAATCGTTGGACCGACAGAGGTCAAAATATTATCCGACTGCCCGCCGACGAGTGCAGAGACCTCCTGATATATATCCATCTTTATGTATTCGCCTTCAGAAATCTGGGGGGTGATCTTCAGCGTAATGCCCACATCCTGCCTGGTGATGTTATTAATCACTGTGTTCGCGGTCGTTATATCCTGTTGTCTTGATGCAATAAAAGGAACATTCTCGCCAACGAGAATTTGCGCCTCTTTGTTGTCCGATGTTAATATCTGCGGAGTTGAAAGGACATTTAGGGCATCCCTGAAATCACTCAAACTAAAGAGTACCGCAATCCCGGGAGCTGTTACATTCGATGTCGCCCCAGGAATCATGGTCTGCGGTATGGTAAAGTAATTGCCCAGGCCTCCGACGGTAAGCCCTGTAAGACCGGTGATGATAGAGCTGATTGTGGTTGTGTCTACGCTTCCGACACCGGCAACAGCTACTGGCGCTCCACCCGATTGTACAGCAGCCCGCCATTGCGAGCCAAGTTGAATGAGTTTATTTAAGGATATCTCTGCAATCATGACCTCAACAAATACCTGCCGACGCCTCTTATCCAATTTTTTGATGATCGGCAGTATGTTCTGATAGTCGGAAGGAGATGCAACAACAATGAGAGCATTGGTGGCCTTGTCCGGCGTTATAGTAATCCCGCTTACGGACTCAAACGCTGAGGCAATTGAGGGCGGCTTCTGAGGCTGTGCCTGTGCCGACTTAGTGAGTGATTCCAGCACCTTTGACAATTCAGTTGCATCGGCGTTTTCAAGGAAATAGATGTTAATCGATCCCCTGTTCTCTAATGGCTTGTCAATAGCATCGATGACTGACACGACATTTGCAATATTTACACCTGAGTCAATAACTAAGAGCAGATTACCCGGACCGAATACCGATATGTATCCGTCTTTCGCTATGATTGGTTGGACTAATTTCATTACTTCTGCAGCTGAAACATATTTCAGCGGTATCAATTGGGCTGCATAGCTTGCATTGACAGGCTGCTTCTCTTTATCAAATTTTAACCCTTTCTGTTTTGCCTCCGAAGTGGGAATAATGGAATAAGCGTCCACGCCTGAAGGAACAACAGTAAACCCCTTCATTTCCAAAACGGCAGTAAAGAGGTTGAATGTATCCGACACGCTCAGTTTCGTAGGCGTAATTATCGTAATCTTTCCTTTTACGCGTTCATCGAGAATGAAATTTTTGTGGGTTATTTCACTCACAAATTTTGTGATGACTGGCAGATCGACATCCACAAAGTTGAATGTGACCATACTGTCCATTTTAAATGCTGCCATGGTATCGGCTGACATTGTCAAAAGACACGCCAGAAAAATTAGCATTGAGACTCTTTTTACGATTATATTACACATAGTTTACTGGTTTTCCTCATCTGATTTGATAATTGAGAGTCATCCTGTTACCGTCTCTGATTATGTCTAATTGCACTTTATCCATTCCCTTCAAGGCCATAAAGGTCTGAAGTGCATTCTCGGGATTTGAAATGTTGGAGTCGTTGATCCGCAAAAGGATATCGCCATTCTTCATACCCAAGTTATCGTAGAAACCGTCTTTTCTTATTCCCTGCAGAATAAACCCATCTACCTTACCCTTCACCATATTAGGGAAAAGCTTTGCATCCGTCATGATCTGAACCGGATTATCCAAGGCAACCAGTGTTGCCTTTTGATCCATGATATACTCTCCTTTTCCGACAGATTGCACTGATCCGGCTATTCCTTTAGTGCCTTCGGAAGCCTGCATATCACTTAAGGTCAGCTGATCGGGCATACTAATTTTCATCATTTTCCCATTTTTATCAATGAATACGACGTTTTTTTCAACTCTTTTAAGCTCTCCCAACCCGAACACAGTCTCTCCTGTCTTGAACATTGACTGTTTTCCATCACCGCCGATAAAAACGGCATAGCCGTTTTTGTCACTTCCGGAAATTGTTCCCATGAGCTTAATATCAGAAGATGCTGCTTGATCTTCATGGGAATGACCTTGCTTCACCGAACCAGCAGATACGCCAAACGGGTTAATTTGAAGGAGCGCTTCATATTCTTGAATACTTTTATTTTCATATTTTCTGGATTCGATCGGGGCAGTTGAAAGAGGTTTAAAATCTTTTTTTTGAACCACCGTTATGATATTCCTCGCAAAGAAAACCAGAGAAGCAAACAGTAATAACCCTATGGTTATATTCACAACTGTTACTATCTTCAAATAGTGATGTTTTATGCTTATAACTTCCATACTGCAAATCGTTAGATTAACACGTCAGACACTACCCCAGTTTTCTCCGGAAATAACATCAAACACTCGAAATTTATGCCAAATACTTATTACTAGGAGCAAATATATGTTGCAATCTTACAACTTTTCGACGGCCCATAAAATTTTTCCTGTCAGTCAAACTGATAAGACTGGACACTTTTAAAAGCCCCCAACAAGAAATAATTAAGCATTATGCCTAATCATATGTTTTTTCTAGTAACATAAAAAAAGATAAATGTCATGGCAGAATTCTAACTTAATATGTGGTATATGTTCCGGCGGCACGTCACACTCTGTGTTGAATAGATATAACGATCATGAAAGTAGTCGCAGGTAAATTCAGACTGTTCGCGTTTCTGATTGTATTTGGTTACACTCTTATTGTTATTCCGGCAATAGGCCTTGCCGATGAAAGATCAGGCGAAGAAGAAACGTCCAAGACACATTTAATTTCTGAGTTGGGATTTATTTCCGGATACGGAAAAGGATCGGTTTACGAGGGGAGCTATCAGGTGATTCCTTTTATCTTGCATATTGGAGTTGATGCAAAAGTCTTTTTCCCGAATCTAGTTGGTCATAAGGGAACTCTGTCTTTTATAATTGAACCGCAATTTAATCGTGTTACGGAGCCTGAACAAGACATAGAGTTTGGCATCGGTGTCGGTGTTCAGTACTCGTATCCGCTAACGGAAAGGTTTTCCCCCTATATTCTAGGCGTGGTAGGCCCTCACTATCTCGATCTGGCAACAGAGACACAGGCGAGCGGATTTATATTCTCCTGCACTGCCGGGACAGGGTCTTATTTCTTCTTGACTAAAGACATAGCCCTTAACATTGGATACAGGTTTCGACACATGTCTAACGCGTATACCAGAACACCAAACTATGGGATTGACAGTCATTTTGCCATCGCAGGACTGTCAGTTTTTTTTAGATAAGAAAAGTCATAAATTCGTGGACAGGAAACGGAAGAAGTGGCAGAAGATAAACATTATGAGGACATTTACAGCTGCACGAGATTGGCGAATTAAGGTAAGGTAATCAAAATATTTCAATTTCATTAGAAAATGTAGTTACTTAAATATTGAATCCTGCGGGGGGTAGTATGAAAGATTGTAGCAAGGTAGACCATATGAAGTTTTCCATAGCGATGTTGGTTTTGTTATTAAGCATGGTTATCATGGCTATGCTTTCAGGATGTGGCAGCTTTTTTAGCTCCGAAACATTTACGGTTTCTGGCACGATTACATCAGGCGGTTCACCGCTCCCGGGCGTAACAGTAACTCTTTCTGGCGATAGTTCAGCGCACGCGACTACAGATAGTAATGGTAATTATAGCTTTAACCTAAATAACTACAGCTCAGTCACTATTACCCCTTCACGCGCGGGATACACCTTTAGACCGATAAACCGGCCCGCCGTTATCTATGGCCTAAGCGGCAGCGGTTTCAACTTCAGTGGTTTTAGCGGTGAGGTGTCGACGTCATATCACACCGTTTACCTTAAGAGCGACGGCACAGTCTGGACGTGGGGATATAATAACCATGGTCAGCTTGGTAACGGGAATACGACTAATGGTGATACCCCTGTGCAGGTGAGCTCAAACATGATAGCCGTTGCAGCGGGCTATGACCACACTGTCGCCCTGAAGAATGACGGCACGGTCTGGACATGGGGAAGCAACAGCAATGGTCAGCTTGGTAACGGTCTTGGGGCTGATAGTGATCTTCCTGTGCAAGTGGGCGGACTGTCGGGCATGACAGCCGTTGCTGCAGGCTTTAAATTCACTGTCGCACTGAAGAATGACGGCACGGTCTGGACGTGGGGGTATAATAGCAATGGTCAGCTTGGTAATAACAGTACGACTGATAGTCCTACCCCTGTGCAGGTAAGCGAAACGTCAGGAATGTCGAACATAATAGGCATTGCAGCAGGGTACTACCATACAGCTGCTATTGAGAACACCAGCGGCGGCATTATCTGGACATGGGGAAGCAACAGTAATGGTCAGCTTGGTAATAACAGTACGACTGATAGTCCTATCCCTGTGCAGGTCGGGTTGGCTAACATAATGGCCATTGCCGCAGGTAATAACTTCACTCTCGCTCTGCGGGAAGATACACTCAACAGCTCAGTCTGGTCATGGGGGTATAATAACACTGGTCAGCTCGGTGATGGATCTACATCCGACGTGTGGGCTCCTGTGGAGGTAAGCGGAATGTACGGCACAGATGCAATAGGCATAGCCGCAGGCAACGACCATGCTGTCGCCATAAAGACTGACGGCACGGTCTGGACTTGGGGAGGTAATAGTAATGGTCAGCTTGGTAACGGAACTACGACCGCCAGTCTTACCCCTGTGCAGGTAAGTGGAATATCCGGCGTGGAGGCCATTGCTGCAGGCGATTGGGACACTGTTGCCCTGAAGATCAACAGCACGGTCTGGACGTGGGGGTATAATGGCTATGGTCAGCTTGGTAACGGGACCATAATCGATAGTCATACCCCTGTGCAAGCTGCTATTTAGCCATAAGTTGGAAGTATACGGGACCTATTCCGAATTATCGTAGATATCGGTAATAGTTTACAATGATTTTCAGTTTTGCCCTGTTAAGCGCTTAAACATCGCATAATTAATGAGGAAAGAATAGATGTTTTTTCCTCATTAATTTTTTGTCTCATTAAATGCTTTTTTTGCGTAACAAATATTTTAGATTTTCAAGTGAGTTTTCGCGCATCCCCAAGCATTGATGTTGCGGCTTTCTTAACGCAAGAATTAAATTTTGCTTCCGCCGGTTGAATGAATTAATAGATCCATGTATTTTGGAAATCTTTCCCATGCTCGCTTTCTATTCCTAATCTTCGACTTTCATAATTATCTTACATTAAAGACCTTCTGTATTTACTATAATTTTTTGATTTGCAGTTCCTGAAAGGTGTGAACTGACTTTTTTATGGAGCCTTGGAGGAAAAATCTTTATAGCATCTGGTGTGCCCAGTTTATTGCCGCTGTAGGCTTGAATTTGGTCATTCCTTTCCTGCCATTGTATCTGCGGGAGCTCGGGGTAGCCGGAGACAAGTCACTCAAGATCTGGAGTGGTGTGGTATATGCTGCTCCATTCCTGGTCTCCGCGTGTATGCAGCCCCTCTGGGGAATCCTGGGTGACAGAATTGGGCGAAAACCCATGGTTGTGAGGGGCATGCTGGGCCTTTCTCTCGCCCATTTCCTGATGGGATTCTCGCAGAGTGCCTTTCAGTTTCTTATATTCCGGCTCTTTCAAGGCTGCGTTGCAGGTTTTATCGCGCCTTCCATGGCGCTTGTTGCTTCGAGTACCCCGGCGGGGAAAATGGGTTTCGCATTGGGTACTCTGCAGACGGCGCTTATTTCAAGTCTGGTTCTGGGCCCATTCCTGGGAGGTGCGCTGGTCCATTTCATGGGGTGCCGCCCCGTCTTCTTTTTGACTGGATTTTTCTGTCTTTGTGGAGCGATCGTGGTTATCCGTTTCGTCAGGGAGAAGTTTGCGGTTCAAGAAGACGAAAAGAAGTCTGATCTGCGGAATAATTTCCGATCTGTTTTCCATTCAGCCGATCTCCGAAGGCTGTTCTTTCTTTTGGTTCTGGTTCAGTCTTGCATTTTTTTAGTCGCTCCTTTTCTCACTCTGTACGTGGAATTCCTGGGGGTGCCGCAGGAATACGTGGCGCTCATGACCGGCGCAGTATTCGGCATCACGGGCGTCACGGCTGCTGTGACGTCCCCTTTATGGGGGAGAAGGGCCGACAGGGTCGGCTACCGCAGGATTCTTCGCATCGCCCTCGCAGGCATGATAGCATTTTTCTTGCCTCAGGCTTTCGTTACTAGTGCCTACCAATTGATGTTTTGTCGAGCCGGTCTCGGCATTTTCGTTTCCGGTACGGTGCCCATAATAAACTCCATTGTCGGTCTTTCTACCAAAGAAAGCGATCGAGGCGGCATTTTTGGAATTTTTCAAAGTGGGGTTCTGATCGGGAATATGGTCGGACCATTACTGGGAGGGGGGCTGGCAGCGTTTTTGGGGTTGAGGGCCGTTTTCTTGGTCACCACCGGATTCCTCTGTCTCGGTCCGTTACTGGAAAGGACGATGCATAGGGCTGATGGCCGTCGCGAGTAAGTCGGTGTTCTCTCGCGATTTCAGACAAGGCTACACTGACAGGATGTCGGGTTGATGAATTCCAGAACCATTGTCATATCATTGTTGCCGCAAGCGATAGCTGATACGGCAAAATAGCCCACTGGGAACAAACGGTAGGGATATGTTTCAGCGCCGTCAATGGAGATACAAAGGAGGTTGTCTAGGAATTCCCTACTGAGGTGAATGCTTAAAATGAACAGGTGAAAAATTTTGTAATTACAACTTAATGATTGTTTTTCCAAGATCTGGCTACGTGCAACATTGCAGGTAACAGAAATAACCGGTGTATTCTATTTTTTCATTGCTTGTTCTTGAGCAAACCGGATGAAACTCACATGCCGACCGGTCGGCACAATCAAGGATGAAAGCTGCCGCGAAAGAGAGTCAGTCCGACTTAATGACTTCAATAAAGAACGGCCTAAATCATGGTCAAACGAGATTTATTGATAAATGTTAGCAGTAATCGAGACAAGCCTTAATTGGGAACTGACTGTCAAATTAAGTACAGGCCAGAACAAATGATACAGATCAATCATTTATGTTGTGTGATTCTAAAATGCGATGCACAGGCGAAATGCATTTTGTCACCCTATCGCGAAGTTAGCATTAGTGACAATATCTTTTGGCATTATTTATACGACCTGATCTCTATTTGCTTGACAGCGAGTGTCCAATTGAGCCTTGTTTGGATTATCGCTGACACCTAATTATCAATGATTTTTGGCTTGGGCTTGAAATGAAGACTACCGTAACTGGTAAAAAAGGCAGAGCCAATTGACTCTGCCTTGCTACGGTAAAAGTCAGTTTCTTTTCTATTTTTTAAACTTTCTCTTCCACACCTGCCAATCCTGCTAAACCAAGACCAATGAGGAGAAAAGGTGACGGTTCTGGTACAGTCGGTATTTTCCCATCTGCCCCATACAACGTATAAATCCCTTCCTGTCAGAAGCCCTCGAAGACGTATATGCTACGATCAGGCGAGGTCGAAACGGTCAAGGTTCATGACTTTGTTCCACACCGCTACAAAGTCGTGCAGGAACTTCTCCTGGGAGTCCTTACATCCGTAGACTTCCGCCAAGGCCCGGAGTTGGGAGTTCGAACCGAAGATTAGATCGACACGGGTGCCGGTCCACCTGAGTGCGCCCGTTTTGCGGTCGCGGCCTTCGAACACTTCTGCGTCTTTCGAGACAGCCTTCCACTCCGTGCCCATGTCGAGCAGGTTCACGAAGAAGTCGTTACTCAGCGCTCCTGGGCGCTTAGTGAAGACACCGTGCTTCGTCCCTCCGAAGTTGGTCTTCAGGACGCGCATGCCGCCCACGAGCACCGTCATTTCGGGTGCGGTCAGTGTCAGCAATTGCGCCTTATCGACCAGCAATTCCCCGGCCGATACGGCATAGCGGGTCTTCTGGTAGTTGCGGAAGCCGTCCGCCTTCGGCTCGAGCACGGCGAAGGAGGCCGCATCGGTTTGCTCCTGCGAGGCGTCCATGCGCCCCGGCGTGAAGGGAACCGTCACCTTGTGACCAGCATTCTTCGCAGCCTGCTCGACGCCCGCGCAACCGGCTAGAACGATCAGGTCAGCCAGCGAGACCCTCTTGCCGCCTTTTGCCGTCTTGTTGAATGCGTTCTGGATACTCCCGAGTGTCTTCAGCACCTTCGCGAGCTGTTTCGGTTGGTTGACTTCCCAGTCCTTCTGTGGCGCGAGGCGAATGCGGGCACCGTTAGCACCGCCGCGCTTGTCGGAGCCACGGAAGGTGGACGCCGCCGCCCACGCGGTGGAAACCAGTTGCGAGACGGAGAGACCGGATGCTAGAATTTTTTCCTTCAACGAGGCGATGTCCTTCGCACCGATCAGTTTGTGATTCACCGCGGGAATGGGGTCTTGCCAGATGAGGTCTTCGGAAGGAACTTCCGGGCCGAGATAGCGTGTGCGTGGCCCCATGTCGCGGTGCGTCAGCTTGAACCACGCCCGGGCGAACGCGTCCGCGAGCTGATTAGGATTTTCGTAGAATCGCCGTGAAATCTTTTCGTAGACGGGGTCGAACCGCAAAGCGAGGTCCGTGGTCAGCATACCTGGCGCGTGACGCTTTGAGGGGTCGTGCGCATCCGGCACGGTACCAACGCCTGCGTTACCCTTCGGTTTCCACTGGTGTGCACCGGCCGGGCTCTTCGTCAGCTCCCATTCGAAGCTGAACAGGATCCGAAAGAAGTTGTTGCTCCACTTCGTGGGCGTGTTGGTCCAGGTGACTTCCAGGCCGCTGGTGATCGTGTCGCCGCCTTTGCCCGTGCCAAAGCTGCTCTTCCAGCCCAGGCCCTGCTCCTCGATGCCAGCCGCTTCGGGCTCAGGCCCAACATGGGACGCAGGGCCGGCGCCGTGGGTCTTGCCGAAGGCGTGGCCGCCCGCGATGAGCGCCACTGTCTCCTCGTCGTTCATCGCCATACGAGCGAAGACCTCGCGGATATCCCGCGCCGCGGCGAGAGGGTCCGGGTTGCCGTCCGGGCCTTCCGGGTTGACGTAGATCAGGCCCATCTGCACGGCAGCGAGCGGATTTTCCAGCTCACGGTCGCCGGAGTAACGGCTGTCGGGTTTGTCGCTAGTGGCCAGCCAGGTTTTCTCGGCGCCCCAATAGACATCCTGATCCGGCTCCCAGACGTCCTCGCGACCACCACCAAAACCGAAGGTCTTGAATCCCATCGTTTCCAGGGCGACGTTGCCGGCGAGGACCATGAGGTCGGCCCAAGAAATCTTCCGGCCATACTTCTGCTTGATCGGCCAGAGCAGTCGGCGCGCCTTGTCCAGGCTAACGTTGTCCGGCCAACTGTTGAGTGGCGCGAAGCGCTGCTGGCCCCTGCCACCGCCGCCGCGGCCGTCACCGGTGCGATAGGTGCCGGTGCTGTGCCACGCCATACGGATGAATAAAGGCCCGTAGTGGCCGAAGTCCGCCGGCCACCAACCCTGTGAGTCGGTCATCAGCGCCGCGAGATCTTTCTTCACAGCCGTCAGGTCGAGGCCCTTGAACTCTTTAGCGTAATTGAAACCCTCGCCCATCGGATTCGACTTGGAGGAATGTTGGTGCAGGATATCGAGCCTCAACTGATTTGGCCACCAGTCTCGGGTCGTCGTGCCGCCGCCCACAGTGTGAGCCCTGTCCATTACCGGGGAATTGCTTTCTTCACTCATAGTATTTCCTCCTTTCATCTTAATTTATTTAGATTTTGTGTGACTCTTTTTTGTCTTTAGTACATTGTCGACAGTATCCGTAATACTCTAACCTGTTATTTATAATCATGAACCCTGTTTTTTTTGCCACCTCTCTTTGATTTAAAGAAATAGGGACTTCGTAATCAATGATCTTGCCACATCTCTTACAGATCAGATTGATGTGCTCATTAAGATTACCCTCGCAGCGGCTTTCCTTCCCGTCAAACTCAAGCGATTTGATAATGCCATGCCGGGAAAGCTCGCTCAAATTTGCGTAGACAGATGACATGCTGAGGTGTCTTGCCTTATTTCTTGCTTCTTTGTATATGAAGCGTGCGCCGGGATGAAGGTGACCTTTCTTGACCAACACATCAATTACGGCAAGCCGTTGACTTGTGAGTCTTAGGCCCTTTTCTTTAAGCTTTTGGATTATTGACTCTCTTGTCAGCATAGCTTATTCGGAATCATTCTTGCTAAGATTAATCCTATTCTCCATAAAATTTTTTGTCAAGTCATTCTTTTGGGCAGTCATTCTTTTGGGCTGGGGAGTGAAAGGATATTTCAAGGATTACCAGTTATAATATTGCATGGAAGGTGAAAATTGAAAAAACTAGATTAAGGAAGACACTCGCGGTCTGATTCGTAGGGGGAATGAACTGTCCAGGAGTGATAGTTTCATCTGGCATTCAACGAACTTCTTTAAGAAGAAGATCTGCAGATAAATATTTGAAACTGTGATATCCGGTTTATGTGTAGATTCTATTGATAACAGGAAGGTTTCTGCATAAGACATGATCAGAAAATACCTGTCCGGACTTGTGCATCTTCATCCTGTAAGTCGCATCTAAGGCACAATTTCCGCCTTACACCCAGTATTCAATAGGGCTCTGTGGCTTACTTACACGGATACTAATAAATTGATGATTGACGAGAATGTAAGTATTAAATATAAGAATAATTACTTTACATGAAAAAGATAAAGATTGAGCTCTCTCATTGGTTAAATATATGGGAATACATAGAGGTAAAAAAACCAGAACAACAGGACCTCCTGACAAAGACATGCTTCCGCCTGTTGGTATAAAAATTATGGATGAGAATCTATCACAAGAGGAATTGATACGCGAAATTGAAAACCTCTCATCTAAATTAAAATACTTATCAACCCATGGCGATGAAGACTCAGAGTGGGAAATAAATAAGACACAAGATACATTATATCTAGCTATGAAAGCTGCCCTTAATAAGGGGTGGCTTACTCGAAATCGAGCAGATGGCTACCTGAACCCGTCTGAGGAATATATTTCTCAAACTGACCGGCGTGTTAAGAGAAGAAAAAATTCAGATCTGGTCGATATTTTCTCGGGAGATGAAAACCAAGAGGACTAACCTGTCCTGAATCACGCTTGACTTTACAAGCATTGTCATATCAAGTCGTGATTGTTGACTTCACCTACAACTGCGCAGCAGTCGTTATTCATCAGATTTGAGGATTACGAATCGTAAGAGAGTAACACGAAAATCAGCGGTGGATACAATCCGTCTATTGTGGCACCTCTAAAAAATTCCGCTAGAATTCACTGTGCGCTTTATCGAAGGAGTCTCGAAGCTCTCGGTAGCTCTTCAAAAAGCCCTTTTTGACATCTTCCCATGCATTGTTGGAGCTATGTTTCAAGCCGCCATACCACTCGGCGGCCTCGTTGCGCTTTTTCCTGAGAGCCGTTAAGGTATCCCTCGATTTCTTGCGAGAGGACTGATCCATCTGATGCCATTTTTTATTAATCTGGGATTCCATGCTGTCGATGCGGACGTCCAGATCATCCAGGGCAACCTTTGCCTTTTTAACGGCTTCATCTCGCTGATTGACGGAATAGTTCTTGATTGCCTGAGCAGCATCGACCACATTCTCTTTGACATCTTTCGTCGATGTCTCATGCGTCGACGTTTGTGTAGCGAAGGAAACTGACCCAATTGCAAAAAAGATAACCGTGATGAACATTAGAGAAGTCTTTCTTAATTTTTGAGTTTTCATTTACTTTCTGCCTCCTTCTTGTATAATTTATATCCAAGATATTTAATTCGACTTTACAAACACTGTCAAATTAAGTCTCGTCACTTTTAACGAGTTCACCTACAACTAAATTGTCATCAGGTAAGTGAAAGCTTGATCATTACGGAAAAATCCCTGCAACCTTGATTGTGACTGCTCCTACGGTTTATCAAGATTCAATGTTTAATTTTAGCGGGAATAGCAGGCCACAAACATATAATGGAACGTATCATAAAAGCTGTCTCGGACAGATTACGTGCTACAACTCCGGACACTTTGCTTGCTTCTGACAATCTCTTCACAGCTATTGACAATAGCTCCTACCATACATATATTAAATCATCAATGAAATACGCAATTTATGCATTACCTTAATATACGCTTCAAGACATCATGTTATCACGAACCTCAAGCAAACCATTTCTTGACAGCTGGGTAACAGTGGTTAACTAAAATCAGTAGACGCAAGAAAAGAGGGTGGGTCCAAATAATTCAATTTTTTTAACTAAGTTAAGGAGAAAGCTATGCGAAAATTGGCAATAGGGATTGTCGTAGTTGTTGCAATTAGTATGTTATTTGTGCAGGTGTCATTTGCTCAGGCAAAGGGGGCGTGGACTTTCGGAGTTCCCGCAAGTGTTACAACTGATACAGGTTTTACCGGAAATGAGGCTCTTGTGGTCGAATCCGGCAAGGTGGAGGCTATTCAGCCGATGAAGGGAGTAAAAGGCGGTCTGCAGATGAAATTCAAGACGGATCAGGGTAATGCTTATACTGTCTTCATGGGTCCCAAGTGGTTTATTGAAAACCAGAAAATTAAATTTGCGGCTGGTGACAGCGTTATGGTTAAGGGGAAGAAATTCGGTACCCATATCATAGCAACAGAAATCAGCAAGGGCGATTGGACCATGAAGCTTCGTAGTCAAGAAGATGGCCAGCCAACCTGGGAATGCTGTTACCCCGGCGCAGTTAAATTGCAGTAAAAACCGGCTACCCACCCAATTTTTTTGGCTGGTTTTTAACATTTATCCATTGTGAATTATATTGTAGTTTCCTTTCTCCTTATAGAGAGAGGTTATTACCGGAGAAGCCCGAAGGCGATTTTGCCAACTTAATCGCTTTGGGCTTTTCTGCCTTTGTAACGACTAATAATTATGTAAAGAGCAAAATCAAAGATATCCATTTATAAAGTTGCATTCAGTTGTCAAATCATTAAAACAACATTACAGGAAGTTATGTTCAGAAGAAGATTGAACTATACACTGTTAAAAGTCATATTTTTAAGAGTATTACCATTTTCTTAAAAATCACCATGCTCCGTGGGGGCACGGGTATTTTTAAGATTATCAGTATAATCTTGAAAAATGTCTTGATCCGATACATTCAAACTTTTCGAAAACTCAACAGTTGATTAGATTGCTGTTATATTGTAATTAGCACTTGTCAATATAAGAAGTGCCGTGAATAAAGTTTTTGTCATCCTGTGAGTGATACTATCTTTTGGCAGGTGAAACTATCTTTTGACAATTTACAGTGACAATAACTTTTGGCAATTCACAAAAGTGCTAGGAGGGGAGAATAATGGTTAATAAGGCATTGTTAATAGGCAGGTTGGGGGCGGATCCAGAGGTAAGGTACACACCTGACGGTACTATGGTGGTCAATTTTCGTTTGGCAACAGATCTTCAGTGGAAAGACAAGAACGGAGAAAGAATTCAGAGAACAGAATGGCATAGGATAGTGGCCTACGGGAAATTGGCCGAAATCTGCAGCAATTATCTTTCCAAGGGGAAATTGATATTTATTGAAGGCCGGATTCAGACACGTTCCTGGGAAGACAAAGACGGGGTAAAGCGATCGACTACGGAGATTGTTGCGTCAAACATGCAAATGCTGGATTCAAAGGGGCAGATGCGGAGCCAGGATACCGCTCTTGATGATCAAGCTATCGCGTCAGGAGGATCCGAATCAGTGCCGGCCGATGATGTTCCATTTTGAGAGCCTGCTCCTGCTTTATTTCTTTTCATCGATTTTCTTATTGTCCTGCGCCGTTCCGTTCTCATCCGATTCACGAACGGATTTCTTAAAGTTTTTTACACTTTTTCCAATCGCGCCACCAATTTCCGGAAGCTTCCCGGCACCGAAGACAATGAGAACGATGACGAGAATCACAATTAACTCAGGCGCGCCTATTCCGAACATATTTCCGTGACCTCTTTTGACTATTATTAATAATTCTAAAGCACCAAGGCGCCCTTGTCAAACCTATTACTAAGGAAGCGTTAAGTGCACAACCTGGCCTTGATTACCCAGGTTGCCGAGAGATTTTCCTTGAAATGAGATGTCGACACCGCCTGCGTTACCGACAAGAATAGTAAAGTGCGACGCTTCCCTCTCTATCTTTTCACCGGGTTGCAGTAAAATTTCATATGGTTGATTGTTATCTGCAGTGATTCTTAACCATGTCATCTCTCTCGCTTCCATGGTCATTTTATATGTTTCGGCGGTGCTGCCCTTGTTTTTATTGATTTCCTCAGATGCTGTCACCTGCTTCACCTTCTCCCTCTCTTGAGTTTCGCGGGGTGCTGGTTGCGCCTGCGACAGAGGGATTGGTTGGACATCTGCTTCTTCAGATTTTACAGCCACATTTGTCTGATCCTGCGTTTCACTATTGGGGATTTTTCCCATATCATCTGTTGTCTTTAAACTGGTTGATTTATGTTCCTGTTCGGAAATTTGATTCTTCACGACGTCAATTGCCGTTTCGTATGTAGATAACGAGAAAGTGACAAAGCCAACAATAATAATAATTACTGCTGCCCACAGGAAAGTCTTGTAGAACAGCCTTGCAGACTTGGGGATTTCTTTGATTTTTACATCCCGGTGAGTCGGATTGAGCGTTTCAAGGTATCGCTCATAACGAACGAGGATTACATCGCTGTCGATGGCCAGAGTCTTTGCATATATTTTGATGAAGGATTTCGCAAAAACTGGTGGTGGAAGCAGGTGAAAGTCGCCATTTTCTATGGCTGCAAGAGTGGCGACGCTGATCCGGGTGCGTTCGAAAATGTCTCTTAACGTGAGCCCTTTGGCTTCTCTGATGGATTTGAGATCGTAGTCTGCAGTACCAAAACCCTGGTAGGGTTTTGGGGAAGGCTCCGTGTTCTTTGTCATATCCACCATGTTTAATATTCCGGTCAGGTGCCGTACTAGAAAAATGGCTTGCAAAGCCTGGCATTCAGCAGATCATCTCCCTTCTACAACTATCACCAATTCCGGAGTGATGCAATAGAAAGATGCAGCTTTCAAAAAATTGGAAAGCTTGGTATACGTCACTATATTTTTTTGCATTTGGAATCCGATGGTATTCTTGTAATATTAAGCCGGATGCAGCCAGGGCCGATTAAAATCTATAGGCAAAGCAGAAAGTCAGAAACCAATGAGAATATAGAAAGCGCAACTTACCAAAACAAGAAAGCTCAGAATTTTGACATGCGAATTTGAAGTGGTACAGAATTGAAAATATCTCTTTATAGGAATTATTAATTTATGGATGACTGCGCCGATTTTATAATAGCCGTAGCGAGAGAAGCAGGAATATTCTTAAAGGACAGGTTCAATGAGAAACATGTAATAAACTATAAAGGGGAAATAAATATTGTCACGGAAAAGGATCGGCTTTCTGAAGAGATGATTACTTCCAGGATTCGCGAGAGGTATCCCAACCATGACATCCTTGCTGAAGAGTCGGCACAAACGGCGCGGGGTTCGAAGTACCGGTGGATAATCGATCCCCTGGATGGAACGACGAATTATGCTCACGGTTATCCGGTTTTCTGCGTGTCCATTGCTTTTGAAAAAGCTGATGAAATCCATGCGGGTGTTATTTACAACCCCATGTTGGATGAAATGTTTGTGGCAGAAAAGGGCAAGGGAGCTTTTCTGAATGGTCGGAAAATCGCAGTATCAAATACGGCCGATCTCTCCAGAAGCCTGCTGGCTACCGGTTTTCCTTATGACATAAAATCTGACAGAAACAATAACATCAATTACTTTAGCGGGATGGCAAAAAGTGCCCAAGCTATTCGCAGGGCGGGATCCGCTGCTCTTGATATGGCCTATATTGCGGCCGGCCGTTTTGATGGCTTTTGGGAACTGAAACTCATGCCGTGGGATACTGCTGCCGGGTGGCTTATGATCCGTGAATCGGGAGGCGTTGTTACGGATCTCTTCGGCGGCGCATTTCACCTTGAGGCTCCGCATGTCCTGGCCACAAATGGTAAGATACACCGCGACATGATTACACTACTTAAAAAAATTGATGGGGAGACCATCTCCTGAGTGAATCCTCTCAGCGATTCACTTGCCTCTAATGCGATGATCAAGCTATTCCCATGCCTGTAAATTGCGGCAGGAGCAAACCTCAACCGGCAGCTGATAATGTGAACGTCGTCTATTTTGCCTTCATAAAACGAAATAGCCAATGCATTATTTTTACAAACCCTATAGCGGGCTAAACTCTCTCTCATGATTCTTATCCATCCACCAGTTGTTAAACCCTGTGAACCGCCAGCAGGACTGGCGAAACTGGCAGGTGTCATGTATGTCCATGACATCCGCTGCAAAGTAATTGATGCCAATTTGGAGGGTATCTCAAGCCTGCTCTCGGAAGGGGAGGTGGATGGAGATTCCCCCGAAAAGTGGATGGCTGACGGACACAAGGGGGCAATACCCAGGAATTTATTGAATACTTGGACGAGCCGTTCATTCCGTCACCTGGGAAGCAACATTGCCGCTTTAACCTCTTGGGAGACCTATAAGAATATTGATCGTTATAAGCGGGCAGTAGCAGATATCAACCGGGTTCTCAAGGTGGCAGCGTCAGAGAACGACGCGCATCTGAGTCTCGCTAATTACCTTGATCGCAATCTCTCTCCGGTAAGAAGTGCAGATTTGATAAGAGCTTCTGAAACGCCCGAACAGAATCCCTTCTACGGATATTTCAAGAAGCGTCTTGAAACAGCACTAGAGCAGGAATGCCCTGCCACTGTAGGGTTTTCATTAAACTATCTGAGCCAGGCACTGTGCGCCTTTGCCATGATCGGGTTCTTGAAACGGGAATGCCACGGCATCAGGGTAGTCTTGGGCGGCGGGCTGGTCACATCGTGGATGCGGCAGCCGGGGTGGTCGAATCCATTTGGCGGCCTCGTCGACCACCTGGTTGCAGGGCCGGGAGAGGGCGCTCTTCTTTCGATTCACAGTACTGCCTGTCGGCAGGGGCATCATGCTCCTTATTATCATCCATCATCCATGAACAACTATCTGGCGCCGGGTCCTGTCTTGCCTTACAGTGCATCGAGTGGCTGCTACTGGAGCCGCTGTTCCTTTTGTCCTGAAAGGGCGGAGGGAAATCCTTATGCACCGGTCCCTGTGGAGCAGGTAATTAAGGATATCAGCAGCCTTGCCGAAAAAACAAAACCCAGCCTTATCCACCTTTTGGACAATGCCGTCAGTCCGGCGCTTTTGAAGGGTCTGGCGGGGTCATCTTTCAGACTTCCATGGTACGGATTTGCCAGAGTATCCTCGCAACTGACGGACATTGATTTCTGCCGGGCGCTGAAACGATCTGGTTGTGCCATGTTGCAACTCGGCCTGGAATCGGGGGACCAAAATGTTTTGGACAGTATGCAAAAGGGGTTTGATCTGATGACAGCTTCCGCCGTCTTGAAGACCCTGAAGGAGGCCGGTATCGCAACCTACATCTACCTGATTTTTGGAACTCCTCCGGAAACAGTTGTTGAGGCGCGTAAGACCCTCGATTTTGCAGTCCGGCACAGCAGGCAGATTGATTTTCTCAACCTTGCGATCTTCAACCTCCCGTCAAATAGTCCGGAGGCCAGAGAGCTCGAAGTCAGTGATTTTTATGAAGGCGACCTGTCGCTTTACAGGAGTTTTTTTCATCCTAGAGGGTGGAAAAGAAGTTTTGTGAGGCAATTCCTTGACAGGGAATTTAAGAAACATCCGTCCATTGCTTCCATATTGAGGAAATCGCCCCCCATATTTACCTCCAATCACGCCCCCTTTTTTATCATGAATGCGTGTTAAATCTTTGTTCTGCGAATACCTTTGCTTTGCCGAGAGCTCAAAATATTATATTGATTTATCTGAAGCTGTTCATTAAGATTACAGGCAATTAGTTGGAATCAAAAAGGCACAAAAATTGCAACGTTTTCATGAGATAGGCAAAGCCGGCAGTGGAAAATGAGCACTTCATAATTCGTTTTCCTCGAAGAGGGAAAGCTAATGGAAAAAATTTCTATTGTTAGAAGACGAAGAAACGGGGTTTTTGAACCCCGGGTACAGCAGCAACCTGAAATGGATTCACAATTGCTTCAGGGTCAAGAATTGATCGAGATTCCGTCCAGCCTCTTGAATGAAAGTCCTACGTGCGAAGAGTCGCACGGTCTGGAACAATCGGACAAAAATATTAATGAAGCGATTTCCGTTAATCTGACTCCCGAGCAGTATGATCTCGTTAAGTCAAACCGGTATGTAAAATATTTCCTGAACGGAGACTCAACTGGCGTATCTTTAGATATACAAAAACACACAGAAGGGCAGATTATTTTCAATTTCCAATTCAAGAAGGTAGATATTGTCAGGATGCTCAAGGCGAAACACGTTTGTCAAATGCTGCAGATCAGCAACAGCCTGCTAATGAACCTGGTCAAGTCAAAGAAGATTAGAAGTTTCAGGGTCGGCAGGCTCAGACGCTTCTTATTGCAGGACGTTCTTGATTATCTCTCGAGGAGCGAAGAGCTTACTGAAAGCTCTGAGTTATAGAACTTTAACAGTTTAGAGTGTCTCATTCAGCCGTCGAGGAGGTTATGAATCTATGTATTACGATTATTGGGGCCTGCAAAAACCGCCTTTTGACAACGTCCCTGACCCTACGATGTACTCGGATTCTCATTCTTCAATGGAGAACGCCATTGCAGAGACTCTATTTGCCATTGACGAAGGGAATGAATGCATCGCGGTGATTGTGGGCGACGTTGGTTTGGGTAAAACCTTGTCTCTTCGGATTATTATTGATTCTCTCGATCATGAAAAATATAAAATTGCGCTGGTTACAAATCCGGATATGTCCTTCATCGAGCTCTTGAGGGAAATCATTGGTCAGCTTACCGGCAGGAAGTGCGAAGAAAGAAGAAAAATTGATCTCCTGGAAAAATTCAACAAAATTTTGTTTGACACTATAGATTCAGGTAAAAAGGTTTTGATATTTATCGATGAGGCAAATGCAATATCCCCTACCAATCTGGAGAGCCTCAGGTTACTCACCAATATGCAGGATGACCAGAGGAATTTATTTACCATCGTGCTTGCGGGACAGCTGGAACTGGCCCGGAGACTGGAACATCCCAAACGCACCAACCTTTTGCAACGAATCGGGACATTGAGCAGGATTGATAAGATAGAATCTCAGGATCTCTTAAAGGGCTACGTTGAAACCCGGCTGAGGCTCGCAGGAGGAGCGCGGCAGATTTTTGCTGATGACGCATATGGTTTTTTGTGGGAGTATTCTGAACACGGCGTACCCCGTCTGATAAATAAGATGTGTAAATTGTCATTGAAGGCGGGGGAGACAAATGAGTTTAGGCTGATTTCAGGGGAGGTTGTTCGTCAGATCGGCGAGCGCTTCCGACACTTGACGGGGCCTGCCATCCCGAAGAGGAAGCCGAGAAAACGGCCCAAAAGCGAGGTCGTCGCAGAATCAGTGGAGAAAGAAGCGGTACAGGTTTCCGATGAACCAGAGGCGCTTTCCGTTGAAGCCTTTAAGGAACGACGCCATTCCAAAGACGTCGAACAATCACGAGAAAAAGAGTTCATTGCAGAAAAGGCCGGTACTGCGGATGTGCCTGAATCCTCTTCCGAAATGCGCGTACTCAAAAAAGACATTTCGGCAGAAGTAGAGGTAGGCGGTTTGAAGTTTGCCGTGGATATTCCCTACCACATCATCAAACAGGCTCAAGCGTCCACTCATGAGCATCGGATGAAAATTGCCGGCATTCTGGCGGCGCAAATCATGAAAAAACATGAAGAGCTTACAACTGCAGCGTCAGTTGATCCTATTTCTATGTGGAGTGATCTGCGTGAGTTTGTCGCGAGCAGACTCAAATGAAGGGGCACGATGAATCCTGCCAGGTCTCTTTATCAAGGATTTTACTCTGAAAGCTCATGGAGGAGGTGTTGCGCCCTTATGTTTTGCGGATTTATGGATAGGACAAAGTGAAGCCGCCGGATGAGTTCCTCCTTCTTTCTGCTGTCCGGGTTTGTTCTGTAATTCTCATACTGAATGTGAGCGAGGTTAATATTGGCCTCTTCCTGATAGGGGTTTAACGCAAGGGATTTCTTGTAAGCCGTAGTTGCTTCCTCAGGTTGGCCCGTGATTTCAAAAATAGATCCCAAATTATTCCAGGCTTCGGAATTCTTTTGGTCGATCGCCAGCACATTCTTAAAAAATCCGATACCCTTATTATAGTCGCCCAACTGGACATATAAGGTCCCCAGGTTAAAGAGGACTTTTACATGGGAGGGATCTCTTTCCAGGACGCCTTGATATTCCTGTACTGCTTCATCGAACATATCGTGGCGGTCGTACAGAAGGGCCAAAAAGAACCGCGGTGTCACTGCATCGGGGTCTGCTTCAATGGCTTTCTTGTACTGTTCGACAGCGCCATGATAGTTTCCTTCCAATTCGAAAATGTGGCCTATATTAAACATAGCTTCAATATTACCCGGACTGAGTATAAGAGCCCGTTCATACATCTGCCGCGCACGTCCCAACCTTCCCATTCTCTCGTAGACATAGCCAAGATTGTTGTAAGCTTCGGGATTATTGGGTTCGAGTTTAGCAACCCTCTCTAAGCATATCAGGGCCCAATCGTAATCTTCTCTCTGGAGGTAAATGAATCCCAAGTTAACATATGCATCCGTAAACCGTGGATCAAGAATGATACTCTTCTTGTATGCTTCTATTGCCTTATCGGATTGCGGATCGAGAAGGTCATATCTGCACCCTTCCATGAACCATTCACTGGCTGGATTCTTTTCGCCCATTGAAATACGCCCCTGTTACGGCAGCAATTATTAAATATATATGTAGCGTTTACCTATCAACTTTAATCAATTCTTGTCAAGATTAATAGTCGGCACATTTGCTTTATTTCTTAAATGACCACTTTTCGGGCCATCACTTTGCTATTTCCTTTTCCGTCAAATAACATGCGGGATCCGGAGCCCATATATCTCCCGTGACCGCTTCCGCTCTCGCCCGGAAATTTCCACCGCAAATATCGAGCCATCGGCAGTTGGCGCATCTGCCTTTCACGTATTTCTTTCTGTCCTTAAGCTTTAACATCAGCTCGTTTGAAGTATCCATCCAGATAGTGCTGAAAGGACGCTCTTTCACGTTTCCAAACGAGACGCCCCTCCAGAACTGATCGGCATGCACCGCCCCATCCCAGCTCACGCAGCCGATGCCGCTCCCGGAACTGTTGCCCTCATTCACCATAAGGAGTGACATTGCCTCCTTTGCTCGCTCGGGATCCTTTTCCAGCAGGCGCATGTAGAGATAGGGTCCATCAGCGTGGTTATCCACCGTAAGTATCTCTTTCGGCTTTCCCCGGGTGAACACGTCCATTGTTTTGTCCATGATAAGATCCAGAACTCGCCTCTTTTCATCCCGGGAGAGGTCTTCGTCAACGAGCTTCGAACCGCGCCCGGAGTAGACTAAGTGATAAAAACATGCACGGGGTATGTTTTCCTTTTCTATGAGTTCGAAGAGGGCAGGGATATCTGCAACATTTCTCCTGTTCATGGTAACACGCATTCCCACTTTGATTCCTTCATCACGGCAGATTCTAATCCCTCTCAGGGTCATATCAAAAGCTCCTTTTACGCCCCGAAAGCCGTCGTGCGTCTTCTCCATTCCATCGATACTCACGCCAACATAGGAAACCCCGATTTTCTTGAACGCATATGCGAGCTTTCTTGTAAGCAAAGTCCCGTTGGTTGACAAGACAACCCTCATGCCCTGATCTACAGCGAACTCGGCCAGCTCAGGGAGGTCCTCCCTTATCATGGGCTCACCGCCGGAAAAAAGGAGAACCGGTGACCCAAAGGAGGCAAGATCGGATATCAGTTTCCTTCCCTCGTCTGTGGTCAATTCATTACTGTATCTGATGTTTTGGGAGCTTGAGTAGCAGTGTATGCAGTGGAGATTGCACCTTCTGGTCACATTCCAGACCACTACAGGCCGCTTATGCTTCTCCTCTCCATAACGAAGCGAGTCCATAGTTTCTGCTGTGCCACAGCATAGTCTTGAGATACTTATCATATGTTTGCCCCAGAGCCTCAGTTCGTGCCCCCTGCCAGAGACGCATTCTTAGCCATTTGTCGAGAAGTGATGTCCGTAGGTTAAATACTGGTCTGGGTGGGCAGATTCTTCAGTTGTTGTCCGTGCATGTGTAATATTTTAGTCTATCGTCAAAATAGTTGCAAGGGTTTATAGCTTAGTGCCTAACGATGATGTCGGGGAAGGTCTAAGGAAAATTTATATTTGTATGTTGAGTTCTCGTCTCTCCATGCGTCTTTCCGAGAAGAAAACCTGATCATTCAGCAATTCCCAGGCGCGTTCCTTACTGAAATCGGAAACACGCCCATCCCGGATGGCTACGACGCCCTGGTTCCTGAGGTCCCATAGGACCTGTTGAATCTCGACCGGCTCTTTTCTCGAATACTTGGCCAGCTCATCGATTGGGTCCTGATTGTCTGGCAATGGCCATTTCATCAGAAAATATAGAACGGCAACCAACCTGATCCAGGATTGGCTAAGTTCACCGAGGGCGTTGCCGGTTTGTCTGATCCTGTTCGAAAATTCTTTAAGCATAAAAAGGGACACTTCGCCGCTTTGCCTCAACAGGCTGCGAAAGGTGTCCACGTCGATCACAGCCACGTTGCTGTCCTCGGTGGCCTGTACCGATGCTGTACGAGGCGCTTCAATCAAAGCCGCCATTTCACCGAAGTATTCTCCCGGCCCCATTTCGGCCAGGACCTTCTTTATCTGGCCGGCATTCTTTTCCACACGCACGTTACCCATGAGGATGTAGTACATTTCCTGTCCGGTGTCCCCCTGTCTGAAAACGTAGGTATCTTTTGGGTACATATGGCCGAATTTCCTAAACAGGCGCTCCTCGATTTTCATAATTTTGATTCTGGGCTTTAAGAAGGCCTTCTCAAGGAGGATCAGATCTCTTCTCTGGTAGGAAGAAATGAGCTCCGCGCAGAACAAGAGGATTAAAGCCACGTAAAAAACCCAGAGCACAAGAATGACAACGGTTTCCAGCGAGCCAAATATCAGATTATATTTTTTGTCATCGGACATATACCAGGCGAAAAAATGCTTGGCAATTTCCATTAAGGCTGAAAAAATGGCGGCGCCTGTCAGCGCACCGCTCCAGCTGACTTTTCCCGTGGGAATTATTTTATAGACGATGGTAAAAAATGCTACTGTCAGCAAATAAGGGAGAATAAAACGAAATAACGTTACATATAAAAAGGGAATGATCATAAAGCCTTTGCTGAAGAGGAGAGGTTGTGTTGCAAGCGTTGTTGACATATATGTGATCCCCACACTGGCGACGCCTACAGCCCACCCCATGGCAATCATGGCAATAGCAAGGAGATTTGATACGATGTAATTTCGTTGGGCTCGCGAGCGGAAGATCATGTTCATGGCTGTCTCAACGGCACTGAAGATCATCGCTGAAGACCATACCAGACTTATGATCCCGACCCAGCCCAGGAGCTGTTTTTTTTGCTCGATGGGTCCCAGTTGGGACAGGAGGGATTCTGAAAAATAGGGATGAAAACCACGGATTTTTTCAATGAGCTCGTTTTGAATGTTAGGGTATGAGCTGAAAATATAGCCTGCCACCAGCATGGTTAAAATGAAAAGAGGAATAAGAGAGAGCATCGCATAGAGCGAAATAGCCGCAGCCTGGTTGGTATTGCCGTTGGCTTGGAAATTTTTTACCGCATCCCAGAGTATGTCCCATGCTGCAGCGAGGACGAGATGGGGCCGTTCCATCTTGCGTTTCAATTTCTCATATGCTTGTTTCGTTTTGCAGGTCATGGACTCATGCTTTTTTAAACTGCATCAAGAATATATTTTGGCCTTTTCTCGATGGAAAGTGGCACGCAAACAAGTTAAACTATAGGGGAGAGGCATGGGTGTGTCAAGTTCAAAAGAGCGCAGAATTTCGTTGAAAAGGCCTTTTGTATCTTGTAGTCTTCCTGCCATGAAGGATTTAGCGTATCTCGGGTTGCTGATTGTCATTAGCGTTCATTTGGCCTTAGGCGGCTGTAGTCAGAAAGACGAGGGGGGCACCGCCAGAAGCCTGACCGAATCGGGACCCGCCTATGGTGACATAATAGTGGAAGGCTCCATCGGTGACGCCAGTAATCTGATTCCCATACTTTCTTCAGACAGTACTTCTCATGAAATTTCCGGACTGGTCTTTAACGGTCTTGTCAAATATGACAAAGACGTCAAGATAGTGGGAGACCTGGCTGAATCATGGGAAGTGTCCAAGAATGGGCTTGTCATTACATTCCATCTGAGGAAGGGTGTTAAATGGCATGACAGTCATCCTTTTACCGCGCGCGACGTCTTGTATACATATCAGGTTACGATCGATCCCAAGACACCAACTGCTTATTCCGGTGACTTTCTCAAGGTTAAGAGGGCAGAAGTCTTGGACGATCATACCTTTCGGGTTACTTATGACAAGCCCTTCGCCCCTGCGCTCATGAGCTGGGGGACGGCGATTCTGCCGCGGCATCTTCTGGAAGGAAAAGACATCACAACATCTCCCCTATCGCGCCATCCCATAGGAACAGGACCGTACATCTTCAAAGAATGGTTGCCCGGCCAGAAGATAGTACTCATCTCCAACCCGGAGTATTTCGAGGGCAGGCCGTATATCGATGGCTACATAATGCGGATCATACCGGATACGGCGACCATGTTTCTGGAACTGCGTGCAAACGGCATTGACAGGATGAACCTGACACCCCTTCAGTACACGAGACAGACAGAAAATAATCTCTTCCGGAAGAATTTCAACAAGTACAGGTATCTCTCCTTTTCCTACACTTACCTGGGCTACAATCTGAAAAATCCTCTGTTTGCCGATAAACGGGTGCGGCAGGCAATAGCATACAGTATCAACAAGGACGAGATCATTGATGGCGTCTTGCTGGGTCTGGGCAAAGAAGCCACCGGTCCTTACAAGCCGGGCACCTGGGTTTACAACCCCAATGTGGAGACGTATCCATACAATCCGAAGAAGGCGAAGGAGCTTCTGGCGGCTGCCGGATGGAAGGATACAGATGGCGACGGTATACTCTATAAAGATGGACAACCTTTTGTTTTTGAAATTATCACGAATCAGGGAAACGAAATCAGGGCAAAATGCGCAGAGATTATTCAAAGGCGTCTTTCTGAGATAGGCATCAAGGTCAAAATCCGGGTCCTGGAATGGGCTGCTTTTGTTAATGACTTCATTAACAAGAGACGCTTCGACGCCACCATCCTCGGCTGGACCATCCCTCTCGATCCCGACATATACGATGTTTGGCATTCGAGCAAGACAGGGCCACAGGAGCTGAACTTCATATCATACAAGAACGAAGAGGTTGACAGACTCATAGAAAAGGGAAGGGGCACCTTTGACCAGAAAGAAAGAAAGAAATATTACGACAGGATACAGGAGATATTGGCGGAAGACCAGCCCTATACGTTCCTCTATGTGCCCGATGCCCTGCCGATTATCCATGCCCGCTTTCATGGCATCCAACCCGCGCCTCTGGGAATCGGATACAATTTTATCAAGTGGTATGTACCCAAAGAAGAACAAAAACTGGTCATGACGAGATAAGTGACACGTATATGACTTGATCGGTCGCGTCGATTGAATTACATCCGTAAACAATTGTTTGTTAGAGTAAAGCTATTCTCCCCCGGCAGACATCGTGTTACAGATAGCCATTCTTCGAAATCATAATTTCCTAAGCTTTACTGTCGCCACTTTCATAATTGCCTATAATCAAACTCTCAGGCCAATAGATTTTACTTTCAGTTAAGAATGGGTTATAAATAAGCTCTATGGAACGGCACAAGAAAAGCCCGGTTGAGGGTCAGGAGCTTAAAGATCATATCATAAATTTCTGCGAGGACCGGGGAGCAGACCTTGTTGGTTTTGCCCCCGTGGAGCGTTGGGATGATATGGGGGAGGTGCCGTCTGATTTCCGTCCTCGTGCCCTCTGGCCGCCAGCCAGGACTGTTATTGTGATCGGCTTGGAAATGCCTCTTCCTATCGTGGAGACGACACCCTCTGTCCTCCACAGAGAACTTTACCGTACGGCTAACCAAAAGCTCGATACATTGGCCTATGACCTCACCCGGCATCTCAACCGCATGGGACACGCCTCCTTTTTTTTCGGCCGTGATGTTTACGCCAGCCTGAAGGCCCTGCGAGATGCGCCTATGGCCGCATTCAGTCACATCATGGCGGCGAAATACGCCGGGCTCGGCACCATCGGCGTCAGCCACTGTCTGCTTACACCGGAATTCGGTCCCAGAGTGCGGTTTGTTTCCGTCTTGACGGCAGCCGTGCTACCGCCAGACCCGCCCGTGGAGAAAGATCTCTGCATCAAGTGCGAACTCTGCTGCCGTTGCTGTCCTCAGAATGCTCTGACGATGCGCGAAGACCGCGTGATCGGTGATTGCGATAAAATGGCCTGTTTGGTAATGGCCGAGGATCTGACCCGAAGAGGATGCTACCCCTGTGGTATCTGCACCAAGGTATGTCCCGTAGGGAAGGATCGGGCGCTCTACAAACAGAAGGCCATGCGGACGAAATATATCGAGGAGGCCAAGTCCCTTGCCGCAAACCCCGACGATCCCAAATACAAGTCCTGGACTCATGTAAGGAAATACGGGCTCGTGAAGGGGAAGGCTGCTCTGGTCTCCGGAAGAAGAAAAGACGGGAAGAAGGAGGAAGCGTAAAGTTGTCAATCACAAACCTGGAACAATTTTGTGAAAGCTTTAATGACCTTCTTAAGGGCAAACCGGACATATCAACATTCATCAGAACAGGCCGGACTCTTGTGAGCGAACTGATGAGTCAGAAGGAGTGGTTCGGCGGCATCCTTCAGCGAGTCCTTTTCGATAAGGAGTTTTCCGAGAGCCAGAAGCCCGGCATCTGGCCCAACGAGATCACCCTGCACAGAAGTTCCGACCGCTCTTTCCTCGTCCTGTGCTATATTTGGGATCCAGGTCTCATTGACGCCATTCATGATCACGGGTCCTGGGGAATCATCGGAAGTTTCGTTCAGTCCATCAGGGAACGTAAGTATATGCGCGTGGACGACGGTAAAAAAGAAGGGTACGCAGAATTGGAAGAGGTTTCTTCTATCGTCCTCAATCCGGGTGAGACGACATATGTGCTGCCGCTGGATAAAGGCATTCACAGAATGGGAAACTTCGGGAGCAATATGGCCGTCACCATAAATGTATACGGGCCGAACGTCCGGAAAGGATATGTGCAGTTCTTCTACCCGGAGATGAATTCCGTAAGCAGGGTCTATCCCCCGAAAACCCTCAGGGAGGCCTTGGCCGTCCGCGCCCTGGGGAGCCTGGCAGCGCCCTGGAGCGAGGAGCTGTTGAGACGCGTACTGGCGAGCGCTCTTCCCGATTACATTAAAAAGGAGGGCGAGATATCGCTGACCAAGCTAAAAACATGATCTTGCTGCCGCCATGAGGACGATGTTACCTTAAAAAATTCGGCATGAGGTTGGTGCACGTTAAACATCTTTAGCACTTGAAATCGCGGACACTCTGATGTAGAAATGACTCATCAACAGAAACTGAAAGGAGCGTAACAATGAAAAGGTATTCCCTGCTGATAGGTGTATTGTGCATGTTAGTTGCCCTTTCCGCATGCGGCATAAAGAGCGTGAAGCAAGGGGCCATGATCGATGAGGCCAAGGTGAAAAACAGTATTGTCGACGGCAAGACTACAAAGTCCGATGTGGTGCTGCAATTCGGTCCCCCCACTAAGACAATGGAAAATGATAAGATGTATTTCTATACGTGGTCAGAGACAAGCTCATCCACCATACCTTTATATGGCGGTTCGACAACCGTTACCAACAACCTCATTATTCTTTTTGATGATACTGGCGTCGTAAAGAGTCATAATATCACGAAGACCGGCACAGAGTCCAAGAAGGGTTTCGGTGAAGAGAAAGACAAGTAGGTTGTGCTGGGTTGCGACAGGTTGGAAGCAAAGAATAATAGGTAAAATCGGAATATTTTTATAATCAAAAAACGTTATACGGTCCTGACCTTGCCTTCGATAGTGCTAACGGATTCAAGGTCACGGGTTCGTTTTCATGAGAGAGTTTGAGCATTATTTGTCATCTCCACCCGTGATAACCGCATTTCATCGGTTTATAACTATTGGTATTAGTTAATGAAACCGATGCCTCCCAGACTCCTGGTCACTTCCCGCGGTTTTTGTTTGGAGAATTCTGATTAATGCGTGAGATATCAGCCACTGCAGACTGAGTATATGCTGATTTCAGCGAAATTGTGATCAATACGTTTATTTGTGAAAACTATGAGGAACCAAAGCCGAATGATCAAACCTGCACGGACTGTGAGTAAACTCATCAGCGGGACGCCCATCACCATAGTGGCCCTCGGCGATTCCCTAACGCAGGGATGGATGGTCTCGAAGGGGTATATCGATTTTTTGAGGGAAATGCTCCGCATGAAGTTTCCCGAAAGCAGATTCAAGCTTGTTAACAGCGGCATACCCGGCGATACGGCTGATTCCGGTCTATACAGGCTGATGGGGGACGTTCTTTACTATAATCCCGATTGCGTCTTCGTTCAATACGCAATCAATGATGCCTTTTCGGGATTTACGGAACAACAATTTAAGAAAAATATAAAAGATATTATTGAGAAAATTAACGGGAATACTGATGCGGAGATCATTTTGATAACTTCAGGATACATTGGCGACAATGATGATAACCGTCGCGTGGAAAGATATTATCAGCAGCTCACAGTGCTGGGAGAAGACTACCGCATTCCTGTCGTGCTTGTGCACGAGTATTGGAAGAAGAAGATCACGGATGGAGTCGCGTTCGAATCTTTGGTTCAGTATGATGGTGTGCATCCCACGGAGGAAGGTTACGGGCTCATGGCGGAGGCAGTCATGAAGCTATTTGATATAAATGAAAAATGTCATGAAGTTTAAACCTTGTCTTCTTCAAGAGGCGGTATTAAATTATGTAAAACGATAGGCCATACAAAACGGAGATATTAATTTTGTCATTTAATATTCTCTCTTCAGTATTAATAATGGCTGGCGTAAATATATATGAACGAACCATTCATCACACTTGAAGATATTACAATTCGCCTACGCGACAAATTTATTCTGCCGCACACTTCGTGGAAAATTTTGACGGGCCAGCACTGGGCGATACTGGGACCAAATGGAGCCGGCAAATCCTCGCTGGTCAGGGTTCTCGCAGGCGATGTCCCTTATGTTCGGGGCAGCATCACCCATCACTTTCCACAGCACCCTTCCGAGATAATCGGTTATGTGTCGTCCGAACTTCAGGAACATTTGATCGCAAGGGAGAAATTTCAGGATATGTCACGCTATTTCGCTGGCAAGCTGGATGATTTTGAAAAAGCCAGAGTAACAATTCTTGCCGGCGATCATGATGGGAGTGACGGCTTTCTGAATCTCGGGAAAATCGTGGACATTCTGGGTATCAGCCACCTTCTGGATCGAGGCATGCGCTATTTATCCTCCGGTGAAATGAGGAAGGTGCTTATTGCCAGGGCGTTAATAAGATCTCCGAAGCTCCTCATTCTCGACGAACCCTTTGCAGGAATCGACACGGGATCACGAAAAGAAATCGGAGAATCCATAGCCGAACTGGTCGGGCAAGGGCTGCAAATCGTCCTGGTTACTCACCGCGCGCAGGAAATCCTTCCCTTTATCTCAAACATACTGTTCATCAAAAATGGCAAACTCCTGATGCAAGGCAAACGAAACGACATCCTGACGACTGAAAACCTGAACCGTCTATATGATGTGAAATATTTTGACCATGGGCTTGCATTGGATAAGAGAAAGTCTGAAGCTGTAAAAAGTGCGTCATATAGAGATGGCATTATGGTCGATATGAAAAACGTGTCCGTGAAATACGGAAATACGTTGGTCTTGAATAATCTGAACTGGACTGTGAGACGCCGCGAAAATTGGGCGATTGTTGGGCCGAGCGGTTCGGGGAAGACCACTCTCCTGAGTTTGATCGCAGGTGATAATCCACAGGCCTATGCCAATGAAATATATTTGTTTGGCAGGAGGAGGGGATCAGGAGAGAGCATCTGGGATATCAAGGCGCGTATCGGCATTGTGTCTTCAGAAATTCAAACACTCTACAGAAAAGAGATCACGGCATGTGATGTGGTGGCATCCGGCATTTTTGACTCCATAGGGCTCTATAGAAATCTTGATTCGGAACACAAGCGACAGGTCGACAAATGGATTGAGTTTTTCGGCATATCACATATTGCAGATAACATATTCACTCACCTTTCTTTCGGGGAAAGAAGGATGGTGCTTTTGGCCCGTTCCGTGGTGAAGTCGCCAGAGCTTCTTATACTTGATGAACCCTGTCAAGGTTTGGACCAAGAGAATCGGAAGTTTTTGATGCGCCTGATTGATATGATCGGCAGAGATACAGATACAAATCTCCTATATGTGACGCATTATCAAGATGAGATTCCTGCGTGTGTTGATCATCTTCTGACTTTGAAAAAGCCCGGACTAAATGAAATTTGAATGGCAATATGATTAAGCGGCAGTGGGCAGATTTACTCCTTATGATCGCAATTTGAGGCGGCTCTTCAAGTAATTCTTGAATTCTTCGTAGCGTGCGGAAAGCTCAATGGGCTTCCCTTTTTTCTGGTCAATGCCCTTCATGCTCTCCGGCAGTTCAGGGCTTATTCCCAAGAGGTCTTTGATTTCATCGGGAAATTTTGCGGGATGGGCCGTCTCGATGGATACGCATAAAGAGAAATCACCACATCGTTCGAGAAATACCTCGAGGCCCCTCCAACCCGCCGCACCGTGCGGCTCCAGCAGGATTCCATACCTATCATATGCCCTTCTTATCGTTTTTTTTGTCTCCTCGTCTGTGACGCTCACGGAGAAAATCCATCGCCTCATCTCGTTTATGTCCGGGTATCTATGTACAGTGCCGCTGCGATCAACTGTTCCCCCATACAGGTCGAAAAAACGGGCGAGGTTGCTCGGATGTCCCACGTTCATGGCGCTGGAGAGACACGCCCGAGAGGGCGATATTTTTTTATAGACTCCTGTCTCCAGAAATTTAGGGAATTCGTCATTCTCGTTGGTTGGCATGACAAGCCTTTTCACAGGGAGGCCCATCCTTCTTGCATATTCGCATCCCAAAGCGTTGCCGAAATTTCCCGAAGGAACAGAAAAGACTATTTCTTCGCCGGTCCCGGCAAGTTGTGAATAAGCGTAGATGTAATAAATAATCTGGGGAAGGATCCTCCCAAAATTAATGGAATTAGCCGAGGTCAGGTTAAATGCAGTGAAAGACGGGTCCGAGAAGGCCTGTTTGACGAGGTTCTGGCAATCGTCAAACTTACCCAGTATGGAGACGGCCTGAACATTTTCGCCGATTGTATCGAGTTGTTTCTTCTGCCTGCCGCTGACTTCACCTTTCGGATAAAGTATATGGACGTCAATACCTTCGAGGCCCTTGAAGGCCTCACCAACAGCGCTTCCCGTGTCACCCGATGTGGCAACCAGGATATTCAGCCTCTTACCCGGCTCTCGGAAATAGCTCATTAAGCGGGCCATCATCCTGGCCGCAAAATCCTTGAAAGAGGCAGTGGGTCCTTGATCGAGCCTCATGATATATTTGCGGTCTACCACCCTTTCGAGCGGAACCGAGAAGTTGTACGACTCTACTGCAATCTCTTCCAGCACATCGCGAGGGATTTCATCTGCGAGAAATGCTTTCGCGACGAGCATGGCCGCTCTCGTGTAAGGTGCGCCATGCAGGGCCATAATACTCTGCATGGGAATGACCGGGATGGAATCTGGCATGAAGAGTCCCTCGTCGGGCGCCTGACCGTGGAGGAGTGCCTCTCTGAAAGAAACAGCGTTCTTGCATGGAACCAAGCCGGAGGTACCGGCGAGATTCCTGTTTGTGCTGTAATAATAGATTCTCTGCGACATGATAAGCTAAAGATATCCTTCTCAAATATTCCACCATGCAGTGGAAATACACAGGTTATAACTATCACAATAGTGGTGATCAAGCAAATACGTATATTTTTTCTTGACAATGGCGTTCTTTTGGTTTAATTACTACTCAAACGATAGCATTAGTAGTAATTACATATAAGATAGCTTATGAAACTTTCCACGAGAGCCCGGTATGGAGTCCGGTTGATGGTTGCCTTGGCACTTAATTATGGCAAGGGCCTTGTTTTTCTGAAGGACATTGCCAAGGGAGAGAATATCTCTGAGAAGTACCTCAGTCAAATCATTATACCCTTGCGTGGGGTCGGTTTGGTTAATTCCAGCAGGGGGGCATATGGCGGGTATAGTCTTGCTAAAGAACCATCGCGGATAACCATGAAAGAGATAATGGATGTTTTGGAAGGGGATTGTTCTCTTGTGGACTGCGTGAAGGATCCTTCCAAGTGTCCGAGGGTTCCCATCTGTGCTAGCCACGACATCTGGGCGATTATAGGAGGAAGAATTTCAGAGACCTTAAGTTCGATAACCCTGGATATGCTGGTCAAGATGAATCGAGAAAAAGCTCAAAAGGCGATGATGCACAATATCTGAAAGGTGCTAATATCCAACAAGTCTTAGAGGAAAAAAAGCAGGGCAGATTTTGGATCATCGATTATGAGGATTTACGGTGAAGAAGATATATCTGGATAACGCAGCAACAACCGCGACAGATGCAAGGGTATTAGAGTTCATGTCGCCATTCTTTTCCCGGGTGTACGGTAATCCTTCAAGCCTCCATGCTTTCGGGCAGGAGGCCAAGCATGCCATTGAGGAGGCCCGGTATATTGTTGCGCAATTTATCGGCGCCAAGCAGGATGAGATTGTTTTTACGAGCGGGGGCACGGAAAGCAATAATTCTGCGATTAAAGGCGTGGCCCACGCGAGACGCGATAAGGGGAATCACATCATAACTTCGAAAATAGAGCACCATGCTGTCCTCGAAACATGTCATTTTCTCGAGAGACAGGGGTTTGAGGTGACTTACATTCCTGTTGATGAATTTGGCTTAATCGATCCTGCGGATGTGAAAAAGGCAATTACGGCAAAGACAATCCTGATCTCAATCATGCACGCCAATAATGAGATAGGAACAATTGAGCCAATTGCGGCGATCGGTGAAATTGCAAGAGAGAAAGGAATATATTTCCATACCGACACTGTTCAGACTTTTGGTCACCTCCCGATAGATGTCACCGAATTGAACTTAGACCTTCTCAGCGCCTCCGGGCACAAGCTATATGGACCTAAGGGTGTGGGGATCTTATACGTTAGGAAAGGCATACGTATGCTTCCCTTCATGCATGGCGGTGACCAGGAGCACGGCCGCCGGGCATCGACCCATAATGTGCCGGGAATTGTCGGTTTTGGAAAGGCCGTGGAGCTGGCAAAGGAAGAAATGACAAAAGAGATAGAGCAACTAACCCTGCTCCGTGATGAGCTGATCAAAGGTATTCTTGACAAAGTTGAATATGCGCGCCTGAACGGGCATCCGAAAGAAAGGCTACCGAATAACGTCAACGTTTCCATTTCATATGTAGAGGGCGAATCCATGCTGTTGAATCTTGATATGGAAGGGATAGCCTGTTCAACAGGTTCTGCCTGTACCTCATCATCTCTGGAGCCATCGCATGTCCTGGCGGCCATCGGTCTGTCTCATGAGCTCGCCCACGGGTCTCTGAGATTTTCTCTGGGCAGGCTGACCTCGGAGGAAGACATCGATTACGTCCTTGCACGCCTTCCCGGCATTGTTCTTAAACTGCGCGCGATGTCGCCTCTGTACAGGAAGGAGTTTAAGTAATGGAATACAGCGAAAAGGTCATGGAGCATTTCAGAAATCCAAAAAATGTCGGCGATATTGAAAATCCCGATGGGGTCGGAAGGGTGGGGAACCCCATGTGCGGCGATATTATGGAACTCTACATAAAGGTTAAAGATGGCATTATTACGGATGCAAAGTTCAAGACCTTCGGCTGCGGCGCCGCTATTGCCACGAGTTCCATGGTTACGGAACTGGTAAAGGGCAAGACTATCGATGAGGCCCTGAATATCTCCAACCGGGCCGTAGCTGAAGCCCTGGGCGGACTGCCGCCCATCAAGATGCATTGCTCTGTCCTGGCGGAAGAGGCGCTCAAGAAAGCCCTTGATGATTACCGCGGGAGAACCACAATTCCAGCATCCGGGGGACCGGTTAAGATATTGCAGGTTGGATGAAGCGATAAGACGCGATGATGAAAAAAGTTTTGGTAGCCATGAGCGGCGGGGTCGATTCGTCCGTTGCGGCCATGATTATGAAAAATGAAGGATACGACGTATCTGGGGTTACCATGTGTCTCGGCGTCAGAGATGGAGGGGGTAGTACCAGATGCTGCGGACCCGCTGCCGTCGATGACGCGAAAAGGGTCTGTAGCCGGCTCAAAATTCCCCACTATGTATTTGATTATTCCGAAGAGCTTGAGGAAAAGGTGATTGCAAGATTTGTCAGTGAGTATCTAAGAGGAAGGACGCCTAACCCCTGCATTGACTGTAACCGTTACCTTAAATTCGGGAGTCTCTTGGAAAAAGCAATGGTTCTTGGATTTGATTTTTTGGCTACAGGGCATTACGCGGCTATAGAAAAAAATGATGGAGGTTTGCATCTGAAAAAGCCCCGGGACAGGAGGAAGGATCAGACATATTTTCTCTATCCTATTCCGTATGCCGGCCTGGGGTCCATACTATTTCCTCTCGCATCCCTGGCGAAAGAGGAAGTCAGGAAGATGGCAATGGAAGCTGACTTGCCCGTTGCTCAAAAACAGGAGAGCCAGGATATCTGTTTTGTTACGCAAAAAAATTATCAGTCGTTTCTGACGGAACGGGTACAGGATTTGAAGCCTGGTCATGTTTTGGATATGCAGGGAAATGTCTTGGGTAAGCACAGGGGGATCATACTTTATACCATAGGCCAGCGGGGTGGTCTGGGTATTAGTAGTAGAACACCTCTTTATGTTATTTCCATAGATCATAAGAATAATAGCATCGTCGTAGGCGGGAAGAATGACCTGAAAGCAAAGGGGCTTGTCGCAGGTGGTTTGAATATGCTTGCTGAAACCTTGCCACGCCAGGTTTCAGCCAAGATCAGGTATCGGAAGAGGGAGGCGCCCTGTGTGGTAGCTCTCGAGAGTGGCAGTGTCAGGGTAACATTCGCCGAAGAGCAGGAGGCAATCACCCCTGGCCAGTCAGTGGTCTTTTATGCAGATGACCGTGTTCTGGGAGGGGGTATTATTGAAGAGGTTTTGCATGGGACTTATTGAAAAGATCAACCAATTACGAAAAGAGAGAAATGCAGTCATTCTGGCACACAACTATCAGATCCCCGAGGTTCAGGATATAGGGGACTATGTGGGCGATTCCCTGGGGCTGAGCATCCAGGCGTCAAAGACCTCTGCTGATGTCATCGTCTTCTGCGGCGTCTACTTCATGGCGGAGACGGCGAAGATACTTTCACCGGAAAAGACTGTTCTCATCCCCGATGCAAAGGCCGGCTGCCCCATGGCGGATATGATCACGGCCGAAGAGCTCCGGAAACTGAAGAGAGAACATCCCCGGGCAAAGGTTCTCTGCTATGTGAATACAACGGCTGAGGTCAAGGCCGAGTGTGATGTGTGCTGCACCTCAGGGAATGCGGAGCAGATAGTGCGGGGTGCTTTTCGGAGCGACGACGAGATTATTTTTGCCCCCGATCAGTATTTAGCCCACTACATATCAACCCAGGTTGGAAGGGATTTTATTTCCTGGAAGGGCTACTGCCCGACGCACGTGAAAATACTGCCCGAAGATATTACCAGGAAAAGAGCGCTTTATCCTGCTGCGGAGGTAATGGTGCATCCGGAATGCACACCGGGTGTCGCCAAACTGGCTGATAAGGTTGTCTCGACAGGGGGCATGCTGAGATACGCCAGGGAAACAAAGACACGGGAATTTATTATAGGGACGGAGATAGGCATTCTCCACCGTCTAAAAAAGGAAAATCCAGAAAAATCTTTCTATCCTGTATCTGAGCGGGCTGTCTGTCCGAATATGAAACTGACGACACTGGAGAAGGTATTGTGGGCACTTGAGGAGATGCAGCATGAAGTTACTGTGCCGCCGGAAATAATTAGAAAAGCGAAAAGCAGTCTCCAAATAATGCTTGATCATTAGATCAAAGAGGTGAAATACGGAAATGGAGTTATCAAGAAAATAGGAATAGATGAACTGTTGGGAATTTAAGAAATGCGGGCGTGAGGCGGGTGGCGCAAACGTTAAAAAATATGGAGTGTGTCCAGCGTATCCTGACCATGGAAGGAAATGTGTGCAAGTGGCTGGTACATTATGCGGAGGAAAAGTCCAGGGTACATTTGCCATGAAGTTACTAAGCTGTATAGAGTGTGACTTTTTTCAGAGCCGGCACTACGACCGTTCTTACAAGAAGAATTATACTGTTTGATAATGCATTTAGTTAATAATTTTTTGGCAAAATCCCAACAGGAACCACCTTTCTCATTCGATAGGAAAGCGGGACAAGGATTGATACCCGGTCCGGTGAACTTCCGCCTCGCATTGGGAAAAGAGTATTATACGACCTTTCCCCTCTGCTCAATGCCCTCCCACAAGGAGACGGGAAGATTATTAGGGAAAGTATATGGAACCGTTTGACGTTACCGTTATAAGAAAAGGTGTAAAGGAGAGAGTCTCACGACGTGTTTCAGAGGAGATTCCTCTTACCATAGAGGTGGACGGGAAAGAACTCGTCACATTGCTCTCGAGCCCCGGGGATATCGAAAACCTCGTGTACGGTTTCCTTTTTAACTCCGGCTTTATAGAAGAAGCCGCTGATGTCAAGAATCTGATCATTGACCGGGATCGCTGGAAAGCGTCCGTGAAGCTTACCGGGGAGGGCATATCTCAAGATATGCTTTTTAAGAGGATATACACCTCCGGCTGCGGTAAGGGAGTCATTTTTCACAATCCCATTGATGTGGTGCATCGGGTGCGGCTGCCCGATGGATTTACAGTGGATTACAAAAAGATCGAGGAATTAATGGGGTTGTTTCAAACGAAATCTCCCGAACATAAGGAAACGCGAGGCGTTCACAGCAGCAGCCTTGCGGACGGTAACGATATTCTTATCTTCCGTGACGATATAGGCAGGCACAACGCAATTGATAAAGTTATCGGAGAAGCACTGTGCCGGGAACTTGAGTTGGAAGACAAGATGATCTTGACGAGCGGCCGCGTGTCCTCGGAGATATTGTCTAAGTTGCTGCGATGCCGGATACCGATAATTGTGGCCGCAGGAGCGCCGACAAACCAGGCCGTGAAATTGGCAAAGAACGTTAATCTCACTGTTGTCGGTCTCGCGCGGGGAAGCATAATGTGTATCTTCAGCGGCGAGGAGAGAATCGTCTGACAGACTGATTCATTCCATTAACACGGCAATCAAGTATACGTTATGCTGGACGCGATCCGGCCCTCGAGTCTGGCATGGGTTCCTGCCTGAGTTTCCTCTCCCACATCAATGGCTGCGATATTTAATTGCCGTTTCATAACACGATGACGTGAAAGGTGAGATATCATGAGCAAGATCGACGCAAAATTGAAAATTGAGACCCTGGCCCTCCACGGCGGCCAGGAAGCGGACCCGACAACGGGAGCGCGCGCTGTCCCCATTTACCAGACAACTTCATATCAATTCAAGAACACGGAACACGCGGCTAATCTTTTTGGCTTGAAGGAGTTCGGCAACATTTATGTACGGCTGATGAATCCAACGACCGATGTTCTCGAGAAGCGGATGGCGCTTCTGGATGGAGGCATTGGTGCGTTGGCTGTCGCAAGCGGGCAGTCGGCAATCACCCTGGCTCTCCTCAATATCGCCCGGGCAGGCGATGAGATTGTTTCGGCTGACAACCTCTATGGGGGGACGTACAACCTCTTTCATTACACCTTTTCCCGCCTGGGGATAAAAGTCCATTTCGTCAAATCTAACGACCTCGCTGCTTTAGAGAGAGCGATAACACAGAATACAAAGGCCATTTATGCGGAGTCTATCGGCAATCCAAAACTTGATGTGGCGGATCTCGATGGCATTGCCGGTGTCGCCCATAAGAACGGCATTCCCTTTGTCTTGGATAATACCGTGTCGCCATATCTCCTCCGTCCTATTGATTTCGGCGTGGATATCGTCGTGTATTCGGCAACCAAATTCATCGGCGGTCATGGTACTTCCCTTGGCGGCGTCATTGTTGACTCAGGGAAATTTGACTGGACGGGCGGAAAGTTTCCCCTCATTGACGGGCCTGATCCGAGCTATCACGGTATCAATTTTGTGGAAGCCCTGAAGCCCATGGGAAATATTGCCTATATTATAAAAGCTCGGGTATCTCTGCTCCGTGATCTGGGCCCAGCGCTCTCGCCTTTTAACGCCTTCCTGTTTCTTCAGGGACTGGAGACGATCCATTTGAGAATGCCGCGCCATTCCGAGAATGCCCTGGCAGTGGCCGAACACCTCGAAACACATTCCAAGGTCGCCTGGGTCAATTATCCGGGGCTTAAGTCCAGTTCGGAGGGGGGAAGGACGGCTAAGTACCTGCCGAAAGGTGCGGGGGCGATTCTCGGATTCGGGATCAGAGGCGGTTTAGAGGCAGGCAGGAAATTTATCGATTCGTTGGAACTCATATCACACCTGGCCAACGTTGGAGATGCAAAGACCCTGGCCATCCATCCGGCGACGACGACGCACCAGCAGCTCTCGGCGGAGGAACAGTTGGCAACGGGCGTGACGCAGGATTTCATTCGCTTGTCTGTGGGCCTGGAGCATATTGACGACATTATCGCCGATATCGATCAGTCCCTGGCGAAGATATAATTTCAAGGAGGTAATTATGGGCAACATATATTCAGATATTACGAAAACGGTAGGAAAGACGCCCCTGGTGAGACTCAACAGGATGCAGGCGGGGTCGAAGGCGGATATTGTAGTGAAGCTCGAATCCTTCAACCCCCTTTCCAGCGTGAAGGACAGGATCGGAGTCGCCATGATTGAGGCGGCGGAGAAAGCGGGTCTGATCAAAAAAGATACAGTCATCATAGAACCGACCAGCGGAAACACGGGGATTGCCCTTGCCTTTGTGTGCGCAGCCAAAGGATACAGACTTATTCTTACGATGCCCGAAACGATGAGCATAGAGAGGCGGCATCTGCTGGCTATCCTGGGAGCGGAGTTGGTGCTGACGGAAGGGGCTAACGGTATGAGAGGCGCCGTTGAAAAGGCAGAAGAACTCGCAAGAAGTTACAATAACAGCTTTGTACCCCAGCAGTTCAAAAACCCTGCTAATCCTGAGATTCACCGGCGCACGACAGCAGAGGAAATCTGGCAGGATACGGATGGCTTGGTTGATTATGTTGTATCAGGTATCGGCACTGGCGGGACAATTACCGGCATCGGTGAGGTGTTGAAGAAAAGAAAGCCGTCACTAAAGATGATTGCTGTTGAACCCGCGGATTCACCGGTGCTGTCAGGCGGGAAAGCCGGTCCTCACAAGATTCAGGGAATTGGCGCCGGGTTCGTCCCGGAAGTCTTGAACAGGAATGTGATAGATGAGATCATTCAAGTATCTCATGAGAATGCGGGAAAAATGGCCAGACGAATCGCGAAAGAAGAGGGCATCCTTGTGGGAATATCTTGCGGTGCAGCTCTGTGGGCGGCCCTGGAGGTAGCAAAGAGGAAAGAAGCGGAAGGTAAGATGATTGTGGTCATTCTTCCCGATAGCGGTGAAAGGTATCTCTCGACGTGGCTGTTCCAGAAGTAGCAGGTGGTTCTCTAAATGACAGAAACAGGAAATAAGACAGATAGGGATAAATCCATAGGCGTTGTGGAAACGCAGTATTATACCTATGCCGGATCGGGCAAGGAACATAAACTTGAAAGTGGGGAAAAACTGGGACCGATCACCCTCGCTTACGAGACATACGGAAAGTTAAACAAGGAGAAGACAAATGCGATATTGGCCCTGCACGCCCTTTCCGGGGATGCCCATGCGGCGGGCGTTCATAGTGGCCAGGATAATAATGGCTGGTGGGATGATATGATCGGGCCGGGAAAGGCATTTGATACTAACAGGTATTTTGTCATTTGTTCAAACGTTATCGGAGGCTGCAAGGGTTCCACAGGCCCTTCTTCAATAAATCCGGCGACAGGAAAACCCTATGCCCTGGATTTTCCATTCATTACCATCGCTGATATGGTTCATGCCCAGAGACATCTGATCGATTTTCTTGGAATTGACAAACTGCTGTGTGTGACGGGCGGCTCCATGGGGGGCATGCAGGTACTCCAGTGGGTTGCCTCTTATCCGGAAAAGGTGAGGTCTGCCATCCCCATTGCCACGGCGCTTAAACACTCTCCGCAGCAGATTGCCTTCAACGAAGTGGTAAGGCAGTCCATCATGGCTGATCCGGCCTGGCGTGAAGGGAACTACTATGAGTATGGACAGCCGGAGAAAGGGCTGGCAGTGGCACGCATGATCGGCCATATCACCTTCATGAGCGATCAATCCATGGAGGAGAAGTTTTCCAGGCGGTTGAAGACCGGGCGTTTCAGCTTCGGATTTGACGCCGATTTTGAGGTGGAAGGCTATCTGCACTACCGTGGTGCGAACTTCGTGAAGCGCTTCGACGCCAATTCCTATCTCTATATCACGAAGGCAATAGATTACTTTGATCTCTCTGGAGGCAGATTGATACCCGGCGGAAAAGCAATCGACACGCGCTTCCTGATCATTTCCTTTAAGTCGGACTGGCTCTATCCATCCTACCAGTCTCAGGAGATAGTGCGGCTGTTGAAAAGGAAGCGTGTTGACGCGACATACTGCGAGCTGAGCACCACTTATGGCCATGATGCATTTCTGGTTGAAGTGGAGGAGCAGACAACCCTAATTAAACATTTTCTGGACAAGACCTTCAATGGTTATCTGGTGGTGAATGATCATGGCATCTGAAGACATCCGCTTGGATCATAAAATAATTTATTCTATCATTGCGTCTGGGTCCCGGGTTCTTGATTTGGGATGCGGTGAAGGCGACCTTCTTTACCCACTTGTCAGGGATAAACAGGTTCGGGCACAGGGCATCGAGCTCGATGATAAGGCCATTCAGGAGTGTGTCAAGAAGGGATTAAGTGTTTTTCACGATGATATTGAACACAGCTTGTGTGAATATCCAGATAATTGTTTTGATTATGTGATTCTGAACCAGAGCATGCAGGAGGTTAAGAACGTTGACTTCGTCATCCATGAAGCCCTGCGCATCGGCAGCAGGGTCATTGTCGGGTTTCCGAACTTTGCTTTTATCAGATCCCGATTCATGCTTTTTTTCCGGGGGAAGTCGCCAATCACGAAGTCACTTCCGTATCTCTGGTTTGACACGCCCAATGTCCGTTTCTTGAGCATTGATGATTTCAGATATTTTTGCGCGGAAAAAAATATCCGGATAATAGAAGCCCATTACCTGGGTGAAAGAAGAATTGTTCATTTCTGGCCTAATCTATTAGCCTTGAATGCTGTTTTCGTTTTAACGAAAGGAAATTCTTAGAGTATGAAATGGGATGAACTCAGTAGGCGTGTGTTGGAGGGTAAAACTCTTACATATAAGCAGGCTCTCAGTATCCTGGAATCCTCAGATGACGATCTGCTAGCCGTTCTCCATGCGGCATTTGCGATTCGTCGTCGTTACTTCGGGCGCGGTGTCAGCATTCACGTTATTCGGAACGCCAAGAGTGGGTTGTGCAGCGAGAACTGCTCGTTCTGCAGTCAGTCCGCTGTATCAGAGAGTGAAATACCAAAATACCCGATGCAATCGGTTGAGCAGATTCTGGAAGGGGCACGGGAAGCTCACAAGTTGACAGCTGTGCGATACTGCATTGTAACCAGCGGGCGGACCCCTTCAGAAAAAGATCTTGCGACGATCTGTGAGGCAGCCCGGCTGATAAAAAGCGAAGTGCCAGTACAGCTATGCACATCTTTGGGATTGTTGTCGGAAGAGCAGGCAAAACTATTAAAGGACGCCGGAGTCGACCGGTATAATCACAACCTGGAGAGTTCGGAGCGCTTCTATTCGTCTTTCTGCACCACGCATGATTTCTCCGACCGTATCGCAACGGGAAAGACCGCTAAAGCAGCCGGTCTTGAGCTATGCAGTGGAGGACTTATCGGTATGGGAGAAAATTTACAGGACAGAGTTGATCTGGCATTTGCCCTGCATGATCTCGATGCGGATTCCATACCTGTCAATTTCCTTGACCCACGCCCGGGTACGCCGCTGGAACGGCTTCCCAGGCTAACGCCAGCTGAATGTTTGCGGACGCTCGCAATGTTCCGCTTCGTAAATTCGGACAGGGAGATCCGTGTTGCCGGGGGCCGGGAAGCCTGTATCGGCAGTATGCAGGTGTTGTCTCTCTATGCCGCCAATTCGATGTTTACCATAGGCTATCTGACCACGCCAGGGCAAGGGTATCAGGCAGACATGGACATGATTAAACATGCGGGATTTGCCATTACGGACGTTATCGAATAATGGAGTAATTTCGGTAAGACCTTTGACAATATTTTTTTGTGTCATTCCGGGGGTGAGCTGCAGCCCTGAGCAACGCGAAGGAAAAGTGACGATGAATCTTGTTTGCCATAAATAGCTAGTAAGATTTCCCCCTTCGGACGAAATGACAAGAATAATATTTCTCGAAATTACTTTGGTAATTACGCAAATCTTTCACTATGCAAGGGAACATTCTTAAAGATGAAATTCTTTGAAACCATAAGGGAAGATATAGAGACAGTCTTCAAAAAGGACCCTGCTGCGCGAGGCGTCACAGAAGTCCTTACCTGCTATCCGGGACTCCACGCCACATGGATACACCGGATCGCCCACTATCTCTGGGTACATGGATGGCTGTTCTGTGCCAGGTTCCTTTCTCATATAAACCGTTTTCTCACGGGTATCGAAATACACCCTGGCGCAGAGATCGGCTGCCGCTTTTTCATTGATCACGGTTCCGGTGTAGTCATCGGCGAGACATCGGAGATCGGAGATGACGTCCACCTCTATCAGGGTGTCGTTCTTGGAGGGGTAACGCTGCAAAAGAAAAAACGTCACCCCACAGTGGGAAACCATGTTATGATCGGTGCAGGAACCATCGTCTTAGGACCGATCGTGATCGGGGACGGGGCGCGCATAGGTGCTGCATCTCTTGTTATCCATGATGTCCCCGCCGAGGCTATAGCCGTCGGTGTCCCTGCACGCTTGGGTCTTGGATTCTCAGGGAAAGAAATCCAGGAATTGACGGACAATAAACTTCCCGATCCCATTGCCGAGGCCTTTAGGTTTCTGGGTAAGCAGATCGAGACTTTGGGAAAGAGGATGGCCGAGATCGAACAGCAGCAGGGGATCAAAGTGGAACTTGATCAGTACGTGGAAGAAAAGAAACGGGAGATCATGCGTGTTTTTTTCTCGGAGGAAGACTTCTCCGTGGGGGCAGGCATTTAGACATCTCCTTCGTTTGCTTGAAGAAGCCTATGAATCGTAAAGCCATCGCCCTACTCTCCGGCGGTCTGGACAGCACCCTCGCCGTCAGGCTGATGATCGATCAGGGAATTGACATCACAGCCATCCATTTTACCAGCGTCTTCTGCAACTGTACGCCGAAAAAGGCCGGTTGCAGGCTGCAAGCGAGAAAAATTGCCGAAGAGTTGGATGTTGCCATTCATGTCATCCACAAAGGGATGGATTACATGAGAATGGTGCAGCGTCCGCCTCACGGTCACGGTAGCGGCATGAATCCCTGCATCGACTGCCGCATATATATGCTAAGAAAAGTAAAGGAGATGCTCCCGCAGATGGGGGCATCTTTTGTCATTACCGGCGAGGTCCTCGGTCAACGACCCATGTCACAGCACCGCAATACTCTGCGGCTTATTGAACGGGAAAGCCAATTGGAAGGACTGATTCTGAGGCCCCTTTCTGCGCAACATTTTAGTCCCACCATTGCAGAAAAAGAAGGTATTGTGGACAGGCAGAGACTGCTTGACATCTCCGGCCGGTCGAGAAAGGTGCAGATCCATTTGGCCAAACAGTTCGACATCAGAGACTATCCCTGTCCCGCGGGTGGCTGCCTTCTGACGGACAAAGAAATTGCAGCGAGACTTCGCGATCTCTTTGCCTATGTTCCTAATTACGATATGACGGATCTGCAGCTTCTGAAGATTGGGCGGCATTTCCGTCTGAATCCGGTGCTGAAAGCAATTGTGGGAAGGAACAGGGAGGATAATGAGAAAATCAGGATGTTTGCCGAGTCCGGCTCGATTATTTTCATACCTATAGGGTTCAGAGGCCCGACAGCTATCATCAGAGGAACGACGGATGAATATTCCGATATGGTTATTGGAAGGGTAATCGCTAGGTACAGTCAGGATAAGCTGACAAGATATACGATTCAGAGGCAGATCATCAATGGCGAAGACAGAAAATTTTTCGTTACCGAGCGTTTTGCCGTTGAACAGTTGGAGGATTTCCTGATAGAATCAAAAAAAAGAATCTCGGAAGTGCTAGAGAGTTAGAACGATGAAAGAAATGCAGGGTAAGGTTTTGGCGGTAAATATTTCCCAAGCAAAAGGTGAAAAAAAACATAATATAGGCTGTGGACTGTTGTTGGTGAACCATGGTTTGAAAGATGATGCCCACGTAGGTTCTTGGATCCGGCAGGTCAGCCTGCTTGCAAAGGAAAGCATAGACAAAATCAGAGAGAAGGGCCTCGATGTTCAGTATGGTGATTTTGCGGAAAATCTAACCACAGAGGGTATTGATCTGCCGGCTCTCCCTGTAGGTACACGGTTGAAAGTGGGAATTGACGTCCTTCTGGAAGTCACACAAATCGGTAAGATCTGTCATGAACGTTGCAAGATCTTTTACGCAGTCGGTGACTGTGTCATGCCCCGGGAGGGGATCTTTGCGAAAGTCTTGATTGGTGGCGAGGTGCGGGTGGGTGATCAGATTGAGTTTGCCAAGTAACTGTATAAGTATAATCATCTAAGAGGCGATGATGGATCATTAAAACGGTCCGTTTCCTGTCAATAAGGATTTTCGAAACCATAAATTAGAATATCCCCGATCTTAATTCGCTCCATTATAAAATATCATGATAGGTAATCTTAAATTATAGGAGGGAGACTGCCTATTATTGCCGAAAGGGTAAAGCCACTGCTCAACACCGCAAATACAAAGGTGAATTCCGGTAATGTCGGAAATGATGTAATCGTAAAATTCTGGTGACGTAAATATGCGCTTGAAAAGCAAGGGGTAAAAAGTTAAATTTAACGAAGAGGGAGAGATTTATAAAAAGGGTCACAGTAATTTTGGCTATTTCGTTCTTAGCTTTCGGCCTGGCCTTTGCGAAGGATTATACGGTCATGTAAAAGGCTGGCAGTTACACGGTTCAAGTAAGATATGGACAAGAATCCTCCGATTATCGGCAAGAATAATATGGAAATAAGTTTACGGGATGCCACAGGCACCAATGTGATGAAACGGATTGCTGCACCCACGGTCGGCGGTGTGATTACCTCCACCATCGTTGAATTCATCAACTATCCTGCCATCTACATGATCTGGCGGGGCAGGGGACTGGTGAAAGATTAAATCTTGCCAGAAGCACGATTAAAGTTCTATAATAGTTCTAATAACATCAAGCATGACAGCATGGGAGAATTAATATGGGTCGAGCAATAAAAGTTATTTTATCAGTCGTTGCTGCTCTTGCAATAATAATTATCGCGGTGTATTTTGCACTTCCCCCCTTCCTAAAATCTTTTCTTGTCAAAAACCTTTCAGAAAACCTGCACCGTGAAGTGGCGCTAAAGCAGATAACCATAAACCCCCTGAGACTCACCGTGACCCTTGATTCATTTCAGGTTAAGGATGCCGGAGCAGCCGACACTTTTGTAGGCTTCGACAGACTTTTTCTGAACATCGACACTTTTTCCATTTTTCGGAGAGCCCTCATCCTGAAGGAAATCAGGCTCACCAATCCCACCGTCCGGGTGACACGCCGTGACGATGGGTCCTACAACTTCTCGGATCTGATCCCCAAAACAGATGAAACCGCCGAGAAAAAATCACAGCCACTGCAATTTTCATTGAACAACATCCACATAGAAAACGGGTCAGTTGACTTCTGGGATGGTCCCAAGAAGATTGCACACAAGGTTAGAGAAATAAATGTCAGTGTTCCCTTCATCTCCAATATGGCTCACTACGTAGATGAATATGTTGACCCTTATCTTTCGGCAAATATAAACGGCGGCCTTTATGTATTACAGGGCAAGACTAAGCCGTTTGAGGATTCCAGGGAATCCGTCTTTGATATCGATATCAAAGATCTTAACATTCCTTATTATCTATCCTACGTGCCTTTTAAGATGAATTTCAAAATGCTGTCAGGCCTCCTGAGTACGAAGACGAGCGTTTCTTTCATTCAGTATCGGGATAAGAAACCAGCCATTACCATCAAAGGTGATACGACACTCAAAGACCTTGCAGTTGATGAGGAGGGAAAGCAGCGCCTGTTGCGTATCCCCATGCTCCAGGTTTCAGCCGCCTCACTGGAGCCTTTAACATCGGTCTACCACTTCTCAAAAATTGCCGTGTCCTCGCCGGAACTGATTATCCGGCGGAACAAAGCGGGAAAACTGAATCTGCTGTCGCTCATTCCTCCGCAGAAGGAAGTCAAAAAAAAGGATGAGGCGCCTATGATCATGAAGATAGACGATCTGGGAATTGACGATGGGAAAATACAGTTTTTCGACGCTTTGCCTTCCATGGAAGGCCGGTTCGATATCAGCGGCCTATCTCTGAAGGGAAGCCATCTTTCCACGGAGAGGAACACTAAAGCAAACATATCGCTCTCCATGCGCCTGGACAAGACGGGTGTGGTTGCCGTTGCCGGTCCCCTGGGCCTCGATCCTCTCTCAGCCAATCTCACCGTCAACGTCAAATCTGTGAAACTTCTCGGGCTGCAGCCGTATGTAGATGAGAAACTGAAGGTCAGCATAACCGACGGCAAGGTGTCGATGTCGGGACGTATTAGTTTACAGGCCGTCGAGAAAAATAATCTGAAGGCGAGTTATGCCGGCAATATCCTCATTGCCAACTTTGCCACGGTCGACAAGATCAATGGTGATGGTCTCCTGAAGTGGAATTCGCTCTTCTTCAAGAACGTGCGGGCCGGTTACAATCCCCTATATCTTCGTGTCAGTGATATATCCCTGGCGGATTTCTATGCGCGCCTCATCGTTCTTCCTGACGGGACGATCAACCTCCAACATATTACAGAAGAGCAGGCAGTGGTGAAGCCTAAGACAACCGTATCGGATAAAAACACTACAGAGCAGGCAGTGGAGAAGCCTAAGAGAACCGTGTCAGATAAAAACACTACACAAGAGGCGGACAAGCCCATGAAAGATATCCAGATCGGCGCCTTAAGTCTGCAGAACGGCACCATTGATTTTCAGGATCGTCATATAAAACCGAACTATGCGGCCAAGCTCGTGGAGATCGGTGGCCGTGTCTCCGGAATTTCTTCCATGGCCAGTAAAACGGCGGATGTGGATCTCCGTGGGAAGCTGAATAACTCCGCCCCCCTCGAAATTGCGGGCAGGATACATCCATTTCCGGACAACCTCTTTTTGGATCTCAAGGCAGTATTTAAAGACATGGACCTGAGCCCGCTTTCACCTTATTCAGGGAAATATGCCGGATACAGTATCAGGAAGGGCAAGCTCTCCTTTGATTTGCAGTATTTGATAGTAGAGAAGAAGCTGGATGCCAAGAACAAGATATTCCTTAATCAGTTCAATTTCGGCGATCGTGTAGAGAGCCCGCAGGCGACGAAACTTCCGGTGAAGCTCGCTGTTGCCCTTCTGCAGGACAGAAAAGGAGATATCGACCTGGATATTCCTGTAACGGGGAGCCTCAATGATCCGCAATTCAGCGTCTGGCAAATTGTGTTCAAGGTGATCGGCAACCTTATTGCGAAAGCTGCGACGGCGCCATTTGCTATCTTGGGTTCTTTGTTCGGTCACGGAGAGGAACTCAGCTATATCGAGTTTGATGGCGGCAGTTCTTCCATGGGCGGAGCAGCTTTGAAAAAGATGGAAACCTTGATTAAGGCCCTCCACGAGCGGCCGGGCTTAAAACTCGATATAGAAGGTCATGTGGATATCGAGAAGGATAGGGAGGGATTGATGCGGAATCAGTTCATTGCAAAGCTGAAGGCCCAGAAACTGAAGGAGCTGATCCGTCACGGGCAAAAGGCAGTTTCCGTGGACGATGTCCAGATCAATGAGGATGAGTATAAGAGATATCTTACCTTGGCCTATGATGCGGAAAAGTTCCCGAAGCCCAGAACGGCGCTCGGTATGAAGAAAAGCCTGCCCGTCCCTGAGATGGAAAAGTTGATGATGACGAACATCAAGGTCAGTGACAGCGACTTGAGACTTTTGGCGTCTCAACGGGCGATACAGACCCAGTCACTACTCCTGAAAGACGGCACGATCTCCGCGGATCGCATCTTCGTCGTGGAGCCGAAGACCATTGCAGCAGAGAAGAAAGAGAAAGCAAAGAATAGCAGGGTCGATTTTCTCCTGAAGTAGGTCTATCTCTCTTATCGATACCGAACACCTCGGTAAGTGGATATCGGGGACGATGTTCCTGAGAAGAAGATCTGCTTTATGGGAAGGGCAGATCTGCCAGACATGCGCCAGGAGTCCGCTTCAGCTTTACGTACACCTGAAATTCAGGATTGGCGCGCTTCACCGGGGTTGGCCGAATATCTCGACTTTGACCATGTTCTTGCCGTCATTCTTTATGGAGTACATGACGTTGTCCGGGATGTTGATCATCTCATCGACTGAGTCAGGCGGGTTTAGGTAAATCGCGACTCCGATGCTGAAGGTGACAGTCCAGTTTTTCTTCTTCATGGCTTCCAGGAGGTTATCCCGGACCTTGCTGAATAACATCTTGACGGATTCGTGATCGCCTGTTTCCGGAAGGATGATGGCGAACTCGTCGCCCCCAATCCTTGCGAAGGTATCTGTGTTGCGGAGGCTGGTGCAAAGAGTATCGCTGACTGTCCTAAGAAGGCTGTCGCCTGCGGCATGTCCGAAACTGTCATTGACTGATTTGAAGTTGTCAAGATCTATGTAGGCAACCGTAAAGGGATGCTTGTATCTTCCCGCCCTTCTCATCTCCCTTTCAGCCGATTCAAAAAAATATCTCCTGTTCATGGCCCCTGTTAAACTGTCCGTTCTGGAAAGCGATTCTTCTTCATCTAGCCTGTCTCTCAGTGCAGATAAGATGTATGTGAAGATGAGGAAGGTCGCTAGCATGACTGCGGTGTTCCAGCACGGGACAATCAGATGTGAGTATTGCTCTGTTACAGATAAATTGGCCAGGAACCAGACGGAGGCAGTTATAATGGACATTAGAGTGCCGACATGTCGTCCTGCATACCAGGTGGCAAAGGAGATCGGAAGCAGATAGAGTATCGTAATCATAATTTCCGAGCCGGTTAAATAATCTATGTAGCCCATCAAAGAGATCAGCAGGGATGCGATAAAAATGACATATGATCTGGGGCTTTCTTTGAGGGATTCATTAAGCTTGCTTATCATTCCACACCACCCGTCATGCGACGCCTCAGGCAAAATCAACTAAAGAATAGCAATGGAAAATTACGCAAAGCGGCTGATTAAAGTCGCGCGCGGTCATCTTTTCCTGGAGATCAGGTTTATACACCAGAGATACTCAAATCTAGACCACGTGGGGTTTGACTATCCCATCGTAAGAAAATAAGGACGCTTCACAAAACAGTCTCAGATACGCGACATGCGATAGTGATTTCTAGAAGTCTTATATATCACGATTGTTAAAAACATATCCATTAATTATAAGTATCGTGAATCCTGTATATAATTCTACAAATACCGGGTCCATTTGCTCACTCTTATGAGAGAAAAGCAGAACACTTTTCCGTCACTTCGTGGGCCGGTTTCACGCTCGACGATCCTGATTCTTGGAAGGCGGATACGTTCAATTTTTCGTTGACACAGAAGCTCACTTCTTCTATATTCGCGCACCGGAAGCTCAAGGGTGGCGGATGCAAGCAAATTTTGTTGATAGCAAATTGAGTTTGTAAGACTACTCCCGGAGTTTACCCTGGGGAAACCGGAGGCGTCGAATTGACAGAGGCAATGTTTGTGAAGTTCATGTAATTGTCTCGCAGGTGACACGATGAGACGAAAAGAAATAAAGAGAAAGTCCGATAACTGGATGGATCTCTATAAGAGAAAGACATACGATGAGGTGGAGCTGGAAGTGGGAATGGAGCTTCCTCATGGCCCGGTGCTTTTTTATAATGAGCTGGTGGCGGACCACAGCACGAACCCGAGAAACGTCGGCAGAATAACGAATGCTGATGGGTTTGCGCACGTTGGAGATCCTTCCTGCGGCGATGAGATGCAGCTTTGGATTAAAATAGACGGAGGACGAATTGTGGATATCAAATTCGAATCCTCCGGATGCGCCGGCGCCATTGCGACAAGCAGCATGACCACTGTGCTTGCCAAAGGCAAGACCCTAGGAGAGGCGAAACGGATAACCGATGCCCATGTCATCCTTGCCCTCAAGGGAATTCCGGGGCGCGACGGTAAATGCATCTTGTCAGGAACCACGGCCCTACTCGAAGCCATCAAAGATTACGAACGAAAGAACGCCCCCGCCGGGAATAGCTCATCTTGATCATGTTTTATAAAGTTTAAGCGTAAATCTCTTCCCTTTTGTCTGGACAGTCTTTCTCTATCTGCTTTCCGTTTACCGATGAGAACCTGATGGATACTTGGCAGTCAGAACCTATCTGACACAGGAGGGGGACAAGCTTTGCCGCAAGAGCAATTCATTTGAAGGCTTCAATATAACCGACATATGAAACAGCCATCTCTCCTGTATCGTCAGAGTCATTCATGATAGCGATACCTGCTGTCTGTGGTGGATCTTTGCCGAAGGCTGCCCTGTAGTCATCCAGGATATTCACCGTCTCCTCGACCCACGTGCCAATCCTGCTTCGACCATTCTCAAGGATGATGATTTTCGCCCTGTCGGTGTAAGGGCTTGTGATGATCCGTTCTGCGATATTCTGACCCGTCCAGACATAATTTAGTGTACTGTGAGGAGGATATTTCCCGTAGAGGGCTTTCGCTATACCATACTCCAGCCGCTCTGCAATATTAGCCTGTTTCGGATCATAGGGAAACATGACGTACACTCTGATGGGGTAGTCATCTCCTGATTTATCCCGGATATCCCCCTTGGTGTATACATTATCCACCTTCCACTTCCAGCGCAGGTACGGATAATCGTGAATATTCCATGTTTTTCGATAAATGATGGCCGATGCCGAATTGTGACTTTCGGCTTTAAGAATAGAGTGTCCCTTGTCAGTTATGATTGTATAGGTTGAATGTCTGCTGATTTTTGGAAAGGTGAGAGGTTCCCAGTCGGAGAGGTTTTGAAACTCTTCACGGAAAAGTGTCTGTCTGTTATCGCAGAGGACCGAAGTTGCCGTCAGGGCAATCAAGAATATAAAGGTAGCCAGCCAAAACCTCATGTCTGAGGTTACCGCAAACTCTCCCTAAAGTCCAATGAATGGTTACTGATGCGCCGATCCGGCGCCGGTTAAGACCAGGCAGGGCCAGGATGCGGTCTGCGCGCTACATCCTTTGCAGGTGCTGTGAAATACTTCGGCGCTTTTATGATCCTATTGCACCTTCTCGACCGGATACTCTGCCTCGTCCCAGGCCTTGATACCGCCGGGATGGCGATAAATATTTTTATAGCCGAGCTTTGTAGCCCACATCGCCGCATTGTGGCTCCGGGTGCATTTTAGAAACCCACAGTAAAAAATAATAACACGGTCCTTATCGGAGCCGAGAAGCCTCTCCAGCGCGACTTTAGTCTTGTCGTCAAGCTTGGTCATTTCAGGAATGGGGAACTCCATATTCACCGCTCCCGGAATGTGCTGCTTTTTGAAGCTCGCTTCGTAAGGCATGGTATCCACAATCAGCATGTTTTTTTTCTGATCAAGCCAGCCCTTCAGTTCCTCTGTTGTCACGACCTTGTAGCCGCCTCTTTCCACCTCCCGCGTAAATGTTACGGCAGCCTTCTCCGTGTCAAGCTCCTTCGTTCCCCAGGCGGCAAGGGCGACGCCTGTGAATCCTAAAATGAAAATAACGCAAATTAAAAACGACCATAATCCTTTTCTCTTCATCTCTTACTTACCCCCTTTTCCTTTGCATGAATGAAGAATTTCAAAGTGATTGTATAATAGATCCTCAAGCGGGTTAAATCTTTCGACATGGATCTTCGTTGCAACATGGATTCACAGATGATCCGCTGAACATCTGTGCACGTGCCGGTAAAGATACAGATAGGGCACTACTGTGCCAATCAGGGCCAGATCCCTGTAAAGGGCCCGACGGAGGCTATCCTGCTTTGCCAGCTCCTCGACCCCGAAACACCCGCAATCCACGTCCAGGTCCTTCAGGACCCCGAATCCTAATACGACGACGAACAATGTGAGCAGGCCGGATATAACGGCAAGGCTGCCCCGGATGTCAAAAAGAAGGCCTATCCCGGAGACTGTTTCGAGTATAGGGAAACCGATGGCGACGACGGGGAGAAGCGCATCAGGTATGATGCCGTAGGCTGAGACAGTCCGGGCGAATGCCTTCGGGTCGACGAGTTTGACGACACCGGCGTAAATGAACAGGCCGGCAAGACCGATACGCAGTACTTGATACAACAGAGGGGAAGATAGGATAGCTCTTACGGAAGCAGCGGTACCGCCCGACTGCATTTCTTGTTTCATCAGTGATAACCTTGTCCTTCTCGATTGCCTGACAACAATATTATTTTATATAACCTATTTGAATAAGTCAAATTCCCATAAGTTATAAATATGAGCCCTTTATTCTTATTCGTTATGGGGGATGAAGACTTGCCGATTCTGCGTTTCGCTGTGGTGGGATCTATTTGAACGGAAAATATCGCTTCACAAGGTCCAGAAAATTCCTGTGGTACATCATCAGATGAAATTGTTTCTTGTATACAAGGTAGAAATATCTTTCCATGTTCCAGTCGCTAACGGGAAGGGCTGTCAGCAAGCCCTGGGACATTTCTCGTCTAATCGCAAAAGAAGAGAGGATCGAAACGCCTAAACCCGCGAGTATTGCCTCCTTGACGGCCTCGGAACTCCCCATTTCACATATCACGTTGAAGCAGGACAGGTTTGTGCCGAGTTGCTTTTCCAGGTATTCCTCGATGAGATCACGTGTTGCAGACCCCTTTTCCCGGATGATGAAAGGCATCTTTGTTAGATCTTCTATTCGCGCAGTCCTTTGCTTTGCGAGAGGATGGTCGAAGGGGACAGCAAGAACCAGATGATCCTTCCATAGACGCTGCACAACCAGTTTCTTGTTTACAGGTTCTTTACCGATGAAACCCATTTCTGCCTGGTCATTCAGGATGTTTTGCAGTGTTTCCTCACTGTCGCGCATCTGAATGTGCACCTGTATACCATGGTGTATCTGTTTCAGACGGCTTATTAAGTGAGGGAGAATGTATGTGGCCGGTATGGTGCTGGCGGAAACATAGATATGCCCTGATTCCTGATTTTTTTGTCTTACTATGCGCTCTTTGGCATCATCCCTTAATCTGTTGATCCGCTTTGCATGATCATAGATAATATGACCTTCCGGCGTAAGAGAAATTCCTGTTACGCCACGGTTGACTAATCGCGATCCTACCGCTTCTTCCAGGTTTTGAATCTGCTTCGTTAGAGACGGCTGCGAAAGGGAAAGTTTGGCAGCAGCTCTGGTGAAGCTGCCTGCTGCAACCAGCGCCATGAGGACTTCCAATTGCTGGATGGTTATGTTCCTAAATTTATCCCGACTCATATAAAGCAAGTTACCACAATTACGAGCGACAATCAAAGCGGGAGTCTTTCTGAAATTTCTCAAATCCTAATTTATTACTGCTAACACAAAATATTGACGCGTTTTGCCGATTACTGTAATATGCCACCATGGACGAAAACCCAAAGATACGCCTTACCGAGACTGTACACGGGGCCGGTTGAGCCTGTAAGATCGGTCCGGGCGACCTGAGTAAAGCATTGCGGGATTTGCCGTTGATTTCCGATCCGAATTTGATTGTCGGGATGGAGCATGCGGAGGACGCCGGAGTTTATAAACTCCATGACGATCTGGCTATTATCCAGACGGTGGATTTTTTTACGCCTATCGTGGATGATCCTTACACATTCGGCCAGATCGCCGTCACGAATGCCTTGAGCGATGTCTACGCCATGGGAGGAAAGCCGCTTACAGCAGTGAATATTGTCTGCTTTCCAGTAAAGACAATGGATATGTCCATACTCCGGCAGATTCTTCAGGGAGGGCTCGATAAAATGCGCGAGGCTGGAGTCCTTCTCATCGGAGGGCACAGCGTAGAGGATGAAGAACCAAAATATGGGGTTTCTGTCGTCGGCGTTGTGCATCCTGACAGAGTTGTGTTCAATAGAGGCGGCAAGGTAGGGGACAAGCTGATTCTCACCAAACCCTTGGGTACAGGCATCGTCAGCACGGCGCTTAAGGCCGGGCTGGCTGATGAGGCCCTTGTGGCAGAGTCGACAAAGTGCATGACAACTCTGAATAGGAAGGCGGCAGAGCTAATGCTGGAAATAGCTGATATTAACGCATGTACCGACATCACAGGATTTGGATTTTTAGGACATGCCTGTGAAATGGTGGAAGACTCTGATGTAGGCATGCTCATCCATGCATCATCAGTTCCATTTTTCCCAGGAATAAAAGAATTTGTCGAGAAAGAAATTGTGCCCGGCGGGCTGGAACGAAACCGGCAGTATCGCTCGCAGTTCATTGAGGTTGCTCCGGCGTGTCCTGATTGGCTCGTGGATATTCTATTTGACCCGCAGACTGCCGGCGGGCTGCTTATCGCCTTGCCGGAAAGTCATGCGGCGACATTGATCGACAGGATGCATGCTGATGGTATTGTTGAAGCAGCGATTGTAGGTGAAATCATATCAGAGCCGAAAGGGAAAATACGGCTCATCTGCCCGTAATCATCTAATCGTCCGGAGGAGAAGTCCGATCTAAAGAAACTTATGAAACGCATTGAATCCTTCCTTATTAAAGAAGAGACATTACACAATGTAATGAAACTCAAGACCATGGTGAAAGAGGATGATGCACTTGCAGTGCTCATGTTTGGCAGTCCTGACCCGGACTCTGTTGCATCATGCATGGCTCTTCAGGAACTCCTGCGGCAGATTGCCGGTTTGTCGAAGTGCACCTTTGTTGCCACGGAACCCGTGGTTCGCCAACAGAATATTGAGTTCAACCGGGCAATGAAAGTGGACATTCAACTCTTGGACAAAATAGATATCCAGGCATACCGGCTAATTGCCATTGTAGACGCCCAGCCCACCTTTTTCGGCGATGCCCTCAACAAAGTTCAACCACAGATGGTCTTTGACCATCATCCCTGTACAACAGTATGGCATGCGGAACTGGCCGACATACGCGAGAATTATGGGGCCTTATCAACAATGATGACGGAATACCTTCTCGCTGCAAAGGTCAAGATTCCCAAGAAACTTTACACGGCGCTTCTTTACGGAATCAAGGCTGATACCAACAATTTCGAGCGCGACGTCATTCTTGAAGACATCAGTGCATACTACCTGAATTTTGCCCGCGCTAATCGACAGCTCATCCGCCGCATTGAACTGAATCAAATACCGCAACGCTTTCTTAAATATTACGATTACGCTTATCACAACAGGCGACGCTACCGTGACAGGATCATGAGTTTTCTGGGCAGGGTGGAAAGCGTCGATGTTTGTGTTCAGGTGGCGGACTTTTTTCTGCGCGTCGTTGACATATCCTACGTTATCGTCGCCGGAATTGTCAAAGAAAGGCTTGTCATTATTTTTAGGGGCGATGGCTACCGCCAAGATTGCGGGGTTATTGCCGCAAAGGCTTTCGGAAACTATGGGAATGCAGGCGGCCACAGGAGCGCGGCGCGGGTGGAGATTCCCATCGATACGATCAGAGAAATAATAGGGAGTGACATTTCCCAGGAGGCTGTGGATCGCTTCCTCATGCAGCGTCTCCGGGGTAAGCGAAATCCGACCAACCATGAAAAATTGTCCAGGCCGCCCGCGTTACCTGCCTAAGGGAAAAACAATCCCGATTTGATATTGAAACTAAAGACTTGGCCCTTCATGTCATTTCGAAGGAGCGTAGCTACTGAGAAAACTTTCGCCACAGTTAAAAAAGATTTCTCACTTCGTTCGAGATGACAAAAAGAGTAGCTTCGAAATAACAAGCGGTGAGTCGAGGTTTGAAAAAAGGGCGGCATCCAAAATGGAAGCCGCCCTTTTTTTGAAATGGTCTCAGAAGTTTCTTAATCCTCATTGCTCGTTGTTGCAGTCGATTCCGTCTTTACTGTGTCTGTTGTTTCGGATTTTCCAGCATCAATTTTTTTTGGCTCACTTGAGGGCGGCTTCTTTCCGCCGTAGTCTGTAACATACCAACCCGAACCCTTCAAATGGAAGGACGACATTGAAATCAGTTTGCTGACAGGACCTTTGCAGTATTTGCACGTCTTGGCGACGGGATCAGTCATGTGTTGGAATAGCTCGTACTGCTTTCCACACTTCCTGCACTTATATTCATAAATCGGCATACAAAACCTCCACCAATGAATAATCTGTCAATTGAAAATATCTCCTATTTTGTAACGATTACTGAAGCAATCAAAAATAAGTCTGAGATTAGGAGAGATGCAGGACTGAAGCAAATCCCTCGTAATCGTGTGGACTTTATCTTCTTCCCGCTCTTTTTCTTCCCGCGATGCATCGAAATCAATCTCTCTCGCCTCGAACCGTATGATATGAACAAGCTCGTGAGCGGCAATATATAACAGCAAAGGGTTCAGTCTGATGAAAGAATGTCCCCTTTCTACGGCATTTAGAATCTGGTTATCCTGAAGACAGACCCTGTAAAAATATAAATCACCCGATTTATCCGGTTCTTCATCTTTATTGAAACGATACCTGCATAAATGGGCAAATGCCCCATGTCGCACTTCGTGTTCTTCAAGGTCAGCTAGGGTCTTTACATCATACCGGCATTGCTTCATCTTTTCGCGGTCGAGACGAAAGTACTGCCCCGCCAGGTTTTCCGCCTGTTGAAACACATTATTTGCAAGTGACCTTTGTGCCGGATTGAAATGCATCGCAACACCATCTGCTTAGTCCACTAACCGTCCAAAGCCGACTTTAATATAGTCATCTACCAGGTTCTGTCAATGTTTTTGTGAGAGGTGTTTTCCCAATCTGGAATTTGGTGCAGGAGTCTTTGAATATTCAGGGCGTCTTGTATATTTGCTCAATATATTCAATGACTTATACTTCGATTTATCGAAGCTGCATCAACCTCGTTATTTATAGCGGCCCTTTTTTTCTTTCATGGGCCTTCCGGGATGCATCAATCACCCGGTCAATGAACTCTGTCTGGGTGATTCCGGAGGCCGCAGCCTGGTGGAAAAGGACTGTGGAGGGTGTCATTCCGGGGAGAGTATTCGGCTCAAGGACAGCGACTCTCCCATCCTTCCTCACGAACATATCGATTCTTGCATAGTCCCTGAGGTCAAGGGCAGAGAAGGTCTCAATGGCAACGTCCTTAATCTTCTGCAATATATTATCAGGAACTCTGGCCGGTGTTTTATTTTCACCCTGACCATAGAGAAACTTGTCTTCCAGGGAAAGGACGGCGTCCGTAGGAATGGTTTCGGAGGGAGTAAGCGCCAAGGGGTGATCGTTCTCGATGACACCGCACGTTACCTCCATGCCATCTATGAATTCCTCTACCAATGCCGTATTATCCCAATGGAATGCTTCTTCGATGGCAGAGGCTATGCCTTCTCTTGAAACTACCTTTTTCACGGCGGTACTGCATCCTTCACGCGTCGGCTTTACGACGCAGGGGAACCGGATATCTTTTTCAATGGCGTCAAGGATTTCCCCTTTCTTTTCGGATTGCCATTGCCTTTTGAAAATAGGTAACGTTTTTGGCACGTCAATTCCACTTGCGGCTAGGATCTTTCTGCACACATATTTATCCATCCCCAAAGCGGAACCCAAGACTCCTGAGCCGGTGTAGGGGATGTTGAGAAGCTCGAGTAAGCCCTGCAGGCATCCGTCTTCGCCATACTTGCCGTGCAGGCCGATATAGATGAAATCTGCCCGGGTCTTCAACATCTCATATGGGATATGTTTTGCTTCTTCTGACAGATCCTCCTCGATGTCCTTGGTGCTATTTCGCATCAAGAGCTTTATCGGTATTTCCCAGAAGGCAGCGTTGCTGTCCATGAATATGGCAACGGGATCGTACTTCTTGCGATCAATTTTATTATAGATATTTCTCCCGCTCTCAAGAGAGACCTCTCTTTCGGAAGACACTCCTCCCATCATGATCCCGACCCTGAGTTTACCGCTACCCGCACTACTTTCCGGTGTCACCTGCTTTTCTCCCATCCTTACCAAACGTTGTCAGTGCTGCGTACGGTCCTTGAAATGTCGTGTCCGTCGTGACAGCACTGATGCTGTCAACTTTGAACCTTACAATCCTGTATCCGCCGCGAATATCCACAAAAGAAAAAGGTGTGAGACCTAAGTCGGCCAAACCCTCGTAAACGTAATTTACTGAATATCCCATGCCGGTCACTTTAGCCCTCGCCTCCAGTATATTGGCAAGGATCCCCAGATTGGCGCCAACTCCGACCATGGGCATCAGGAGTCGATATGTCTGCGTCGTTTCCCCGTTTGCGGTATTGACCAGTTTTGCCTGGCCTTCAATATACTTGACCTTGCCGATTGCCCCTATGGCAAAACCTGAGAGGATGTTCTTCAGGCTAATTACATCATACTGGTAATCGGCATCGATCATACGGAAATTGAAATCTCCGAAGACAGTGCCTGCGTATGACTTGCCTCCGAAGTTTATGGAGGACGCAGCCATGCCTGTTCCCGAGTAGCCGACTTCCGTATACATGAAACTGAAGCATAGCCCGCAAAGACCTCAACTGATGGGACACCCTTATTGGAAAAACCAAATGTATCCTTGAGGTTAAACTCGGTTCCTTGTGCGCCATTTGTATCCAGTCTCAAATCCGATTTCAAGTCAGGGAACCAGTAATAGCCCCTCACTCCGAATTCAAGGGCGTTTACCTGCGTCACAGGAGCAAAAACTGAAAACAATCCGGCCAATGCACAAAAAACTGCCAACGCATTTTTTTTATAGCAGTTACCTCACTGGCTTTCGGTATGCTTGCATGTAATAATTTTCTCGATTTCTTAATTATAACATTGTAGCAAACTATAGAAACAATTTGTTTTCTTGTAAAGTCATTTCCCGGAGCTTTTGCAAGAGAATGAAAATATCACCGGCGTTACAGAGGGCCTTTCTTCTTCTGGTGGATTTTTATGGCGTTCTGTATCAGCCTTGATATGATTATTGTGGGAAGCATCCCCATGGAGGCGGCCTGCTCAAAGAAGAATGATGAAGGCGCCATACCCGATGAAGAATTGGGGTCCGTGATAAGTATTCGCCCGTCTTTTGTCAGAAAGCCATCGATGCGTCCGTAAGATCTGAACCCCAATGCATGGTAAGCCTTGACGACTTCCACTTTGATTTTTTCAACAACATCCGCGGGGATATTTTTGGGCGGGGTGAACTTCCTGCACCTCCCTGGCATATACTTGTCGTCATAGGTATAATATTCGCTTTGCGGGTAAATCTCCGTGAGATCAAGTGGAGCGGCTTCGCCGTCTTCTTCCAAAACGATGCACGAAAATTCTATCCCCTGAAGATATTCCTCGACCAGAATTGCATTATCATATTTAAGGGCGTCTTCAATTCCCTTCTCAAGGGAATCTTCATCTTTGACGCCCGTGACGCCGACACTTGAACCCTCCCTGGTGGGTTTTGTAAAAACGGGGAATGCAAAATGTTCAGAGATTTTCCTTTTTAGGCCTTCTTTATTTTCCATCCACTCCCTTTCATGGATGACGATGCTGTCGGGGACGTTCAAGCCTTCAGCCTTCAGGAGTATCTGTTGCATATGTTTGTCCATGCCCAGGGCCGATGCCAGTATTCCGGGGCCTGTGTAGGGTATCCCCAAGAGTTCCAGAAGACCCTGGATGCATCCGTCATCACCATACTTTCCATGGAGTGATATGAAGGCAAAATCGATCTCCTTTTTCAGGTCCTGATATGATATCCTACGCGCCTCCTTTTCCAAACGTTCCGCTATGTCAACGGTGGTGTTTTGAGAAACGAGTTGCCACGTGATGATCCACAGGCTCCCCCGCTCGTCCATGAATATCGGTTTGCCTTCGTAGAGGTCAGTATCGAGGTTATCATAAACGTTCCTGCCACTGTTTAGCGAAACTTCCCTCTCCGAGGACATGCCGCCCGATATGATGCCTACCCTTAGCTTACTCATACAATTAATAATCCCAGAAAAAAGTCACGCCGCTGTTGGGGAATATCCATTCATCGCCGCTGATGCGAAGCCTGATGGATTCTCCCTGTTTCCGGATGATCTCCGGATACGGTTGCTTCCCTGCGAAGAAGCTGACCTCTTTTACATATTTGAATTTTACTCCCTCATAATTGAACGAGATGTCAAGGCCCCTGGTAGGGTATACAATATAGACAGAGAAGGTATTGCTGCTCTTGGATTTTTTCGTGACAATTTCGATCTCCACCCTGGCCTGCTTATTTAGCTTCTTTTTGAGCTTATCGTCGCCGCACCACACCTCATAACCTCTCTCGGTATTTTCCGTCCTGATGATGGGCACATCTTCATTGTCTATGCGCACCCGGGCGACTTTGAAATCCTTTTCCGTAACCAGATCTTCCCCCCTGTTTAAGAGCCACCGGTACTCGCATTTCTTGTCGTTGAAGAAAGAGGACAATTGTTCATCGTTCAGGGCGCAGCCTATCATGAAGAAAGGATTTTTTATGGTCTTCACATATTCGACGTGGGTGGTAACCTTGAAGTACTCTGCCGCCCTATCGTCTGACAATCTCTCTTCCTTGGGAAATTCATTGACGGAAATATCATACTTGAAATTGGCCCTGAGCTCCAGTTGACGGTCTTCTTTGCCAAAGAGGGTTTCAAACATCTCGTAATATATGGCATCTCCCAGCTCTTCATCATGGGCCCTTGCCTGAAAGCAGTGGCGGATAATACCGTCGATTCTGGCGATCGACTTTTCTTCATCAGGAATAAAAATTCTCCGCAATCGGGGCTCTACGGAATTAGTTTTTCCCTTGTTCAGGAAAACCCGTGGCGCCCGTTTGCCTAAAGCGCATAGAATTTCATAACTGATGGTCTGCACTTTCCCTGCGATCTCATCGGCAGATATGTATTCCTGACCCTGGCCGCCCATCAGGACCACCTCATCACCGATCCGGCAATTATCTATGTGGCTGACGTCGATGGTGCACATGTCCATGGAGATATTCCCGACTAAAGGGGCACGCTCTCCCCTGACAAGCGCCTCGCTTTGATTGGAGAGGATGCGTCCATATCCGTCACCGTATCCGACGGGTATCGTCGCTATCTTTGTCGGCTTGCCCGTAATATAAGACCGGCCATATCCGATGCTGTATCCTTTTGGGAATTCTTTGATGAGGACCACCCTCGTCTTAAAACTCATAACAGGCGCCAGATCTGCCTTCGCTTTTGTTTCCGGTCCGGGATAGATGCCATAAGACATGAGTCCGGGCCGCACCATATCCAGGTGAAACATAGGAAAATTCAGTATGGCTCCACTGTTTGCCATATGTTTGACGGGAATCCGGATCTGGTGTTTCTCCAGTTTATCCAGAAGCTCTCTAAAGAGCTTCCACTGCATTGTGTTATATGCATCCATGGTCTCGCTGGACGAGAGGTGAGTGAATATGCCCTCGATTGCGATATTCGGAAACGCGATAACTTCTTCGATCATCTTGAAGGCCTCGTGATGGATAGTTCCTCCTCGTCCCATTCCTGTGTCCACCTCTATGTGGATTGGTATTCTTATATCTGCTTTCTTACTTTTTTTCTGGAGTTCCCGGGCGAAGCTGATATCCGAGACAGACGGCATCAAATTGTATTTGATGATCTCGTCAATTTCAGAACCGGTGGATGGGCTCAGGATTAGGATGGGAGTTGTGATATCGCTGACGCGCAGCTGCACGCCTTCGTCTGCATTGGCAATACCGAGAAGAGCGGCGCCATTTTTCAGGGCGATATTGGAAATCTCAATAGCGCCGTGGCCGTATGCGTCAGCTTTGACTACCTGAAGAATTCTCACGTCAGGTCCGACCAGTCGCTTCATCTCATTCCAGTTCTTGGTGAAATTGTCGAGGTCGACCTCTATCCAGCTTCTATATTTCTGATCTTCTTTTGGCGCCATTATCGATTATAAAATGTTAGCCGTCTTCACAAAAGGAAGAAGCTGTAAGAAGGGAGATTGTTGCATCCCGTGGGACATGAAAGTCCATTTATCAAAAAATCATTTTCTCGTCATCGTGAATACGCCGTCCCATGGACCTTGAGGCGGGTTCTTTTTGAGTTCCTCGCATCTGCCGATATACAGGTTCGCGGGTGCATCGTCCTGTTTAACTTCAAGGACCTTCCGGAAGGCGGCAATTGCCTCACCCCATAGTCCCTGCTTGTATTTTGACAATCCCTCTTCGAAAAGACTAACTGCTTTTTCCCACTTTGCGGCATCTTTCTTTTCGCCTAATAGTTCATAGATCTTTACAGGAAGTTTCTTTCCTTTAACCCGGACCGAATCCAGTTCCCGGCAGAAGAAGGCATCTTTGACGACTCCATATGTGTATTCACTGATGACGATGTTAGTACCATACTCCTTATTTATTCCTTCCAGCCTGGAACCTAAATTCACCATGTCGCCCATGACGGTATAGTCAAATCGCATATCCGAACCCATGTTACCGACTACCATGTCGCCGCTATTGATGCCTATGCCAATGTCGAGAACAGGTCTGCCTTCGTCAGCCCATTTTTTTTGAAGTCTTTTCAATTCTTCCATCATGCCAAGAGCCGTTCTGCATGCACGGACTGCGTGATCCGGCTGATCAAGAGGAGCGCCGAATACGGCCATAATGGCGTCGCCCATGTATTTGTCCAGGAGTCCATCGTATTTGAAAACCAAATTGGTCATTGCTGTTAGATACTCATTTAATAAGTGTACGAGGTCCTCCGGCGTCAGCTTCTCTGATATGGTCGTAAATCCCCTGATATCGGAAAAAAGCACCGTCAGGTCTTTCTTGTCACCGCCAAGCTTAAGCTTAGAGGGATCTTTCAGCATCTCATTAATGACTGAAGCCGTAAGGTAATACTGGAAGGCGCCACGTATTTTCTTCTTTTCTCTCTCTTCGGTAATGTACCTGTAAACGGTGATACCGAGATAAATCGTCATCATCGTGAGAGCCGGATAAATAATATTCAGCCATAGATTGTAGCGGGAAAAAATAAATGTATTTATGAGGAAGAAGGATATAAGGACAATTAGGCTTAAAATCATCCCCTGAACCGCCTTAACCCTCGGAACGGCGATGCCTATGAGCAGGCCGCAGAATACGATCACACAGATATCCAGAAGTGCTGTTCCCGACGAGCGATGCAAAAAATTGCCGTGCAGGATATTATCGATTGCCGTTGCATGGATCTCCACGCCGGGATACACGCTGCTGTATGGCGTTACGCGCAGATCGTAAATGCCTATTGCCGTGGCACCGACGATCACGATTTTATCCTTGAAGGTGTCAGGGGATAACCTACTTTTGATTATGTCGGAAACCGAGTAATTGGGGAATGTCCGTCCAGGCCCGTAATAATTGACGAGCATCCTTCCCGTTTCGTCAGTTGGAATGCTGATATCTCCTATTTTGATTTCTTCGATGCCGAACTTGGCCATATTCAGGGTAACCATCGGCCAGTCCAGATACTGGACAAGCAAGGAGATAGACAGTGGTAAATAGTAATTATCCTGGAATCTCATGACCAGGGGTGACCATCTGATGGTTCCGTCAGTGTCAGGGAAGGCGTTGAAGTAGCCGCTATTTTCAGCGGCGTTGCTTAACAGTTTAAGATTTGTCACCGCTGAATATGCGGTGACATTGGCTAAAGCTGATTCGTCAGGGTTCGTTTCACCCTGTATCATCTGGTACCTGGAGTTGGCGATATTTTCTCCCGCCGCCTCAATTTCTTTTTCGCTTAGATGTTCTGCTTCCTTGCTTGATTTGAGGAAGAAATATCCGAGGGTGACATTCTTTGCACGTTTGATAGCTTTAGCCAGGGCCGCATCGGTATTGGCCACCAGCATCTTCTTGTCAAGCAGCCCCTGCACCCTTTTGTCTTTGACCCCGATTCTCTTGACCTCTTTTGTGAGATCGGCGATAGCGCTGAGGCTGGAATTCTGATCAGGTTCTGAAAAAACAATATCAAAACCCACTGCCTTCGCCCCGCATCCCTTCAGTTTGTCAATAAGCTTGGCAATGGTTGTTCTGGGCCAGGGCCATCGGCCTAATTCGCCCAAACTCTTTTCATCGATTGCAGCGATGACTGTTTCTCCTCCTGCCGGGAGTTTTCCCCTCGAGACCATCCGCAAATCAAGTGCCTTCAGTTCCATAAAGCGGAGAAAGGGTACATCGATAAAAAACATCATAAGGGCTACAAAAATGACAAAGACGGTTATTTTTAGCGGAGACACGGAGAATATCTTTTTTAGTCGTTCATTCATGGCCACAACGCTCAGATTTTGCTGAATAATACCAGAGGCGTCTCGAAAGTCAAGGCAAAGAAGGCGGAATTGCAGAAACTTCCGCCAGTGATGTTTCCATCGTAACAAATACATGGGGATTGGTTTGCGTGAAATATCTTAAAATCTTGACAGGGAAGTTGCGTTAATATAAGTAGTTTAGTCGTTGGTGAACGGGCACGCATTAACTGTAAATTCAGGACTGCATCGTCACTTGATTGAACAAGCAGAGCCGATGTAGCTCAGCCGGTAGAGCAACTGATTCGTAATCAGTAGGTCGCCAGTTCGATTCTGGCCATCGGCTCCATGAAATCGAGGGGTTAGCAAGACAGCTAATCCCTCTTCTTTTTTGTGTGTGAATTTGTGTGTGAATTTCTAACGGGCTCTTTCATAGGCTTCTATTGCCAGTCGTTCTATTTCTTTGGAGCTATGCAAATAAATCTCGGTTGTCGATCTGTTCTCGTGGCCTAGTATCTTCTGGATAGCAATAATGGGAACATTATTCTTGTCCATGAGTGATGCACCAGCATGTCTCAATGGATGAAACCGGAAGTATGTTACGTTAGCTTTTTCACACAAGCTCTTCATGATAGTCTTTCGATCTTTATAAGGACCAACCACAATTTTGCCAGTCTTTCTGGCCTTGTACTTGTGCCAGAATACCCAGGGGATAGATTCATCCCTAGTTGAATATCGTCGAGAGAGAACTTCATAAAGTTTGTTCGTCATCGGTATCGTCCTAGAAGTTAAATCACCACCTTTTTTCTTTCTGGTATATAATGTGACAAGCTTCTCTTCAAAATTTATGTCATCCCATCTCAGACGATTGATCTCGCTCACACGTGCCATCGTATCTCTGATAGTCCAGAGATAATCTTGAGTATCTGGATCTGCACATGCAATCACTTTGTCAATATCCTCAGCTGACGGTACGTACTTGATTCTCTTTTCCACGGGAAAAAAATCAATTCCTTGTGTTGGATTACATTTTATATAACCCATCTTCTTGCCGAAATTAAAAGCGGCACGCAAATGGCGGATATCTTGATTAGCAGCATAAGGCGATACTTTCCGCCTTGAATTCATATGGTCTTGAATCATATCAAGAGTTATTTCGTCACACATGAAATTGCCCCATTTTTTGACCCACCTTTTTGCATTATAACGGTAGTCCCGATAATGAGATGGTGAATTGTGTTTGTGAACGTGATCCAACCTCTTGTTAACCAGACCCAAGAAGTCTATGTCGGTTGGGATCGTTGTCTCCTGCTTCGGATTTTTTAGTTCCTCCTTTCTCTTGTACTCGGCTTCCCTTGCCTCTTCTCTTGTCTCCAACCAGGTTCCCGTGTACCTGATTCCTCTTTTGGTGAAGTCGTATCTCCACCCCTTTCTGTTTTTTGAATAATATACGCTCATAAAGATCCTCCTTTGAGGGAAACATTAGAGAACCTCCGAGCTTCCTACCGCCAAGTCTCCTCCAATTCTTGTAAACCCAACTTGGGCTTTTCCTCAGAAACTTGGCAACCTCCTCAACACTACTTATATATATTTTTGTATTCATAGTCAATAAGATATTGAAATCAAATAGGAAATAGCTCGGTTGTTCTCTCACAGTGTCAGGATGAGTAATGTTATTACTGTTGACAGGTGACACTTTCATGGGTAAAAACAATTCTTACGAATGTTGCGTGTGTATCTTAGAAACGACAAACATTTATGTCATTTAATCCGAATAATAAATATTGGTGACTGCTCCGAACATATAAATAAATGACTTTTATTTTTATAAACGATATCAAATTATGTCGTTAGCTCTGAAAGCAAAAGATTTAATAGTAGAGGGTGGGAATCATGAAGGAAAGTGACAATAGATCAGGACAGTCGAGATTCGAAACGGAGTACACGAAATTTAGGGAGAGGCTTAAAGCAGGAAAATACGGCCAAGAATATATATATAAGTGTAGGTGGCAAAATGGTTATAAATGCCCTAACTGTATGCATGACGAGCATTATGAGCCCTATGTGCATGGCAAGTCGGGAATAATGTTATATCAGTGTAAGGAATGCGATCATCAAACGTCCGTTACATCAAGAACAATATTTGACAAAACAAGAATACCGTTACCAACTTTGCTTCACATAATCTATCTAGTGGCACGAAAAGGGAAACGTTTTTCGACTGTGAAGATTATGGAAGAAGTCGGATGCAAGCACTATAAGACTGTTTGGGCGGCAAGAAAAAAAATTGAGGAGAAATTGAAGAGGTTTCGCATGCTAGAAGCAGCATGCAAAGCAAGACTCAGTGGCAAGATTTGGCGCTTATTAATCAATCGTCTATTTAGAAGAGTTAAGAAAACATCAAAAATGTCGAATCGGAACAAGAAACGTCTTAAAGAAATAACAAGAAATTGGAAAAACCGTCTTGTGGAATGAGGAATGTAAATTATAGGCAAGAGAAGTTAAATTCTTAAGAGAAGGTGTGAACTCTTAAATATATTTTCCTAAAAAATATCGGTTGTAGAGAAAAGCATTTTTTCATGTTTTCTTAAAAATACTGGTTAATATATTTCTTCCTGTAATACCCACGCACCCGTCTAACCGGAATGTACATGATTCAGATAGAAATGATCAAGGGAAACAGACATACAATCAATATAAAATATCACATATGTTAGTCTATTGCTCCTGAATATCGATAACGCTTAAATTAATTTTGGAGAGATAACTTGGAGACTGAAGATAAAAAAGCGGAAGTAAACAATCTCCGCATAAACATATGTTACCATGACCAGACTTTTGAAAAACTTCATCGCCAATTATGGGAAGAAAAAAATTTGCCCCATAATCCACCCATAATCAGGGTTCTTTATTGGTCTGGTATTAGTAAAGGAGAATACATAGGAGATAAAGCGTTACGCCTACTGGATTCCTATCTCGAAATACTTGAAAATAAATTTTCACATATAATGCGGAAGCAGAGCATTGCTTATTGGCTTCATCTTTCGCGAAGAATACGGCCGGACTCAATCAGCTATGATAAGAGAAGTAATACTATACTAGCAGCCAGGGCTGTTTTTGATGCAGCTCTTCAAAAATATGGAAAGACACTTTTATGTAATAAAATTGCTCAATCAGCTGATATTCCAGAAGCAACAATACTGCGTGGAGAATTGATGACGGATAACGGCATCAATAAAATGATTTTAGAAGAGATAAGAAAACAATCTCAACTAGTGTTAACTGATTTTAGTATCGATGATCTCAAACTCTATTATGAATTGGAGATGTGTGCGTTCGAATGTTATAAAGCAATAGCAATAAGACGTGCTATTGGTAAAGGATCTGTCTTGTTAGTAAATCTTGATTCTGAGTCATTCCAAGAGAATCGAGTAGGAAGCTTTGTTAAACTAATATCTATATATGACAAAAGGTTAGAACATGCAGCACCGATTTCATCTGCTACAGCTACAGTGTATATAAAAAAAGTATCGACAGAATTAGGTGTTATACTTTTGCCTCAATATAATATAGAGCACACAAAATTAAGTAAATTCAGTAAGATATTATTGGAATTATTCGATATAGAATCACATGAGAATAGTAAAGATGTCTGTACAAATTTCATTTGGAAACCAATAAACTTATTAGAATATTACGAAAGGCATAAACCTTTTGATAATGCATTTCTAAAGAAAAATGGCGTATCCCTTAGTGAATTTATAGCTATAATTGGAACCCTTTCTTTGATGGCTGTGAATACCTGGGTTAGTTCATTTAGTTCATTCTGGCACTTTTGGCAACGAGGTTATAATGGACCAGGACTTATTAAAGAGGTTCTGTTTAGTATTAAAGAGGGGTTACCTCATGCTATTCAGCATTTAGGCCTTAATATCAAAGCGGAAGATATTGACGTTGAAAAAGTAGTTTCTTTTTTGAGTCATAATGTACGCGCGGTTAGCAAAATATCGCTATGCCCGTCTGGTCCATTTTCAGTATTTTTACCCGCAGGTGATGATAGAGTATTTATTGACTATCCAATGATAATGGAGACTCTTTATTATCTTTTCCATGGGATTGATATTCAAGATCAGAGTTTCAAGGGGAAATTCTTAGAAAATTATTTAAAATCGACAGAACCTGTACTCCCAAGAATTTGTAAGTTAGATAAGGCGCACAAAAAGGAAATTGATAATTCGTTTGGTATTGGTAGCACATTAGTAATTGTTGAATGTAAATGCAACTCTATGTCTTTAGCATTCTTAAAAGGTGATGCTGGAGCTGTTAACTACAGAAAAGAGAAGATAGAGGATGCTTTCAAACAGGTAGACGATAAGGCTATCTGGTTGTCAAAACATCCTATAGGAAGAAATTACAATATTAGCAAATATAGGAAAATCCTACCTATAGTAGTCACACCGTTTGTAGAGTATGTGCATAGTTTGAATAAACGCTACTGGCTTTCTGAAGAGTTGCCTAGAGTTCTTATACCAAACGAACTTAATAGGATTTTATCAGATGGTAGAACGTTAACAAAAATTGAAAAATATTGGAATATTGTAGATATTAGTACATAGCAATGAAATGTAATGGACCTTTGCCTTAGGAATATCCCTAAAAAGGTTATCAGAGGAAAGGATGCTCTGAGAAAAGCAAAATATATTACACAGCTAAAGCCATTATATTTTTACGTTGTTTCTATAGGGAGGAGATTTGAGTTCAGAGTATCATATTCAGGTAAGAGACAACTTGAACTTGTGAAAGATCTAATACCCTTTATTTGAAAAGCATCTTTTATCTATGGACTACAATATAAGGAGGAACTTACATGGGCAGGACAATAAGCTTATTCTCTGGTTATTCGCAGAAAGAAAATAGAACTACAAATTACTGCCTATTAGCCTTAAGGATGATTTATGAAGAAAATCCAAAATTCTTAGGCGAAATTCTAAGTGGACTCCTCGGTTATGATATGTCTGAAGATGTTGGCGTTAAGTTCAGACAACAAGAGCATCGAACGACAAGCATTCCTGACGGACTGATAAGTCAACGGGCATTTACCGTCTATATAGAAACGAAAAATTTTGACTGGTTTTATGACGACCAACTTGAAAGACACATAGACGCGCTGGACAAAGAGACTGCCGGCATTAAGGTGCTTTTGGCATTAGGCAATTTTGAGAGTGGTGTGGAAAACAGATTTGATGACATAAGAAAGTTATGCGAGGGTAAATTCAAGAAGAAGATATTCTTCACACCTGTAAGCTTTGAGGACTTCATAGACGCACTGGATAAATCCGCCCTGCCAAAAAATGTATCAGATGCTGTTAAGGATTTGAGGGCGTATTTGGATGAAGAAGGGCTCTTACCATCATGGCAGAATTGGCTTGATGTAATTAATTGTGCTGGTCTTCCTGAAGACGTATTAGATGGCAAAGTGTACATGTGTCCAGCTGAAGGCGGCGCATACTCTCATGGTCGTTGTAAATATTTTGGCATGTATCAACAGAAACGAGTTGAAAAGGTATCTCTCATCAGAGCGGCAGTTGATGTTGAGACTGACGCCCAAGCAAAGCTCCTGTGGCGGAATGTTAATGAGAAATCAGCTGATCTCTTAGCCGAGGCTAAAGCCAAAGTAATGCAATTGAGACCAGGCAAGTATCCGACAAGAATTTTTCTACTGGGCCAGTTATACGATACTAACTTCATAAAAGATACGCGGGGCGGAATGCTTGGAAGTAAACAATATTTTGACGTGTCTTCATTTAGAGCGGAAGACGCGGAAGATTTAGCTAAGAAATTAAGAGATCGCACGTGGTCAGAATTAAGCAAACATTAACGGCGGACGAAGCGCTTCGCGGAACGGCTTCATTGTAAGTGCGATGGACTAAGATTACCTTATAAAAAGGGGCGTATTTAAGAGAATGTGCGATCTCTTAAATATATTTTCTTAAAAATACTGGTCGAAAAAAAGTGTAATTTTCGCATGAAATATTAAATATATTTTCTTACAGGTATTCGACAGGTTACTATAAATGGGTAAAGTTACCTTTTTGATTATTATAATCTTCTAACAGGACTTGACTGATTGAATATTTAGATGTATCTTCGGTTAAATTTCAAGCGGATATTATGGAATAAATACACATATTCTAAGTACTATTAATGAGGGACGGATGAATTGGTCTTCTATGCCCCCGCACTCTTTTAAGAGACGGGGTTTTTTATTTTTAGAATGATAATAGCATGAAGAAAGTGAAGCGAAAATTAGCAAATCTAGGTGAGATAAATCTTGTTGAACTTCTTCAGGCTTGTAACGGAAGTATTACTATTCAGCTAATTGATGCTGGCATGATACGAGATCAGGAGATGGAATATGAGTTCGAGCTGGTCGATACAGAATCTATATGCATAATGCCTAAAGGCAAAGAAAAAAGTAGAATTATCATTCCATCTAAGATCGTCGTATCACCAAAGCTGCTGATTTTTTTTGGGATGTATGATGGAGATGGAAATAAAACTGGAAATATTGGTTTTGCTCAAAACAATACTGAGTTGCAGACTTTCGTTGCGGATGCAATTGAATTTATTTTTCCAAAGGCATTCAAGTCCAAAGTGAATATCTTGGAGAGTAGTAAGTTTTTTGAATCTGACGAAATTCAGCACGATCTCCAGAGAATCGGGAACACCATACGAAAGGAAATAGGTCAATCACCAAGTAAAGAAGAAGTACAAAAGAGATATTTGCTTGAAGAATTCAGCAAAATGGGATTTCAAGTTGGGACAACAGAAAAAGTCAGTATTACGATTAGTCCCAAAAAGGGTGGAGAGATCAAAGGCAAGAGATCATATGAGATAATTGTTGAAAAACTTAACTCCAGGCTGTTTCTTCCTTTCTTATTATATATAATCAAGCAAACCATAGATTCGATTTTAGAATCGAAACAGTTCCCGGGGATTCATTGGTTCTTAGATCCAAATAAAGAAGCTTTTGATTGTTTAGATGTAGAGAAGTATATTCAAAGTGATCGTTGCAAGTATCTAACACCGAGCGGAAGAAAAAGGGGCTACTCAAAAAGGACTAATGATTCTCATGTACAAATCTATAAGTCATCACCGGCCACATTAGTGAAAATTAGAAAGGTTATATATGTAACACCTCTGTTATGCATAATGTTTGGCATTTATTGGGCTGAAGGTACTACAACAAAGAAAAAATTATTCACCTTCCGGGAAAGAAACGAAACTAACTTGGGCATAGGATTTAATTCTTCGGAGAACAAAAGCTTACATCTATTTTTTGATGCAATCTTTCAAATATTTCTCGAACCGAATGAGCTTATTTCCTGTTGGCTTGTAAAGATCGGGGCAAAATATCATGCTGAAACAAATGCCTTAGGTAGCAAACTTGGTGTTCCTATTGCACGTGGAGGTCCTGGCGGAGATGGTATTGCCAGAAGTGCGGAAATTACCCGTGTAGCAAAGGAATGGGCTACGAATCAATTTCCGATTATGCGATCATGGGCTAAATATTATAGTCACGTTGAATTTACCGGTGCCGGAATACCTCGCATCGATATTAGATGCAGACCTACTTCTGCACTGTTTTTCTTTTCATTGATGGTCGATTTAACATTTTGTGAAGATGCCATATATCCATTTCTTGTAGACTGTAGGTCTGTAAAATGACATTTACGAGTGCTTCTGAATTTATATCGTGGCATTATTTAATTGAGACTCCATTGCGTTTATCCAAATATAATCAGAGATCATTAACCGATTTTTTCTATCGACCAATATCTTATTTGCATGATGAAAAAACACGGTCAAACGTTTTCATTTCAGATGTCTTTCACAGCTTGGTCGGTCTCTATATCTTAAATGCTACAATTTTGGATGCCGACAAGAATAATATTGATTATTTGATAAAGGGTTGTTGGACTTCAAAAGGATTCACACCCATAAGAAGAGATTCCCCCTATGCGAAGATTCTAAACAGGAAACTGTTACTTGAAGATGTTTATTCAACCTATTACTGCTTAGGTATATTGATATTGATGGGACGGGATATTGGTCCTTATTCGGAGGGGATACTTGGTAATTTTAAGTCATGGTTCCAATCAACTGGCTGGATTTATAATGCTGACTGGACTGAGACTATTATTGAAAGACGATTGGATATTGAGCTGATTCAGCAAGCATTAATGGGTTTGAAACTAGGACTTTTACTTGGTACCGAACACAGAGATCTCCCATACGATGAGCAGAGGTTGTCCAATTTATTAGGCTATATTGAAAAACCAAGGTACATGACATCTCTTTATCACGCAGTTTTATGTCTTAAACTCATGCAACAGTGGGATAAAAGCAAGGAAAAATATAATGATGTTATAGCATCTTATGTAATTTCCCATTTTGAGGAGAATGAAAAGGGATTTAGAGAATATCAATTTGGGGACGTTAAGATATTTAATTATAGAGGAATGGAGGATGGAGCAAAGGGAGCGACTGCCAAACATAGATTTCAAAGCGATTATATTACTTCTTCCATCAATGCAACAACATATTCTCTTTGGCTGGGCATAGAAGGGGTTCGAAATAAATTGTTAGACTTTCTTAAATTGAAAGGAAAGCTAATTGTCCAATTCTTTGACGACCAGAAGTGCGTTGACGGTGGTTATGGAACCCCGATAAAAATTGCCAAATATACAGCCACATTCGGACCAGACGTTACCTCTATAGAGACGTGCAATCATATAATGGGATCATCATTGGCAAGCATCTTATGATTTTTTTTGAAACCACAGTATTGAATTTTCAGTGATTGCATTTTTTAAGTGTTTGTAATTTTCTCTGGTAACAGAAATTTTAATCTCCTCTCTTAATTCCCATTTCAGATTATCTGCTATCTCTTTGACCATTTTTACGGTTTCAATCGGCATTACAGTCTGTTCTGTTGTTGTGATGTTATCTCCTAAAATAAGGAATGCTTGTCCATTATTTTTAAGAATCTTATTAAAATTTATTATGCAGGAAGACATATCCTGAAAATATTTGTAAAGTAACGATGCTTGATTTTTTCTTCGAAATCCGACATCTGCATCTCTATTTATTCTATAAAGTTTTGATATGAAAGAGACAGCTTTTTTTGAATGTATACCCCTGAAATCATTATTTTCAATTAGCAATTCATAATGTTTTTTTCTTGAAATTGTTATTTCACGAGTTCCAATGAGCTCTTCTTCAATTGGTTTGCGATAGATTGATGACATACCTAATAGGATTAGAATGCTTAAGCGATCCGTATCAATATATGGTAAGGCCGTTGCATACGGAGGACTTGTAATGATAGCATCAAAATAAGACGCTTTAATCTTTTGTGCGCTGAAAGACTTATAATCTCTAGAATCTCCTTCCCAAATTTTAGTTTGTCCCAATATCACGGGGCAATCATTTCTAATTTTATCAAAATTAAGCAGTTTTTCTCTCTGTTTCTCTAATGCTTGCGAAAATAATTCAATGGCCGGTGCGTCCTCTATGGGGATCTTTCTTCTTCTAATTCGGAGATCACGGGGGTCTTGCTGCGATATCTGACGTATTATGCTACTCAGCACAATCTCAAGAAAATTTTGTAGTATAGGTTGAGGAACTTCTTTGATTATCGAAAATATTACCGCTATTTGGCACAGTACTTTATCAGGGAACCAATTTTTTAGTTCTTTTCTGGCTTGATCCGTATACTTATTCAGCCATCTATCAGGACTAGTATCTAACGCCTGTTTCTGAAGAGAAGAAAGCACCTGTGAGAACATTCTATCTCTAAAATATGGTTCAATTGACAAAATTTCAGTTTTTGCTCGAGCTATTTTTACGGCTAAAGGATTAGAATCACATCCAAAACTTATTAAGCCATTTAAATATCCCTCTAATATCATTGTGCCGCTTCCACAGAATGGATCTAAAATTTTATTTCCTTCATGTAAATTAGCACAATTGATTAATGACTTTGCTAATTGTGGATAAAATTTTCCTTTGTAGGGATGAAGTCCATGGGTAAGGTATGTAGATGACTTTTTAGTAGATGAACTTAATTGGAATCCATTCTCTAATAGGGCTTGCCATGTAGGCTCGCAAGGAAAATTCTCCGAAGAAAAGTGATGAGTAAAGGCCAATAGTCTGATCTTATCAATATACAATGGATTGGCATCTATAGACCATTTACCATCGATATTTGTTTCCGAAGGAATTTGTAATCTGCTTTCAATCTCTTGACGCCGCAATACATTTTCATATTGCCAGAGTTTATAATTTGGAGCATAAAGTGAAAATGTTATTTTCTCTAAAGGCTTTCTCAGAATCAGTAATTGTTCTTTGTCGGTTCTACGTGCAGCAGAGATAAATGATCTTTTTGTTTTATGAACTAATCTATCTAAAATGCCGACAGTCTCAAAACCGATCTGCTTTGCTATCTTGTTAACTTCTGTAATTGTCGAATACGTTTTCCCACTGTAAACTCCATCACCTAAGACAAAGATTGCAAATCTGCCTGGGCGCAACGACTCTTTGCAATTAAGTAAACATTTTTCCATCTCAGACAAATAATGTTCAAATCCAGTCTTCTCTTTTTGATGTCTTAGGTGAGATCCTATTTCAATTGAAGCCAGTTCTTTAGGATTATAGCCAAGCCAAAATAGACGAAATCGGTGGTATAAATGATAATCGTTGACATTTGGGTATGGCGGTGATGTCACGATAAGATCAACAGAATTACTAGGAATAACTAAGTTCTTATTTTTATTTAAATCCTTTCCTACACAAGGCTGTCTGAGATCCACCGTGGCAAATATTGCCTGACGAAAATTCAATAGCGTTCCTAATTCTCTTGAGCTCTCCATGCATAATTTCATATCTTTGATAAAGAAAGATATCGCTTCTGATGGAGCAATATTTTTAAATCTTCTTGAATAACGTGTTTCGCTATCTTGGTTAGATGCTTTTGAGACAGTCCTAGAAAAAGCGACCTTAGCAATCTTTCTTTGATTTTCACTTTTTAAGCTTGCGATTGACGCTCGGAGATACGTTAAATCTGCTATTACCTCTTCATTAAACCAATATTTGATGTTTGCAATGTTAGGAATAAGGTATTGCCTTTCTTGAAATGAGTCTAATACAAGTTCTCTATACGCTGCTTTGTCTAAAGTTAGATATGAAAGCTTCTCAACCCAATCTTCTAATGCCAGCTCATCCTCTCTAAAGAGAGTTGTTGTTTTTGCTTCTCCAATGACAGTGGATAACGGATTTGAATCCGTTGATATTGCCTTCCGATTGAGCAAAATAGCTTCTAGTGCTGTTGTTCCGCTCCCCCCGAAGGGGTCCCATACAGTCTCTCCAGGTCTTGTTAAATTTGAAATGAGATAGCGTGGTATCTGAGGAATAAACTTCGCAGGGTAGGGATGAATGTCATGGGTTAGGTATCTTGTGTCATCCTTAGTGAAATTCCAGTCTATTTTAGAAAGCCTTGAAAAAATAGGTTCATTTGATTTGATTTCTTGCAGAGTTTTGATATTATACCGCTCACGACACATTATAATTTTATCCATTCTGCCACATTTCATTTATACTAACGATATTTCTGGGTAAGTATAAAATATCCCAGAATCATATTCAAGTATTTTTTATCCAGCGCCTGAAAAATTTGTTCAAATACTGAATTATGTTTTCTATACAATGCATGGTTGTATTATTTGGGATAAGGGAAATACGCATTCTTCACAAAGGTATTTATTGATCGACATAATCGACAATTAAGGGCTTATAGTACTATTGATACGGGATCATCGCTATGCTTGAGCTTCTTTCCAAGATCATCAATTCTTTTGAAATAGAGTTGCATGACACAAAAAAGAATGAAGAGTTTTATAAAGCCCTTCGACAAGTAGTCACTATTCTTTTTGGCGTCGTCCTGGGCATTGGGTTATCTCAGTTAGCGCATGTAAAAAATATTTATGATGGATTAGTGCTTGGTATTGCATATTTTGCAATCCTTTCGAGTTGGTGGGGTTATCACTGGGGGGTGATTGCCGGGCCAAAAGAAACAAATCTATTAAATTACGTTATAGATTGCCTCCTACTGATATGTTACTGGGTCCTTATAAATAAGAGCAGTTCTATGTTAAATATGCTGCTCTGGTTATTTTTCATGTTTTCCTTATATTCATTGTGGGAAATGATCAGGTCTTTAAAGAAACGGCCAATCCATGAAAAGGATGCCATTACTAATGCATTCAAGCTTAATACTCTTTTCGCACTTTCCTTTCTTTTAATATACCTATGTTACACTCTAGTTCCACTTACAGAGTATGTCAAAAATTGGTTCTACCTTTCTTTAATTATATTCTTGTTAATAATTTACAGACGCCTTATTCATCCCGTGTATCTGAGTTATCGCTATCCTGCGAATTTTGCCTATGACAATATTGACACCGCTCTTATTAAAGAAGCTAGATTGATCTCCGCCAAAGCCAAAGCGCACATTTCCAGATTTCCGGTAGGAGCAGCAATACTTTCTAATACTGGGAACATTTATGTTGGCTGTAATGTCGAGTTCGATAATTTTTCAAATACTATTCATGCTGAAGAATCGGCCATAAGTGCCCTTATAGCAGCTGGTGAAGAGATCCCTGTTTGTATTGCAGTATACACTTCTAGGGATTCCTTATACTTCCCTTGTGGATTGTGTCGGCAATCTCTCTTTGAACTCGGCGGCAATGACTTAAAAGTAATCGCCTGTAACGATAATAAGCATATCGTAAAAAAGATGAGAGAACTCTTGCCTGAAGGTTTCCACTTATGAAAACTGACTCGCATCTTAAAACATTGTTAATTGATATTGACGGAGTGGCATGTGATCACGCAAGTGCAATATGCAGTTGGGTTAGTGATGAATATATGATCAATGCAAAATATGAGGATGTGACATCTTGGAATCATAATTTTGGTCCAATCACTTTTATCGAAGCTGTAGAAAAATATTACCCTAGAAAAGATTTTATTCTGAATATGGAAGTGACTTCCGGATTTCTCGATTTTCTCAAATCTATGGGTAAAAGAATGAATATAAAATTTGCTACATCGAGACAATATTCGCATAACGAGACCTGCAGATGGATCAGAGAAAAATTTGGCGATTACGAAACGTTTTTCATAGGATCAAAAGTTTATATTTTTTTTGACTACCTAATTGATGATCGCCATGAAGAATGTATAAGAGCAGCAAGAGAGGGAAGGATTGCATTCTTGATGAGTAGACCATGGAATGATAATGAACAAACAAAGCATAAGGTGAAAGCTTTTCAAAACATACATTTTATTAAGTCATTTGATGAAGTAGAAGCATATTTTAATGGTTATGAATAGCAGATATAATGTTTCATTATGAGCAATTTTTTAAGGAAATGCATATTATCTTAAAAATATCAGTTAAGCTTTTAGGATTTTGGCGAAGAATATGGGAGGCTATCTTGATTCATTGTTTCAATCAGTGTTCCCGATCGTATATTACGATGAACATGACATGGTTAAAATTGCGGGTACGGCAATACTGGTTGAACATGTAAATCATCACTTTCTCGTGACTGCAGCGCATGTCCTTAGAGATCCGGGCAGTAAATACCAATTATACGTACTGCTTCAAGATAAAGCCGTACATCTTGATGGGCCAGCGTCTATAAGCAGAATACCTGAAAATGAAAACATACCAGATATTGATACTGCATACTTCGCCTTGGATTATCATCCCACCTTAATGACGCATTTAAACATTTACAAGTCAATCACACTGGAAGAATTTGATGAAGACGTTAATTATGTTAGAAAACATTATTTTGTTTTTGGTTACCCTTGGCGAAGAGCAAGATATAACCGAACAGACAACGAATTGAGCGTTAAACCGCTGCAATATTTTACGGACATTATTACCGACAGGTCATTATATGAAAAATTTAAAAGGCCCACAGAAAGTCATATACTTGTTCAATATAAGCCCAAATCAACAAAGAATGCGGATGGTAAAGAACAACTGGCACCACATCCTCATGGAATAAGTGGTGGACCTTTGTTCAAGGCACTTGTAGACAAAAATGACAATGTCATTGCCCTGATTCTTGAAGGACTGTTGATCGAATGGAAGGAATCTCAAGTGATTGTTGCCGTAAAGAAGATTAAAATTAGGGATTTTCTCGAAAGCACTAAGGTTTTTTAATGTGAAGATTAGCCAACTCGCATCCAGAAATAACCTACAATTAGCTTGGAGGCGAATCACCACGGGCGGAAATAATCAATATAAGCGTTTTTTCCGTCAGCTCTATTATACTTACGAAGTTGCTCTAAGTGACAACTTAGATGACCTTCGACAGCGCCTCATCGGAGGAACCTTTGAGCCCCGGGAGCCAGAACGTATTTATTTGCCCAAGAAATCTGGTCTTCATAGGCCATTAAGCCTCCTTCATATCGAAGATCAAATTGTTCTACAAGCATTTGCCAACCTTGCAGCAAAACGCCTGCACAAGAAAAGAGCACCACTGCAATTTAAGATTATATTCAGCAACATCCTTCAGAAAGATAGCAGTATCTTCTTTTTCAAGCACTGGCAGGAGACATATGCGGCATTCCAAAGAAAGATTGAAAAAGACTACAAAGCCGGCCTGAGATGGGTCGCAGACTTTGATTTAGCTGCATTTTACGACACCATATCTCACGAATTACTTTTAAAAACTATTTACCCCAGAACATGGATAAGTGATGACTGTCAATGGATTCGCCATTGTTTACGTACTTGGAGTTCAGAGAAGTCTGCATCATCCCATGAGCATGGCATTCCACAAGGGCCAATTGCATCGGATTTTCTGGCTGATTGTTTCCTATTGCCGGTTGATCTTGCTCTTCAGCGTTATGACGGTTACACAAGGTATGTTGACGACATGCGACTGCTTGGTCGTACACAGGACGAAGTACGTGCAGCAGTAATTGTGCTCGAACGTCATTGTTGGAGACGCGGACTCATTCCGCAGTCGGGTAAGTTTACGATAAAGCGGGCACACGACGTCCATGATGCCATGGGTATGCTACCTAGCATCGCCGATCCCCAGCGCACGGATGTCTTAACTAAAATGCCGCGTGATCGAGCTCGCCGGTTGTTGAGGTCTTCTATAGAGGGTAAACCTTACAAAGTTAAGGACAAAACGCGTTTGCGATATGTGCTCTTTCGCTCAGAACCTGACCCCCTACTGCTGAACTATGTGTTACGACTAATGCCCAACCACCCCGAGCATGTGGATGCATTTTTTAGCTATATTGGCAATTTTGACTTCAGAAAACCTATTCTTCGATTGTGCCTCGACATTATTATTAATAATCCCTATCCCTATGTTCGAGGTGAGGCTTGGCATGTTCTGGCTCGTTATCTTCAGGTGGAAGATGCCGTTAATGAGGCAAACATAGACAAGCTTAAGAAAAAAGCCATCGAAATAGCAAAGTCAAGATATGATGAATACTTTATGGAAAAGTGGGGTGCCTGTCATTTCCTTACTGTACTAGAGAAAACCGTTGGACGCAGATATAGCAGGTTCCTGAATTATCAATCACCATTATTACAGGCGTTGTTAGCACCTGTTCTTCCTGACTCAGCATTCGCATCTAACGAAGCCGCGTATAAATATCTTCGCAGAACCTCTTTTGAACCGGGATTATCCATCTGTGGCAGGCTGCATAATCTCGGGTTGAATCCACAATCATTTGGGGTCAGAAATTCTGAACTTCATTCACAGGTACGTAATACTCTATGTCAGCTCGGGGTTATTCCGTCTCGTGGAGCACCAATTGATCCGGTCTCTGAAACCCTGCAGTCACGATATAGTCTGATTTCTTCCAAGTCATGGTTAACGCTGCTTGGTAACGAATACGTACACGCACTCGGTCTTTTGAAACAAGCTGAAGCGACATTCAATAGTGGACCTTCGTTCTGGCTCGCCAGTCAAAATTCTTTCAATAATGCTATATTTTTTGCGCTTCAGCATCATTTGAATACTATTGGACACCCAGCAGCATGCACGACAATTGGCAGCAATGGTAAGCTTATTGACTTCGGTGTGATGCTCAATCCGAACGGCCCATTTTCGCAGCAATGCCCTACGGTAGCCGACTGCTTTAGAGAGATGAACGACAGGAGAAACCACTTGCCGGTAGCGCATCCTTATGAAAAGAAGACAGCCATGCGCTGCACATATTTGAAATCACAGGAGCGAAACAGATTCGTCAACCGCCTCTCTGCAGCCTATCAGGCATTTACTGCTTTGATGCCATAAAGCAGATAACCTAAATCATCAGATTTGTTCTTCATCATTGTTAAGGGGCTAATATAGAAAAGACGACTAGTCCACGACCAATTCAGTCTCAAATCTCGACTTCAATCAACGACCTCTATGCAAAACCCGCAGTGAACAGTACAACACTTACCCACTACTTTTCATGAATATGAGTGAATATTTTTAATACTTCGTCAATTATCTTAAAAATAACAGCTTTCTGTAAGAGAGCCATTGCGGTAATTGAAAACACTTAGTAGTTTGCACAATTCCGATTGAGTAAAGGACAAAGATTATGAATTGAAAAGTGCGCAATGTGTGAGATCGCCTGACAGTGAGGAGCGTAATGTAATACCGATCGGTGGACTGAGTAGTTAAACCAGGCTATTCATGTGATCATCGCGAGAAACCAAAATTTTCTCAACTCATTTCCCACTTATTTTTTGTTTTCCACCAGGTCATTAATATGCTTCATTTCACATGATGCGACTATTCTGGTCAGTTCACTGATCAACGGATCTTATCTTCTGAGCTACAACCAATAATTCTTTAGCTGCATCATCGTCTTCGCTCAGAGCAACATCGTTCCAATTGCCGGCTCGTGTCGGTTTTACCTCCAATACTTCGAAACCTGTCGCCCGACAAATTTCACTTATCCCACTAATAGTATATCTACAATCTCGCACAATAAGTTCGCCGGGGAGTCGAAATCCTTTTAAGTTAAATTGCTCCTTACGATACACAACTTTAGTCCTTGTATCTACAATGTAATATTTTGGATCGAATATTTGACCAGTAGTTTCCATTATGTTACTTGGCGGAAGTTCTAATAGCCTCTCGGGATTTTCAAATATATCGTATTTATGAATAGCTGCCTTCCAAGTGGGTGTGAAATTCAAGACAGAAAGTATAATTCGCCCAGAATCTACGACATATTTATTCAGATTTTTCAAAATTTTGATGTTCTCTTCTTGATTAGGAAATGTCCCAATGACGTCATATACACAAATTGCTGCATCATATTGTCTTGGTAATTTTATTGTCCTACAATCATCATGAAAGAAATTCGCATTGTTAATGCCTTTTGAATTATTTAAAGCTATTGAGATTAAGGATTTCGAAAAATCTACTCCAGTAGAAAAGTAGCCTCGTCTTGCAAGTTCAATAGCGTGACGACCATTTCCGCACCCAAAATCAAGAATAGAATTACCTGCTCTCAGATTCAATTTATCCACTATGAAATCAACTTCTTCATCCGTATAGCGCATCCATAAATGCTTAGAATCTAAATTCATTCCCTCATAGGCCCGCTTGGCAATACTATCGACAAACGATAACATGCTCTCGAGTTCTTCCGGGGTCAAGGGGAATTCCTCTTGTGATCTAAAAGTAAAAGCAAACCACTCTTCGCCTCTAACCAGATTCCCCAATAACCATTTCTTCTCGTGAGATACATTTCTTAACATTTTTGCGACTCCTTCATGACTTATATAGAATTCCGTATTTATTACGCTCTTAACAGAAGATACGTTGGGTTTCGTTTTTTTTGGGAAATATGGCAAATACGGTTTACCAACAACAAGTAACTTATCTGCCTCCATTTTTATAATATTAGGATCACATCTGCGTCGTGTTGCTTTTTCTAAAGCCCTTACAGCATAAGGACTTGGCGTTAATAATCCCCAGGCGTAATGATTTGAAAAACTCCATAAGTTCATGAGAAGGTATGTAGCAACACCCTGGTTTCTATAAGAACTGTGAACTACTAATTGTGTTATCCATGTAAGAATGTTTCCGTCGAATTCTAAGCGCAGTGAAAATGCGTAGGCAATTAACTTCTCCTTATATCTTGCAAGGACTGCCCATGAGTAATCATTATTTAACAAATCCTGCAATTTTATTGAACTCAATTTAATATTTTCACCGGGACGTTTACCCGATGGCGACCATTTCCCGTAATGGTTAGAATACAAGGCTGAGCATTCATTTAACACCTCGATAGAAAGTGATCTGCCTGGAGTCCATATGAAATCAAGATCACCCGAATTAACGAATGAAAAGCGGGGTTGCTGCATAGCTAGCACTTATTAATGACATAATCATATAATATCATCAGATATAATATATTCAGACTATGTCTTTTTCGAGAAAGGTAATTCGTAACGATTTACCGAGTTCTTTTGCAAGGCGTACCGGTACCGCATTTCCGATTTGTCTGGCGATGTGAGTATTGGACCCAAAAAAAACATATCCATCTGGAAATGTCTGAAGAGCAGCAGCTTCCCGCAGCGAGATAGCTCTATTTTGCTCTGGATGTCCATACCTGCCATTAGAAATACTATGGCAGCGGCCGGTTAACGCTGGCGCTGGGGTATCCCAAGCCATTCGTCCATAAACATCTGTATGACCATTATAATCTCCTTTGTGACAATCAAGTCTTAGATTATCTGGCCAAGAGCGACGATCTCCCCCATTGAGGGGAGTATGCTTAAGGCGCTCAATATTCATAGGTGTTATTGAAGCCGCTACGTGGTTTGGGACATTTGGATGACATTCACCAGCAGCAAGGACTGGAAAATGTGAGATGGTTTGACGAACGGTTTTGAAGGGCAGTAATGTTGGGCCGTGTTTCGGTTTTGGAAGGGGGGGGGCGGTTCCTCGTGCTGCAATCAGAACAAGGCGTCTTCTAGTCTGAGGTATGCCATAACGTTTTGCATCGATAATATCATATGCAAATTTATAGTTATTTTGAGTAAGAAGCTTGAGAAAACGACGAAAGGTACTAAATCCAGGCAGTCTGGTTATACCGGGAACATTTTCAATGAGTACTATTCCAGGTTTGGCTAACGCTACTAGGCGTCCGAACTCTGACAGTAGTGTGGCATCATTCATGTGCTTATTGCTCCTCCGCTGTTGACTGAAAGGCTGGCAGGGGGCGCAACCGACAAAAATGGTTTCCTTGAATGAACCTTTCTGTGCAAGTCGTCTTAACTCGGCCAACGTAACATCACGGATATCTTTCGCAATGAATTTAACACCTGGATTGTTATACTCGTATGATTCGCAACATTCTTTATCACAGTCGAAACCTGCAATAACTTCTATTCCAGAATCCAGCAATCCCCGAGTGAGGCCACCGGCCCCGCAGAAAAAATCAAATGCATTTAATTTCATAACTAATTATTAGATCATTTCTTTGTCTTATATGTTTCAATTATTTCATTACACCACGAATTACAATCTCGATCAGGTAACCCTGGACGAGCTGCAACTTGCATATACGCCCACGCGACCAACTCACGGAAGGGGCTGTCAACAGAGGCAACTCTTACGAATCTAGAGCCTTTACCTGCTATATGGTTTAACGGTATAAGTCGTAGGTTTTTAAGATTAGCAGTCATAGGAGGTATTCTGCCCGCAAGAGCGGGAAGCGGAATTATCATTTCAAAATAGCCATGCGTCAGGAGCGACGGCAAACGGCCCTTCAATTTTGTTTCGCCTATTGTTCCAAGGCTTGTAAGCTCAATGCCATTTTTTGTGGGGCAACAGCGAGCTACGAGAACATCAGTCACTTTTGGGCTACGGCCGCCAGATGCAACTAAGTCACATGATGGTGTCAAGACAATACAAAAAGAGAATGGGTCAGCAGGCGACTTATCTTTTTCAAGCAAAATATCTCCAAGCAAAATGTCTTCACTAACCGGAGGGCATATATACTGCTCCCAACTTGCCAATACTTGTCCGTGTCGGGAAAGGTCATCCATTAGTGCTGCAAGACGTCTTCTTCCTGCCCTAATAATCAAGTTATTCCGTTCAGTAGATTCTGAATTTTTTTTGTATATTTCAAAGGCATATGGTGCCACTTCTCGTAAAGCTAAAGCGAATGCCTGTCGAATTTGTTTTTCGGATTCATATACAGCTTCCACTTGTGGTTGCAATTCGGCAAGTACAGACATGATTTCTGCAACACTTTTTTTCCCTTTCTTCACAAATTTAACAAACGGATGGCCTTTGTGTGTTTCGGAGATGATTTCCGGCTGTGCGGAGTATACTATAATTGGGCAAAATCGTGATGCCCAGAGCCAATCATACATCGATTCTCCAGGCGTACTTGAGCCAGGCGAAGCCCCTTCTACTAAGATGTCCAATACAACTATATCGGGTGCGAATACTTCTATTGCTTTACGAGCGCCAGCAAAGCTTTCAAATGTGCAGTTATAGTTACTGCTCCTTTTCTTAAGTGATTTAATAACCGGCTGAATGCTTTCGGGTTCGTCCTCGATAAAGAGCAACTTTACATTTGTCATCTATTTGCTCCCTTCTCTAGTTTTTTAATGGCAAATCGAACGCAAATGAAGCACCACCTTTTATACCTGGATGTTTCGCCGACATATTACCACCGTATTCTCCTACCAATTCAGATGCAACAGTAAGGCCCATGCCGATACCGCCCGGTTTTCTCGTAACACCGGGCCAGAAAACCTTCTCAACATCATCTTCGTGAATTCCAGGTCCCGTATCATTAATCCATACACGGACGCGGTTGCCTTCTTTCATAGGTTGCAGACGGAACTCGATGTCACGCTTTTCCTCGGAGGTTTGGCTTAACCAGTATACGGCATTGTTGATAAGGTTTAGTAATATTGCGTCGAGTTCGCCTGGATCGACTGCAACATGGGTTTCAGACTTAGGTACATGACATTTAATACCCTTTCTTTTTATTTCACCACCTTGAAGACTCAGGCACTCGCGAATACGCTCCTCCAAGATGGAATGTCGTTTTCGTCGTCTGAATGCTCTACTTGCCAGAGGAGAGAAGGTGTCCGCTAAACGCTCCAGTGCATCCACGGCAGTATCTGCACATTGATATTCCTCTTCAATTTCCTTATCCTTGAATGGGCCGAATCTACTCTTAATAAACTCGAGGAAACTGCCGAATGCACTTGTTCTATTTCGAATCTCATGGACCAACATCTGCGCAATTGTACCAACTGTGGCTAATCTGCTGTAGTGAACAAATCGTTCTTGGATCTTTTTGCGGGAAGAGTCCAGATAACTGCTATATGTGCGCAGAATAGGCAGCGCCTCCGATGCATCGGCTCCTTCCTCGGCTAAAGCAGCAACCTCAGCGATCATACTTTCGGCTGATATGTCGCTGAAAAGATCTTCAAGTGGCTTTTCTCGTTCGGGTTTGATGCGATCTATATCCCTCTCGTTTTCCAGAAGTGAGACGATGGACTTAAGCAATTCCTCAAATTCGGCCACTTCAAGGTTCGAGGCAAGTCGTTCCCGGTCACTTGTGTCATCAATCTCCGGGTTTTTCTCAGCTGATATGGAAACATAACCAACAATTTGACTTGTGCTGAGACGCGTGCCTACCTTGCTAATTCGTCGCAAGTCAAGTCCAAGCCAATCGCGGGCATTATCTGTCTTCGGTAGAACAAGGACACCATCTCGATAGATGGAAATTCCTTTATGAGCGCGTATAGCTTTTCTTATCTGGCTCTTTTGAAAATCAAACTTTTCTGCGATCTCCTTTGTATCGTCAGTCCCAATATCCCACGCCCGGATCTCAAAAGAGAACGGACCGCAGTGTATTTCATTGTTCTTGAACGGAAAATTTGTACGCTCCTGTATGTTATCGTATACTTGCTCCCAGTTAAGTTTCAGTTCTCGCTCACGCGTAATATCTTCGCGAATTGGTGCGAAGCGGTAGGTGCATTTAATTTTTCCCTTCTCATCAACTGTACCTGTGATTGCATACTTCGGCTTTGTCAGAAATTCTGGTGATTCGATCTTGGCTTCCTCAGGTCCCAATTTACCAGGCCTGCTAATAAAAATGCTGAATTCACCGAGGTCGGAAAATGGTGATATCAAGCGCGCAAGGTTCTGTTCGAGATCTAATATTCTGCTCTCATCCCATAAGCCTCTCAGCCCGTAAATTTGAAGTAATGTGCCCGAGTCTTTAAACGGTGATTTTTCTGAATACTTGCGGCACTTGACAAAACTGGATGATATGTCATCGCCGGAATAAACATCGGACCAATTAACTTCTACCTCCAAACATTCAGAGTCAGGTGCTTGAGTTAACATATGGAGGCGGTTTCCAAGCCTTGCGACTGATAATCGTCCTAGACCTTTCTCTCCAGCAACTCGGCGTGTTTTCTTTCCACTCTTAATATAAGGATTGGTCTCTTTGAAAGGTGTAGCGACAACACTCCAAACATTTTCGATGACATCCTTAGTCATTCCTTGTCCATCATCTTCGATCTCAAGTAAATCACCATAAGCTTGATGCCGTTTGAATCGAATCCATACCTTATTTGCGAATGCATCGTAGGAGTTCTTAACCAACTCAATTAACGCTACCACATCGTTGGTAACGAGATCTGCTCCCAACGCGGCGAAAACCCTGGGATGCATGCGGAAGGGAATTGACTCGTATGAATTGCTGTCCGATGATTTAGTAGCCATTATAACTCAGTTCTTATGTATAATTACCCCGATGCTTTGCCCTTGGAATCTCTAGATATAAATCTTGGGATCTTAAAAACTTTGCCGCAAGATCCGCAACCTCGTCCAATGCTTCAGTCCGAATAACTCCTGGGTGTCGGATACTACACTCCCACACGACCATAACTCTCCAACCAAGATTTTTCAATGTGCGTATTGCCGATATGTCTCGTCGTCGATTTCCCTCCAGCTTTGCTTTCCACCAGTTCCGTCTTGTATTCGGCAACTTCGAATGATTACACCCGTGCTGGTGCCAAAAGCATCCGTGACTAAAAATTACAGCAGAATATTTTAGAAAGACCATGTCGGGCTTGCTCGGTAAATTCTTTTGGTGCAAACGATAACGGAATCCCATATTGAAAAGACGTCGACGGATTTCAAGTTCCAGTTCAGTGTTTTTCGCTCGCACTGAGGACATCATAAGGCTTCTAGTTTTCTTACTGACTTTATCCATTCCGTTGTATTAAAAAAATATTTTTTCAATAACCTCTCTAATCGTGTTCAAATAATCTAATTAATAGTCAGCGAGATATATATGGTTCTTTTTCTGTCATGAAACTCTGCTATGCGTTTTCAATGCCTTCAACATTACTTTTTGGGTGCATATATTGCGCTCTCCCCTGATTTTTTCTTATTAAAGTATTTCTCCAGCAGAAATTTACCCTCCTTGCCCATGTCTAGCAGAAAGGACTCAACCTTATATAGTGCTAGAGGTGATGGCTTGTGTCTCTCATTTTCCCAGCGGCTAACAGTCGGCAGAGCAATACCCAACCTATTTGCAAACGATTGCTGAGTAAGGCCAAGGCGTTTCCTAACTATCCGTATGATACTAGAGACATTTGCTTGCGCACTCAAGGTACAAACCCCAATATATTTATATCTAACATAGCAAACGTATAATCATATGATAAATCATATGTGCAAATTACATTAAAGTCAATATCTTTAGACGATTTATTCAAAAAACATTTAATGAGCTTGATGTAAAAACAGCCGCGAAAAGTAATTCTCATCTTAATTCCCCGGAACTTGTTTCTAACAAGTTATGTTTGCGTGGCAAAACGCCATATAAAAGAAGTATTTACAATATAAATACTACCTTTAGGTGTCTGTATTCGACCATCCTAATGAAGTATAAAATCGATGGAGGTCGGAAATGGACGTTGAAGCCATAAGAAAAAAAATCGGGATTCGGTTGAAAGAATTGAGATCGGCCAAGGGGCTAAGGCAAGAGGATCTTGACAGGTGGGGATTCTCATCTCGTTATTATGGACAACTGGAAAGAGGGCTTGCCAATCCGACCGTCGAAACACTTGCAAGATTATGTGAAATATTCGACGTTACACTCTCGGATCTGTTTCTCTTTATAGACACCGATAAGGATGTGTCAATAGAGAGGGAACAAGTGGCAATCAAATTGGCAGAACTTTTAAAAGACAACTGCAAAACAAAGATCAAGAAATTAAGGGTGTTTTTAGACGATATTTTGTGATTAAAAAAGTACGAAAAAAGCTGTCTAAAGAATAGGTATCTATCTTTCCTAAAGAATCACCCACCCCCCCCTACATCCGCAAACCCGACCAAAACACCTATTTTTCGGCAAAAACCAGTAATATAAATACGCTAATAATTACAATAATTTAACTTGACAAATCTTTCTTTTTGTGATAAAATAAAATCAAAATTCAGCGAAAATACTTATTCAGAAAAACACACGTTTTTCACTCAATTTAGCGGCATAAATCAGGGCCGGTTTTCCCCATTACATTTGAATAGCGTCATAAAGTAACGTTCATTGAGAGCATAGGGCCTCAATGGATGAATAGTATATTTCATTTTAAAGAAAGGAGGACGGTATGAACAACTACAGTATAACTAGGGACAAGTTTTTATCACGTGATGAGGAAAAGAAACTTCTCAAGGTTTGCCAGAAAAACGAAACGGCAGACATCAAGGCAAACAGGAGCACATGGGTGACCAGGTATATGTTAATTCACCTGGCTCTACGCAGCGGATTGAGGGTGAGTGAAATAGCGGCACTGAAAATCGGTGATCTGCACTTCAATGGGAAGGACAACTACCTTATCGTGCAATATGGCAAGGGAGGAAGAAAGAGAGACGTATACTTGGACAAAGAGCTGGTGAAGCACTTACAAATTTACGTGGATTTCAAGAAAAATGAATTGAACGAGTCCGTGGATAATAATGCACCGTTGTTTTCAGGTAGAGGAGGCAATCATTATACGACAACCGCATTGGAGATCAGCTTTAAAAAAGCGATAGAGAAAGGGGGACTGCCCAAGAGGTATTCCATTCACAGTTCAAGACATACCTATGCCACCATGTTATTGGCAAAAACAAAGAACATCCGTTTTGCCCAGAAGCAGCTTGGTCATGCATCAATTGCCATGACAGCTCTCTATGCAGATGTACTACCTGAGATGAACCAAACCCTGGCAGAGGCTATCCTGAAGTAGGAAGTATTATGCCAGCGAAACTCGCCACCATCTACTAAAACCCTTTTACACAATCAAACCAGTAACAGGCGAATTCACAAAAATCAGAACGTGAATTTGAGAAGGGGCAACCTTTGCCTTTTCAAATGAACGTCAAAATAAAGAACAGAAAGGAGGTGATAACGAATGAATAACAAGGTGAGAGCGGTATTGGAGAATATTCTGGAAAGGTTTAAGTCAGGTGACATTCCCGAGACCATTGCGTATGCGACTTTTCCTATTCCCAAGATTCCATCAGCCAAATGGTCATTCCTGAACAGGTTCGTCATGTGTCTGTCAGGTACTTCAGACGCAAGGGGCTTTAGACAATGGCACAGGGCGAGAAGAAGCGTAAAGAAAGGGGCGAAGGCGATCTACATCCTGGTCCCACAACTCGTCAAGATAATCGACGCCAATGATGAGGATGCAGAGAAGATCATCTTAAAGGGTTTTACCACGCAACCGGTGTTTCGTGTCGAGGATACGGAAGGCGAGCCCTTGGAATATGAGAAGGAGATTCCACTGCCTGATTTACCCCTCATGGAAAGAGCGAGGGAATGGGGGATTTCCGTATCGGCAGTACCTATGTCTTTTAAAGCATATGGTGTGTACAGGGCCAACACAAAGGAAATACTCTTAGCAACATCTGAAGAGACTGTCTTTTTCCATGAGCTTTCCCATGCAGCCTACGACAGGGCAGTAGAGAAACTGAAATCCGGTCAACTCTGGAATCAGGAGATTGCCGCGGAACTCTCCGCACAGGTCCTTTGTCGTTTGGTTGGAAAAAAACCCCATGACACCCTGGGTAACAGCTACCGGTATATCGAAAGTTATGCCAGGGAAAGCGGTTTGTCTTCTCTCTCTGCATGCCTGTCAGTACTGGATAGCGTGGAGAAGGTACTGGCAGTCATCTTGGAAGTAGACCCCGGTAATTCTGAAAATGACCCTTACGCGTGGCCACTTGAACATCGTGCAACAACCATACAGCAGGAGGTGACCTGATATGTGGAATATTCCAAGCAAGGAAAGACTCGACAGAATACCCCGGCTCTACAAAACGGAACATATCCCACTTAAAGACAAGCTCATTTACCTGCATTTCCTTATAGGCGGCTGTGACTGGTTCGTTGCCGAGTACGATGGCGAAGACATCTTCTTCGGTTACGCCATCCTGTGGGATCACGACTACGCCGAGTGGGGTTATTTCTCATTCAGTGAACTTAACGATGTGAAAATAAATGGCTGGCTGGAGGTGGATTGCGAGACTGAGGAAAACTGGAAGATCAGAAAGGCCTCAGAAATAGAGGTTATCAAGACGTACTGAGGAAGGTGAACTATGGAAAGAAAACCATATCGCCAAGGTCATCTTGACGGGTTTTGTGGCGTTTACTCGGTTGTTAACTCAATGAGGCTGATTAACAGGAGGATGGGCGATGAAAAGGCCACCATGTTGTTCAAAAGGATTCTCAGGTGCCTGGAGCGGAAGGGCGCCATCAGTTCTTTTGCCACGTATGGCCTATCGACTGATGATTTACTGTGTATTTTAAAAGAGGTGGTAATCCCCAAGTACAGAATTGCCGTAACACGTCCTTTTTACCGGTCAAGAAACACTTCCCTGGATTATTTTCTGTGGGAGGTAACAGAGTATCTAAGAGAATGCCCGGGGCGTGCTGTAATCACCTCCGTGGCTGGTCATTGGACTGTGCTGCAAGGTGCTACGGCGAAGCAGATACATTTCTTTGATTCAACAGGCACCAGGAAGGTCACCCGTGAGAAATGTACGATAGCAAGGGTATCATCCCCGAGGCCCTATTTAATAGAGAAGAAAGACGTCTTCTTTTTGACGAAGAAAGATAAACGGGAAAGGAGGTGAAGATTGATGCACCGGCCAAGGATGGGCAATGAAAACATACAAAAAATTTGTCAGCGCTATGAGGAAAGGTTGAAGTGGACAATTCAAGAGATGATGACGGAAGAAGCAGCCAATCATTTTCCTGACCCTGCCGATGAATACGACCGAAAGAGGAAGAAGAAGCGAAGCCTTAATCTTGAAACCGGACGGGAATTAATGACCTTTATCCATGCCGACAAAACCGGCAAGCCCGATGACATCATCGTGTTGTATGACCTTTACCACTATCTTATCAGGAATCTCACAATTGATAAGAACAGCTGGTATCTTGAGAAACAACTCAGGGAATTTTCATCCTCAGGGCCTATGAAATACAGAGGATGGTTCACCCGCATCAGGGCATTTCTGAAAGAGAAGCTAAATGTTCCCTTCAAGACTGAGAATACTGCTTACCATCCCAATATGCTTTCCCGGATCATCCAGTACAGCATCTTTGAGTGGGGACAGGAATCATCACAATATATCATCCTCCAGGTTCATCATGGCCGTGATATTTACAAGGGCTACGGTGTACCACGCATATTCAAGATAATCGATATCGTCGATTTCTACTATACACAGGTCTTCATCAAGGCAACCTGCACAGGGATTCTGCACGATCCCTGTCAGACCTGCATTAATGGGATAGACGTAGCGGAGAAATGCAATAACTGGTGGATCACTTTCGATGCTGGTACGAATTACAACTTTCTGGCCACTTCACCTGAAGTAAAACCCATTGAGGACAATACCCGCTATGACAAGGATACGCAGAAATTGTTCTGTAAAGATTGTGGTGGTGAGATCGTATTTTCCCCTGGGGACCATGGTTAATGATGTAGTTTCTGAGTACTTCAAAAGAACTCGTAATGATCTTCAGATCAAAACCAATTAATTAAGGAGGTGCAAAAATGAACATAATTAATCGTCGTCAATTTATCAAAACGGTATCAACATCAATGGTCATGTCTGCTGTACCAATCGGCATGATAAACGCACATGAACCGTCTCACGTAAATAAGACTGATCTCAAGAACGCCATCATAGAAGCATTAACTGACGAAATGAAGGAAGCCGTCGAATGTCGTGTCTTGTCCCCCAAAATGAGACATTACATGGACATCATCAGTGAAAACGTCTCCTATGCTTTCGATGTCATCAACCCTTCATGCTACGAGGATTTAACTTTTGTGGTCGCATGCGGCAAGCATCATGCCTGCCATGAATTACCTGACGAATATGTGCGAAGGCGAAATGGTCTAAAACCATTACTGCCTGATCATCCCATATTTCAACTGGAGCACGGATATGGTCTGCCCGACACGAAGCGAATGCTTATTTACACAGAGCACATAGACTGTCTGCTGATTAAGCTCGTATCCCGGGAAAACCTGGAAGACTGTAGATACCAGTTTGTAGACTTTGATAGGTTTTTGTCTTACCTGAAAAAGAAATACAAAGACTCACTTACAGCCGAAGAGCAGCAGACTATCTATGACGGTATCGATTATTATTTCTACGAAACAGACTTATATAGAGGATGCTCTTCAGTAGTAAATTGCGCTCTCAGAAAAACAAAGGCCCTTAAATTATGAGGGCTCCTCTTAAGGGCAAGCCTTTATCAGGGTGCCTATCAGAGTTCTAATTTCCTCATCGCAAGAAAAACCACCTTTTTCCTTCATATTAGAAACTGTCATTTATCAGTTTCTTTTTTTACTGGAAAATACGTTTTTCCCCATAAGCGTTATAAATGACGTGGAAACAGTTCTGACCTTCATTTTGTGAAAGGAGGTAAATCATAATGTGGAACGAACCATCAAGTGAAAGACTTTCACGAATTCCTAGACTTTATGAAACGGAGAACGTGCCGCTGAAGGACAAGTTGATTTATCTGCATTTCTTCATTGGCGGCTGTGACTGGTGGATTGCCGAGTACGACGGCGATGATCTCTTCTGGGGATATGCCATTTTGAACGATGACCATGAATGCGCTGAATGGGGATACATTTCCTTCGGAGAGCTCAAGAACATAAAAATCAATGGGTGGGTGGAAATCGACTGTGAGCTAGAAGAGCATTGGACTGTGAAAAGAGCTTCAGAGATTAGAAGAATCAGGAATCTTTGAACTGAGCGAGGTATGCTATGGAGATGAACTACATTGAGCTTACTGGAAGCAACTATCAGATAGGGTACAAGGCGGGCCGTTGGTGGGCTGAGTATTTCCTGAGAAACCGGAAGGTAGAAGCCGTGAGGAAATTCTTACGATGGTGCAATTACATCGACTATTTTCAGAATAGCTGGGACTCTAAAAATGAGATTCATGCGCCGTTATTGCGGAACACGATGAAATGGTATCCGGAAATAATAAAAGAAATAGCCGGGATGGAAAAAGGGGTATCCGATGCCTTTCATCACCATAAGACAAAGATCAACGTGTCATTCCTTGATATGTTTTGTCTCATGTTGGGCGAGACTTACGACCTTGATTACAACTGCTCATCTGCCGTACTAAGAACGCCTACGGGTCATATGTTGGCTCACAATGATGAGTACACAGCACGTTACCCCATTCTCGTGTCAAAGGTAGCTATTAAGACAACTGGAAGAGTAAGGCGTTTTATATCGGTTTCTTATCCCTTTCAATTGTTGGGGAGTTCCGCCGGTACAAATGGCTTCCTGGCTTACTCTGGTAATTCTATTGGTTGTAAAGAACAGCTGGCGACATTACGTTCAACATGGGTGGATAGGGTGCCGCTTGCTTTATTTCCACGTAAACTCCTTGAGGCAAAGACTATACACGAAGTAACCGATCTGTTCTCGCAGCATCACATCACCTTGCCAAGTCATCATTATATAATCTTCAGTAATAAAGCTTACTCGCTTCAGATCCGCCCATCGCTGCGTCCTTCTTCTGACCCTGGTAATCAAATCACGGTAATGAAGATCGACAGGGATGTTCATTGTCACACGAACCACTTCATTTCGGGTGAAGGACATGACAAAAAGTGGGTCTACTACAGGCCAGGAGAACTTGAGAGCCTTGGAAGATGCAAATACCTCTCAGATAAGCTCAAGAATCAACACGTATGCGGTGATGATCTACATGTCAAGAAGGTGTTCCTCGATATGGCCCAACATTCCAGATATCGCAAACAGACGGCGGCCAGTTTCTTTTTCCGGGTGACAAAGGAGCTATCTTCGTTCGAAGGACACTTCTATTTTGCCCCTGGTTTCAAAAAGCGCTGTTCTATTACTCATGAAAAAGGAGGTTGATCCAAGGCTGGCAACGCTAACTACAGTTCTTTTGAACTTGCCTTGGAAGCCTTTTAGGATCAAAATGCCGTAGCATCCGATGAAGGGTTGAGGCACACAATGCAGCTCCATGAGCACAGGGGGTTCAGCATAGAGATCCATAGAGCAGGCGAGGGGTATATCTCGGAGATCTACCGCAAGGGCAAGCTGATCCATACGGTTAGCCATAAGGACAGGCAATTTCAAAGCCATGCACTTGCTGTTGAGGCAGCAAGAGAGTGGATAGACAGAACCTATCCACCAGGCAGAATAAAGTACTTTGGGGAGGTATAATTATAGGTTCATGCGGTAGATTAGGAAGTGAGCTGCGGCATTTCATCAAAAGTTCGGCCGTTCAAGAGTCTGCCCGTTTTCTTCTTGTTGACACCGCCCCATTGCTTAAAGAAAAACGGCACCCTTGCCTCATGACATTGCTGTTGGATATCAATAACCCAATCGTTGAGCATAGGACGGGCACCGGGACCACTTTCTCCGCCAACGATTACCCAGTCGATTTTCGTCAGATCCATGTTAGGTATTGGACCTAGAAGGGGCTCCAAGGAAACGAATTTGATATTCGCCGGTACAGAGCGCAGGTATTCGAGACGGTCAAGATAGCGGACACTTTCAACAGTCACACCCATCCAGATATTCGCTGTCCACTTCAGTGATGGTGCAAGCTCGGCCAGACGATCCGCTCTCCTTGTCAGAATCTGAAATTGATGCCAACTTGCCTTGTGCATGATATCGAAAATCTGCTGAATAAAGGAAAGTGGAACCTTGGGATGAAAAAGGTCACTCATGGAATTGACAAAAAATATGCGAGGTCTCCTGATATTCAGAGGCATCCTTAACATGTTTGGGTGCAACGTGACTTTAAATCCATTAATATAATTTTCCTGTCCCATTGCCTGGAGCCGAAGGGCCATGCGTTCCGCATAGCAATGAGCACACCCTATACTGACTTTTGAACAACCTGTTACCGGATTCCAGGTCGCTTGTGTCCATTCGATTGATGTATTTTCTGCCATTGTTGTATCCTCCATAAAATAAAAATGTAGTTGTTTGTGCCGCAGTAGGCACGGTTTACCTAACGCTTGTAAAAGCCGGAACCAGATGATCTTTTCCTACGATGATAAATGTCCTTGCTTCTTGGGTCGTAACAATTATTGATATAGTTACCACTTCTCATGTCCCTTGCTTGCTCAGCTATTAATCTTCTGAGTTCACTATTCCCCTTCCGCCGTTTCTTTTTTCCTTTGCTCATAATCCTCCTCCTTTCATGAGTCACATTTCTGTTGGCATGTAATATAAACGATAAAAGTATGGGGGGTATTCAGGTGACAAATAGAATCCGACAGAAATGTGGCATTATAGGTTGAGAAAAAGGCCATTCCAGGAGTTGGAGTGGCCCTCTTTCGATTTTTACGTGGGGCCATGCCATTGACCTATCTAACTTCATGAACAGCCCCGCATTCCTATTTGTGGTGACTTAAGCTATGAAACCTTCTTCCTTTGGGATAAATATCTCACCAACAAAGTTAATGGTTTGGGCAACACTTGCCGATCAGAAGGTAAGGGGTCTCCCAGTGCTATTCTTGCGGGCATCCCAGTTCTATCTTCATCATTCTTCAGATAACCAGCTTCGATACCAATATCAGCCCGACGCTTAGTCGTTGACTTATGCAGTTTCAATTTCTTGGCAAGGTTAGTGATCGATGTCGGATACAGACCACTTTTCTTCATTTTTTTCACCGCATTGACGGTTTGTCTTATCCTCTTTGGCACCGTAGCTTCAACACCAGCCGAAATCGCTTCGGATATCAACTTACGCACTGCAGAATAGTCTTTGAAGTTGGCAATGACGATCCCCTCACGAGTTTCCTTTCTATTCCGTTGGTGAATAAGAGCATGCGCCTCTATAAGGTTTAAAATTTTCGTGAAATCCCTTCTTATTCTTGGAGCCGTAGAATCAATCAAGTCCGACAATGCCTGGGCGTAGGGAATTATGACCCGATGCTGTTTGTTTTCCAACCAAACCTGAAACGCATGCCATCTCGACAAGTCAATTTTCTCATGATGTCCCTTACGGGTATGTTTTTTTGCTAGGGCCGATAGTATGTTTCGTGTTTGCTTTAAGCTATCGTCTGACTGAAAGGATAGATAGCGAGTCTCGTTTTCCTTATCGAGAGATATTTTCGTAGTTGTCGTAATAAATCCCGTGGGGCCTTCTTTCTCGATATGCCTAACTTTGAATCTACCTTCTTTGTTTGGCTCTGTGACGTCATATTTAACACATCCTTCCGACATGAGTGTCCGAATTATCATGTCTTGATTGCCCCGCCTGATGCCAGCAGCCTCAAAGTAAACTACAAAACGATTCTTTAACGGTTCGTCTGTGTATATCATTGCTTTCTCGGAAGAAGCTGTGAGCTTGTAATAAACATGAGCCGGGAAGAAGGATAATACATTCTCTTCTACAAAAGATTTGCCTGTGCTAGAGATTCCTTTCACAACGACGGATACAGGCGTTTCAAAGTATCGGGTGTTTAGAGCTAGATAAAGACACTTTGAAAGATTACTTTCGCCGACAACTCCTAACTTCAACAAATCTTTAGCAAACAAATCCAAGATATTTTCACTCCGTGCTATCTCTTTGCACTCTTGCCATGCCTCTTTTCTTTTACGTCTGGCTTCCTTAGATAAAATATCAACCAAAGGAGCCGCCAAAGTTAATATTTTTTCGAATTTCTTCTTAAAGGACTTTGGATGCGAAAGATGCAACCCACTTGGATCTTTATGCTTACCAAAGCTAATTGTCTTAACTCGGCTCAAAATCGAAGAGGTGGTTAGCGACTTCTTTAGTATTTCACCTCCTTTGTCGGATTCAATTACGACATAAATCGTTCGGATATTTTTAAAATGAGGGGCATCACGCTCTTCGTTCCAGCTTGAAGCACCTGGCAAGCCTAAAGCGGGGATGCCGTAATACCACAAAGTATGACAGTCACTTTCTCCTTCGACTAAGACCACGAAATTCTGGTCTTTCGCTTGTTCTATTTTCCAAAGGCCATACATTGATAGACTATCTCCGGTTTTCCATCGGAAACGATCATCACCAGTCAGACCTATCCGATAACGTATTGCTGCATCTTGACCGTCTTCATCCTTATAAGGGATGACCAGAGAAACGCTACCTGCGTACTTTTTGTCTCTCAAGCCCAGTCGTTTAAGGAATTTAACGGGAAGTTCTTTGTAATTTGCGTACTGTTTAAGGCTACAACCGTTGCAGTGTTGCAATAGCTTTACCTTATTACTCATAACTTTATTGTTTATTTTTTCTAGGTCCAGATCAGAGAACTTAAGTCCAATTTTTGAAAGAACATCCTCAGTTTTACATCCAGCATGACATTTTAGAAGTATCTTTTTGTCTTTTACTGTAATGGAAAGACTAGGAATCTTGTCATTATGAGATGGACATTTTGCTTTCCATTTATTCTCACGAGTCTTCTTAACGTTTTCGAAATTTTGCAAAAAAGTATTTACATATTTCCCCCGTTTCCTTTTGTAAATGTTAATTGTATTCATGTTGTCCTCCTATAATTTAATGTTTTTGGTTATGATTAGACTCTATTGCAACACTGCAACGCTTCAATTTAGGATTGTCATGTTGAGCACCTCCTTGTGAGAATGTTCTTTATTTTAAAAACGGGAAAGATTTATGTCGTTAGCTCTGAGAATCAGAAGAAAGTGTTAAGAGGCTAAAGTATAATGAACGGGGCTAATCTCGATGTCTTCTGATCCGAAAGCATAAATATTGCACCCGCCTTTCTTGCTCCGTAATTTAAATTTGTTTGTTTGACCTCCGATTTGAATGCAACACTGCAACACTTCCATTCAAATAAATCGCCACGCTCTTAAGGATAAATGGTACTCACATATGGCATTAGCTCCGAACATTATGAGGGGATCCGTTCTGATGGATAAACGATGTTAATGTGTGTCATCAGCTCCGAACGTGATGGAAATGTGAACTTCGTTTAGAGATAGAAAAAAAATGAAAAGAAATATGGCATCTCGCCAAAGAAGGGATGGGAATATGGAAAGGGCAGTAATCCAGGGGGGCAAATTTAGGTGTAGGGTACTAACGCTTTAAGGGGAAGCTATAGGACGGAAATCCTAGCCATGTGTGTGGATTTGTGTGTGAATTTTTTCCAAAATTGGATAAATTTGCTTAAAATATGACAAATGAGCGATGACAAATAGTTAAATTATAATAATATGTTACAATAAATTGAGGAGGTTAGAGAGCTCAAAGGTTAATTATTCGTAATCAGTAGGTCGCCAGTTCGATTCTGGCCATCGGCTCCAGATTTCAAGGGGTTAGGTCTTCTGGTCTAACCCCTTTGATTTTGATTTAGTAAACTTTTAGTAAAAAATATCACTATATGAAGTTGGGGAGACCTCAAAATGGCAGAATTCTAACTTAACATGTGGTACATGTTCTGGGGGCAGGTCACATGCAAAAGATATATCTTCGAATTATGCTCTGACGCTATATCCACAGCCTGCTTCAATGCCCTGTCGGAATGCTCGGAAAAATCTGTTGGAACAAGAATATTTTTCGGTGCAAACATTTTTTGATCCTCCAGACGGTTAAGCTAAAATTTAAATCATTATAAATCCATGTTCAACTTTAACATTTGCTTCCCTACTCCTGGCTTGGCTTTCCAGCTCTTGCGCAAGTATAGTTGCGTAATTTACTGGCAATTCCTCCACTAAATCTCATCCAACAATCACCTCGTAAAACTGAGGAGTCGGATGACCGTCAAGTAACGGTCCAACCCGCTTGCCTGCTTCATCATGGTCAGGGCTGGTATGCATAGCCATAAAGGTCTCATAACTCTCGTGTTCTACAACAGCAGCGTAGGAACCGCCTTTCAATGGTTTCAAAAGCCGCCGATTGATAAAGCCTTTATGCTTTGCAAACTGTTTATTCGACCAGGAAAACCATCCCTGAAACTCAGTATCCTTTCCCGCTTTGATCGGTGGAAAATTGATAATAGCCACAAACATAATACACACCTCCTTTTCCTTTTCTCTCTTCTTTTTTAGAAGTTTTCAATCCAGATAGATTTCCTTCAATTCATCGAGGAGCTTGTGAAATTCTTCGTGGATACCCTCCCCGATTTTCTTGCGCTCCAAATCCTCAAAACCTTCCACCAATTCCATCTGCTTTTTCTTTCCCAGAAGTCTATCGAACATGGGAAAAAGGACATTGTCCTCCTTCTGGATATGCTGGGTCATAATGGCGATATACTTTTGGGCATTGGCTGCATATCCTACCCAGGTGAGTCCCTCAAGCTTCTTCATCCGGGTGAGCTCTTGGCCCATGGCTCGCACATAGCTTCGGCCCTGACTGTGCTCCCCCAGCAGGAGACCGATGAGCTTTTGCTCCATTGGGATAATGGCCGGAAATAGCAGGTCTTCTTCTTTCCCGTGATGGCATTGATCTACAAAAATCTTGAAAAACTGCGATATCCTTTCCAGATGGCCCAGATCTACTTTTTCCTTAGCTTCCATTTTGGCGCAGACCTTTTCCAAGATTCTCAGCATTAAGCTAATTCCCTCATGCTCTTCTTTTAGCTGCTCTGCAGGGGCCATCATTTCCTCCTTTTATTTCTGACTCGAACTTCTCACAAAGCCATAGGTTCTTGTGACAGCAATGAATAGCGGGATGACACCGAATACAATAAAGATCATATCAGCAGGGAGACGCGCCCATTCGATCAATGTTGATATCCTGCTATTGAGAAATTCAGGACTCCGGGCATGCCAGTAACCGTTTTGAAGGACGTCCCATAGTTGAAGCACCCCTCCGGGGAATAGATTGAGAAGTACCATCAATGCCAGACCGATATTGAGACCCCAAAAGGAAACCCGTATGTATCTCTCCAGTCCAGACCATCTGTCTTCCGGCAGGACCTGCCTCATTGAGAATACCATGAAGGCAACTGCAAACATGCCGAAGACGCCCATGAAGGCAGAGTGCGCGTGATTCGGTGTGAGGATAGTCCCCACTTCGAAATAGCTCACGATGGGCATATTGATAAGGAAGCCGAAAATTCCCGCGCCCACAAAATTCCAGAATCCCACCGCCGTGAGATAATAGAATGTCCATTTGTGCGGAACGGAAATCTCTCTTCCACACACTTCACATGTCCCTCGTGAAAGCTTGATGAAATCCCACGCATCGAGCGTGAGAAGGGTAAGCGGAACTACCTCCAGTGCCGAGAACATTGAGGCAAGAGCCATGGATATATTGGACTGACCTGTCCAGTACCAGTGGTGGCCCGTTCCAACGATGCCTCCCGCAAGAAAAAGGATGGCGTCGAGATAGATCACCCGTGTCGCCGTGATGCGCGTGACCATGCCGAGCCTGTAAAAAAGGATGGCTATCATGACGGTCACAAAGAGTTCGAAGAAGCCTTCCACCCACAGGTGAATAATCCAAAATCGCCACATATCGACAACCGAGAAATGGGTCTTTCCCGTAAAGAAAAGAGCGGGTAGATAAAAAAGAGGAATGGCTGCTGCAGTCAGAAGAAAGAGAGACGCTATTTCCCCTTCCTCTCTATCTTTTCTTAATGGTCCTATAATTTTAATTAGGAGAAAAAGCCAGATTAGCAGCCCGACAACGAGCAGAAGCTGCCAGGCTCTTCCAAGGTCGAGATATTCCCATCCTTGATGGCCAAACCAGAACCAGGCGTTCCTCGTTAACTGATAGACTCCGAACATCTCTCCGAAGAGGCTGCCAAATATGACGACAAGAAGTGCACCAAACAGAATATTGATTCCTCTCGTCTGCCACTTCGCTTCAACGCTTCTTAATGCCGTGGCAAGAAAAATTCCGCCGGCGACGTAACATGTTGCAATCCAGAAAATCGCCGTCTGAAGATGCCAGGTACGAAAGATGTTGCTCGATAGGAATCTGGAAAGATCGAGACCGTAAAAGGTTGACGGATCGGCGCGATAGTGTGCAGTGGCGCCGCCAACGAGAACCTGTGCAAGAAAAAGAAGCATCGCTATTGCGAAGTATTTGATCGTCGCCCGCTGGCTGGCCATGGCCTCGCCGGGAAGAAGTTTTGGATGGTAATGATTGAGTACCCCTTTCCACCCAAGAAAATCAAACTTGCCGAAGGCGAAAAGAACCGCCGCCGTTCCCGCCAGAAGAAAGATGAGGCTGAGAGCACTCCATAGGAAGGCATCTGCCGTGGGACGGTTTCCGACTGCAGGGTCATAGGGAAAATTGCTCGTATAGGAAAAAGATTTGCCCGGGCGATTGGCAACGGAGGCCCAGGCGGTCCATGCAAAGAAGGCCGTTAGTTGTCTGATCTCTTCGCGATCATGGATAAGCCCAATCAAGAGGCCCCGGTTGACTGCGGGGTTATAGAAATAATCCGTCCATTTTCTGATTTGCGTGCGATAAGAGACTACCTCGGGCTCCGTAATGGTAAGATAACCAGTTCCGGAATCGTAGCGGTTTGTCTTGAGCAGTTGCTGAACTTCCGCATTCAGGACGGATCTCTCGGTAGGTGTGAGGTTTTCAACAGGATGGTGGAAAAGTAATTGGGAAAAATACGCCGCTGCATCAATCGCCGAGGCGTGAAGGTAATCCGCGGAAAAATCAGGACCAAGGTAAGCCCCATGGCCCCAGATTGATCCATTTTCCATGAGTCCATACTTGAGGAAGACCTCCTGGCCGGAGATGATGTCATTTCGTGTGAAAATAGTCCCGCCATCAGCGCCAATAACCTTTTCTGGTATTGGGGGAGCATTCCCGGGAGTGACGGCAGCAACCCAGATTAAGATCGCAAATCCGACGATGACAACAAGGAGAACGGACCGTTTCCACCAAGGCGAGAGTCTTTCAATATAGACTTCCTGATTGCTCATTTGCCGTATTCACTATAGCAGTCTAGCCTCTGGAGAATGCGTTCTCCTTCGTACCTTGTCCATCTTCATTTTGAGATCCCTGATCTCCGCGTTTAGTCTCGTGCACGCTATCTCATATTCACCCCTGAGTTCGGGATCAAGAGATGGGTTCATCAAAGCGATTCTTGCTCAACTTCTGATGATCTCGGCTTCTTCAAGAGATTTTCTTACATCTTCAACATATTTGAACTTTGCTTTTTTCTTATACATTTATCAAACCTCCTCACTAATCGTGGAGAAAATTGTTTGATATGCAGCAACGCCATTCTGGAAATGGGTGCAATACATCCTGTTTGGATACATTGGTTAGATTTACGTTAGTTTGACCGTCAGCCGAAGGCAATAATCATAAAATGGAGGCAAAATGGTAGGTAAAAAATACTAATAAAGGCAGTCTTAAGATTTATTTGTTTTAGTAATGTAATTGCAATTGACATAGACATGTATGACGCGTATTGCCGAACTCGATTGTCTCGCATTTCTCAGGTAATTAGTCGCCGAAAATCAGAGAAACCCTAATAGCATTCACAACAAAATTCCTGTTCAAGTATAATCGACTGATCGGCGTTTTTTGAGCTTTGAGCGGATTATGTGTGAGAAGATCATCCGACGCTGACTGACACGGCCATTGTCGACTTCACAACAGTGAAAGATTCTTTACTACTGAAAACATGGGAAGTCCTGAAGAATGAGATAACAATATGACAAAGTAAAGGGGTTGTAAGATGATGGGAAAAACTACCATATATATGTCTGATAATGAAAACTTATTGCCAGTTCCGAAAACTGAGCTACTGGGGAATTCCCTGAGGCCACCCGACAGAGAATACCAAAAGAAAGAAAAAGAGGCGATCATAATAAAGAAGGATCTGCCCGCCGATCATTTGACCGCAACTTACTGGGGCTGATGGGTAGTCGTCTAATAAAAGAGATATTAACACCGCTTACAGGACGAGATCTTTCTACGGACAATATTGGACATTCGAAAAGATAACACTTTTTTCTGCTGCTTTAATCTCGTTTACATCCCTGCCGCCTTGTGGGCCATGGAAACGCCAAATGCCCCGACATGGAGCGCAGTTTGAAAAAAAGTATACAAATCAAAATTGCCTGATGCTTGATAACAGGAAGATATTCACTTTTCTTTTGGATGGGAAAAAACAGCTCAGGCAGGCGTATCTTTCCACTAGTATTCAATGAACTGCCTCGATCATCAATTTTAACGACTCGATTTGCAAGTTGACATCTATATCCAACCAGTGATGGCAATTCTTAGGGTATTTCTTGCTAATCACCTTTGAGCCTCAAGACAATTTGAACTCAAGAAATGGGGTGAGGAGTATCAGTGCAGTATCAGTTAGGCTGAAAGGAGCATGGGCATTGACGGAACTCCCGTTTGATTCCCGCCGCCTCCGCCAACAGAACATTTATAGTTTGTTAAGTTCTTAAGCTCATCCTCGGGGGGGCGACACGATAAATCCAATTCATAAGGAGGAGAGGATGAGAAGAGCAGCTATCTGGGTTATGGTGGTTGCGACGGTTCTTGCAATGCAGATTAGGAAAGAAATGGCAGGCATGCGGAAAAAAGATGGTGTGCCTGCGTCTCACGCCGAATGACATTATATCGGAACTTTTGAACCCTCAAGAAATGTTTTCTCATCCGTTGCCTGAGACGAATTGAGACATTGGATCAGTCAGATTAAGCATATCACCGATGGAAAAAGAAGCATGAAGTTGTAAGGATAAATTCGGAATGGGCGGGGATGCTTCAGACAAAATGATTTGAAGTTTCGCAGTTTTATTTTCTGAGGTAGCAAACTATGGATCACCGGGCCGTGCAAGTTGCTAATCTGTGGCCTTTGGCCGTTTACGTGGCGGCAGTCTTTCTCCTGGCGGCCGCCATGATCGGGCTCTCCTATATTTTGGGTGAGAGACATACAGGCAGGTCCACCGGGGAGCCGTACGAATCTGGTATTTTACCTACCGGCGCAGCATGGATACGGTTCGATGTGAAATACTACCTTGTTGCCATGTTCTTCGTCATTTTCGATCTTGAATCCATTTTCATTTTTGCCTGGGCCGTTGCCGTGAAGGAAGCCGCCTGGGGCGGCTACCTGGCCATAGTGATCTTCATCGGAATCCTCATGGCAGCCCTCTTCTACCTGTGGAGAATGGGAGCTCTTGACTGGGGAACTGTGAAGCAAGAAAGGCGCATTGACTATTAAAGGGAGCACCTGATGATCCTGTCCCACATGGAAAGGAGCCCGACCGGTTCCTTGACAGCAAAAAAAGACGCAGGCGGGGATCTCATCGCCAAGAGCATCATTCTGGCAAAGCTCCAGGACCTTGTGGCCTGGGGGCGCAAGAACTCGATGTGGCCTTTCAATTTTGGCCTTTCGTGCTGCTACGTGGAGATGGCTACGAGTGTCACGAGCCGGTACGACATTGCGCGCTTCGGTGCGGAGATACTCCGGGGCTCCCCCCGGGAAGCGGATGTAATGGTCATTGCGGGTACGCCCTTCATCAAGATGGCGCCCTTGATCAGGCGGCTCTATGACCAGTTGATGGCGCCATGCTGGGTGGTCTCTTTAGGTTCCTGCGCCAATTCCGGCGGCATGTATGACATCTACAGCGTCATCCAGGGGGTAGATAAGATCCTTCCTGTGGACGTTTACATTCCCGGATGCCCCCCCCGGCCGGAAGCCTTTCTGGAAGGGCTTCTCCTCCTGCGTAGAGCGATCGGCAACGAAAGGAGACCATTGAGCTGGGTCGCCGGGTCTCATATTGTGGAAAGAGGGGAAAGGCCGTCTCTCCGGGATGAGAAAAGAAACTTACGAAAAACCCTCACAAGCTTTCGCTCTCCTGATGAGATTTGAGGACGCGGATGGAAGAAAGCCACTCCATACTCCGGGACATTCAGAGCCGGTTCGGCGACAAGGAAATCATCCCGCAACCGACGAAGGACGGTATACCGACGGTGTGGGCGGCCCGTGAGCAAGCCCTTCCGATACTGCGCTACCTGAAATCGGAGATCCCCTCGCCATACCGAATGCTTTATGACCTTACCGCCATTGATGAGCGAGTCCAGTGCAACCGTCAGGGCCAGCCCGAGGGCGATTTCGCGGTTGTCTATCATCTCCTGTCTCATGACAGGAATGCCGACATCCGGATCAAGACGCCACTATGGGAAGATGACCTTTCTATTCCCAGTATAGTTGATCTTTGGCCGTCTGCCAACTGGTATGAATGTGAAGTATGGGACATGTTCGGTATCCGTTTCGACGGACATCCCCATCTGCGGCGGATTCTCATGCCTCCCACCTGGAAGGGGCATCCCCTCCGGAAGGACCACCCGGCCCGGGCCACTGAGATAGGGCCCTTCGAGTTATCCGAAGAGAAAGAGGGAATAGAAGAGAGCGCCCTTCAATTCCGCCCCGAGGACTGGGGAATGACCTGTCAAGTACCGGACCGAGACTTCATGTTTCTCAATCTCGGCCCCCAGCATCCCGGCACACACGGCCCCCTTCGCATTGTTCTGGCGCTGGACGGGGAGCACATCTGCGATGCCGTGCCGGATATTGGCTATCATCACCGGGGAGCGGAGAAGATGGGTGAGCGGCAGTCCTGGCATACATTCATCCCCTATACCGACCGCATCGACTATCTCAGCGGCGTTATGAACAACTTTCCTTATGTTCAGGCGGTGGAGACCCTTGCGGGAATCGATGTTCCGGACCGGGCCAAGATGATCCGCATCATGATGGCCGAACTCTTCCGCATCATCAGCCATCTGGTCTGGTATGGGACATTCGCCCTCGACGTGGGTGCCATGTCGCCGGTATTTTACACATTCAACGACCGGGAACGGGCATTTCGCGTAGTCGAGGCGATTTGCGGCGGCCGAATGCACCCCATGTGGTTCCGCATCGGCGGCGTGGCTCAGGATCTCCCCCGGGGATGGGACCGGATCATCCAGGAATTTCTGGACTATCTGCCAAAGAAACTTGATGAGTATGACCGGATGATCATGGGAAACCGCATTTTTCGAATGCGGACGAAGGGCATTGGCGCATGCACCCTTGATGAGGCCATCGACTGGGGCATGACGGGCCCCAATCTCCGAGCCTGCGGCTTTGAATGGGATTTCCGGAAGAAACGCCCGTACTCCGGCTATGAACACTTGGAGTTTGACATCCCAACCGCATCAGATGGCGACTGCTTCAGCAGGGCCGTTGTCCGGATTGCAGAGATGCGCCAGAGCCTCCGGATAATTAAACAGTGTCTGGCCAACATGCCCGCCGGCCCTTACAGATCTGATCATCCCCTTGCGACACCACCCCTGAAAGAGAAGACTATGCACCACATTGAGACGCTCATCGACCACTTTCTCTCCGTGAGCTGGGGACCGGTCATACCGCCAGGCGAGGCGGCCTTCGGCATTGAAGCGGCCAAGGGTAATGCCACCTACTACCTGATAAGTGACGGCAGTACCATGTCATACCGTACGCGCATCCGCACCCCCTCTTTCGCCCACATCCAGGCTGTGCCGCTGCTTTGCCGGGGACTCATGATCCCCGACCTAATCGCCATCCTTGGGAGCCTTGACTATGTTCTGGCCGATGTGGACCGATAGATAGTGATTTAAAGAAAGAATCATGCTGTCTGAAGAAGAAAAAAGAGAACTTTTGGCGGAGATCGGGCAACACGAGCACCGGAAAGCCGCATGCCTTGAGGCGCTGAAGGTGGTGCAGAAACATCAGGGTTGGGTATCTGACGAGGGAATCAAGGATATTGCCCCTCTTCTTGGCATGACCTCCGACGAGCTGGATGCAGTGGCTACTTTCTACCCTTTCATTTTCCGCAGGCCAGTAGGGAGGCATGTAATTTATATCTGCGATACTGTGAGCTGCTGGATCATGGGCTACGAGACCATGCTGGCTCATCTGACAAAACGACTGGGGATAACTATGGGACAGACAACGCCTGATGGCCGTTTCACCCTACTTCCCGTTTCATGCATAGGCGCCTGCGACCATGCCCCGGCAATGATGATCGATCAGGAACTCCATGGAGATCTGACCCAAGATAAGATCGATAGCATACTTGATCAATACATATAGCGAGGAAAAAATGGAGCGCCCTCTCACCCAGGATATCAGACCGGATGGTCAACCGCTCACCATCGACGAATATGAGCATACCGGCGGATACCAGGCCCTCCAGAAAACGCTCCGGCACATGACCCCTGGAATGGTGCAGGAAGAGGTGAAGGCCTCGAACCTGAGAGGGCGGGGGGGAGCCGGTTTCCCCACCGGAGCAAAATGGAGCATCGTCCCCATGGGCGCCGATGCGCCGCACCCGAAGTACATCATCTCCAACTCGGACGAGATGGAGCCGGGAGCCTTCAAGGACCGGCTTCTCATGGAAGGAAATCCGCATCAGCTCATCGAAGGTCTCATCATCGGCGCATACGCCATCGAGGCTGACTTCGCCTATATATTCCTTAGATGGGAATACCTGCAGTCTGCAAGGCGCCTGACCCATGCCATCAGGGAGGCTTACGGGCGCGGGTACCTGGGCGGAAACATACTTGGTACAGGATACAGCCTGGAGATGCGGCTGCACACTAGTGCTGGACGGTATATATGCGGCGAAGAGACAGCGCTTCTGAACGCCCTTGAGGGAAAAAGGGGCATCCCTCGGTCAAAACCTCCATTTCCACAGCTCTCCGGCCTATGGGGAAGACCTGCTGTAGTGAATAATGCCGAAACCCTCTCCTACCTGCCGCACATCATCTCAAAGGGCGCTCCGTGGTATAAGGGGCTGAGCCGGTCGGGAGACGGGGGAACCAAGATTTACGGAGCAAGCGGCCGCGTGAAGAGACCGGGCGCATGGGAACTTCCCATGGGGACAACCATCCGGGAGATTTTGGAGGAACATGCAGGCGGGATGAGGGAGGGGTTCCACCTGCGGGGAATTATCCCCGGTGGGGCCTCGACAGACTTCCTTATTGAAGACAATCTGGACTTGCAGATGGACTACGAATCTTGCCAGAGGGCCGGAAGCCGTCTGGGCACAGGGACCATGATCATCCTGGATGACAGGACATGTCCCGTTGGCCTGGTACTTAACCTGATTAAGTTTTTTGCCCGCGAGTCCTGCGGGTGGTGCACTCCTTGCCGGGAAGGGTTGCCGTGGCTGGCGCTAATACTGGATGCCATCGAGACGGGGGAGGGCAAGCCGGGAGATCTGGAGATACTGGCAGCCCACTGTCGTCTGCTGGGGCCGGGGCATACCTTCTGCGCATTGGCGCCGGGTGCGGTTGAACCTCTCCAGAGCGCTCTGAAATATTTCCGGGAGGATTTTGAGCGGCACATCCAAGAAAGAAAGTGTCCCTGGAGGTAGTATTGGCCACCATTTACATCGATAACATGCCTTACGAAGTTGGCGACGGGCAAAATCTCCTTCAAGCCTGCCTGTCACTCGGCTTCGATATCCCCTACTTTTGCTGGCACCCGGCCATGCATTCCGTCGGGGCATGCAGGCAGTGCGCTGTGAAGGTATTCCGGGACGAAAAGGACCAGCACGGCAGAGTGGTAATGTCGTGCATGACCTCTGCAACCCACGGCACCCGCCTGTCTATCGATGACCCCGATGCTAGAGAATTTCGTGCCAGCAACATTGAGTGGCTCATGACGAATCATCCCCATGACTGTCCCGTATGCGACGAAGGGGGTGAATGCCATCTCCAGGACATGACAGTCATGGCGGGACACGTATACCGCCGGTTTCGCTTCCGCAAGAGGACTTACATGAACCAGGATCTGGGGCCCTTCGTGAACCATGAGATGAACCGCTGCATCCAGTGCTACCGGTGTGTCCGGTTCTACCGGGATTACGCCGGGGGCAGGGACTTTAATGTCTTCGCTTCGCATAACTCCGTTTATTTTGGCCGCCACGAGGATGGCATTCTGCAGAGTGAATTCAGCGGCAACCTCGTGGAGGTCTGCCCCACCGGGGTTTTAACCGACAAGACCTTGAATAAGCATTACACGAGGAAATGGGATCTGCAGACTGCCCCTTCCGTGTGCGTCCACTGCGGCGTTGGCTGTAACACCATTGCCGGCGAACGGTACGGGATTCTGAGAAGGATTCAGAACCGCTACAACGGCGAGGTCAACGGCTACTTTCTATGCGACCGCGGCCGCTACGGATACGAATTTGTCAACGGGGGAGATCGGATCCGTCACCCTCTGTCTCGGCGGAGAGGCTCCGCTGCTGAAACCAAGACCGAACAGATAACCAGGGAAAAATGTCTCCAAGCCATCTCTGCATTCATACAACCGGCGGTATCAGATATCATCGGCATCGGGTCTCCCCGGGCCTCCTGTGAAGCCAATTTTGCCCTTTTGAAATTCGTGGGGCAGGAAAATTTTTACAGCGGCCTCGGAAAAAGAGATAACATGCTCATTGCGACGATTCTGCAAATCCTCGGGAAAGGCCCGGCCCGCATGCCTTCGTTGAAAGACATTGAAAGATGCGATGCCGTCTTCATCATCGGTGAGGATATATCCAATACCGCCCCCAGAGTCGCCTTGGCCTTACACAGTTCCATAAGGCAGAAGCCTATGGCGATCGCACGGAAGCTACATATACCCTACTGGGACGATGCCGCCTTACGAGAGGCCATCCAGGATGAGCGCGGGCCCCTCTTCGTTGCTACACCTGCGGCGACCCGCCTCGATACACTGGCCACGTCTACATTCCGCGCCGCACCCGATGATCTGGCGCGTCTGGGGTTCGCCGTGGCCCATATCTTGCTGGAAGATGTCCCCGCCATCTCCGGTCTTGCGGAAGACATGCGATCCCGGGCTGAGTTAATCGCCCAGTCCTTGCGAGATGCCGAACTTCCCCTGGTCATTTCCGGAACTGCCCTTGGGGATGTGGCGCTGATACAGGCGGCGGCTAATGTGGTCTCGGCCCTTTGCGCCATAGGAAAGACCGCGTCTCTTTACTACGTCACGCCGGAATGCAACAGCCTTGGTCTCGGTCTTTTTGGGGGAATGCCTCTGGAAGAGGCTCTCGAAGCCCTTGAAAAAAAATCAGCAGACACGCTCGTCATTGTGGAAAACGACATCTATCGCCGCGCCGACCGTGGGCTAGTGGACCGCCTCCTGGCTGCGGCAGGCAATGTAATCGTTATAGACCATCTGCTCGGCGCCACCACTGCTAGGGCAGATGTGGTTCTTCCGGCGGCCTCCTTCGCCGAGGGGAGCGGCACCCTGGTCTCGAGCGAAGGACGTGCCCAGCGATATTACCGGATCTTTGATGCCGCAGGGGATGTACGTGAGAGTTGGCGCTGGCTCCAGGATATAATGGCTGCAGCCGGACACCCCCGTACCCCCTCATGGCAGAATCTGGATGACGTGACGGCCGCCATGGGCGAAGAGATTCCTGTCCTGAAAACTCTGCGGGAAAGTTTTCCCGGTGCGGCATTCCGCATGGCGGGGCAGAAGATCCCGAGGCAGCCGCATCGTTACAGCGGGAGGACAGCCATGACTGCCCAGTGCACAGTTCATGAACCGAAGCCGCCCGACGATCCCGACTCCCCTCTGACATTTTCTATGGAGGGCTTTGCGGGAGAGCCGCCGCCGGCCTTGATGGCGCGTTTCTGGGCGCCCGGTTGGAATTCCGTCCAGGCGGTCAACAAATTCCAGAAAGAGGTTGGCGGTACCCTCAGAGGCGGTGACCCGGGAGTGCGCCTCTTTGATGTCCGGGATGGAGGACAAGTATCTTACTTTCAGGTAAGTTCTTTCCCTGTGAAAACGCAACGCCCCGGGGAGGTGCTGGTGGTACCCATCTACCACATTTTTGGTTCCGAGGAATTGAGTGTCCGCGCTCCCAGTATCGCCGGGCTGTGCCCGGCCCCTTACTTGGTCCTGAATTCCGTTGATGGGCAGATGCGCCGGTTCCACGATGGACAGATCGCCGGGATATCACTTCCCGGACATGAACTCCGCCTTCCCGTCCGGCTTGACGAGTCCTTCCCGCCGGGCGTTACGGGAATACCCGCCGGTCTCCCGGGATTCTTGGGGATTACACTGCCCGCATGGGGATATTTATTTTCTGACGGCAATGAGAAGGAAACGAAGGCATGAACGTTATAAGCAGTCTCGTCATCATCTTTGGCGTCCTTGTAGGGGCTCTTGTCGTCGCTGCCGGGAACATCTGGCTCGAAAGGCGGCTCCTCGCCCTCTGGCAGGACCGTTACGGTCCCAACCGGGTCGGCCCCTTCGGGCTCTTCCAGGTATTGGCGGACATGATAAAGATATTGACCAAGGAAGACTGGATTCCGCCCTTCGCGGACAGACCGGTTTTTGTCATTACCCCGGGGATCATCGTGGTGACGGTGCTCTCTGCCTATGCCGTCGTACCCTTTACTTCCAGCATAGAAGTTGCCGGCCTCGACATCGGAATCCTCTTTTTCTTAGCCATGTCGTCCCTCGGCGTCTACAGCGTCGCCTTGGCCGGCTGGTCGTCGGACAACAAATACGCCCTCATCGGGGGACTTCGGGCCGTGGCACAGATGCTCGGCTACGAGGTTTACATGGGGCTATCTGTCATGGGCGTCGTCATGATCGCGGGATCATTCCACCTAAGAGAAATCGTAGAAGCGCAGAAGAATCTGTGGTTCTGCATCCCCCAATGCCTGGGCCTGATAATCTTTATCATCGCCGGAATCGCCGAGGCACGGCGGCTGCCGTTCGATCTCCCTGAGGCAGAGAGTGAACTGGTGGCGGGATTCCACACGGAATATTCGGGGATGAAATTCGGCATGTTCTTTCTGGGCGAGTATCTCGGCATCACTCTTATTTCAGCAATGATCATCACACTTTTTTTTGGAGGATGGCTGGGGCCATACCTGCCGCCTCTGATGTGGTTCGTGGTGAAGACTTTTTTCTTCATCGGATTCTTTATTCTCATTCGCGCCTCACTTCCGAGGCCCCGTTATGACCAGCTCATGACATGGGGCTGGAAATGGATGCTGCCGTTGGCGCTGGTCAATGTCCTGATGACAGGCGGGATTTTACTGGCAGGGAGTTAAATTGAATTCATGTGGAGTATTCTGAGAAGCATATGGCTCGTTTTCCTGCACGCGTTCCGCAAGCGGGAGACAGTCCTCTATCCTGGGGTCATGCCGGGCATCCCGCCCCGCTGGCGGGGAAGGATTATCCTTTCCCGAGACCCGGACGGTGCCGAGAGGTGCGTCGCCTGCTACCTTTGCGCCGCCGCCTGTCCCGTGGCGTGTATCGCCCTTCAGGCCGCTGAAGACGAGCATAGGAGGCGCTATCCGGCTTTTTTCCGGATCAATTTTTCACGCTGTATCTTCTGCGGTTTCTGCGAAGAGGCCTGTCCGACATACGCCATTCAGCTCACATCCGATTTCGAGATGGGGGACTACGTAAGGCAGAACCTCGTATATGAAAAAGAGGACCTGCTCATCAGCGGACCAGGGAAATACCCGGACTACAACTATTACAAGGTAGCCGGAGTCGCAATCGGCGGCAAGGGAAAGGGGGAGGAGAAAGATGAAGCCCCGCCAGTGGATGTGAAGAGCCTGCTCCCATAGGGAGGATATCTATATGACATATGCCTTTTACATAGCGTCCATCATCGCCATCGCGGCGACGGTCCGCGTCATAACGGGAACCCACGCTATCCATGCACTCCTTTATCTCGTAGTTTCCTTCCTGGCTGTGGCGACGATCTTTCTCACACTGGGTGCGCCTTTTGCGGCCGCCCTGGAGGTGATTATTTATGCAGGCGCCATCATGGTTCTGTTTGTCTTTGTCATGATGATGCTGAACCCGGGCCCGCGGTCTGTCGGGAGAGAGCGGCACTGGCTCACTCCCGCAGTATGGATCGGGCCCGCAATTCTTACGGCCATCCTCCTTGCCGAACTTTCCTGGGTACTGATCAGGGGGGGGGGAGCCGTCACGCAGATGGAGAATGTGAGCCCCAAAGAGACGGGCATAAAACTCTTTGGGCCTTATATCCTGGGTGTGGAGATGGCATCCGTACTGCTTTTGGTCGGTCTCGTCGGCGCCTACCACCTGACCTACCATCTGGGCCGCAGGCTCGATGAGCAAGAGAAAGGGGGAAATGCATGATGAATGGCATTCCCATGGAACACGGACTCATCATGGCGGCTGTCCTCTTCGCGTTGGGTGTTACCGGTGTGCTGATACGGAGGGATATCCTTTTTATCCTCCTGTCCCTGGAGATTATGCTTAATGCTGCGGGTCTGGCCTTCATAGTGGCCGGATCCAGATGGGTCCAGCCAGACGGCCAGCTGATGTTCATCTTTATCCTGGCCGTCGCGGCGGCAGAGGTATCTCTCGGACTTGCCCTGATTCTCTGCATGTATTCCTGGCACAAGACGCTCGATGTGGACTGTGCCAGCAAGATGAGAGGTTGAGATGCTTGAGTTTATCTGTTTGATTGTCGCCTTCCCGTTTGCAGGTTTCGTCATCCTGATACTTACGGGTTCCCTGCTGCCGCGGCGCGTAGTATCTGCCGTTGGCGCCGGTTCCGTGGGACTCGCCGCAATCACGGCTATTCTTACGGCAATCAATTTTATAGTCTCGCCTCCACCCGGATATGCCTATACGCAGCCCCTCTGGACGTGGCTCGCAGTCGACGGCTTTTCGCCTCTTATCTCGCTTTACGTTGACGCCCTGTCTGTTGTCATGGTTCTCGTTGTTACCATCGTCGGATTCTTTATACTGCTTTACTCTGCGGAACACATGGCTCGGGAGGCGGGCATCAGGCGCTTCTTTGCGTACATGGATCTTTTTGTGGGTTCCATGCTGATCTTGGTCATGGCAGATAACCTGCTCCTTCTCTATCTCGGATGGGAAGGCGTTGGGCTGTGCAGTTATCTCCTTATCGGCTTCTGGTATGATGACCCTGCTAATGTAACGGCAGCGAATAAGGCATTCATCGTCACCCGCATCGGCGACACGGCCTTTGCCGTCGGTCTCTTGCTTCTTTTCGTCCACCTCGGCACATTGAGCATACAGGGCATGCTCAGGGCAGCGCCCTGGCAGTGGACTGAGGGCTCGAACATAGCCTTCTGGGCGGCCCTCCTGCTTCTCGGGGGAGCCGTCGGCAAGTCCGCCCAGCTTCCGCTCCAGACGTGGCTCCCCGATGCCATGGCCGGCCCCACGCCGGTCTCCGCCCTCATTCACGCGGCGACCATGGTAACGGCCGGGGTTTATCTCATCGCCAGGATGCACGTCATCTTCCAACTGGCCCCTCTCGTCCAGGGGTTCGTAGCTATCATCGGTGCCGCCACCCTGCTTCTTGCCGCGGGAAGCGCGCTCGCGCAGTCGGACATCAAAAGGGTCCTCGCCTACTCCACAATCAGCCAGATCGGCTACATGTTCCTGGCCCTCGGTGTCGGCGCATGGTCGGCAGCGATCTTCCATTTTATGACCCATGCCTTTTTCAAAGCCCTCCTCTTTCTCGGAGCAGGCGTCGTGATTTCCGGCCTTGGCGGCGAACATGACATTCACAAAATGGGCGGGCTCTGGAGAGAGGTCCCTGCAACCTTCCGGACATTTCTCATCGGGGCCGCCTCGCTCGCTGCGCTCCCGCTCATCACTGCCGGTTTTTACAGCAAGGACCTGATACTTTTTGCCACTTGGACATCCAAGCAGGGTAGCTTCTGGCTCTGGGCAGCGGGGAGTATCGGCACCTTTATCACGGGGCTTTACGCCTTCCGCCTGGTATTCCTGGTCTTCTTCGGAAAGGCAATGAACGCGCTAGAAGACCGGCCCGGCGCGACGATCACAATTCCCCTTGTTGTCCTCGCCGGCCTCTCGCTTATGAGCGGCTTCGTCCAGATGCCACCCATAATTGCACCGGTGACGGTTTTTTCAGACTTCATATCGCGATCTCTCCCGGAGATGAGGATCCTCCCCGTATCCTTTACGGTCGATTTATTCCTCTTTCTTGTAGCCATGTTCATTTCCTCAGCCGGTGTCTTTGCGGCTTGGTGGCTGTACATAGGTCGGCCCGATCTCGCAGTTGCTTTCAAAGGAAACCCTGCAGGGGCCCTGATTCACCGTCTCGCGTTTACCGGCTGGGGCTTTGATCTCCTTTATGATGCACTCTTTGTGAGGACCTTCGTCTGGGCCGCCCGCGTGAACCGGGGCGATTTCATGGACCTCTTTTACCGAGGTGCGACCAGGATCAGTATTCGATTGTCCTTATCCCTGACCCGGACCCAGTCGGGAATGGTACGGCAGTATGCCCTGGCGGTGGCCCTCGGCGCCGTAGTCGCCGTGGGATTGGTCATCGTGTTGTAACAAGATGGAATTTGGTGATGTAGAATGCTTCTTATCTGGATAGTTTTCATACCTCTGGCAGGAGGCCTTTTGGCCTGGGTCGCCGTGAAGCGCGGCCCTTATGCCAGAAGTAAGAACGAACTCATCGCCAGATGGATTTCCCTAACAGCGCTCGCTGTTGATCTGGTGCTCGTCCTCTGCCTTTGGCTCTCAGAGCCCCATTCAGTTAGCATTGCCGGCGGCGCATGGATTGCCGAAACAAGCCGGGCATGGCTTCCGTCTTTGGGGATCAGCTTTCATCTGGCAATGGACGGCATCAGCCTGCTTCTCGTTCTTCTCACCTTGTTCTTGGGGATGGCAGCGGTCATTTCATCGTGGACGGAGATCGACAGGCAGGTGGGCTTTTTCCATTTCAACCTCATGGCAACACTGACCGGGATCATCGGCGTCTTTCTTGCCGTCGATCTCTTTCTCTTTTATTTCTTCTGGGAGCTGATGCTCGTCCCCATGTATTTTCTCATTGCTCTCTGGGGGCATGAGAGACGCGTTTATGCCGCCGTTAAATTTTTTCTCTTCACCCAGCTCTCAGGTCTCTTGATGTTGGCCTCCATCTTGGGAATATATTTCGTCCATGGGAGGAAGGCGGGAACTTATACATTCGATTATTTCAAACTTATAGGGACGCCCCTGGAATCCGGGACAGCCCTTTTCCTTCTGCTGGGCTTTCTTGCAGCTTTTCTTGTAAAGCTTCCGGCCGTCCCGTTCCATACGTGGCTTCCAGATGCGCATACCGAGGCCCCCACGGCCGGGAGCGTCATTCTCGCCGGTCTGCTCTTAAAGACGGGAGGGTACGGCCTCCTGCGGTTTGCCGTCCCCCTCTTTCCCGGTGCATCAATAGAACTCGCCCCCTTTGCCATGACGCTGGGCATCATAGGCATCCTCTATGGGGCCATACTGGCATTTGCCCAGAGCGATCTCAAACGTCTGGTTGCTTACACGAGTGTCGGCCACATGGGCTTTGTACTTCTGGGAGTTTTCGTCTGGAATGAAAAGTCCCTGCAGGGCGTCATGATCCAGATGCTCTGCCATGGGATCAGCACAGGGGCCCTTTTTATCTTGGCAGGCGCGCTTCAGGAGCGGATCCACACGCGCGAGATAGAGCGCATGGGCGGCCTGTGGACCGCTGCTCCCCGCATGGGCGGCGCCTGGCTTTTCTTTGCCCTGGCCTCCCTGGGCCTACCCGGGATGGGGAATTTCATCGGTGAGTTCCTGATCCTTCTGGGCACATACGAGGTGCATCCCGTCATGGCGGCATTCGCCGCGCTGGGCCTTATCCTCTCCACGGTTTACGCTGTCTTGATGGTGCAGAAGGCCTTCTTCGGCGCCAACCGGGAAGGCTGGCGGATTCATGATCTGGAAGGAAAGGAAATTACCGTCATTGTAGTCATGGTAGCCGTTATCCTCTGGCTCGGTCTCTATCCCCAGCCATGCCTCGATACGGCGAGGGAGGGCCTTTTGAGCCTGCAAAAAAGTGCTAGCGCAATGCCGAAAGAGAATTACATCGAGATATTCAGGAGACAGCAATGACAGCCCATGATTACACAGCCCTCTTGCCGCTCATTATACTGGCTGCAGCGCCGGTCGTCATCATGCTCACTATAGCCTTGCGGAGAAGCCACGGTCTCACCTTTTCTCTGGCGCTGGGTGCTGTCATCCTGGCCATTCTCGCGCTTCTATGGAAGCCATCGCTTTCGTCGCATAAGCTCACTCAACTTCTCGTCATCGACGGGTATGCCGTTTTCTTTATCGGGCTCATCCTCGTGGCCGGCCTTTTCACCCTTCTTCTCAGTTACGGCTATCTGAATATCCACAAGGAGAGCAGGGAAGAATATTACATCCTTATCCTGACTGCTTTGTTTGGTTCCGCCATCCTCGTCTCTTCTGTGCACTTTGCTTCTTTTTTTCTGGGACTGGAGATCCTCAGCGTCTCCCTTTATGCGCTTGCCGCATATATGCGGATGAATGGGCTCTGTATCGAGGCGGGAATCAAGTATCTCATCCTGGCTGCCTTTTCTTCAGCTTTCCTCGTTTTCGGGATGGCCCTCATCTACGCGGAAACGGGAACCATGGAATTCTTCAGGCTCGCCGTGAAGATGGCTCCCGGTGTTGGCATGAAACCTATCATTCTCGTGGGTACAGCCTTTATCATAGTGGGGATAGGGTTCAAGCTCGCTCTCGTCCCATTCCATTTGTGGGTGGCAGATGTTTACGAGGGCGCTCCGGCGCCGGTAACGGCATTCATTGCGACCGTCTCCAAAGGGGCGGTCTTCGCTATCATGCTCCGTTATTTCATGCAGATTGACATGCCTCATGGAAATGCGCTCGCCGTTTTCTTCGTATGCGTAGCTATAGCCTCCATGTTTGTGGGGAATCTTCTGGCCCTTTTCCAGAATAATATAAAGCGTCTGCTGGCATATTCCTCCATAGCGCACATGGGCTACCTCCTCGTGGCCTTCCTGGCGAGTGGAGAACTCCGGATTATAGCGGTCGTCTTTTATCTTGTAGCGTACTTCATAATGACCCTCGGCGCCTTTGGGATTGTCACCGTCCTTTCCGGGAAGGAGAGGGATGCAGACAGGCTCGAGGACTACCGCGGACTTTTTTTCCGCCGGCCCTGGTTTGCAGGCATCTTTACAGTCATGCTCCTGTCGCTCGCGGGAATCCCTCTTACGGCGGGATTTATCGGCAAGTTTTACGTGTTGGCAGCAGGCATCGGCTCTGTTCTCTGGACACCGGTCATCTGCCTGGTCATTGCCAGCGCCATAGGCTTGTTCTACTACCTGCGCGTCCTTGTCGTCATGTACACACCCCTGCCGGAGGCGGCAGAAGCTATCGGGTATTCCATGCCGGCAGGCATACTTGCCCTGTCTATGCTGATGGTTCTTCTGGTCGGGATTGGCGTTTATCCGGGCCCGGTCCTGGAGGTGATCGGAACCATAGGCGCATTGCCATGACGGGAGGCAGGACCGTTGGGAACGATGAATGTCATAGCGTAAATGAAAGGATAAGAAAATGAAGATGAATCCCATTTTGAAACTTGAAAGTTTAGGCCAGAGCGTCTGGCTTGACTCCATCAGCCGTTCTTTGATTACTTCCGGAGAACTCAGAAGACTCATCGAAGAAGACGGCCTCTCGGGAGTCACCTCCAACCCGGCCATATTTGAGAAGGCTATTGCAGAAACCAGGGATTATGACGAGGACATCCAGGCGCTCGCCAGGGAAGGAAACGGTGTAGGCGATATATACCAGAACCTTGTCGTTCATGATATCAGGCTTGCGGCAGATCAGCTCCGTCCTCTCTATGACCGACTCGAGGGCAAGGATGGTTTTGTCAGCCTAGAGGTCTCACCGCACCTGGCCCATGACACGAAAAGAACGGTGGACGAGGCTCATAGGCTCTGGAGAGCCGTGGATCGTCCCAACATATTCATCAAAATACCAGCGACATTTGAGGGACTCTCGGCGATACGTGAATTGACGGGAGAGGGAATGAATATCAACGTTACGCTGCTCTTCGGTCTTTCGCGGTACCGTGAGGTGGCCAGGGCATACCTTGCAGGGCTGGAGGACAGGATTATCCACGGTAAGCCCATTGACCGCGTCGCTTCTGTGGCGAGCTTCTTTCTCAGCCGGATCGACACGATGATAGACCCTATCTTGGAAGAGAAGGCGGAGTGGGGAGGCATGAAAGGGCACTTGGCTGCATCGCTTATTGGGGAGGTGGCCATTGCAAGTGCCGAGGTGGCTTACCACATCTTTAAGGAAGTCTTCAGGTCCGCCAGTTTTTCGTACCTTAACCAACAGGGCGGCAGGATCCAGCGCCTGCTGTGGGCAAGCACAAGCAGCAAGAATCCGGCTTACAGCGATGTGAAGTACGTAGAACCTCTCATCGGGCCGGAGACGATCAACACAATCCCTATGGATACGCTCCGAGCTTACCGAGATCACGGCAAGCCTACCGTCAGTCTGGGAAGAGGTTTGGAAAAAGCGAAAAGAGTCCTGAAATCTCTCCCCGATCTTGGAATTAATCTTGACCAGCTGACACAGTCTCTCGAAGATGAAGGGGTCGAGAAATTCGTCAAACCGTTTGATCTCCTGATGGCGAGGCTATCTGAAAAACGAACAGTTTTTTTGGATTCAGCAATACGAAAACCGGCATAGCGGTGCAATCATGTGCAAAAAGAGGAGTCGACAGCATGGTGGCTGCATTTCAGTCGACGAGGATTATCTTTTGAAAGGTAGCACACCCGCCAGAATTGCCGGGCGCTTGACTCCACGAAGGTAGCCGTAAGCTGCACGTGATGGGAATAAGCTGTAAAGGAGTAGCACATTTCATCTTGCTTTTAACGAGCTGCTCCGACAAAAGGATCGGCGATTTTTGTTTGAAGATCTTGCATGGCTGCAATTTAGTCAAGGTCAATTATGCTTCGCCAATTGAGCATGGAAGTCAATTCAAGCAGCACTTTCTGTGTGAGACTTTGTGTGTGAAAATCTTTCCAAAATTAGCAAAAATCGGCAAATATCTGCTAAAGGCTGATAAGTAAAATGTTAATATATTCATAAACATACAAACAAATGAGGAAGTTAGGAAACTCGCGGGGTGCGATTCGTAATCAGTAGGTCGCCAGTTCGATTCTGGCCATCGGCTCCAAAAAAGCGACGGGTTAGGCAAATAGTCTAACCCCTTTATTTTCCATTGTTTAAACTCTTAGTAAAAAATGTGACGTTCTCTTGAATTTACTGATTCTCAGTAATATAAGAAATATTTTTATGAAAATCATACATGACACTTTTCCTTTTCAACCAGTATTTTTTCATACACCGTTCAGCTTTTCCTTCAGCTCCTTGCCGATCTTGAAAAACGGCGTCTTCTTTGGCTTCACCTCGGTTTTCTTGCCTGTCTTCGGATTCCTTCCCGTATAAGCGCTATATTTCTTCGCATGGAAAGTACCAAATCCTCCCGCCTCTTTTTAGCGTGCTTGCGAAGCCGTTAAAGACAAGATCAAGGATTTTATCTGCAATCTCCTCGGTAAGGTTTTGTCAATAATATTGCTTGCAAAATTCATCCAGTCTACATAACATTTCAATTGGTAATTCATACATCTAAAGATAATAGTTTGACTGCGTAAGGAAAATATTGTGAAAGCGGCAAACCCTCTATTATATTATATTTGCAAAAAAATGAGGGGGGGTCCAACCACTGCATCTTTTGGTGAAACTGGTTATCCTCTTGATCATTTTGGTCCAGGTAAACTTCCTGAATTGTAAGACAGACCACCCGATGAACAAAATACATGGACATGCCCTATAGGTCGCAGATTTTATGCCATAAGTCGCTCTGAAAAGTAGGGTCTTCCCCCCTCCAAAATGGGGTTCTTGCCCCATTGTTTTACTGCCCACAGTGATTTATGTCACTGCACACATAGAAAAGAATTTGTTCCCGTAGCACAAATGGGGGGGACGGACTTTATACGACCCCAAGACCCTATACCCGTCACAAGGAGAAGACAGATGAAAGAAAAAGCTGTAATCACGGCGGCCATAACGGGAAGCATTCACACGCCGACAATGTCCGATTATCTTCCGATCACACCTGATCAGATTGCCGATGAGGCCGTGAGGGCCCATGAGGCAGG